>Ga0209342_10003775_pt1 | contig 15888 bp, 19 predicted proteins | sample RifCSP16_2_FD_184023 | JGI IMG/M metagenome (GOLD analysis project Ga0209342, IMG submission 184023) | Soil microbial communities from Rifle, Colorado - Rifle CSP2_sed 16_2 (SPAdes) (version 2) | ecosystem: Environmental > Terrestrial > Deep subsurface > Rock core/Sediment | place: Rifle... | reverse complement strand
GCGCGTGCCGGAAAACGTGCTGGTAGTTCTCGACGAAGCCTACTGCGACTACGTCGAGCGGCCCGACTACAGCCATGCGCTCGACTCCGTGCGCGCCGGGCGCTACCTCATGGTGCTGCGCACCTTCTCGAAAGCCCACGGCCTGGCCGGGCTGCGGGTTGGCTACGGCATCGGCCATCCGGAAATCGTAGACGCGGTGAACCGGCTTCGCTCGCCGTTCAACGTTTCGAGCCTGGCGCTGGTGGCGGCCGAAGCCGCGCTCGACGACAGCGAGCACATCCGGCGCTCGCTCGAATCGAACCGCCGCGGGCTCGCCTGCTTCGCCCGCGAGCTGCCCCGCCTGGGACTGCGCGCGGTGCCGTCCGTCGCCAACTTTGTCTACTGCGAAACCGGCCGCGACGCCAAGGAAGACTTCAAGGCGCTGCTCCGCCTGGGGGTTATCGTGCGCCCCATGGGTTTCATGGGGATGCCCCGGGGCCTGCGCATCACCGTGGGAACGGAAGAAGAGAACCGCCGCGTCCTCGAAGCCCTGGCGCGGCTCCAGGAGAGCGCCGCGGGAGCGCGGCAGCGCGCCCGCGCCTGAGCCGATGAACGATCCTATCCGCGAACTGCTCGCCCGCAGCAAGGTCATCGCCGTCGTGGGCCTTTCCTCCAAGCCTCACCGGCCCAGTCACGGCGTGGCCCGCTATCTGCAGTCGGTCGGCTACAAAATTCTTCCCGTCAACCCCAACGAGCGCGAAGTCCTCGGGGAGAAGAGCTACGCCCGGCTGGAGGATGTGCCGGTGAAGGTGGACATTGTGGACATCTTCCGCCGCTCGGAGCGGGTCCCGCCCGTGGTCGAAAGCGCCATCGCCATCGGCGCCCGGGCGGTGTGGATGCAGGAAGGGGTCATCCACGAGGAGGCCGCCGCGCGCGCCCGCGCCGCCGGCCTGGAAGTGGTGATGGACCGCTGCCTGCTCAAGGAGCACAACAAACGCTTCCGCTGACGTGGCTAGGGCCGTTCCAACTATTTGACCCTATGTGTCCCTAACAAGAACTTGCGGCTACGCCGCCGCAACTCTGGCCGAACTCGTTGGTGAAACAAGTTGGAACGGCACTAGGGCGCGACCCGGTAGACCTTGAGCTGCGGCTTCAGCCCCATGGTCAACACCGCCACGCGGTCACCTTCCGGCGCCACCCAGAAGTCCTGGATCAATTCTTCGGGCAGCACGCGCCGCCGGCCGCCCTGCGCGGGATCGTAGAGCGTCAGCCAGCCCGTGCGCCCGCCCGGCTCCTTGGGCTCGAGGTAGAAGACCGCGCGGCGCGAGCCCGCCCAGGCGTAACGGCCGAAAGGCACGGGCCAGACCTCGGCCGGCTCCTCCGCCGCCAGGCTCTTGACGGCCAGTTTCTCCTGCCCGATGAAGTAGGTGACGCAGCTTTCGTCCGGGCAGGCCTGCAAGCCGCCGAGGTAGCCCGCGCGCAGCTCGTCGAGCGGGGCAAGCGTGCTCCGCTCCAGATCGCCGAGGACCAGCCGCGGCGGGCGGGCGAACTCCAGGTCGCGCTCCACTGCCGCGACCTTCTGGGCGCGGGGCAGCCAGGCCACGGCGGCGAACGTGTGTCCCTCAAAAACGGCCAGGTCGCGCCCGGCGGTCACGCGCACGACAACGACCCGGTGCAGCAGCCGCGGGGCGAGCGCCTCGCTGAGCACCCCCAGGCTCTCGTTGTCGCCCAGCCAGGCGCCGCCGTAGCCGGGGACGAAGTTCCGCTTGCTCGAACCCAGCTCCACCTCCTTGCCGCCGGCGGTGAGCAGGAAGGTCAGCGTGTTCTTGCGCTCGTCGCGGAGCTCGACGGCCAGCCTGGCGCCATTCGGCGACCAAGCCAGGCGCTCCACCGAAAAGCTGAAGAAGTCGCCCTCCTGGTTGCGCAGGAAGTCGTGCTTGAGGAGGCGCTTGGGCTTGGCGACGAGGTCGCTCACCCAGACTTCGCCGGGGTAGCGCACGGGAGCGTCGTCCACGCTAAGCGGTCGCCGCTCGCCGCGGATCTCTTTTTCCGTGCCGTAGGCCAGCCGCTGCCCGTCGGGCGACCAGGCCGCCACCACCGCCAGGTCGCTGGCCGTGTCCACGGTGGCCAGGAGCTCGGCGCCCGGCCCCTGCGCGCGCGGCAGGGAAGTAGCGGCCAGGAACAGCAGGGCGATGCCGAGCGACACTCGCCAACCCGTTTTCACTTTTTCTCTTTCTTCCACTGGAAGACCTGCTCCAGGCGCTTCTTCAATTCCTGCTCGTAGCCTTCCTCGGTGGGCAGGTAGTAGCGACGCTGGCGGAGGCTTTCAGGCAGGCAGGACATCGGCGTCGTCTTGTGCTCGTGCTCGTGGGCGTACTCGTAGCCCTTGCCGTAGTCGAGCCCGCGCATCAGGTCGGTGACCGGATTGCGCAGATGGAGCGGCACCGGCTCGGCCACCGTGCGCGCCACATCCTCGCGCACTTTGCCGTAGCCCGCGTAGAGAGCATTCGACTTGGGCGCCAGCGCCAGGTAGACCGCCGCCTGGGCCAGCGCCAGGTTGCCCTCCGGCATCCCCACGAAGTGCACCGCCTGCATGGCGTCCACCGCCACGGTCAGCGCCCGCGGGTCGGCCAGTCCGATGTCTTCCGAGGCCATGCGCATCAGCCGCCGGGCGATGTAGAGCGGGTCTTCGCCGGCCTCGAGCATGCGGCCCAGCCAGTAGAGGGCGGCGTCGGGGTCGCTGTTGCGCACCGACTTGTGCAGAGCCGAGATGAGGTTGTAGTGCTCTTCGCCGGCCTTGTCGTAAAGCAGCAGCCGCCGCTGCATCACGTTCTCGACCAGCTCGCGCGTCACCGGCCGGCGGCCGCGCTCGGGCTTCGCCCCCAGCGCCGCCGCTTCCAGGGTGTTGTAGGCGACGCGGGCGTCGCCGTTCGAGTAGACCGCGATCTCACGGAGCAGCTCCTTGTCGATTTCGACGCCGAGTTTCCCCAGGCCGCGCTCGTCCTCGGCCAGCGCCCGCTCGAGCAGCCCCGTGAGCTGCTCCGTCGTCAGCGCCTGCAAGACGTACACCTTGGCGCGCGAGAGCAGCGGCGCGATGACTTCGAACGACGGGTTCTCCGTGGTCGCCCCGATGAGGATGATGTTCCCCTTTTCGACGTGGGGCAGGAAGGCGTCCTGCTGCGCTTTGTTGAAGCGGTGCAGCTCGTCAATGAAGACGAGGGTGCGCCGGCCGGCGTGCCGCGCCCGCTCCGCCCCGGCCATCACCTGCTTGATTTCCTTGATGCCGCTCAAGACGGCGCTGAAGGGGATGAACTCGCTTGCCGTCAGGCCCGCGATGAGGCGCGCCAGCGTGGTCTTGCCCGAGCCCGGTGGCCCCCAGAGGATGAGCGAGGTCAGCTCGTCCGCTTCGATCTGCACCCGGAGCGGTTTCCCCGCGCCGACCAGGTGCTCCTGCCCGACGAACTCCGCGAGCGTTTGCGGCCGCATGCGCTCGGCGAGCGGCGAGGGCTGCGCCCGGCGCTTCTTTCCCGCCGCCGGCTCGAACAGTCCCACGGCTACTCCTTGAATCCCCGCTGCCGGGCCGCTTCGTAAAGGGCGAGGCTGGCGGCCATGGCGGCGTTCAGCGATTCCACGCCCGCGGCCAGCGGGATGCGCGCCACCCGGTCCACCTGTTTCAGCAGGTCGTCCGGCAGGCCGCTGCCTTCCCGCCCGATGAAGAACAGCGTCGGCTTGGTGAGGTCGAGCTGGTTGAGCGCCGGCGAGGCGCGCGGCGCCAGCGCCACCGCCTGCAACCCGTGCCGTCGCGCGAGACCCAGGATCTTGTCGGGGGCCACGCCGCGGTAAACCGGCACGCGGAAGAGCGAGCCGGCGGAGGCCCGCACCGCCTTGGGGTTGTAGGGGCTGACGCTGTCGGGCCCGAGCAGGCAGGCGGCGCCGCCGAAAGCTTCGAGCGAGCGCAGGATGGTTCCGAGGTTCCCCGGGTCTTGCAATCCGATGAGCGCCACCGCCAGCCCCGCTCCGTGGGACGGCCGCGACAACGCTTCTTCCAGCGGCGGAGTCGCCAGCCGCACCAGAGCGGCCAGGCCCTGCGGGGTTTCGGTGGGGGCCAGGGAGCGGAAGATGCGGTCAGAGGTGACGTAGGAGGGCAAGCGGCCATTGCCGGCAGCTTCGAAGCGGGCGAGGCGCTCCTCGGCCGAGTGCGCCGCCAGCAGCGCCACCACTTCCACCGGGCTGCGGAAGGCCTCTTCGACGAGATGCTGGCCTTCGACGGCGCAGCAGCCGTCTGCGGTGAGCTCGCCCCGCCGCCACGCCTCCCGGAAGCGCCGCAGCAGCGGATGACGCGGGCTCGCCAGCAAAGTTCGCGCGGCGGCTTTCATTCCCTTGTCCTCCAAGCTCCCGACGGCCAGCCTAGCAGAGCGTTTCGGGGGTGTAAAGTTGGGCGCGGGGCGCGCGCCCGATTGCTTGACTGCCCCAAAGCCTTATGTTAGCGTCCGCCGGCAATGAGTCCGCGGACTCATTACTCCCGACGACAGGGAAGCGTGTGGCCGAGCTCCTCAAGGTTTCAGCCGACAACCCAGAGGCCCGCGCCATCGAACGCGCCGCCCAGCTCATCCGGCGGGGAGAGGTGATCGGTGTCCCCACCGACACCTTCTACGGGCTGGCCGGCGACCCCTTCAACCTGGCCGCGGTAGCCCGCATCTACGAAATCAAAGGCCGCCCCGAGCGGCGCGCCCTGCCCATCCTGGTTTCCACGCTCGAGCAGTGCAGCGACCTGGCCGGGGACCTCCCCGATGGTTTCTTCAAGCTGGCGGAGCGCTTCTGGCCGGGCGCGCTGACGCTGGTGGTCGAAGCCTCCTCCCGCCTTCCTTTCAAGGTCACCGGCGGCACCGGCCGCGTCGCCCTGCGCCAGCCGAACTCGAAGATCCCCTGGGCGGTGATTGCCGCGGTGGGCTCGCCCGTCACCGGCACCAGCGCCAACCTCTCGGGCTTCGCCGCTTGCACCGACGCCGCCCAGGTGATGAAGCAGATCGGCGACCGCCTGCCGCTCGTGCTCGACGGCGGCAAGTCCGAGGCCCTGCTGGCTTCGACGGTGGTCGACCTGCGCGGCGACACCTGGGCCGTCCTCCGCGAAGGCCCCATCGGCGAGGCCGACATCCGCGAAATCCTCGGCGGCTAACGCCCCTGAAAGCGCTTCTTCAGTCGCTCGCCGAACAATTGCTCCCAGCCCTGCCTAAGCTCGCCTTCTTGGTAGCGGTTCACAATCTTGCCGGACGGGATTGAGACAACGTACCCGAACAGTTTCCCCATGTCCGCGCAAGATGAATGGGGCGGTACTTCCGCAACGATGAGCAAGCGGCTCGAGCCGTCAAGCCAGTGTACCGCTCCGGTATTTGGCTCCTCATTCGCTGCCGGCTTCTCCGGGATCAGGCATTTGTACTTGCCCATAGCATCTTTCTTTGCCGTCTCGGTCACGCTTGCACGCTTGACAGTGTTGTCATCGGTCAGGAAAACCTGGATATCCCACGACCCGACCCAACCACCATTGCTTTGAGTGACCGCAAAGGCAGAAGAATCTGGTGACCAAAGAACCTCGGACAAAGGGGTAGCCAAATAGGTACTCTCCAGCGGGAGCGTCTGGCCGTTCGCCTCAACCGTCAGCAGTAGGTTGTTGCCTATGAGGATAGCTTTGTTCCCATCCGGTGATGGGATTCGCCGCGTCCTGATCTCGCCCGGACGATCTAGTGCACCAAGCCCATACCCCAGATACACTCCATTGCCTGACCACTCTCCCGGAGTTGGCTGGGGCCTTTCCTTTAGAAGGACTTGGGAAGCACTCGACAGAACTCCTGCAAAAAACGCCAATGCAACCGCGACTCGCATCCTATAGGTGAGATGCGCCGCGGTCAAGTGGAGACGCCCGGTACCACAGTTCCAAGTATGACCCGCCTTTTGGCGCCGGTGGCCGACGGCAGGTTCCCGGGCCGGCCGCGCCAGGTCAGGTAGGCGAGCACGGCGAAGGCGAACGCTTCCTTGGCTTTCTCGTCCACGCCCAATTTGCCGGCCGGAATGAAACGAACCCCGGGCAGTTCTTCCTTCAGTCGCCGAATGAGGAAGGCGTTGCGCGCGCCGCCGCCGGCGAGGATGACGTCGTCAACGCGCGCGCGGGGAAAGACAAAGCGACGAAAAGCCGCGGCGATGCTTTGCACGGTCAACTCGGTCGCTGTCCGCACTGTGTCCGCAGCGGAGGCGCGCCCGGCGGCGCGCAGGAACTTCTCCGCATAGACGAGGCCGAATTCTTCCCGGCCGGTGCTCTTTGGCGGGCGGCGGCGGAAGTACGGATGCCGCAGCAGCCGGCGCAGCAGTGCCGGCTGCGCGTGTCCTCGCGCCGCCAGCGCGCCGTTGTGGTCGAAGCGCCGGCGGCCGCGGGTCACGTGCTCGACCACGGCGTCAATCACCATGTTCCCCGGGCCGGTGTCGAAGGCGATGACCTGCTCGGGCCGGGCGCCGGCGGGGATGACGGTGACGTTGGCGATGCCGCCGAGGTTGAGCGCCACGCGCCCGCGGCGCGGGTGGCAGTAGAGCAGGTAATCCACGAAGGGGACGAGCGGAGCGCCCTGGCCGCCGGCAGCGAGGTCGCGCGGGCGGAAATTGGAGACGACCGGGATACCGGTGCGCTCGGCGAGCACCTGCGCTTCGCCGAGCTGGAGTGTTGAAGCGATGCGCCGCCCGGCGAACGTTTCGCGCGCAGGCTGATGGTAAACCGTCTGGCCGTGGCAGCCGATGAGGTCGATGCGCTTGAGCGACACGCGAAAGCGCCGGCAGGCGCGTCGCACCGCCTCGGCGTAAAGCTCCCCGAGCAAGAAATGGAGCTGGCTGATTTCCGCCACGCTCACAACGGCTTGGTGATTGGCGTTCGCCACACGCAGGACGGCGCGACGCGCGGCGGCGGGGTAGGGAAACGTGCAGAAGCGCTCGAGCCGGGCGCGCAGGTTTCGTCCGCGCCCGATGACGCGCACGAGCGCGACGTCAATGCCGTCGGCCGAAGTCCCCGACATCAAGCCCAGCACGCGCATCGGTCAGCTCAACTGCTTCTTCAGCTCGGCCAGCAGGTTCAGGGCGTCGAGCGGGCGGAGTTGGTCGAGGTCAACCTGGCGGAGGGCGTCGACGATCTTGTGGTCGAGCGGGGTGAGCAAGGGGAGCTGCCGGGCTTCGTGGGCGCCCGGGGAAAGCTCTTCCTTCACCACCTCTTCGCGCTGCTCGTGCCGCAGCAGGACCTGGCGGGCGCGCTCGATGACTTCGAGCGGCAGGCCGGCCAACTTGGCGACGTCGATGCCGTAGCTTTTGTCGGCGCTGCCCGGCTCCACCTTGCGAAGGAAGATGATGTCCGAGCCCGACTCCTTCACCGACACGTGCAGGTTCTTGACGCCGGGCAGGAGGTCGGCCAGCTCGGTCAGCTCGTGGTAGTGGGTGGCGAAGAGCGTCTTGGCGCGGGTGTGACTGTGGAGGTACTCGACCACCGCCCAGGCGATCGCCAACCCGTCGAAGGTGGCGGTGCCGCGGCCGACTTCGTCGAGCAGAACCAGGCTGCGGGGCGTGGCGGTGTTCAGGATGGTGGCGGTCTCGGTCATCTCAACCAGGAAAGTGGAGCGGCCGCGCGCCAGGTTGTCGGAGGCGCCGATGCGGGTGTAGATGCGGTCGAGGATGGGCAACCGCGCTTTTTCGGCGGGGACGCAGCCGCCCATCTGGGCGAGCAGACAAATCAGGGCCACCTGGCGGAGGTAGGTGGACTTGCCGCCCATGTTGGGCCCGGTGATGATGAGAATCAGATCGGAGGAGTTGTTCAGGTAGGCGTCGTTCGGGACAAAGCGCTCGCCCGCGGCCGCGCCCAGGCGCTCGATGACCGGGTGGCGGCCCCCGGCGATTTCAAGCTCCCCCGCGGGGGTGAACTCCGGCCGCGTGTAGTGTCGCGCCCGGGCGAGCTGGGCGAAGGTGGCCAGGACATCGAGCTGGGCCAGCGCGGCGGCGGTGGCGCGCAGGCGCAGCGCCGCGGCGACGACCTCACCGCGCACCGCGGCGAAAAGTTGCCGCTCGAGCTCGGCGATCTTCTCTTCCGCCGACAGCACCTTGCGCTCGTAGTCCTTCAGCTCCGGGGTGGTGAAGCGCTCGGCGTTCACCAGCGTCTGCTTGCGCTCGTAGTCGGTCGGCACGCGCGCGAGGTTCGGCTTCGAGACTTCGATGTAGTAGCCGAAGATGTTGTTGAAGCGCATCTTGAGGGAGCCGATGCCGGTGCGCTTCCGCTCGCGGGCCTCCATTTCGGCGATGTACTGCTGGCCGTGGCTGCGCAGGCGGCGGAGCTCGTCGAGATCGGCGTGGTAGCCCGGGCGGATGGCGCCCGGGTCGGCGAGCGAGGCGGGCGGGTCGTCGCTGATGGCGCGGCGGATTAACTCCCGCAGCTCCGGCAGCTCATCGGCAGCGCCGTGGAGGCCCCGCAGGCGCTCCGCGGCCAGGGGCTCGAGGAGGCGGCGGAGGCCCGGCAGCAGCTCGAGCGTTTGCCGGAGGGCCACCAGGTCGCGCGCGGTGGCGGTCTCCAGCGTGCATTTGCTCAGCAAGCGCTCGAGGTCGTAGCCGCGCCCGAGGGTCTGCCGCATCTCCTCTCGCGCCACGGTCTCTCGCGTCAATTCTTCGACGGCGTCCAGGCGAGCGGTGATTTCCGGAAGCGAGACCGAGGGGCGCAGCAGCCAGCTCTTGAGCAGTCGCCCGCCGGCCGCGGTGACGGTTTCATCGAGCGCCGCCAGCAGCGTGGTGGAGCGGTCGTTGCCGAAGAGCGGCTCGAGCAGCTCCAGGTTGTAGATGGAGACGGTGTCGAGCACCAGGGCTTCGTGCTGCTGGTAGAAAGCGGGCCGGCTCAAGTGGGCCAGGGTGCTGCGCTGGGTTTCGCGCAGGTAGTGCACCAGCGCGCCGGCGGCGCCGGTGGCAAGCTGTTTGTCCGCCAGCCCGAAGCCGTCGAGCGTCACCACGCCGAATTGCTCGCGCAGCAGGCGCTCCGCCTGGTCGGGCGCGAAGAGCCAGTCTTCGAGCGGAGTTTCGACGAAGGACGCCGGCAGGGTGTGGCGGCTCTCCGGCCCGCGCAGCTTGATCTGCTGGGGCCGCAAGAGCTCCCGCGGGGCCAGGTAGTGCAGCTCTTCGCCCACGCGGTCGAGCCACTCCTCGCCGGCGAACTCGGTGGCGCGGAATTCGCCGGTGGAAAGGTCGGCGTAGGCGAGCCCGGCGACCCGGCGCGGCGGGTCGGGCAGGCAGGCGACGAGGTAGTTGTTCTCGCGCGGGCCGAGCAGGGCGTCGTCCACGGCCGTCCCCGGCGTGATCACGCGCACCACCTCGCGCCGCACAAGCTTCTTCCCCTGGCCGGGCTCTTCCATCTGGTCGCACACCGCCACCTTGTAGCCGCGGCGGATGAGCCGGGCGATGTAGTTGGAGGCGGCGTGGTAGGGAACGCCGCACATGGGCACCGGGGTGCCGCGCTCGCGGTGGCGCGCAGTCAAGGTGATTTCAAGCTCCTTGGCCGCCACCTGGGCGTCTTCGTAGAAGAGCTCGTAGAAATCGCCCAGGCGGAAGAACAAGAGGGCGTGCGGGTGCTGCCTCTTGATGGCCTGGTACTGCCGCATCAGCGGCGTGGAGGGCGGCGGAACTGTCATTGCAGCCGCGCTCATTATCAGCCAGGGGCGCGGCTTTGTAAACCGCGCGGGGCGCCGCGCTGGTCTATAATCGCCCGGAGCCAACCAACCATGTGGCTGCTTGCCGTCGACACCAGCACGAAGGACGCGAGCGTGGCGCTTGTGCGGGACGGCCGCCGGGTGGCGCTGGTCGCGCCCCGCAGCGAAGAGCAGCATTCCGTCCAACTTTTCCGCAGTATCCGGCAAGCGCTTGCCGAAGGTGATTTGCCGCTCGCCGGGGTGGATGTCTATGCGGTGGCGAACGGCCCGGGCGCCTTCACAGCCTTGCGCGTGGGGTTGACGGTGGTGAAGGGCCTGGCGGAGATGCACGCCAAGCCGGTGGTGGCGGTGAGCGTGCTCGAAGCCGTGGCCGCCAGCGCCGCCGCCGAGGGCGTTCTGGTTCCGCTGGTGGACGCCTACCGGGGCCAGATTTTCGGCGGCGTCTACCAAAAAATCCGCGGCGAGGTCGAGCGGCGCGGCCCGGAACGGGTCGGGACGCTGGAGGAGTTCTTGTCGGTTCTGGCCGGGGAGGGAGTGCAGCCGGCGGCCTGCACGCTGGTGGGTCCGCAGCTCGAGCGCTGGGGGGAGCGGCTGAGCGCGACGACTTTTGCCGCCGCGCCGCGGGAAAGCGTCTCGCCGGTTCTGGCGGAAGCGGTGGCCCGCTGCGCGGGGCGGAAGATCGCTCGCGGCGAGACCCTCGACGCCCTGCGCCTGGAAGCCAACTATGTCCGCCGCTCGGACGCGGAGCTGCTGTGGAAGGGAAAGTAGTTCTGCGCGGCGCCACCCCGGATGACTTGGAAGCCATCCTGGCTCTCCAGCGAGCTTCGCCCGGGGCGGCCCAGTGGGAGCCGGCCGACTATGCCAGCGCCTTTGCCGACGAGGCCGCCCTTTGCTTGCTGGCCGAAGACCCGGTGGGGGAGCAGGTGGCGGGCTTTCTGGTGGGGCGGTTGATCGCGGAGGAAGCCGAGATTCTGAATCTGGCGGTGGCGCGCGGGTATCGTCGCCGGGGACTCGGGCGGCGCCTGGTGGCGGAAGCCCTGGCCGTGGCCCAGGCGCGCGGGGCGCGTAAGTGCTGGCTGGAGGTGAGAGCGGCCAACCAGGCCGCCCGCGACTTCTACCGCGCCCTGGGCTTCGCCGAAAACAGCCGGCGGCGGGGCTACTACCGCGACCCGGAAGACGACGCCGTCGTGTGCGTGCGCCGCCTGGCCGCCGCCGGGCCCGCGCCTTGATGGAACCCGCAAGGCTGTGTTACCGTGCCTGTGGGAGTCGGTTTCAACCTACCATCCGCTGAGGAGGGGAAGGGGATGACGCGCCAGTCCGAACACATCCGCCGGAGTCTGCAGGAGTCCAGCCCCGAGTTTCGCCGGCTGGCGGACGACCATGCCCGCTACGGCGCCCAGCTGGAGGCGCTGGCGCACAAGCGGCGGCTGACCTCCGACGACCAGGCCGAAGTCGCGCGCTTGAAGAAGCTCAAGCTCAAGGCCAAAGACCGGATGCAGGAGATGATTCGCGACTATCGCCGGGAGCAGGCCGAAGCGGTGCAGGCTACCTAGGAGCGGCTTTCTTCAACTAGCTATGGTTCGCACCGGTTTCTTTTTTGCCGCAGTGCCCGCGCTGGCGGGCGGCGTGCTGGGCTGGCAGGGGTGGTGGATTCCGGCCGCGCCGCTGCTGGGTCTGGCGGGGTTCGTGCTCTTCTTTTTCCGCGACCCGGAGCGCGCGGTGCCGGCGGAGCCGGGGGCCATCGTGGCGCCGGCGGACGGCAAAGTGCTGGCGGTCGAAGACACCACGGTGGACGGCCAGCCGCACACCCAGGTGAGCATCTTCCTTTCCATCTTCGACGTGCACGTCAACCGGGCGCCCATCGCCGGCACCATCGCCGAGGTGCGCTACCGGCCCGGAAAGTTTCACATCGCCTCCACCCAACGCGCCGGCCGGGAGAACGAAAGGAACGAAGTTGTGCTGGAGGGCGACGGCACCCGGGTGATCGTGCGGCAGATCGCCGGCCTGGTGGCCCGGCGCATCGAGTTCTGGAAGAAAACGGGCGACCGGGTGGAGCGCGGCCAGCGGCTGGGGATGATCCGCTTCGGCTCGCGCGCCGAGGTCGTCTTCGACCGCCGCTGCCGCCTCCAGGTCCGCCCGGGCCAGCACGTCCGCGCCGGCTCCAGCATTCTGGCCATTCGCGAATGAACGACCAGCCCAATCATCGCCTCCGCCGCGGGGTTCACCTGCTCCCGGCTTCGCTGACCGTGGGCAATCTCTTCTTTGGTTATTTCGCCATACTCTCCTCGGCCCGCGGCACGGTGGGGGATCTGGACGCGGCGGCCAAGGCCATCGGCCTGGCGGTCGTGCTCGACGCCCTGGACGGGCGCGTGGCCCGCATGAGCAAGGGCTCCAGCCCTTTCGGCAAGGAGTTCGACTCGCTGGCCGATGTCATCAGCTTCGGGCTGGCGCCCGCGTTTCTGGCGCTGGTCTGGGGCCTGCGAGGCCTGAACCCGAGCTTGAGCAGCCACCCGGAGTGGGTTCAGAACATCTACTACGCCGGCTGGGTTGCGTGCTTCTTCTTTGTGATTTGCGGGGCCTGGCGCCTGGCGCGCTTCAACATCCAGGCCGGGGAAGCGCCCAATCCCGGCGTCCCTCCCCACCGCTACTTCGTCGGCCTGCCCATCCCCGCCGCGGCCGGCGTCATCGCCGCCCTCGTGCATGCTTTCCCCAACCCCATCACGCAGTGGTACTGGGCGGCCGGTTGGGCGGCGCTGATCGCAGGGCTCGCCTTCCTGATGATCAGCCCCATCCGCTTCTTCAGCCTCAAGCACATTGACCTGGGCCGGCGACGCCCCTCGGTGGTGGTCATCGTCATCGGACTCCTGGTGGCCCTGATCTGGAAGTTCTCCCGGCCGGCGCTGCTGGTGATCGCCGTGGGCTACCTGCTGGCCGGCCTGGCCGGGCTGGCGCGGCGGCGTTTGCTGGGACACACCGGCTGAGGTTTCCTCGTGGCGGCTCGGACAGGCTCCTCGGGTCTGCGCGTGGCCATCCTCGGGAGCGCTTCGCTCAAGGGCGAGGTTCCGGCGGCCCCGGTGGACGTTGCCGGCCGCGACGACATCGTCGTCAGGCCCGTGCTGCGCGACCAGAAGCGCCCCGCGGCCTTCTGGTTGTGGACGGTGGTGGATAATCTGCGCCTGACGGCGCGCACGGCGGTGGATATTGCGGAAACGTTGGCGGCGTAAGGCGCTGGCGGCGCTTGCCTTCCTGCTGCTGGCGGGCCCGGCCTGCGGCTATCGGGTGGGCGGGCGCGGCTCCACTCTCCCGCCGGATCTCAAAGTAATTGCCGTGCCCGCTTTCGAGAACCGCACCACCTGGATGCGGCTGGAGCAGCGGCTGACCGCGGCGGTGATGCAGGAGTTCATCCACCGCACCCGGTACCGCGTGGTGGGCAGCGAGGAGGACGCGGCGGACGCGGTCCTGCGCGGGACCGTGCTCGAGGCCACCACCGCCCCGGTCATCTTCGACCCCGGCACCGGCCGCGCCTCGGTCGTGCAGGTGACCGTCCGGCTGAGCGTGGAGCTCCGCGACCGGCGCACCAAGAAGCTGCTGTTTTCAAATTCCGAGTACACCTTTCGCGAGCAGTACGAGATTACCAGCGACCTCGACAGCTTCTTCGAGGAACGCAACCCCGCCCTCCAGCGGCTGGGGCGCGACTTTGCCGCCACTCTGGTCAGCGCCATCCTGGAGAATTTCTGAGTCATGGCCCCGCCGCGCCGCCCGCCGACTCCAGCGCACCTGATTGTGGGGGAAGACGCCTACCGGCGCGAAGTTTTCCGGGAGGAGATCATTGCCGCCCGGGTGCCGGCGGAGGCGCGGGCCATGGCGGTGGCGCGCTTTTCTCTGGAGGAGACTCCGCTGGCGGAGGTGCTGGCGCAGGCGGCCACGCCGGCGCTGTTCAGTCCCGCCCAGGTCTTCATTCTCGGCGGCGTGGAGGCGCTCGACGACGACGAGCTCGAGCGACTCGAGGAGTACCTGGAAGCCGCGCCGGCCCACGCCGTCCTCATTTTCGAAGCGGACAAACTCGACCGGCGCACGCGCGCCGCCCGCCTGCTCCTGGAGCGCTGCCAGGTGCACGCCGCCGACCTGGCCGACGACCTCGGCGCTGTCCGGGCCGCCGAAGAGCTGGCGCGCCAGCGCGGCCTCGTGCTCCCGCGCCCGGTGGCCGAAGAGCTGGTCTTCGTGCTCGGGACCAACCAGGGCCGGCTGCGCGCCGAACTGGAGAAGTTGCGCGCCTATGTGGGCGGGCGGGGCGAGGTCACTTCGGCCGACGTGGCCGCGGTCGTCAGCCCGGCCCGGCAGTTCACCGTGTTCGAGATGGCCGGCCTGCTGGCCGAGCGGCGTCGCGCCGACGCGCTGGTGCGCTTGCGGCGGCTGGTGGAAGCCGGAGAAAGCCCGGCGGGCATTGTGGGACTGCTCGCCTGGCTCTACCGGCAGTTGTTTGAGGCGCAGTCCCTGCCGGCCGGGCGAGCGGCCGCGATTTTGCGTGCTCCCCGGGCGCGGGTCGAGGGGTTGCTGCGACAGGCGCAGAAGTTTTCCGCCGAGGAGCTGCGGGGAGCCTTCGCGGCGCTGCTCGAGGCCGATGTGGCGCTCAAGTCGTCGCCGCCTGATTCGCTGGCTGTGCTGGAGACTCTGGTGGTGCGGTTGACCCCGCCGCGCCCGGCGGGGGCCGGAGTGAAGGCCTAGCGCCGTTCCAACTTTTTCCGCCTAATTCCTGGCGTCCGGACTTCCAGTCACTGCGCACCCTCGCACTCTAGCTGAGATGGCTCCAGTTAGTTGGAACGGCACTAGCGCGCCGCTGCTGGCGCCGCGCCCTGCTTCGCCAAGGTGTTGTAGCGCAGCACCAGGCGCGACTTGGTGCGGGCGGCGGTGTTCGGGTGCAGAACGCCGTTGCGAATGGAATGGTCGATCAGCACCAGGGTGGGCTTCAAGAGGTCGCGGGCCTCCGCCAGGTTGCCGGCCGCGAGGGTCTGGCGGAATTTTTTTATCTGCGTGCGCAGGTGGCTCTTGCTGGAGCGGTTGATGGCCGCGCGGCGCACCGTCTGGCGGATGCGCTTCAGGATGGACTTGGGTCTGCGCTTGCGTTTGGCGGCGACAGCGATGGCCATTCAGGCTCCTCTCGGGCTCGGGCTGGAACTTTCAAGCTTAGAGGAGTCTGCGCGGGCTGTCAATCCCGCCCGCGCCTCCGGCGGGGGTTGCGCGACCCTGTGCGCGCGGCTATAGTGGGAGCGGCAGACACCTACCGGGGGGAGCGATGGAGTCCAAGGAATTCAAGTGCGCTCAATGTGACCTGCCGGAAGAGCGCTGCACTTGCCAGAAATACTGCTGCCTCTGCCAGAACATGGACGGCGTGCGGCTGGTGGGAGACGGGCTTTTCTATTGCACCGACTGCCGCGAAGCCTGCGACTACAGGACCCAGGACGAGGTCGGTCACTAGGGGCCGGGCCGCTTCCCTCCTTGGTTGGCAAAGCGGGAGCTTTTGGTGTATTCTCCGCCGCGTCGCGGAGCCCGGGGGGGGGCAAGGCTCCGGCGTCCCGGAGGCGGATCCCGCTCCCCTTCCCGCTATGGGCAGCGACAAGCGGATCGCGGTGGCTTTGGCCCTGACGCCCGACCCGGACTTGCTTCCCGTGGTCGAGGGGCTCGTGGGCGGCCTGGCGGAGCAGATGGGATTCGCGGAGAGCCACAGGCTCAATCTGCAGCAGGGAGTGGAGCGGGCCTGCCGGCGCTTGATGCCCGCCAACGCCGGCGGCGAAGGAGATTTGCGGCTGGGGTTTGCCGGCTTCTCCGACCGCCTGGAGATTACCGTGGAGGATAGCGGCGACTTGGAGCCAACGCTCGAGACGGATGCCTTCCGGCTGACCCAGTGGCTCGACCGGGTGAGCGTGGAGGAGCTTGGTGAGGGACACTGGCGCCTGACCCTAATCAAATATCTCGCGCCAATGGGGAGCTGACCGTGAAAGTGAACATTCGCCAGCGGGGCCACGCCACCATCCTGGACGTGGACGGCCAGATCACTTTCGAGAGCACGCCGGGCCTGCGCGACCACTTGCTGGAGGCCCTGAAGCAGAAGGGCACGGTGCTGGTCAACCTGGGCCAGGTGGCCTACATGGACAGCTCCGGCATCGCTACCCTGGTTGAGGGCCTCAAGGCCGCCCAGACC
>Ga0209342_10003772_pt1 | contig 15900 bp, 16 predicted proteins | sample RifCSP16_2_FD_184023 | JGI IMG/M metagenome (GOLD analysis project Ga0209342, IMG submission 184023) | Soil microbial communities from Rifle, Colorado - Rifle CSP2_sed 16_2 (SPAdes) (version 2) | ecosystem: Environmental > Terrestrial > Deep subsurface > Rock core/Sediment | place: Rifle... | reverse complement strand
TTTACGACCTTTGGCGGAACATGGCCTTGCCTCGCGGCAAGCAGGCGCTAACCCGCCTCGAGGAGCTCCTTCAATCCTTCGAGGATGAACTCCCAGCCGCCATCGGTGTAGGCCATGGTCGCCTCGCCCTGGCCGGAATGGACGAGGTGGAGGCGGGTCCCATCGCCTGACGGGGTCAGTTCCCAAGCGACGGTCGACGGTGGATCACCGGCGGCGGGATCCTCGTCAGCGACATGGAATGACTGGACCAGCCGGCGCGGTGGATCGATCTCGAGGATCTCGCCCTCGAGGGAAACGACGCCGTCCGATTCGCTGGTCCATCGGGCGCCCACGGTCCAGTCGGACAGGATGTCCGTGCCGTAGAAGTATTCGCGCGTCATCCGTGGGTCGGTCATCGCCCGCCAGACCTGCTCCGGTGTGGCCGCGATCTCGGCCGTTACCTCGCGCGTGCCGTCCGCCATCTGTCCCCTCCTCAACCGGGTCAGGCGCTGATCGCCGAGACGACGATCATGCGCAGCCGTTCGAGAGCATCGTGGCCGACCACCCCGGCCGACGCGAGGCGCTGGAGGGCAGCGTCGCGCTCGGCGTGAGCGCGTTCGCGGGTGTACTCGCGCGCGCCACAGCGGTCGAGGATGGCCCGCGCTTCGGCGATCGCGGCCAAGTCAGGCTCTGCGTAGGCGACGATCTCGCGCAGCCGGTCGCGATCGGCCGCCGCCGCGCGCTCCAGGGCGTAGATCACCGGCAGCGTCTTCTTGTGCTTGGCCAGGTCGGACGGCTCCTTGCCCGTGGTCTGCTCGTCGCCCCAGATGCCGAGCAGGTCGTCGTTGAGCTGGAAGGCGATGCCGAGCGACCAGCCGAAGCCACGGTATGCGTCGATCACCTGCGCGTCGTCTGTGGCGAGCATCGCACCTGCTTGGACGGAAGCGGCGATGAGCGCCGCCGTCTTGCGCCCGATCATGTCGAAGTAGAAATCGACCGACAGGCTCTCGTCGTGCTCGGCGCCCCAGATGTCCATGAACTGGCCCTCGCATAGCGCCAGGCAGGTCTCGTCGTACAGGCGCATCAGCGCCAGCACCTTGGCATCGGAGAAGCCCAGCTCGGTCAGCCGGTGGAGGGCCATGCGGGACAGCGTGAACAGCGTGTCGCCGGCGTTGATCGCCTGGGCCACGCCCCACACCGTCCACAGCGTCGCGCGGTGGCGGCGCTCCACGTCGCGGTCCTCGATGTCGTCGTGGACGAGGCTGAAGTTGTGGCCCAGCTCGACCGCCGCCGCGCCGGGCAGCGCCGCGCGGTGGTCACCGGTGAGCGACTCGTAGGCGAGCAGGCCGAGCAGCGGCCGAAGGCGCTTGCCGCGCACGCTGCCGGCGCCGTCGTCGTCCAGCCCGAGGTGGTAGCGGACCATCTCGTACAGAGCGCCGGTGCGCTCGTCCTGGGCGAGGCTGATCACGCCCAGGATCTCGGCTTCGGTGTCGGCGATGAGCTGGTCCAATCCGGACGAGGCGAGCACGACAGCGAGGATACAGGCCACCCGATCAGGGCCTTCGGGCGAGGGTAGGCTTACAGGGTGCCGATACCGCGCATCTATCACACCGAAGCGATCGTCCTCTCCCGCTTCGAGCTCGGCGAGGCCGACCGCGTGCTGACCCTGCTCACGCCGCACGACGGCAAGCTAAAGGCGATCGCCAAGGGCGTGCGCCGGCCGCGCAGCCGGCTGGGCGGGTCGCTCGAGCCGTTCGCCGAGTTGTACCTCGTGCTCGCCCGGGCGCGGACGTTCGACGTCATCACGTCGGCCAGCGTCGGCCACGCGTGGCTGTCGCTGCGCGACAGGCTCGAATCGACGGCCACCGCCTGGTACCTGGCCGAGCTGGCCGAACGGGCGGTCGAGGAGCGCGCCTTCGCCTACCCGGTATATGCCCTGCTGCGGCGCGCCTACCAACTGCTCGACGACGGCATGGCGCCCGGCCGCGTGGCGCGCTGGTACGAGTTCGGCCTGGCCGACGCGCTGGGCATGCGGCCCGAGGTCGAGCGGTGCGTCGAGTGCGACCGGGTGCTCGAGGCGGACGAGGAGTTCCGCTGGGTGCCGCTGCTCGGCGGCACGATGTGCTCGCGCCATCTGCCGCCACCGTCCGAGCAGTCGCCGCTGTCGCTCGGCGCACTCAAGCTGCTGCGCGCCTACCGCCGGCTGGACATCGAGGCCATCGCCGGGCTGCGCCTGCCCGTGGCCGTCGAATCGGAGGTCGAATCGGCGCTGCGGCGCTTCATTCGGACGGTCCTCGAGCGCGAGGCGAGATCGCTCGCCTTCCTCGACGAGGTGCGCGCACACCGGCCGCTGGTTGGCGTGATCGACGCGTCGCCCGCTGAGACGAGGCAGTGACGTCTGCCACCGAGCGCCGCAAGCTGCTTGAGCTGCACGCGCTCGAGCGACGCGCGCACCTCGAAGGCGACGCCCGGCTGCTGGGCAGCACCTTTGCTGACGAGATCTGGGAAGCCGGTCGCGGCCAGCTGACGCGGCTGTCGCGCGACGATCTCGAGCAGCGCTTCGCGGCCTACTTCGAGTCCGTCAGATACTCGGTCTGGGACGACCTCCAACCGCCGCATGTATCGATCTCAGATGACGGTCGGTACGCGTGGATGGCCGCTCACATCGAGGCGCAGCTGACGGTGGCCGGTAAGGTCTCCGCGGACGGCACTCGATCGAGTGGCGTGCAGCGGCGCTTCGAGAGCGCCTGGATCGCCGCCTACGAGAAAAGAGGTGGGCACTGGCAGATGGTCGGCATCGCCTCGTCGGTGGTCGATCGGACGCAGTAACCGACGCGCCGCTCGACGACCAGGTCCGTTTTCGTGCGAGAATCGCCACCCCGCGACCGGCCATGCCAGAGCCGGCGCCTCCGAGGAGTCTCCCCTTGTCGCTGACCAGTGATCCCGTGCCGGCGGTGGCCAACCTCGAGACGATCGTCTCGCTCGCCAAGCGGCGCGGCTTCGTCTTCCCCAGTTCGGAGATCTACGGCGGCATCAACGCCGTGTGGGACTACGGGCCGCTCGGGGTGGAGCTCAAGAACAACGTCAAGCGCGCCTGGTGGCGCGCGATGGTCCAGACGCGCGACGACATCGTGGGTCTCGACGCGGGCATCCTGATGCATCCCCAGGTATGGGTCACGTCGGGCCACGTCGAGTCGTTCAGCGACCCGCTCGTCGAATGCGCCACCGACAAGCTCCGCTTCCGGCTCGACGAGCTGCCCGGCACCGAGGGCCTGAGCGAAACCGACAAGCGCGACCCGGGCATCGTCGAGCGGCTCGGCCTGAAGTGCCCCATCGACGGCGGGCCGCTGTCCCCGCCGCGCCGCTTCAACCTGATGTTCAAGACGTTCATGGGTCCGGTCGAGGAGGACGCGTCGGTCATCTACCTGCGACCGGAGACCGCCCAGGGCTCGTACGTCAACTTCAAGAACGTCCAGGGTTCGACGCGCAAGAAGCTGCCTTTCGGCATCGCCCAGGTCGGCAAGAGCTTCCGCAACGAGATCTCACCGGGCAACTTCGTCTTCCGCATGCGCGAGTTCGAGCAGATGGAGATGCAGTACTTCGTGCCGCCCGCGGACGCGGCGCGCACCTTCGACGAATGGCTGCCCCGACGCTGGAACTGGTACACCGGCTACGGCGTGAACGAGTCGCGCCTGCGCTTCCGCGAGCATGCGCCTGACGAGCTGGCCCACTACGCCAAGAAGGCGATCGATATCGAGTACCGCTTCCCGTTCGGCTGGAAGGAGCTGGAGGGCATCCACAACCGCGGCGACTGGGACCTCGGCCGGCACCAGAAGGAGAGCGGCGAGAACCTCGAGTACTTCGATCCGGTCACCGAGACGAGCTTCGTGCCGTGGATCGTCGAAACCGCGGGCGGCCCGGACCGCGCCGCGTTCACCTTCCTGATCGACTCGTATCGCGAGGATGAGGTGCGCGGCGAGAAACGTGTCTCGCTGGCCCTGCACCCGCAGCTCGCGCCGTACAAGGTTGCCGTACTGCCGCTGCTCAAGAAGCGGCCCGAGATCGTCGAGCTGTGTCAGCGGATCGTGGACGATCTGCGACTCGACATGATGGCCGTCTACGACGACACGGCGTCGATCGGCAAGCTCTACCGCCGCCAGGACGAGATCGGCACGCCGTGGTGTGTCACCGTCGACGTCGACTCGCTCGACGACGGCGCGGTCACCGTGCGGGACCGCGACTCGATGGCCCAGGAGCGCGTGCCCGTCGAGGGCGTCAAGCGACTCATCCTCGATCGCCTGTCGGATTCGCGGCCCGCCTGAGCCACAACCTCGCCTTCGGGATTGAAGTCAGGCGGCGACCCGGATACGCTGGCCCGCCCAAGCCGGATCGCCGTGCCGGCAACGGGCCAGTCTCGGAGGCCGCGTGCCCTATAAGGGTGGACGATCGACGCGCTTGCCTTCAGCGGTCCTGTTGGTCGCGGTCGCGGTCGCGGCGTGCGGCGGTACGCCATCGGCGTCCACACCACCGGCTGCGAGCATTCCGCCGACGACCCTCGAATGCGAAGAGGGAGCGTTCCCGTGTGCGTTCGCGGACGTGGGCGAGGACGTACGCGCCGAGACGGAGCGGCTCGCCGCGGAAGCCACGCGGCGCATCGATGAGGGTGCGACGAACGACGAGGTGGTTGCCTGGCTGCGCACCGAGGCCGCCATCGCCGAGGTCGAAGGCGACTCCGACGCCATCCGCTTCCGTCCTGAGGCCGGTCGCGGCGTGTGGGTCGTTCGGCCTCCCGAGGCCGCACCCGGGGCGGTAGCTCCACGCACCGACGCCGTGGCGCGCGCCGGGACGTGGGACACGCTGCCGGCCGCAGGCACGAAACAGACAGTCGCCGGTGCGGGTCAATCTGAGCGCCGGGCCATCGTGCTGTCGCCGTTTCGCTGGGACTTCGGGGCGTTGGACGATGGGCAGGCGGTCGCCGAGCGACTCCGCCAGATGCCCGACTACGCCAACGGCGTCGCCTACGCTGAGAACGCGGCCGTATCGGGCACCGATGTGACGGTCGACGACTTTCGCGGTTGGCAGGGCATGCAGGTTGTCCATCTCGTGAGCCACGGTTTCCGGCTGTGCAAGGACGGAAAGTGCCGCGCGGTCATCGCCGCCAACGCCCTGCCCAACGGGACGGCCAACATCTGGCCGAGCGCGGTTCGCGGCCTCGAGCTGGAGGTGGTCGCCGGGGCGGGCGCCGCGCCACAGAGACCCAGGTACTTCAGCTTGCTCGGCGCCGATTTCTTCCGCGACCAGTACCCGGGCGGTCTCAACGACGCGGTCGTGTTCCTCAACGGCTGCGCGACCTTCGGCCAGGGCGCGACTGACCTCGCCGATGCCATCCGCGGCTCGACCGGCGTAGTGCTCGGCTGGAGCCGGCCGGTGTTCAGCGACGACGCGCAGGCGGCTGCGTTGGCGATGTACGACGAACTGTCCACACACGGGCGGACGGTGGCCGACGCGCTCGAGCACCTGGGAAGCCTGTCGACCAGCGAAGGGCAGAACGGCGCCGGGCAGTACGTGGTTTCGACGCTCGCATCGACCGGCCGCGCCGCCGGAGGTGACCTGCGCATCCGTGAAGTCGTCGGGTTCCAAGACGTGGCCGGTGGGACGCTCGCGGACGGTGCCGCCGTGCCGCTCGTCGGAGAGCCAGATGACGGTCAGCCCGATAGCGTCGGCTGGCAATTGCGTGTCGAGGGGATCGCACAGCCGCAGGCAGCATCGGCGATCGTGCGCGTCACGATAGACGGCCACGCTGCACCTCCGGTCGCCGTCTCATCGGGAACCATGCAACCCGACGACGCCTGGCTGCTGAGCGGCACACTCGATCTCGGCATCGACGTGAGCGTCCCGCACCAGGCCCAATTCGAAGCCTCGCTCGAGCTTCCCGAGGGTGGTCAGAGCGTCGATGTCGTGCCCGCCACGCTCGTGGCCCCACAGCCGACAGCGGCCGTCCCCGCGTTTGGTAGCGAGTGGCGCGGCCACGTCACCCAACGGTTGGAGTTGCCCCACGACCTCGTGTGGACCGTCGCCGAGGCAGACCTCGTCTTCACCCTCGTGCCGCAGACCGTATCGACGCCCTACTTCGTCTATGACGTGACAGGTGGCACGATGACCTTCTCCGTCAGCGGAACCGATTCGGAGGGCTGTACTTTCGAGCTGTCCCCAGTTGAGATCCCGATCACTCCGGACATGGCCGAGTCCGCCCAAGGCTTCACTATCGACGCCAGCGGATCCCCGCCGACATTCCGCGGCTTTGTGCACATCGTGGGGCCAGTTGTCGAGGTGATGCAGACCTGCCCTGAGCCGTACGCGTATCTGACCGGCCCCTACTCGACCAGCGCCACCGGCATCTTCATCGACGTTGGCGCGGACGAGGGACGCACCGTCCTTGGCGATCGCATCTCCGGGACGAGTCGCGACGGCTCCAAGACGTTCGACCTATCGAGAGTCGACTAGCCGCTAGTGCAGGATCTGGGACAGGAACTGCTTGGTGCGCTCGTGCTCGGGCGCGCCGAAGATCTGTGACGGCGGGCCCTCCTCGACGATCAGGCCCTCGTCGAAGAACACCATCCTGTCGGCGACGGCGCGGGCGAAGCCCATCTCGTGGGTGACGCAGAGCATGGTCATGCCCGAGACGGCCAGCTCGCGCATGACCTCGAGCACCTCGTTGATCATTTCCGGGTCGAGCGCCGAGGTGGGCTCGTCGAAGAGCATGATCTTGGGCTGCATCGCCAGCGCGCGGGCGATCGCCACCCGTTGCTGCTGTCCGCCGGACAGCTGCGCCGGGTGCTTGTGCGCCTGCTCGGGAATGCCTACCCGCTCGAGGATCTCCATCGCCTTCTGCTCCGCTTTCGCGCGCGCCCAGCGCCGGACGCGAATCGGGCCGAGGGTCACGTTCTGCAGCGCGGTCAGGTGCGGGAACAGGTTGAAGCTCTGGAAGACCATGCCGATCTCGCGGCGGACGGCGGCGATGTTACGGACGTCGTTGGTCAGCTCGATGCCATCGACGGTGATCTGTCCCCGTTCGTGCTCCTCGAGTCGGTTGATGGTCCGGATGAACGTTGACTTGCCCGAGCCCGACGGTCCGAAGATGACCAGCACCTCGCCGCTCTTTACAGTCATGTTGATGCCGCGCAGCACGTGCAGCTGCCCGAACCACTTGTGCACGTCGCGGCAGACGATGATCTCGTTCGAACTGGTCTCATCGTTTACCAACGCCCAACTCCTCCTCGAGCCGATAACTCGCCTGCGACATCATGTAGCACAGGAAGAAGAACACAGCCGAGATGAAGACGTACACCTCGAGCTGTGCCCCGATCCACGCCGGCTGGGCGATCACCGCGCGTCCGATGCCCAGCAGTTCGAGCAGCCCGGTGCCCGCTATGGCGACCAGTGTCGTGTCCTTGAGCAGGCTGATGAACAGCCCGACATTGGCCGGGATCACCGATCGCAGCGCTTGCGGCAGGACGATGTACAGGTTGCGCTGGAGAGCGTTCAACCCGATCGCGTGGGCCGCCTCGATCTGGCCGGTCGGGATGGCCTGCAGGCCGCCGCGCACGTTCTCCGCGAGATACGCGGCGGAGAACAGCGTTATGCCGGCCAGGGCGCGGAAGACGTGCTCGATGCGCAAGTTCCCGGGCAGGAAGAGCGGCAGCATGATGGCGGCCATGAACAGCAGCGTGATCAGCGGCACGCCGCGGATGACCTCGATGTACGCCGTGCTGATGTAACGCACGGCGCGCAGGTCGCTCCGCCTTCCCAGCGCGAGCAGTACGCCGAACGGAAAGGAGAGCGCGATACCGCCCACCGACAGCAGGAAGGTGAGCAGCAGGCCGCCCCACAGGTTGGTCGGAACAAGCGGTAGGAACGATTGACCCAGGCCCTGCAGCAGGAGGAAGAGCAGGGGCACGGCCAAGATCCAGGCGATGCCCAGGACTCGACGCGAGAGGCGCACGCGCATGCCGGCGGCGAACGAGATCCACACCAGTGCGCCATTCACAAGCATTGCCGCAGCCACAACCGGGCCGAGGTCAGACAGCAGTGCCAGTGCCCCGAGCAGCATCTGACCGGCAGCCAGACCGCTGGCCAGCATGCGCGTGGAGCGCCGTCCATGAGCGGCCGTCGACAGACCGGTTATGACCGATAGTGCGAGGAGTGCGAGCCAGACCCGCCAGGCTTCCTCGAGCGGGTACTGGCCGACGAGGAACAGCCGCAGGTTGGTCGTGACCACGCCCCACCTCGCCCCGGTCAGAGCCCAATCGAGGACCAGGTAGCCGACGCCCACGATCGCCAGTCCGAGGACGACGGTGAGCACGGCGTTGTACCACGTGTTGAACAGGTTCCGGCGCAGCCAGGCCCGGGGTCCGACCGTGGTCACGGGCGGTGGGAGGTACGGTGCGCTGGGGGCGCTGACCGTCATTTCTCGAGGACCTGCACGCGGCGGTTGTAGATGTTCATCACCAGCGACGTGATGAGACTGATCGTCAGGTAGGTGGCCATCACGAGCACGATGACCGATACCGGCTGGCCGGTCTGATTGGCCACCGTGCGGCTGACCGCGAACAGGTCCGGGAAGCCGACCGCGATGGCCAGGCTGGAGTTCTTGGTCAGGTTCAGGTACTGGCTCGTCAGCGGCGGAACGATGATCCGCAGCGCCTGTGGAAAGACGATCAGGCGCAGTGTCTGGCCGGGACTGAGTCCGAGCACATATGCGGCCTCGATCTGGCCACCCCTCACGGCCTGGATCCCACCACGAACGACCTCACCGATGAATGCCGCGGTGTAGATGACGAGCGCAAACAGCAATGCCGCGAACGGCGGCGAGATCACCACGCCGCCGACGAAGTTGAAGCGCTCGCGGACGGGCACGTCGAACACGAACGGCTGCAACACCAGCCAGCCGCCGATGGCGAGTACGACCACTGCCAGCACGCCCAGGCCTCCGAGTGCATAGGTCGGCAGGCCACGCTCCTGTCGCCGACCCGAAACCTTCGCGGCCACGATCGCCAGCAAGACGCCAGCCGCTACGAGAGCGAGCCAGGCCGCCGAACCCGGTTCCGAAATGGGCCGCGGGAGTATGAGCCCACGCTGGTTGAGGAAGATATTCCCGGGCAGGACGAGCGAATTGGCGACCGTGGGCAGCTGAAGGAACAAAGCGTAGATCAGCACGAGCTGAACGAGCAGCGGCGTGTTGCGCATGATCTCGACGAAGCCAGCGGCGATCCTGTTCACCAGCCAGTTGGTCGACAGGCGGGCGACGCCGACGATGACCCCGAGGATCGTGGCTAGGACGATGCCCACGGCACTGACCATCAGCGTGTTCAGCAGTCCGGCCAGGAAGGCGTGGCCGTACGTGTCGCGCGGGCTGTAGGGAATGACCGTCTGCGAGATGTCGAAACCTGCCGTCGCGCGCATGAAGTCGAGCCCGACGGTGAGCCGCGCGCTGGTCATGTTCGTGGCCAGGTTCGTCCACAACAGGTAGGCCACCAGCAGGACCAGCGCGACGACAACCAGCTGCCCGGCGGCGCGCAGCACGCGGATGTCGCGCCACGGCGGCACCCGGGCGCTGTGACGCGTGACCGGCGCGGCGGTCATCGGATAACGGTCCGCGACCGGACTGAGTGAGTCCCCGGGACGGGCAGCCGCCCGTCCCGGAGCTCAGCTACGACTATCGGTAGGGCGGGGCGTAGATCAGACCGCCGTCGGTCCACAGCCGGTTCAGGCCCCGGTCGAGGCCCAACTCAGTGTTCGGGCCGACATTGCGCTCGAACATCTCGCCATAGTTGCCGACGGCGGAGATGACGTCCACGACCCAGTCGTTCTCCAGCCCGAGCAGCGTGCCCTGTTGCCCTTCGGGATCGGTTCCCAGCAGGCGCTGTATGACGGGGTTGTCACTGGTGTCGCGCATCTCGGCCACGTTGGCCGCTGTGATGCCCTGCTCCTCGGCCTCGAAGGTCGCGAAGACGGTCCACTTGACCACGTTGAACCACTGGTCGTCGCCGAGCGGTGTCACCGGGCCGAGCGGCTCCTTGGACATGACCACGTCGAGCAGGATGTGCTCGTCCGGATTGGCCATCTGGGTGCGCCGCGAGACGAGCTGCGAGCGGTCCGACGTGACGGCGTCGCAGGCGCCCGATTCGTAGGTGTTGTAGGTCTCTTGGATGTCGCCGAACACCGACGTCGTGTAGTTGCCCTCGTGACCGGCGGCTGCCATCGCGTCGGCCAGGTTGAGCTCAGTCGTCGTCCCCGACTGGACGCAGACCGTGGCCCCACCGAGGTCTTCGAGCGAGGTGGCGCCGACTTCACTGCGGACCATGATTCCCTGGCCGTCGTAGAAGGTCGTCGGCGCGAACAGCCCCCACTGGGCGTCGCGCGTGACGGTCCACGTCGTGTTGCGGATCAGGACGTCGACCTCGCCGGTCTGAAGCGCCGGCCCGCGGTCATCGGTGCCTAGCTGGCGGTACTCGACCGCCGCGGCATCGCCCAGCACGGCGGCGGCGACTGCCTTGCAGAAGTCGACGTCGAAGCCGGACCATTCGCCGGTGCCCTGCTCGAGGAAGCTGAACCCGGGCAGGCCGCCGTTGACGCCGCAGATCAGCTGGCCGCGGCTCTGGATGGCGGCCAGGCGACCGCCGCTGGGAGCGTCGGTGGGCGCCGCCGTTCCGCCGACCGTTGGCGCGGCCGTGGGCCCGCTCGTGGGTGCCGGGCTGGCCGTCGGTGCAGGCGCCGTGGTGCACGCACCGACTAACAGCGCTCCCAGCGCAAGCGGTACCAGAAACCGTCTGGACATGGCTACCTCCTCTAGATTGCGGCCTCGGTCCAACGCTGCCGGCGCTCGCGTGAGCCGGGTGGCAGCGGCTGGTGCGCACATCCTAAACGGCAGGGGAAGCACCAGACCGGCCGTATGAGGGGTCAGGCCCGTCGGCTTAGCCTGCGGCGACGGGCTCCGGTAGGGCGACAGGCTCCGGTAGAACGCCGGCGAGGTAGGCGTCGATCGCCGCCGCGGCGCGCTTGCCGTCACCCATGGCCAGGATGACCGTCGCCGCGCCGCGCACGATGTCGCCGCCGGCGAACACGCCCGGGATGCTGGTCATGCCACTCTGGTCGGTCTCGATGTAGCCCCACTTGTTGAGCGCCAGATCGGGCTCCGACCTGGTCAGCAGCGGGTTGGCGCCCGTGCCGATGGCAACGATGACCATCTCGCAGTCGAGCACGAACTCCGAGCCCGGGAGAGGTACCGGGCTGCGCCGGCCAGAGGCATCGGGCTCGCCGAGCTCCATGCGCACGCAGCGCAGACCTTTGACCCAGCCGCGCTCGTCGCCGATCACCTCGACGGGCGCGGTCAGGTACTCGAAGCACACGCCCTCTTCCTCGGCGTGGTGGACTTCCTCGCGCCGGGCAGGCAGCTCGTCGGGTCCCCGGCGATAGACGATCATCGCCTCGGCCGCGCCGAGGCGGTGGGCCGTGCGCACGGCGTCCATGGCAACGTTGCCGCCACCGACCACGGCGACCCGCGTCCGGTGCAGGACCGGCGTGTCCGAATCGGGCCGGAAGGCGCCCATCAGGTTGACCCTGGTCAGGTACTCGTTGGCCGAGTACACGCCCTTGAGGTTCTCGCCGGGCACGTTCATGAACACAGGCAGCCCGGCGCCGACGGCGATGAACACCGCGTCGTACATCGAGCGCAGCTCAGTCAGCGTCCAGGTCCGACCGATGATCGCGTCGACTTCGATGTGCACGCCCTCCGATACCAGCCGGTCGACCTCGCGCTGGACGATGTCCTTGGGCAGGCGGAACTCGGGGATGCCGTAGAGGAGCACGCCGCCCGGGGCGTGGAACGCCTCGTAGACGGTCACGTCGTGACCGGCCTTGACCAGCTCGCCGGCAGCGGTCAGGCCCGCCGGGCCCGAGCCGACGATGGCCACCCGCTTGCCGGTCGACGCCTTGAGCGACATGGGCAGTTGGTCGCGGTTGCGCAGCGCCCAGTCGGCGACGAAGCGCTCGATATAGCCGATCGCGACCGGGCGGCCCTTCTTGCCGCGTACGCAGACGCCCTCGCACTGGGTCTCCTGCGGGCACACCCGCCCGGTCACGCACGGCAGCGCGTTGTCGTCGAGCAGGGCTTCGGCGGCGGCGCGGATGTCGCCCTCCCGGACGAGGGTGATGAAGCGCGGAATGTTGACGCTGACCGGGCAGCCGGCGACGCACAGCGAATCGGCGTTGGGGCAGTTGATGCAGCGCTCTGCCTCGGCGATGGCGAGCAGCTCGGTGAAGCCAAGGTTGACCTCATCGAAGTTGGTGGTGCGCACGTCGGGCAACTGCTCGGGCATCTTGTGGCGCTCGATCGCCATCCGCTCGCGGTTGGTCAGCACGGGTCGCTCTCCGGGCTGCTGGATGGGCTCAGTCATCGTACGGCCGCCAGTTCAGGCGCCAGCGCGCAGTGGCGCTTCTCGAGCGCCGCCTGCTCGAACTCGCGGTACGGGCTGAGGCGATCGGCGAGCAGCGCGAAGTCGACCTGGTGGGCGTCGAACTCGGGGCCGTCGACACAGGCGTAGAGGGTCTTGCCGCCGACGCTCACCCGGCAGCCGCCGCACATGCCGGTGCCGTCGATCATGATCGGGTTGAGCGAGACGACGGTGGGGATGGCGGTGGGGCGCGTCATCTCGGCCACTGCGCGCATCATCGGCACGGGTCCCACGGCGTAGATGGCATCGATGTGACCATCGGCGATAACGTCGGCCAGGGCCTGGGTGACAAAGCCGTGCCGGCCGTACGAGCCATCGTCGGTGCACACGACGACCTCGCCGCAGGCGCGCAGCTCATCCTCGAGGATGACCCATTCGCGCGAGCGGCCACCGATGATGCTCGTGACGCGCACGCCGGCGCGGTGCAATTGCTGGGCGATGGGCAGCACGACCGCCGTGCCGACACCGCCGCCGACACACACCGCGTGGCCGCCCTCGATCACCTCGGTCGGCCGGCCCAACGGGCCGACCACATCGCGTATCGCGTCGCCAACCTCCAGCGCGACCAGATCCTCGGTGCTCTTGCCGATGGCCTGGATGACCAGCGTGATCGTGCCGGCTTCGGGGTCCGCGTCGGCGATGGTCAGCGGGATGCGTTCTGCCCCTTCTGCGGCGCGAACGATCACGAACTGCCCTGCCTGGCGTATCTGGGCGATGCGGGGCGCGTCGATGACGAGGCGCGTGACGTTAGGCGACAACTGGGTCTTCCCGCGGATCGGGTGCATCTGTCCTCCAAGCGCAGCTGGACATACGCATAGTCATGCCGTATCAGATTCGGACACCACTTCGGCGCGGCCCATTTCGGCGGGCCGAATGTCACTCCGCTAGGTGCCGAGGGTCCCTCGCCCGGGACTCAGCCGACCGATGCAGCAGCCACCTCGGGCATGCCCACGGTCTTGCCCTTGGGCCAGTAGAGCTCCTTCTTGACGTGGAACTCGGGGAAGCCGGCGCCCATCAGCTCTGCCTCGACGTTGAGGATCATGTCCGGGTTGCCGCAGATGTAGACAACCGTAGTCTCCGGGCGCAGCCCCTGCTCTCGGCACACATCGAGGACGATGTTCTCGGCGCGGCCGGTGTGGCCGCTCCAGCCAGCGTTGGCGGGGTCGTCCGGGCGGGAAACCGTGGGCACGTAGCTGAGCGGGTACTCGCCCGTCCGTTGCCAGCCTTCGAGCAGCGGCCGGTAGCCCAGGTCGTGGGCGTACGAGACACCGTTGACCAGCACGACCCGGCGCGGCGAACCGTCGATGAGCAGCGTCCGCATCATCGAGATGAACGGTGCGATGCCCGTTCCGGTCGATACGAAGAGGTGCGTGCGATCGTCCTCTGGCTCGAGCATGAACCTGCCCTTGGGGCCGATCATGCGCATCCGATGGCCGATCGGCAGGCGCCACAGGGCGGTCGTGAAGCGCATCACCGGCACGAGCCGCACGTAGAACTCGTAGCCGTCGGCGGCGCGCCGAGGTGACGAGGCGACGCTGTACGGGCGCTGCAGCAGCTTGCCGTCGACGAACACGCCGGTGGTCATGTACTGGCCCGGTTCGAAGGGCACCGGCTCGCCGTCATAGCGGACCCAGAAACAGGCCAGGTCCGCCGTGTCGTCCTCGCGCCGTACGAGAGTCGCGTTGTACGCCTCATGGTTGGCCTCGATGACGCGCGTGTCTTCCTGGTCGTTGGTCATGTTCGGCGGAAATCTCCTCGCGCGTACCGCTTGGTCACGGCGTCTGGCGCGATGGTAACCGGCCGGCGACCGGCCGACCCAGACAGCGCGCTCGTCGCGCGGGCAGTAAACGATTACATGACAGATGGCCCTTTATATGGGGACCGAAGGACGCTGCCTGCCCGTCGTCCCGGGGCTGACAGTCGGCGCATGAGTACCGTCGTTGTCGTCAACAGGGACCCGCACGTGGCGGCGCGACATGCCCAGGCGCTGCGCGCTGCCGGCCACGTCGTCGAGCTTTGCGGCGGTCCGCAAATGGAGCCGTGCCCGGTCATCGGTGACCTGCCCTGTCCACTGGTCGATCGCGCCGACGTGCTCATCTACGACGCCTGGGTCGCGGGCGGCAGCGATGCCGGGCGCCGGCTCATTGCCGATCTGCGTGAGACCTACCCCGACCTGCCGGTCGTGCTGACCTCGGTCGATGGCAGTCTCGGCTGGGTCGAGACAGACGGTCCCCACCGCGTGACGCCGCTCGCCGGCGATCCCTCCGCAGACGAACTCGCGGCAGCCGTCGAGGCGGCACTGGCCGACCAGGGGATGGCCGTCTGACGTTCAGCCGCTCGGCTCGTCGTCGGCGTCGAGGTGGAGCAGGTGCAGGACGCGGTGCAGGAAAGGCGCCAGGACGACGCCGGCGATGACCAGGAAGAACACCCCGCTGTACAGCGCGTAGGCGCCGGCGAACAGTTTGGCCGCGTCAGATTGAAGTACGGCGACCGGGCCCATGCCGCCCAGGATCATCGCCGCGTTCAGGAATGCGTCAATGAACGAAAGCCCGGCCAGGCCCATGTAGCCGGCAATGCCGATCGCAAGTGAAACGAGCAGCAGCAGTGTCGCCAGGCCGACGTGGCGCAGGACGCGTGCCGTGAAGGCGCGCCGCGACAGAACGGGCTGGCCATAGCGCTCGTACATCTGGCGTTGATGGTGTCACGCCGCGCGGGCGTCGTGGCGGCGCCCGCGCGGGGGTCTACGACGGGGTCTGAGTGGTGGCCTACGCGGTGCTGCCGGCGCCACGCGACATGCGCAGGTAGCCGAGCAGCATGATCAACACGCCGACCACGACCACGACCGCCGGCACGAACAGGCGCGAGATGTCATCGGTGAACAGGTCGAGCACCAGGCCGATACCCACGAGCAGCAGGATGCCGCCCGGGATGAGCGGCCAGAAATGGTGCTCCCTGAGGTTCATCACCGAGCCCACCAGCCAGATGCCGATGAAGCCGAAGGCCAGCCCGAGGACGGCACCTGGGCCGTCAACGTTGTCGCCCGGGAACACGTCGGCAACCAGCAGGCCGGTGCCGATGCCGGTCATGATCGCGCCGCCCACGAGGGCGACGTAGGCGCGGTTGATGGCGAACACGCCGAGCAGGCCGAGGCCGATGACGAGCGGAATGTAGCGATCGACGTCCGGCCAGAGCTCGGACGCGAGCGCGGCGCCGCCGACCAGGACGAGCACGAAGCCACCCAGCAACGCGTTGCGCGACGAGTTGGCTCGTGACGGGGCTGGGACTGCCATATTTCGCCTCCTCTTTGGGGATGAGAGTGGAGCCAGCGTGGAGGATCCTGCCCGCCGCCTAGAAGTGCCGACCGGCCCATTCGTGACCCACGCGTACAATCGGCCGACAACAGATCGGA
>Ga0209342_10003769_pt1 | contig 15902 bp, 16 predicted proteins | sample RifCSP16_2_FD_184023 | JGI IMG/M metagenome (GOLD analysis project Ga0209342, IMG submission 184023) | Soil microbial communities from Rifle, Colorado - Rifle CSP2_sed 16_2 (SPAdes) (version 2) | ecosystem: Environmental > Terrestrial > Deep subsurface > Rock core/Sediment | place: Rifle... | reverse complement strand
CCTGATTGCGCGACGCGGGATCGGAGTGGTCAGAAGTTATCGGTACACGGACTATAGATCCGTACTCCGCTTCGAATCGACAAGTAGAGATCACCGCATTCTTGCCGAAAACGTCCGGTGCGCGCACTATGAGTACGTATACCGCTAAGAGACGGAAACTATGCGATCCGCCGGTTTTTGAACCGCGAAGACTGGCGCGCGATCAGGGTTGAACAGATCCAGACGACCGCGGGTGACGTCGACTCGCAGCTCGTGCCGATGCTTCGGCTCGATGTACGCCCAGCGAAGACCGGGATCGCGGCGTGGACCGAAACCCTGGTTCGGGAGACAGTACGGCCTGGTTTTCCTGAGCGATCGATCGCTTTCTCCCGCGGCCGAGGCGGCCCTGTTGGCGACCGTGTTCGGCTCGACGCAGTCGCTCCTCCGCGGCATGTGCCACCTCTGTCACGCGCACGCCCGCTTGGCCGGCCCATTCGATGGCGTAAAATGGGCGTTGACCCGGGGGCCATATGGCCGATGAACTTGTACTACCGATACTGCGGAAGATTCAGGAAGACGCAGCGGCGTTTCGCGGGGAATCTCGTGAGTTCCGCGAGGAAACACGCAAGAATTTCTCAACCGTGTTTCATCGCCTTAACGTGATTGAAGCATCGCTATCCTCGCTCAAGGCGGACGTGGCGATACTGCTGTCCGCCGTCCCCGTGATGAACGAACGGCTGGACCAGCTAGAGGCGCGCGTAGCCAAATTGGAACAGGCCCGGTAGGCGTGTTCTAACGCGTGCAGAGCGCTTCGCGGACCAGGGTGGTAGTGGCCGCGATCGTCCCGATCCCGATCCTGGGCGCCATGTTCAACACCCGCCTCGTGGGCATTGCGGTCAGCGTGACCGGAGACTGGCGCGACCCGACCGTGGTGCCGCTCGGACCCGAGGCGGTCGGCCAGAGCCTCGTCAACCTGATGGGCGCGACGTTCAGAGCGCCGATCGAGCTGCTCGATCCTTTCCTCGGCACGCGCCGTAGCAGCGAGCCCCGGCCTTGAGCCTGCTCTTGATCCGTTGGTCGCAGGCAGGCCGCGCGTCGTCAAGCGATCACGCAGCCGGAGCTTCACTCTAGTGTGAAGCCGGAGGCCTTGACGATCGGCCCCCAGCGCGCGGTGTCGGCGGCGATGATCGCTGCGAGCTCGTCGGGCGTGGTGCCGGTCGGCTCGAGGCCGAGGCGGATCAGCTTCTCCCGAAGCTCGGAGGTCCGTAGCGCGGCCAGGATCAGGCGCGACCAGCCATCGATCACCGCCTGCGGCGTCTTGGCCGGCGCCACGAGCGCCATCCAGCCCGTGCCCTCGACGTCGGCGAATCCTTGCTCCTTGAACGTCGGGACTTCCGGCGCGAGCGACGAGCGCCGGGTGCCCGACGTCCCGATGATGCGGATCCTTCCCGCCCGGTGCAGCTCGATGAAGTCGGACAGCGCGCCCGTGCCGGAGGCGACCTGGCCGCCCATCAGATCGGCCGCGCGCGCCGTGGGGCTCCGGTACGGCACGTGAAGCAGCTCGATTCCGGCGGCGCGACCGATCATCACGCCGAAGAGATGCGGCAGGCCGCCGCCCCCGGGCGAACCGAACGTGGCGGATGCCGGATTGGACCGCGCCCAGGCCACGAATTCCGGTACCGTCCGCGCCGGATGCCCCGGCCTCACCGCGAACGCGATCGCGAACTCCGCGACTTGCGCGACCGGGACGAGATCCCTGACCGGGTCGTAGTCGAGCTGCTTGGCGGCGAGCGGAACCAGTACCGGCAGCGCGAGCGGGGCCATGAGCAGCGTGGTGCCGTCGGGCGCCGACTCCTTGAGGGCGCGAACGGCGATTCGCCCGTATGCCCCGGGCCGGTTCTCGACGATGACCGGATGCCCGGTCGCGGTGCGGACGTTGTCGGCGATCAAGCGCGCGACGAGGTCGGAAGTGCTGCCGGCCGCGAGCGGGATGATGATCCTGGCGGGGCGGTCGATCGAGCTCTGCGCAAACGCCGCCAGCGCGAACGGGCCGCAGGCGAGCAGGCATAAATCTGCTGCAAGGCGCCCACCAAAGCAGCAGATCGCTGTCACGACGCGAAGCATATCGATTTTGCCCGCCTCGATGCTCCAAGCGAAAACCGGCGCCGCCGGTGCGCCCACACGCGCGCCCCTCGAGGAGCGCCTCGAGTTCGAACGGCTGCTGGCCGATCTTTCGGCGCGATTCGTGAACCTGCCGGCGGCCGGGATCGACGGCGCGATCACCGACGCGCTGCGAAGGATCGTCGAGCTGCTCGGCGTCGACCGCAGCCATCTGATCCGCTTTTCGGCGCAGGGCGACGAAGCCGATGTCACCCATGCGTGGGCGGTGGACGGCGTGTCGGCGGTGACGCTGCGATCGCTGGCGGACGCTTATCCCTGGGGGATCCGGCGCGTCAACGCCGGCCATGCCGTCGTGGTGCCCCGGCTCGACGATCTTCCGCCCGAAGCCGCGGTGGACAAGGCATCGTTCCAGCGGGCTGGGGCGCGCTCCAGTCTCACGATGCCCATGATCGTGGCCGGGCGAGTCGAGGCCGCGATCGTCTTCGGCTGCCTGCGGCGGGAGCGCGACTGGCCCGAAGAGCTCGTTGAGCGCATCGGCGTCCTGGCGACGATCTTCGGCAATGCGCTCGCTCACAAGCGCGCGCAGGAATCGCTCGACGCGGCCATGACGTTCGAGCGCACGGTGTCCGAGGTCCTGGGCGCGCTGCTCACCGCAGCGCGCGCGGAGCAAGACCGCGTGATCGAGGCGGGCCTGCGCGACATGGCGCGGGTGTTCGGCGCGGAGCGCGCCACCCTGTGGGAGCGCATCGGGGACAAAGCCGAGTTCAGAAAGACCCACCGGTGGCTCGCCGAGGGCGTGCCCGTTCCTCCGGATTCGACGGGTGCCGTCGCGATCCCGTGGATCAGCGCACAGCTCGTCGCGGGCTCGATCGTGCGCTTCGCCCGTCACACCGACCTTCCGCCCGAGGCGGCGGCGGACCTTCTGCGGCTGCAGGCGCTCAACATGCGCGCCGCGGTGATCGTGCCGCTCGCGGCGTCCGGCGCGGTCGTGGGCGCGCTCTCGTTCGCCGGAGCGCGGGAGGATCACGAGTGGCCCGACGCACTGATCCCGCGGGTGCAGCTCTTCGGCGAGGTGTTCGCCGGCGTGCTCGCGCGCCAGGCGGCGGAGCGTCGCGAGCAGGAGGCCCAGGCCCAGGCCGCGCATGCCGCCCGGGTCGGCACGATGGGCGTGTTCGCGGCCTCGCTCGTGCACGAGCTGACCCAGCCGCTGGCCGCCAGCCTCGCCAATGCGGAGACCGTCGTCGAGCTCCTCGCCACACCGTCCCCCGACCTCCAGGAGCTGCGGGCGACGGCGGCCGACATCGTCGCCGACGACCGGCGCGCCGGCGAGCTGATCCAGCAGCTGCGCCGTTTCCTGCGCCGCGGCGAGGTGGAGCGAACCGAGCTCGACCTCCGCGAGGTGGTCGACGAGGTGCTGCATCTTGCCGGCGGCGAGCGGGCGGAAAAGGGCGTCGCGGTCAGCCTCGATATTCCGGACGCGCTGCCGAGAATCGTGGGCGACCGCGTGCAGCTCCAGCAGGTGATGCTCAACCTGCTGCTGAACGCATTCGATGCGGTCGCCGCGAACGAGCCGGGTGCGCGCAGCGTCACGGTGTGTGCCCGGCCGACCGGATCGGGCGTGAGCGTCGAGGTCATCGACTCCGGGTCCGGGATGGACGAGGCGACGCGCGCGCGCATCTTCGAGCCCTTTTTCACCACCAAATCGCGCGGAATGGGACTCGGACTCTCGATCAGCCGGACGATCGTTTCGTCCCACGGTGGCACGCTGACGGTGCGCTCGGACCCGGGTCACGGCACCGCGTTTCGCATCGAGCTGCCCCTGCGGCCGCCGGGCGAGGCCCGGCCCGCGCGGCGGGAGGCGGCCCCGGCGACCGGCAGCGGCACCGTGTTCGTGATCGACGACGACCCGTCGATGTGCCGAGCGGTCGAACGCCAGCTGCAGCACGCCGGTTACCGGGTCGAGACGTTCGCCTCGGCGCAGGCCTACCTCGACCGGGCGCCGCACGCCGGCGCTGCCTGTATCGTGAGCGACGTTCGCATGCCCGGGCTGAGCGGCCTCGACCTGCAGGCTTCGCTCGCGCAGGCGAGCCGCGATCTGCCGATCGTGTTCATCAGCGGTCACGGCGACGTCTCGATCACGGCGCACGCGATGCGGGCCGGCGCGGTCAACTTCCTGGCGAAGCCGTTCACCAAGAGCGAGCTCCTTGCCGCGGTCGCCGAGGCGCTCGCGCGTTGCCGCGAGCTCGATGCCGCCCGGAGCGAGCGGGCCGAGCTGCAGGCCCGTTACGAATCGCTGACGCCGCGCCAGCGGGAGGTGCTCGCGCTCGTGGCGGCGGGGCTGCTCAACAAGCTCATCGCCGACCGCCTCGGCGCCGCCGAGGCGACCGTCAAGATCCATCGCGGCCGCGTCATGGAAAAGATGGGCGCCGACTCGGTCGCGGACCTGGTGAAGATGGCCGAACGGCTCGAGCTGCAGCCCACGCGGGTCCGGTCGCCCGGCTGAACCCGCCGGTTTCCCGCGATGCAGCTCCTCCGCGCATGGTCGCCCCCGTATAATGTAGTCACCTAGAAGCAGGGATGACCACATGGACACGAACGTGCGGAACCTCAAGGCGCGGCTCAGCAGCTACCTGCGCAAGGTGGAAGCGGGCGCATCGGTTACGGTGCGCGTCCGCAACCGGGCGGTCGCGCGGCTCGTGCCGGTGCGGACGGCGAGCCGACTTGCCGACCTCGCGCGCATCCCCGGGATACGCTGGAGCGGCGGCAAACCCAAGGGGCTCGCGCGGGCGCAGCGAATCCCGCGCGGCGTATCGCTCGCAGCCTGGGTGGCGGAAGACCGCCGTTGATCGCTTACCTCGACACCTCGGCGCTGGTCAAGCTGTACGTTTCGGAAGACGGCTCGCGCGCGCTGCGAGCACACGCCTCGAGGTCGGAGGCGCTCGCCACGTCCGTCGTTGCCTACGCCGAGGCGCGCGCGGCGTTCGCGCGCTTGCTGCGCAGCGGCGGCACGGATGCCCGCCAGCACGGCCGCCGCCTCCGCCGTCTGAACCTGGACTGGGACGACTACGTGCGCATCGAACTGACCCCGGAATTGGTGCGCGAGGCCGGGAACCTTGCCGAGTCGCACGGGCTTCGCGGGTTCGATTCGATCCACCTCGCGAGCGGGCTCTGGCTCAAGGAGCGGTTGGCGAGCGGGCTGGTCTTCGCGGCCTACGATCGCCGGCTGCACGGTGCCGCAGCGCTGGCGGGCTTGACGACCTATCCGCGTCGACCCCGGGCGCTCGTGCGGTAAGCTCCGCGGCGCCGCGTCGCTTCGGCCCGGAAACGCGGCGCGGATCGTTACTGTGCGCGCGAGCCGGTCGATGTGCTCCAGCACCTTGCGGCGGAGATCGGGGTCGGGCTTCGCCTCGCGCGCAAGCTGGCGAGCGCCGCGAGCGCCGCGGCCTCCAGCCGGTGCCCGTTCCCCGTCCGGCTAGACGCGCCGGGTTCCCGGCGCTTTTCCTGTAACACCAAGGTCGTATTCCACGCCGCGCGCGCGCGGCGAATACTCGCGCCGTGCTGGCAGCGAGACCCTGATATGAAGCGACCGTCCGTCGGCCTGGGCTGCATGGCCCTGTGCGTCGCCCTGAACGCCTCGGCCCAGCAGCCGATCGTCTATCCCGCCAAGGGACAGAGCGCCGCGCAGCAGACCCGCGACGAAGGCGAATGCTCGGTCTGGGCGAAGCAGCGTACCGGCGTCGATCCGGCGGTGCTCGCGGCGTCGCCGCCCCCGGTGCAGACGGGGCCGGCCGTCGGCGGCGGGCAGCGCGCGGTCGGCGCCGCCCGCGGCGCGCTCGGCGGGCTCGCGATCGGCGCGATCGCCGGCGACGCCGGACGCGGCGCCGGCATCGGCGCGGTCGTGGGCACGATGGCGGGCGGCCGGCAGGCGCGGATGGCCCAGACCGCGCAGAACCAGCAGGCGGTCGGCGCTCAGCAGCAGGCGCTCAACACGTATCACCGTGCGTACGCCGCGTGCCTCGAAGGCCGCGGCTACACGATCAAGTGAGGGGCGACGCGGGCATGAAGACGTTGCGCTGGATCCCGTTGGTCGCAGGCGGCATCGCGGCCGCCGCAGCGGCCGCCGACTTCGACGCCTCGAAACCGCTCCTCTGCGCGACGGTCGAGGCCGTCGACTGCGTGCCGGGGATGCCGTGCCACCACGGTCACCCCGCCGACCTCGGCGCGCCGACCTTCATGCGCATCGACTTCTCCGGCAAGGTCGTGGTCGGGCCGCTGCGAGCCTCGCCGATCATGGCGATCGAGAAGTCCGACGCACAGCTGTTGCTGCAGGGAACCGAGCTCGGGTTCGCGTGGGCGATCGCGCTCGACCGGGCGAGCGGACGGATCGTCGCGACCGCCGCCGACCGCGACGGGGCGTTCGTGATGCACGGCGCCTGCACGCCGCAGTGACCGCTGCCGGCGCCGCGCGTCGCCTTGACAACGATCGGCTCCCGGTCGGACCGGAGCGCTAGTTTTCCGGCACCCGTTTCAAGGAAGGAATCCATGAACCTCCGCTCGCTGCCTGCTGCCGCCGCCGCGTACCTGTACCAGCTGACCGAGACCGGCCTCTCGGCGCCGCTCACGCTCGGCGCGACGAAATTCTTCAAGGACGACGACCTGCATTGAGCGTCCGCGCTGAGCTGCGGCTGGCTCGTGGGCGCTGACCATCGCGGATCATGGAACGGAGCAACGACAAGCCGAAGCGCTCACCGGGCAGTGGAATCCGCCGGCGGTGATGAAGTCACCGAGATAGCAATGCAATGCGGGGTTACTCGAATGACTTCCAGGGCCTCGAGCGGAATCCAGAACCCGAACCCCTGGCCCGATACGCGGTCCTCGTAGTTTCATCGGCCGCCTGGCGATGCCCGCCGGCAGCAGCCTGAACCTGGACTCCGCCCAGTGCGCGCTCGCGCTACTTCCAGTGGCGGTGGTCAGGTTGCCCCGGCGCCCTCCTTGTATTACCATCCTGCACCAAGTAATACCGGGAGACCGAGATGGCCGTACACGTCACCTCCAAGGGTCAGGTAACCATCCCCAAGCGCGTCCGCGAGCTGCTCAATATCCAACCGGGTAGTGCGGTCGAATTCCACCTGGATCCCGATGGCAGGGTCACCTTGCGGGGGGTCGGGCGCCCGCGCAAGGTCAAGAGCCGCTTCGCAAGGCTTCGCGGCAAGGCGACCGTACGCATGCGCACCGAGGAGATCATGGCCTTGACCCGCGGTGAGGTCTGACCCTTGGTCCTGGTAGACCAATGGTCCTGGTAGACACCAACGTCATCCTCGACGTCGTGCAGGACGACCCGGTCTGGGCGGAATGGTCGCAGGGCCAGCTCGACGCTTGGGCGGTTCGCGACGAACTCGGCATCAACGCCGTGATCTACGCGGAGCTGTCGATCGCCTACGCGCGCATCGAGGAGCTGGAGGACACCGTCGACACCGCAGAGCTGCGCCTGCTGGAGATCCCGCGCGAAGCGCTGTTCCTCGCCGGCAAGGCGTTCCTCGCTTATCGAAAGCAGGGCGGCACCAGAACGGGCGTCTTACCCGATTTCTTCATCGGTGCGCATGCGGCAGTCATGGAGTTGCCGCTTCTCACACGTGAGACGGCGCGCTACCGGACCTACTTTCCTGGCGTTGCACTGATAGCACCGGAGGTCTAGCCTGGACTTCACTTCCAGGGCTGGACGACACGACCAGCGCGTTCCAGCCGCTGATCGGGCCGAACGACAGGCGCGTGATGCTCCCGTCGAACGCGAAGAAGAACGTCGAGAAGGAGCCCGCCCTCGCGCCCGGCGCCTGGCACGGGCCGATCGCCTCGATTCCGGTCGCGCCCGGTGTCCCCTTGTCCCCAATTTGGTGCGGTTGGACGAGCGCCTAGGGCGGCACGCCTCGGTCCCGCCGTCCGCCCGAACCCGCCGCCCCGTCGCCGTCCAGTAACACCAAGGTCGTATTTTCTGCGGCGGCGGCGCGGCGAATACTCGCGCCGTGTTCGCACCGAAACCCCGAAGACCGTGCGCGTTGATCGTTGACGACGGCGACCCGCCGCGGCGGCTTTCGCCCGGGGCAACGTTGATGGCTCACCCATAGCAAGAGGACCGACATGAATATGAGGCAACGCACACGGTTCGCTGCGGCACTGGCCGCAATCCTCGCAGCAACGACGGCGCCGGTATTTGCGCAGGGCGGGTACGTCGACCCGTACACGATGAACAACCGCGCTCCCGGCAAGAAGGTCGCGCGCGAAGGCGACGTGTCGCTGGGCGCCACCATCCGCACCGACGAGCGCTTCAACAGGGGCGGCCTGTTCAGCGGGCCGCGCGGCTGGGCCTACTGGAACTACCTGGCCAACCCCCAGGGCTACCAGAACCCCAACCTCTGGCCCGACAAGCGGCCGACCTATTTCTTCGGCGAGATGGCGATGCCCGCCGGTACCGACCTGACGGTACGGGGCAAGTTCCCTCACGCGCGGTTCTTCAACTTCTCGATCTACCTCTTCGAGCGGAACACCTTTGTCAACGCGACCGGCGGGTCGATCGACGGGTACGACATGGAGCCCGACCCGGGCTCCACCAATCCCTACCGCGTGGGTGCCGACCGGGACGCAGCCAACCGCAATTTCACGATCCACATCATTGCGAAAGATGCGCCGGCGAATCCCGCCGACCGGATGAAGAACACCGTGTACCTCGGCAACAAGGATCAGACCATCTTCGGTGGCTTCCGGATGTACGTCTCCGACAAGGGCTACGACGGGGCGGGCCTGGGTCCGGCGGACGGGCCTACCCGCGAGGGGCCGGTCCTCACCTTTGAGGCGACACTGGCAGACGGCACCAAGCTCTCGCAAGCGGAGACGAACACCCGCATGGGAAAGCTGATGGGTGATGCGCCGCCGCCGATCGACGCCGACGGTTGGTACAAGCTGGTCAACAGCAAGGACAACGACCCGTGCATGACACCGGCCACCGCGCCCGCCTGCCCGAATTCGCAGTTCTTCCTGTTCAAGGGCGTGAAGGATGCGCTGTATGGAGCCTTCATGCCGCCGGCACAGCGGGTCAAGGCCGCTGGTCCTCCGGCATCCGACGGCGGCGCCAACGCGTCCACCGCATATCTCGTCAACTACATCTCGCGCAAGTTCGGGCCGCTGTATGTGTTCCGGGCCAAGCTGCCGACCTTCCCGAACACGTGGGCGAACACCAAGATCATGCCCGACGGTCAGGTGCAGTACTGGTCGGTCGCCACGATGGCGACGTTCACCAACGGCAGTCTGTGGGACGGCGTGTTCGACATGCAGGTGCCAGTGGACAAGGACGGCACCTACACCATCGTCGTCAGCCGCCCGGAAGACCGGCCGAAGAACGCGACCGCCGCGAACGGCATCACGTGGCTCGACTGGGGCCCGGGCGAAGGCCTTGGCGACCCGCGCAATCGCAAGGACTGGGGCGCACTGCTGATGCGCTTCATGGTCCCGCAGAAAGACTGGCGATACAACCCGCTGAAGCCGGGTGACCTGGCCTCCAACATGGGGCCGTACTACCCGCGGGGCTACTACACGACCAAGGCGAACTTCGAAGCCGAGGGCGTGAAGAAGCAGGCGGCGCCGAAAGGGAAGTAGGCCGACGCAACGTAACGACGGGGTGTTCGACCACAAGCAGTGCAACGGTCGTCCACCCCGTGTCGGACGATGGGTAAGACATCCGGGTCCCGGCACCGCATGACCAGAACGTCGATCCGAAGGGGGAAACCAGCATGAAAGTATCCGGACCACTCAAGCTCGCGGGACTCGTCCTGATCCTTGTGCTGGCCGCCGCGGTCTACCTGCTGCTCTGGCCGGTGATCACGAAGACGGCCGAACAACGGGTCGCGCAGATCGGGCTCACGTCGAACGAGGTCGCGGCCAACGGGCCGCTTCCGGGCGACATAACCCTCTATGCGAAGGAACTGGCCTGCACCGAGAAGCTGCCGACGCCGGGCTACTTCCCGTCCATCAACGGCGCCGAGATCGCCGATTCGCAACGCAGCGGCCTGTACCCGTGCGCGACGTTCACCGGAAATTTCGACGGCCCGAATCGGGTATTCGCCTGGCGGAGCCAGGACGGCTACCAGGCAGCAAACTTCGTGAACAATCGCAGACCCGGCGAGCTGTACATCACCGGCGGAGAGAATCCCGCGCTCACCGGACCGGTTGCCCCGGGACCCTTCGTTGCCAAGGTGGACGCGACCACCGGCGCGCAGATCTGGCGCACCTATCTGGACAATGCCAACGTCTCCGGTAACTTCATCGCCACCGCGAACCTCAACATTCTTGCCAATGGCAAGATCGTCTTTTCCTGGAACCACACGATCGTATTGCTGGATCCCGATACCGGACTCATCCTGAAATCCAAAACGCTGCCGACGGGCAATGTGCCGGTGGCGGACATCAGCTTCAAGCATGTGACCATCGCGCCCGACGGCACGCTCATCCTGAAGACTCAGACGCGGCCCACAGGCTCCACCGAGCAAGGGAGCTTGGCGATCATCAGGGGCGTCCAGAAAGGTCTCAAGCAGGCGAACTCGTTGCTCGCGGCGGTCGATGCGAACACGCTGGACGTGCTCGACTGGGTCGAGATGCCGGAGCCGGCAACGACGCCGCACATCGTCACGACGCTCGACGGCAGGATCGCCATCTACGTAGGCGCCAACGTTCACGCGTACCGCTACTTCTGGGATCCGAAGACGAAGAAACTCTCGAAGGACGAGGGTTGGGTCGTCCCGTACTTGCAGAAGGGACAGAGCACCGGGGACGCACCGACCCTCATGGGCGACTGGGTCACGATCCAGACCAACGGCACCGGCAGCAAGACGGTTGCATCGAGCATCGTCGCCATCAGTCAGCGCGACGCCAAGAAGATGACCACGGTCTTTCCCTTCGGGCCGCTCAAGGAGGGAGAGCAGAGCTTCGCGCCGCCGAAGTCGGGCGGCGACCCCGAGAACAATCTCCTTTACTCGGCCGACATGGGCATCGGCAAGGTGGCCGGCGTCAAGATCGACCCGGCAACGGGCGAGATGAAGACGGCGTGGGTGATCGACGATATCACCAGCGGCTTCCAGCCCTTGCTCGGTCCGAAGGACAAGCGGGTGCTCCTGCTCTCGAGGATGAAGCCCAATGTCGAGAAGGAGCCGCTGATGCTCGCCCTGATCACCGGCAACTATAAGGAACAGCTCACGTGGCGCGACGCGGCCACGGGCCGGCTCATCGCCGAGTCGGATTTCTTCGAGGGGTTGACGCCCGGGGCGCTCATCACGCCGGGTTTTGGCGGCCGCGTTTATTTTCCGACCGGCAAGGGGTTCATCACCATGCAGGTCATGCCGGCGGCTGCGTCACCGAAGGGCAAGTAGCGAGGCGCTACGGCTCGCGTCGGTCCGGGACGCACCCGCCGTAGCCATCAACTCGAACCAGCCACACCGGACCGCAGAAGGAGAAGGCAATGAGCAGGAATCGAGTCCTTAGAGCCGGCGTCGCGGCGCTGATCGCACTGGCGGCCGTCGTTGCCGGCGGCATCGCGCCGGCCGAGGCTCAGCACAGCAATCTCAAGCAATACACCTTCAAGGAATCGCGCGACTCGCGTTACTGCGAGATCGCACTCGTCAACCCCACCGGCATCGAGGTCTACAACACGACTGGCCTGAACGCCTGCCCGGCCAAACAGTGGAACGCGATGGATCTCGAAGCGCTGGCCAAGCAGTTCGGCGCGGCGAAGGTCATCAAGAACGGGCCGCACTTCTGGATGATGGATTCGAACACGGTGTCATTCGGAGAGGAAGTCTCCTTTGGCGGCCTGAGGGCCCGATATGCCGCCACGCTGCCGGCCGGCCTGGTGGCGGCCCAGGCCAAGGGAATTCCGCCGTACAAGGCGTTCCCCGCGAAGAAGGTCCAGAAGATGGTCTACGCCAAGGGCAAGCCCGTCTACGAGATCGTCGATCCCGACGGCAACGTCTTCGTCCTTCAGGCGCGTGACGAGCAGTTCCCGGTCGCATCGCTCGCCAAGCTGGGCCAGCAGATGAAGGAGCTCCCCAAGGGCTGGCAGTACCGTTCCCGAATCCTGAGCGAAGACCTGGTGCTGGACCTTGGGCCGGGCCAGACCATCCATACCCTGGCGGACGAGTTCCATCAGTACTACACGCAGGTCCCCAGGACCAAATAGGCCGTCAGCCCGACGAATTTCATTCCATGGGCGATCGCACACCCGCGACTGCCGAATCCCCTCGCGCCGTTGAGCGCGTAACTCTCGAAAGGAGAAGTCGATGAACAAGCACGTTCCCTTACTCAGCGCAATCGCCCTCGGGCTCGCGGTAGCGATGCCTGCATACGCGCAGCAACCCGCCGCGAAGGCGCCCATGGTCAAGGACGCCGAGGCGGTGATGAACCTGGTGAAGGTGACCGCGATCGTCCAGGCGGTCGACCAGAAGAACCGGATCGTCACGATGTCCGCCAGCGGCGGCGCGACGAGCCTCTTCATCGACTGGTTTGGTCCCGGCGGCGGGGTTGGTCCCGGTTTTCACGGCGTCGGGGTTGGTGGTCGCGGGGTTGGCTGGCGGTAACCATGCTGCGCGGGCAGGGCCCGCGCGGCATCGGATGGCGAGGCTCGTCGCTCGGCATCGATTGCGGTTAAGCTCGCGCCAGCGTTTCGACAACATTCACGGTCGTTGAATCAAGGGGGATCCATGAGCACTTGGCGAGTTTCGATGAGTGAAGGGCGCCGCGCGGCGGCGGTCGTTGCACTGTGCGCCGGCACGCTTGCGGCCGGCCAAGCGGGCGCCGGTGGTCTGATCGCTTACGAATTCGGCACGGCCGACGTCGGCCTCGCCTCGGCGGGCTACAACGCGCGCGCGCAGGACGCCTCGACCGTCTTCACCAACCCGGCGGGCATGACGCGGCTCGAGGGCAACCAGTTCCTCGCGTCCGGCCAGCTGGATTACGGCAAGACCAAGTTCTCGATCGGCGCGGGCACCTCGGCCGCGCTCGGCACCGAAGCCGGCGGCAACGCGTTCGGGTCGGACGGGTGGTTCCTCGGCGGCGGGGCCTTCTTCAGCTACAGCGTGTCGCCGGAGCTCAAGCTCGGGTTCGCGATGACCGGCAATTTCGGCGGCGTCGTGGAATACGACACCAACTGGGTCGGACGCTACTACGTGCAGCAGACGAAGCTGATCGGGTTGTCGTTCGTGCCCTCGATCGCCTACAAGGCGACCGACAAGCTCTCCCTCGGCGCGAGCGTGAACGCCATGTACGGCATCTACGCGAACGGGGTGGCGATAAACAACAAGCGCCCCCTCAACCCGACCGCGGCGGACGGCCAGCTCGCTCTCAGCGACGAGGCCTGGGGTTGGGGCGTCAACCTCGGGCTCCTCTACGAGATCGACCCCGGTACCCGGCTCGGGCTCACCTGGAACTCGCAGGTCAGCCTCGACTTCAGCGCGCCGATGAAGTTCTCGAACCTCGACCCGGGTCTCCAAGGGCTCCTGAATGCCAAAGGGCTGCTCAACGCGCCCCTCACCGTCAACATCAAAGTCCCGCAGCAGCTGATGGGCAGCGCTTTCGTCCAGCTGAACGACCGGTGGGCGGTGCTCGGCAGCCTGGGCTGGCAGCAGTGGTCGAAGTTCGGTCAGGTCCAGCTCGGCATCGATGACCCGACCAATCCCATCAGCGTCACCGCGAATCTGAACTACAAGGACACCTGGCACTTCGCGGGGGGCGCGCAATACCGGCTGAGCGACCCGTGGCTGCTCAACTTCGGCATCGCGTACGACTCCGGCTTCCAGTCGGGCAACGTCTCGCCGCTGCTGCCGACGAACGCCGCGTGGCGCTTCGGCGTCGGCGGCCAGCACCAGACGAGCAAGACGTTCTACTGGGGCGTCGTGGCCGAGTATCTCTACGGCGGGACGCTCGACACCAACCTGCAGGGCGCGGTTCCAGTCGCGGCCGGCGGGCGCGGGAACGTCGTCGGTTCGTACAACAACGTCGGCATCCTGTTCCTCGGCGCCTACGGCAACTGGAAGTTCTAGGGGCGTGCCGGCTCTCCGGCGCGTCCTGGTAGCACCAAGGTCGTATTTCGCGCCCCGCGCGCGGAGCGAATACTCGCGCGGCGTTGGCACCGACAGCGCCGAATGGAGCAGCGCTGACATGCGAGGAGTGAACGACGCGAAGCCCGGATCCGGCGTGCGCGTGTGCCGGACATCGCCGGCGCGATCCGCTCCCCCTGACGACCGCCGGCGGATGCGCGCTTCCCGATTCGCGGTCGTATACCGTCTCGGTGCGACCACCGCGGCGGTGGTGGCGCTGGCAGGGGCGTGCTTTGCCCAGCAGCCCGGGGCGCTAGGCCGTATCGCTGCGGAAAACGCCGAGCTGTCGGCCCAGATCGCCGCCGGCACGACGGCGCTCGATCGCGCGTCGGTGGAGCTCGCGGCCCTGCGCAAGGCGAAGGGCGAGCTCGACGAAAGCCTGCGCCGGATCGAGCGCCGCGCGGAGGTGCACGCGCTCGGCCGGGAGTTCATGGAGAGCGTGATCGAGCGGACGCGCCTGCTGCCGAGATCCGAGCGGTTCGCGGCCGCGCGCGCGGCGCGCGCCCGGCTGCTGGCGGCGACGAGCGATGCGGCGCTGCGCGTCGAGCGCGCGCGCGACGGACTCGGCGAGCTCGATGCCGCGGTCGCCGCGCGGCTGGCGGCCGCCGAGCCGCCGGTCCCGCAAGCCGAGCGGCCGCAGGTCGAGGCGGTCTTGCGCGCCGCGCTCGCCGCCCAGCACGACCTGCTCGTCCGGCTGGCCGAGCTGCAGGAGAAGCTCGTGCAGGCGCTGCGCGAGGTCGGCGAGGCCGAGCGCGACCTCGAGCGGCAGGGCGAGGCGGCGCGCGCGAAGCTGACTCAGCTCATCTTCTGGATCCCGGCTCCGCCGGCCACGCAAACGGCGAGCGCGCTTGCGCCCTCGCTCGCGTGGACGGTCTCGCCGGTTAACTGGCGCGCGGCCGCCGCGGTCCTGGGGGCGGAGCTGGCGCGCAGGCCCTTCTGGCCCGCGGTTGCGCTGCTCGCGGCGGCCACCCTGTTTATCCTGCGCGGCCGGTTGCAGCGTGCGCTCGTGTCGCTCGCACCCGCCGCCGTGACCTACGAGCGCTATCGCATCGGCCATGCGCTCGCGGCGCTCGCGATCACCCTCGCCCTCGCGGCGCCCGGCCCGATCGTGGTCTGGACGGCGGGGGCCTTGCTCAGGGCAGCGCCCGGCAGCCTGCCGTTCGCGCAGGCGCTCGGCCCCACCTTCGCGGTGATCGCCCGGCTCCTCCTCGCCTTGTCGGCTTTCGCATGGCTGCTCGACCGCCGCGGCATGGCGGTCGGCCACTTCGGCTGGGACGAGACGGCGGCCGGCTTCGCGGCCCGCGCCCTCCGCAAGTTCGCGGCGCTCTTCGTGCCGTTGCTGTTCGTCGCCGCCCTGAACTGGGAGGAGCACGCGCCGTACGCCAACCGCGAGAGCCTCGGCCGGCTCGCGTTCAACCTGGCGATGGTCGCGTTCGCGGCGTTCCTGATAATCCTCCTGCGGCGCCGGAGCCCGCTGATGCAGCTCGCGTACGTGCGCGCGCCGCGCGCCTGGGCGATCCGGCTGCACGGGCTCTGGCTCGCCGCGCTGGTGGCGCTGCCGCTCGGCATGGCGGTGCTCGCCGCCGCGGGCTACTTCGTTGCCGCCGCCTATTTCTACGCGCTGACGGTGCAATCGCTGTTCCCCGTCCTCGGCGCGCTGATGCTCTA
>Ga0209342_10003768_pt1 | contig 15904 bp, 18 predicted proteins | sample RifCSP16_2_FD_184023 | JGI IMG/M metagenome (GOLD analysis project Ga0209342, IMG submission 184023) | Soil microbial communities from Rifle, Colorado - Rifle CSP2_sed 16_2 (SPAdes) (version 2) | ecosystem: Environmental > Terrestrial > Deep subsurface > Rock core/Sediment | place: Rifle... | reverse complement strand
CCTCTGGCAACCATATATGGGATAAAAAGGAGACAGTGCAGTTTATAGATGAGGACAGGCGGATACTCCGCCCTGCAAACTATCCTGAGGAGGGGGTTCCTGGATCCGGGAGTGGAATCTTTGAGACACGCACAGGGATAAAAATATGTGTTATGAATCTATCGGGGAGGGTGTTCATGGACAGTCTTGATTGTCCGTTCAAGGTAGCAGATAGAGAGATTGCCAAGGTGAAATCATCCAAACTTAATTCATCAGAACAGCATAACGGGATAAAGGTTACAATAGTTGATATGCATGCCGAGGCGACATCAGAAAAAATTGCAATGGGCTGGTATCTGGACGGGAGGGTAAGTGCTGTAATCGGGACGCATACGCATGTCCAGACTGCGGACGAAAAGATACTCTCAGGCGGTACTGCTTATATTACCGATGTGGGAATGACAGGGCCATCCAACTCTGTCATAGGTATTAGAAAGGAACTTGCATTAGAGAAGTTTCTTACAAAGATGCCTAAGAAGTTTGAGATGGCAGGCGGCGAGGGGCAGTTTAATGGTGTTGTAATTGATGTAGATGAGAATTCAGGACAAGCAAAGGGAATTAAGAGATTACAGTTGACAGGATAATAAAAAATATACTGCAAGAGCTTTTTTCACTTCCGTTAATTTTCTCTTTGCCTTATTTTATAAACTATTACATTATTGACCAAAGAAAAGTTAAAAAGTCGTTCAAAAAACTCTTGCAGTATTAGCTATATAAAATGACACATAACAAAAAATTCTACATAACCACACCTATCTATTATGTAAACGATATTCCTCACGTAGGGCATGCCTATACCACTGTAGCGGCAGATGTCATGGCACGATATAAACGGCTCTGCGGTTATCAGGTATTTTTTCTGACAGGGACAGATGAGCATGGGCAGAAGGTTCAGCAGGCAGCGGAGAAAAGGGGGGTTGCCCCTCAAAAACATGCAGATGAGCTGCATATATCATTTAAGAATCTCTGGGAAAAACTAAATATCTCAAATGATGATTTCATAAGAACCACGGAGGAGAGGCATAAAAGGGCGGTTCAGAAGGCACTTCAAATATTATTTGATAAAGGGGATATATATAAAGCGAGCTATGAAGGATGGTATTGCCTTTCAGATGAGAGGTTCTGGATGGAGAAAGACCTCAAGGATGGTAATTGTCCTGATTGCGGCAGGAAGGTTGAATATATAAAAGAATGGAACTATTTTTTCAGGATGGGCAAATATCAAGATTGGCTTATTCAATATATAAAAGATAATCCACGATTCATAATGCCCGAAAGCCGTAGAAATGAAGTTCTGGGTTTTCTTGGAAGACCATTAGGAGACCTCTGTATCTCCCGTCCAAAGGAAAGGTTGTCATGGGGAATACCACTTCCATTTGATGAAAATTATGTTACCTATGTATGGTTTGATGCCCTTGTTAATTATATATCTGCAATAGGTTTTGAATACGATAAAGACAAATTTAAAAACTGGTGGCCCTCTAACCACCATCTTTTAGGGAAGGATATACTCACCACTCATTCAGTTTACTGGTCAACAATGCTCAAGGCATTGGGACTGCCGCTACCGGAAAATATATTTGCGCATGGGTGGTGGACTGTGAATGGCGAGAAGATGTCAAAATCCAAAGGAAATTTTGTAAATCCTAATGAATTGATAGATAAATATGGAGTAGATACCTTCAGGTATTTTTTGATGAGAGAAGTCCCCTTTGGTCTTGATGGGGATTTTTCACAGAGGGCATTGGTTGGAAGGATAAACAGCGACCTTGCCAATGACCTTGGTAATCTCTTAAGCAGAACACTCAATATGATAAAAAAATATAGAGAAGGCAGGATTCCAGATACAATTGATAGTAAAGATAGGAAATATGAGCAAGATGTTAAGAATTGGCTTATTTTAAAAGAATATGCCGATTTGATGAATGAATTAAATTTTAGTTATGTACTAACGCGACTTTGGGCTGTTATCAGACACATGAATGAGTATGCTCAAAAGTCTGCACCTTGGAGTGAAAAAGATGAGGGGATACTATCAAATATTTTATATACTTTAGCTGAAGGTCTGCGTATTGTTGCAGTTTATATTTATCCCTTCATGCCAGAGACAGGGCAGGAAATCTGGAATCAATTGGGGATTAAGGATAAAATAGAAAATTGCAATTTTAAAGAATCAATAAAATGGGGTGGACTTAAAGATGGCATTGAAATTAAAATAGGGAGGCAGCTTTTTCCGAGGGTGGAGGAGAAAATGGAAAGCGTTGATAAAGTAACAGCAACAGAATCGGCAGTGGCAGCAGCAGAAGTAAGGCAGTTAATAGGTATTGATGAATTTGCAAAAGTTGATTTGAGGGTTGGAGAGATAAAACAGGCTGAACTGGTTGAGAAATCCAAAAAACTCCTGAAATTGAAAGTTGATATAGGGACTGAGGAGAGGCAGGTTGTAGCAGGTATTGCCGAGCATTACAAACCTGAAGAATTAATAGGCAAAAAAATATTATTGGTAGCAAATCTTAAACCTGCAAAACTGATGGGTATAGAATCAGACAGAAGGTGAAATAGAAGGTGAAATAGACTTGACACAATTTAGTGTTAGTGTTAACTTTAGCGTTTAGTGATAATAATACTAAACACAGGCACTTACGTTAACATGGGGCTGTAGCTCAGCTGGGAGAGCGACAGGCTGGCAGTCTGTAGGTCAGGGGTTCGATCCCCCTCAGCTCCACCATTTAGTTTATTAACTTATTTATGAACCCAGTAAGAGACCGAAGGTCTTACGGGGTGAAGGGAGAGTATTGTGAATAAAAAAGTGAAGGGTTTTTTGATGATTTTAGCTATAGGCGGGTTTTTGTTGTCTTATCAGGATGGTTATGCTGAAAGTGGGAAAGGTAAAGGTTCGCCGGATGTAAAGATGGCAGAAAAGAGTGAGAAAGTTCCTGATGTGGTAGCCACTATAAATGGCGTAAAGATTAGTGGTGTTGAGTTCAGTAAAGGACTGCAGAATTATAAGAGAAGGCTGGCAATGATGGGGCAAGAAGTTACTCCAGAACATTCAAAGGAGATAAATAAGACCATTGTTGATGATTTGGTGAATAGGGAATTGCTTATCCAAAATTGTGGCAAGACAGGGATAAAGGTATCGGATGATGAATTGAATAAAGAAATTACCTCTATCAAGTCAAAATTTCAAAATGAGGAGCAGTTCAATCAGGCAGTAAAATCCCAGAACCTGACAATTGATGAGGTAAAGAGTGATGTGAGGAAGGCTTTAGCCATAAAGAAATTAATGAGAAATGATATAGAGGATAAGATAACTGTTGATGAGAAGGCAGTTAATGAATACTATAAAAATAATCCTGATAAATTTATTGAAGGTGAATCTATCAAGGCAAGTCATATTCTTATAATGGTTGACAAGAATGCAGCCAAAGATGCGAAAGAGACTGCAAAGAAGAAGATTGATGGGCTTTTAATCAGGGTGAAGAAGGGTGAGGATTTTGCAAAACTTGCAAAAGAAAATTCAGATGATAAAGGAAGCGGTCAGAATGGTGGCGACCTTGGATTTTTTAGCAAAGGTATGATGGTGCCAAATTTTGAGAAGGCTGTATTTAGCTTAAAGAAGGATGAGATTAGTGAGGTTGTGGAAACAGAGTTTGGTTATCATATAATAAAGTTAACCGACAAGAAACCTTCAAGGACAATACCACAGAGTGAGGTGCACGACAGGCTAAAAAACTTTTTAAAATCAATGGAAGCAAACAAGAAAGTATCTGAATATCTGGCAGATTTAAGAAAAAAAGCAGATATAAAGGTTGTAGAATTTTAGTTGATGGGGAGGACTGTATGACAAAGTTAGATATAATAAACAGGGTTGTTGAAAAGGCTGGTTTGCCTAAACCTCAAGCAGAGGAGGCTGTAGAGCTGATAATTGAAAAGATAAAGGAGACACTGGGTAAAGGTGAAGCGGTTGTCCTCAGGAGATTTGGATCGTTCTCTGTAAGAAATAAAAATACAAGGATTGGAAGGAATCCAAAGACTGGTGAGGAGGCAGAAATATCCGCTCGCAGTGTGGTCAGGTTTAAATCAGGAAAGTATTTTAAGGATGCGGTAAACAAGCAAATAAATAAAGTCAAACCCTCAGAGGGGTGAGGGACATTGCATTAAATATAGCTGTTTAATATTTTATATTGTTTAGTTCTCTAATCCTGATTGACAGTTCCTCAATTTCGTCTTTCATTTCTTTTTTTCTCTTTTCAAGCGTTTCAAGTATTTTTATTTTTATCTCTTCAGGCGGCATGGCGTTTGGCACCTTGAAATTTTCTAAAAGTTTATAAAGCCTCCTGCTTTCCTCATTCAACATCTCCAGTCTAATGCTTATGCATTCAAGTTCGGTCTGTATATCTTTCATCTTATACCCCTTTCACAGATTCACCCCAGATGTATTTATGTATCTGGAGATTCAATCTTACATTCAGATTATCATTAAGTATCCACTCTGACAATTCTTCAGCAGTCAAATTATCATAGACAGGGGACATTAAAATATGACATCTATCAGCAAGTGAATATTTTTTTATTATCTCTTTTGACCAGTCATAATCTCCTCTGCTGTTTATAACAAACTTCACCTCGTCATTATTATACAATTTATCTAAATTCCCCCAATTCATCCTTTCTGACATACCACTGTCAGGGCATTTGATATCCATGATTATTTTGAGTCCTTGAATCCTTAAACCCTTGAACCCTTGAACCCTTTCAATGTCAATACTCCCATTTGTCTCAATCAAGATAGATTTACCTGTTTTTAATAAGGCACTTATCAAAAGATATACACCATTCTGAAGGAGAGGCTCGCCCCCCGTTATTTCTACTAAATTGCATTTGTAATCATCGACTTTTGAGAGTATATCATCTATTGAAAGCCAATCGCCGCCTTCATATGCATAGACTGTATCACAGTAGCGACATCTAAGGTTGCAGCCTGTTAACCGGATGAATACACAGGGGGTTCCTGAGAGTGAAGATTCCCCCTGAATGCTTTTAAAAATCTCTGTTACCTGTAATTGCATAGTTTGCAGCTGTTGAGGAAAGAAATTCTTTTAAAACCTCTTTTCTTTTAATATGTATTTTTTTAAGGCTGTTGTCAAATTCAACCTCTCCTGATTTAAGCCTGCTGTCAGGCTTCACATCAACCTTAATATCAAACTCAGATTCTATTTTTTTTATAACTTCCCTTTTCTGTCCTATGAAGTTGGATAATTCAATGGATGGGATAAAAAAACTACCATGTTTTAACTTCTGACTTCTGTATATTGCATACCTCATCATTTCATAGGCTATCGCTGATTCTACTAATTGTCTGAAAGCAGGATGAAATGGCCCGTCTAAGATGACATCCTTTTCTAATAATGATGAAGTAGGCTGGAGTCCTATTCGGATGACAGGAATATTATTGACCTCAAACCTGACAAGCAGATTTTTAGCCAGCCTTACAGCATCGCCAAGGCTCAAGGGTTTAAAAGAACCACTTAGATACAAATCAGCAAGCCCTGTATTCTTTATAACAACTGCCGGGTATATCCTAACAAAATCGGGTTTAAGTTTTATAACCTCATCCGCAGTATATAATGAGCTTTCAAATGTATCACCGGGAAGACCCGGCATAATCTGGATTCCTACTTCAAAACCGTGGGATTTAAGGAGTTTGCACGAACTCCTCACTTCATCTGCTGAATGCCCCCTTTCCGACACTGATAAAACAGAGTTATCCATTGACTGAACACCAAGTTCAACAGTCTTGACTTTATATCTCTTTAAGAGTGCAAGATTTTCAACAGTTATACTATCAGGCCTTGTAGATAATCTTATACTGTCAATTACTCTATTGTTTAAATAGGGTAATATAGAAGAAGATAGGAGACTCTCCTGCTTTTCTAATGGAAGGGCAGTGAAACTTCCTCCATAGAATGCAACCTGTCTGCTGCCAATAGCGGATAGCCGATAGCTGACAGATGATAAAGAGAGCCAGTTATCAATAGTTTTACTTATTGTTTCTGTATTAAAATATGTATTTTCTCCAGCAATCTTCTTTTGATTACAAAAGATACAGCGGTGGGGACAGCCTAAATACGGAATGAATATTGGAATTATATACTGTTTCATAGAAAAATACTAAAGATAAGTTTATAGACTGTCAATTTCATGAATATTTGTGTAGATTAGTGGCTGAATATTCTTTATTTTTTTGAATAGATATAGTCGTAAACCTTTCCGTCTTTATCAAACTCTATCCAGAGGGATTTTAGATTTTCATCTTTATAGAAATACTGCTCCTTTTCATCTACATCTATTATATTTAGAGGCTCTCCAAAAATATTTATTATCTCCTCCTTAGTGGTAACCTTGACTTTTATAAGACGGACCTTTTCAGGTTTTAGCAGGTCTGTCTTAATCAGGTTTATTCCGCCTCCACATCCGATAAATAAAAGCATTATAAAAATTATTATTACTATATTTTTCATCATATTTTTCAAAGGTTGAAAACCATTAATTTTAGCTCAGTCATTTCTCTTATGGCAAACTTGATTCCCTCACGGCCTGTCCCGCTTTCTTTGACTCCTCCATAGGGCATGTGGTCAACCCTGAAGGTAGGGACATCGTTTATTATTACCCCACCAACATGAAGTTTCTTAAATCCATTAAACGCCTTATTTATATCTCTCGTAAAAATACCTGTCTGAAGGCCATAAATTGACTCATTCACCATGTCAAGTGCCTCATCAAATTTTCTGTATTTAATCAATACTACCAGGGGTGCAAATGCCTCGTTGCATACAACTTTCATATCCTTTTTTACCTCTGTCATAACTGTTGGTGTTATTATATTACCCTTTCTCTCTCCACCGCACAGAATCTTTGCCCCTTTACTAACAGCCTCTTTTATCCATTCCTCTACCCTTACAGCCTCTTTCTCCTCTATCATTGGTCCATATTCTGTATCATGTTTCATAGGATTTCCAACCTTTAACTTTTTTACTGCCCTTATGAATTTATCTTTAAACTCATCAAAGACTTTTTCATGAATATATATCCTCTGGAGTGAGATGCAAACCTGTCCTGAATTGGAGAATGCACCCATGATACATCTCGGTATTGCCATATCAATATCAGCATCAGGCTCTATTATTGTTGCAGAGTTTGAGCCGAGTTCAAGTGCCACCCTCTTCATCCCAGCCCTTTCCTTAATCCTCCTCCCAACAGAGGGACTGCCTGTAAAGGAAATCATTGCTAAGTCCTGACTCTCTACGAGCCACTCTCCAACTGTTGACCCTCCGCCAAAGACAATATTCAATGCACCATTAGGAAGTCCTGCCTCCATCATTATCTCACCAAGTTTAATAGATGTAAGTGGTGTATAGCTTGCAGGTTTTAGGATTACAGAATTGCCGGAGGCAATTGCAGGGGCTACCTTATGGGCGACAAGATTTAAAGGAAAATTGAAAGGCGTAATAGCACCTATAATGCCAATCGGGAATGGTTGATAAAATGCAAACCTCTTTTCTGAGTTTGGTGATGCGTCCATCGGGATAGTCTCACCATGAATCTGTTTTGCCTCCTCAGCGGCAAATTGAAATGTCTGTATTGAACGCTCTACTTCGGCGAGAGAATATTTAATCGCCTTTCCCGATTCCTTTGTTATTAACTCTGAAATCTCTCTTTTTGTGCTTTCTATAATTTTTGAGGTATTTGAAAGTATAACTGACCTTTTATAGGCAGGCATTTCTGACATAGTAGCAAAGGCATTTTTAGCAGATTCGACATAGTAGCAAAGGCATTTTTAGCAGATTCTATTGCATCCTCTACATCCTTTTTTGAAGAGAGGGGCACTAAATCTAAAGAACTATCGTCATACGGATTTTTTACATCAAAATATTCTTTACCTGCTCTCCATTCACCATTAATAAGCATAAATTTATCTATTTAAAATCTTTGCTGCGTCTTTGGCAAAGTAGGTTAGAATCATATCCGCACCTGCCCTTTTAATATTTAGAAGAATCTCCATCATAATCTTTTCACCATCTATCCAACCCTTTTCAGCAGCAGCCTTTACCATAGAGTATTCACCACTCACATTGTATGCAGCAACAGGTATGTTGAATTCATCTTTTACCCTTCTTACAATATCAAGAAATGCCATTGCCGGTTTTACCATGATAATATCTGCACCCTCTTCAATATCAAGTGCTGCCTCTCGCATTGCCTCATTGCTGTTTCCAGCATCCATCTGATACGATTTTCTGTCTCCAAATTTTGGCGAAGAATCACAGGCGTCCCTGAATGGCCCATAAAAAGCTGAGGCATACTTTGCGGCATAAGACATAATCGGTATATCTGTAAAACCTTTTTCATCAAGTCCCTTTCTTATTGCACCAACCCTTCCATCCATCATATCAGATGGTGCCACCATATCAGCACCTGCCTTGACATGGGTTAATGCCATCTTTGATAGTAGCTCAAGTGTGGGGTCATTCAATATCTCATTTCCTTTTACAATACCGCAGTGACCATGTGATGTATATTCATCTATACAGACATCTGTTATGACAATTAAATCAGGAGCTATAGACTTAATCTCTTTTATAGCCCTCTGGACAATCCCATTAGGGTTATATGCCTCAGAACCTACATCATCCTTTTTCTCAGGTATTCCAAAGAGTATGACAGCAGGAATGCCAAGCCCATTTACTTCTTTTATCTCTTTGGAGAGCATGTCTATGGAAGAGCGAGCCGTCCCCGGCATTGAGCCAATCTCATCCTTTATACCTTTCCCAAATGTAACAAATAGTGGGTAAATCAGATTATCCACTGAAAGAGTGGTTTCTCTGACCATCCTTCTTAGATTCTCATTTTTTCTTAACCTTCTCATTCGTATAACTGGAAATCCCATTTTTTACCTCCCATTTATAGTGTCAGTGTTTGTGACAGTAATCAGTAACTAACACTAACCACTTACACTAACACTATTTCAATGCATTGTTTCTGGTGTCTTCAGTATTGGCTGAGCTGCATCAACCTTTATCTCACCGAAAGACTGCTCATATTTAGATATATTGTTCTGAAGTGCTATCAATAGTTGTTTTGCATGGAGAGGGTTTGTAATTATCCTTGATTGAACCCTTGCAGCGTTTTTACCCGGAAGGATAATGGCAAAGTCAAATATAAATTCACTTTTGCTATGGATGATATTTGCCGCATTACTGTAAACCCCGCCCTCTATCAACTGACTAATCTCAAGCATCAATTCTCCTGCTACAGGCTCTTCTTTTTTACCCATTTTCTTTCCTCCCAAAATATTCAATTATCTTTTCAGTAAATCTCTCAATTGTGTGCTCATCAGATACAATATTATTTTTTAATCCAAACTCCTCAACTGTCTTTGCAGTAATTGGTCCTATACTGGCAATTGTTATATTTTTAAGCATTTTTCTGTCATCTCCTCTATCAAAATTAGACCTCCCCTTAATCCCCTCCTTGCGAAGGAGGGGAGGGGGGAGGTTGAAATAAGACATGAAATTTTTTACAGTAGATGATGAAGTAAATGTTATCACATCTATTTTTTCTTTTCTTATCATATTTTTTATATCACTTGCCTTTTCTACAGACTTAACTGTTTTATAGGCATCAACCACATCTATCTCTGCACCCATTTTCTTTAGCTCCAGCGGCAGAATATCTCTTGCAACAGAAGCCCTCGGGAGGAGTATCTTCTTCCCCTCTATTCCATGTTTTTTCATCTCCTCTATTACACCCTCTGCTATATACTTTTCAGGCACGGCATCAACCCTTATCCCGAAGGACTCTACAGATGCCGCAGTCTTAGGACCTATTGCACAGATTTTTATACCCTTAAGCTCTCTTATATCTTTTTTATTAGCCTTAAGCCTTTCAATGAAAAATCTCACACCATTTGCACTTGTGAAAATGAGCCATTGATATGTATCAAGCCTATTTATGGCATTATCAAGTGCATCCCATGAATCAGGGGGGACGGTTTCTATTGTAGGCATCTGCATGATAATTGCACCTTCATTCTCAAGGAGTTCAACAAAACTCTTTGTCTGCCCCCTTGGCCTTGTTATAAGTATCCTCTTGCCAAAGAGTGGTTTTTTCTCAAACCAGTTTAATTTTTCTCTTAATGCCACAACACCGCCTACAACTATAATGGCAGGAGGTCTTACATTCTTGGCTTTTTCAGTAATATCATTCAATCTCCCTACTATTGTCTCCTGTAAAGGGGTTGTCCCCCATCTTATGACTGCAATAGGTGTATCAGGTTTTCTCCCATTTTCTATTAATTTTTTAACTATATTGGTGAGATTCTTCGCTCCCATAAAAAAGATTAGATTTTCTATACAGGTGGAAAGTCCCTTCCACTCAATCTTTGAGCCGCCTTTTGACGGGTCTTCATGCCCTGTAATAAGAGCTATAGAAGAATTAAAATCCCTGTGTGTGAGTGGTATCCCTGCATAAGCGGGGACTGATGTGGCGGCAGTAATTCCGGGTATAACCTCAAAGGGTATTTTATGGCTTACAAGCTCCAACGCCTCCTCTCCACCTCTCCCAAATATAAAAGGGTCGCCCCCCTTAAGACGGGCTACAATCTTTCCCTCTTTTGCCTTTGTTACAAGCAATAAATTTATCTCCTCTTGAGATTTGGTATGTTTCCCGCCTACTTTTCCAACATATATTATCTCAGCCCCATCCTTAGCAAACTCAAGTAATTTCTTATTGACCAGATGGTCGTATATAATTACATTAGCCTCCTCAATACACCTCTTTCCCTTGAGTGTGAGTAATCCCGGGTCACCAGGCCCCGCACCTATAAGATAAACCTTTTTAGATTTCATATCCCCTCAAAACTCAATACTTTTCTCAGGCATAACCATTACTATTTCATTTTTATTTAAAATCATTATCTCTACTTCTGTTGTATCCCTCTTCATATCAAGAGGAGACAGTTTTGCCTTTATAATAGGAACAAACTGAACATCCTTATCATTTAAAAAATCAGATAATCTTTTTCTATAGCCTTTCCTCGTGATAGCAACCTCACCCACAATCATAAACCTTTCTGTATAGATTGTTACCTTCTCAGTATCCATATCCCCACCTCCCTTAATTACAGATTTTTTAAAAATAGTTTGTTTTAATCTGTGGTAATCTGCGAAATCTGTGGTTAATGTATTTTTAGGGTTAAGGTTCTTTTTGATGGGCGCCGACAATCAATGTTATCTCCCCTTTTATTATCCTTCCCCTTAATTTCTGCATAACCTCCTCCACACTCCCCCTGATAACCTCTTCATAGACTTTTGTCATTTCTCTTGCCACTACTATAGACCTATTGCCGAGTATATTCTTTATCTCCTGTAAAGTTGCAAGGATTCTATATGGCGACTCATATATTATAATAGTTCTATCCTCATTTATAAAGGATTCTAATCTTTTTAATCTCCTTCCCGATTTCCTTGGCAGGAATCCCTCAAATATAAATTTATCTGTAGGAAGTCCTGATACTGATAGTGCAGTAATAACACCAGCAGGACCAGGGATAGGGTGAACTTCTATATTATTATCTAAAGCCAGTTTTATTAGGGAATAGGCAGGGTCTGATATGCCGGGCGTTCCTGCATCTGAAACAAGTGCTATATTTTCTCCATTCTTCAGTTTATTTAGCAGATACTCGCCTTTCTCTTTTTCATTATGGCTAAAATAACTCGTTAATGGTTTTGATATTTCATAATGATTTAGCAGTCCCTTTGTCCTTCTTGTGTCCTCAGCCGCTATCAGGTCAACCTCTTTTAAAACCTTCAACGCCCTTAATGTGATGTCCTCAAGATTTCCTATAGGTGTGCTGACAATGTATAAGATGCCATTCATAGAGTTAATTACAAATTACTCAATATCTTGAGTGATTTTACTCAAAATCAAAAGAGAGTCAAGTATTTAATTAAAAAGACGAAGTTAATTATGTAAACCCCGTTACACCCCATCCTGAAGGTCGGGGCATTTTTGAGGAAGATTTTTTAATTTTCCATGCATCCCCACTCTGACCTGTCTGCGTGTGGACACACACAGCCAGGAGGGTAGGGCATTCTGGGTGTAACGGGGTAAATCTCTTGCGGCAGAAGATAGAGGGATGCGAGATGGAAGTGGAGATAATTTGCTCAATTTATCATTTCAAACTGTACTTCTGCAGTAGAAGTAGATATGTTACTCAGATTCGTTACATCTATTTTGATTTCTACAGTTATATTAAATACCCCATCAGTAATCAGTAAGATTATGTCTTATCTAAATCTCTCAGTTTTCAAAAGCCGGCTGTTTTTAACAATAGTATCGGAAGACATATAACTGCCGATCATTTCCACAATCCCTGCAATTTTCTCCGGATCATGCTCGTCCCTGCAGTATATGCGGACTATATAGGTCTCCAATGTCTCCATGACGTCATGCTCTGTAAAATTCCTTTTCCATATCCAAAAGTCTTTGAAAAACATGCTCCGATATTTTTCTCCAGGTATTTTTCTCGTTCGGCATCTCGTAGAACCGGCGCAGGTCTATCGGTTTGCCGATCCAGACGGAAACGGTTTGAAAGGGAGAAAGCTTCGTGGTGCCTACCGGCAGGATTTTTTCCGTTCCGTTATGATAGAGGGGGATTACCACGGGCTTTGCCTGATAAATAATGTAGCCTGCTCCAAATTTTGGATCGTCAATCATTCTCTCCGTTATTGTTCGTGTCCCCTCCGGGAATATAATCATCGTACCTTCTCTTAATTTATTGGCGAATACATCGAGGGTTGCGAAGATTTGCTTTATCCGTGATTCATCGGCAACCTCCCCTTCATGAATGATGAATTCACCCTACGAAACGGTCTTTTTCTGCATGACGGAAATCAGTTGGATAAACTGGCTTCCGGAGAGTTCCCGGAAAAAGGGATTCTCCTTCAGAAGGCGCGCCGTATGCGGGTCGAGCTGCATGTTCGTCCCGTCAGACATTTTCAGATAGATAGGAAATTGCTTTCATGGGTGAATTATAAAATCAAAAAAAATTGCTGTCAACACAATTTTTGGAGAAATTTAGATTTATAAGTTACTGATGTGATAAAATATTTTTAAATGGTGAGTTGCTAAGAATTATTAGGTATAATATTTTCAAAAAAGTGAAACAATAATTTTTATTGGCTTGTATTGACATGCTAAAATTACAGTGCTACTCTTTAATCGTATTTATATATTTAGGAGAATAATAGCTATGCATACACAAAAATTAACTTTATATTTACCAGATGAACTTATTAGAGAAATAGAACATTATAAGGAAAATGCCCATGAATCATCTTACTCTAAAGCAGTAGTAGACCTTTTAAAATATGCCCTTACCCTTCCTCCTTATTTCAGAAATTATGATTGGGAAAAAGCTGAGGCTGAGGCAGATGATGCCATCTCAAAAGGCAAGGTCAAATCGTTTGACAATGCCGGAGAATTAATTGCAGACCTCAAAAAATGAGGATTATTCATACAGACCCATTTAAAGAGGATTATAAAAAACTTCCAAAGACCATTCAGGATAAATTTGATAAAAAGATTCTCCTCTTTGAAAAGAATATTCACCACCCCTCTCTTCGTGTTAAAAAGATGAAAGGTCACAAAAATAGATGGGAAGCCAGTATTGATATGTTCTACCGCTTTACTTTTGAGATTCATAATGATTACTATCTCCTTCGCCGTATTGGACCACATGATGATGTTCTTAAAAAACCATAAAACCAAAAATAATATCAAATGAATAAAGGTATCTTCATCACAGGGACAGATACAGGGGTTGGGAAGACTGTTGTATCTGCCGGACTTGCATTATCCCTAAAACAAAAAGGGCTTGATGTCGGTATTATGAAGCCCCTTCAGAGTGGGAGGAGGGATGATACGGATTTTCTAATAAAGACATTAGGTGTAAAGGATGAGATTAAATTAATCAATCCCTATTATTTTAAAAAGCCATTAGCTCCATTAACCGCTTCAGAGGTTGAAGGGGTAAAGATTGATATTTCCTCCATAAAAAATGCCTTTGAGGAATTATGCAAAAGGCATGATATTGTAATCGTAGAAGGTATTGGAGGTCTCCTTGTCCCTTTAACTGAAGATTACTTTGTCTCTGACCTTATTTTAGAACTTGATATTCCTGTCATTGTTGTTTCCCGAGTAGGTCTTGGCACCATAAATCATACTCTCCTTACAATAAAGCATGCAAAAGAGTCTGGTATAGATATAATTGGCATTATTTTTAATGAGACAAAGAAAAGGAGGAAAGGGCTGGCAGAGAAGACAAACCCCTCTATTATAGAAAAACTCTCTGGAGTTCCTATTCTCGGCAACCTGCCTTACATACAATTGGTAAGCATTACAGATTGTAAGACAGGAAAACTAAAAAACACTTTTTTAAAAAACATTAAAATAGATAACTTGCCTACTGCCTACTGCCTATTGCCTACTGCCTACAAAAAAAAACTGGAGGAGATTGATAAGACACATCTCTGGCATCCCTTTACACAGATGAATGATTGGGTGAAAGAAGACCCTATTATTATTGAGAGAGGCAATGGTGTTTATCTTTATGATACTCAGGGCAATAAATATCTTGATGGAAACTCCTCCTACTGGGTAAATATTCACGGATACAGGAAGAGAGAAATAGACGAGGCTGTTGCAAAACAAATAAGAAAAGTAGCCCATTCTACACTTATTGGTTTATCAAATGTCCCTGCCATTGAGCTATCGGAGAGATTAATTAATATTGCACCTGAGGGCTTAAAGAGGGTCTTCTATTCTGATGACGGCTCTACAGCTGTGGAGGCAGGGGTAAAGATGGCATTCCAGTATTGGCAGCAGAAAGGCTGGAACTTTAGGAACAAGAAGAAATTTATAGCCTTTCACAATGCCTATCATGGAGATACAATCGGTGCAGTCAGTGTCGGCAGGATTGCCCTCTTTCGCCGCATGTTTAAATCCTTGTTATTTGAAACAATATTTGCACCTCCGCCTTACTGCTACCGTTGCCCTATAAAAAAGACATATCCCGAGTGTAGTCTTGCATGTGTCAATGAACTGGAACGGATTGTTTCTGAAAATAGAGATAAGGTCGCAGCACTGATAATTGAGCCAAAGGTAATGATGCCAGGAGGGATTATTACCGCACCTGAGGGCTTTTTAAAAAGGGTAAGGGAGATATGCACGAAGTATAATATATTAATGATAGCAGATGAGGTGGCGGTTGGATTCGGGAGGACAGGGAAGATGTTTGCCTGTGAACATGAGAATGTAACTCCTGATATTCTATTACTTTCAAAGAGTATTACAGGCGGTTATATGCCATTGGCTGCTACAATTACGACAGAGGATATATATGAAGGCTTTCTCGGAGAATATAGTGAATTTAAAACATTCTTCCATGGGCATACATATACAGGGAATCCCCTTGCCTGTGCTTCTGCAATTGCAAATTTAGATTTATTTAAAAAAGAAAGGATACTTGATTCAATTCAGGATAAAATACTCTTTCTTAAAGATGAACTGATAAAGTTCTATAACCTTGAAAATGTTGGTGACATAAGACAGTGCGGTTTTATTTTGGGTATAGAGCTTGTAATGGATAAAGAGACTAAAAAGCCGTATCCATTGGAAAAAAAGATAGGGATAAAGATTGCAAGAGAGACAAGGGATAGAGGACTTATAATAAGACCTATAGGAAATATCGTTATACTCGTCCCGCCATTGAGCAGCACTAAGGATGAGATTCATAAAATGG
>Ga0209342_10003766_pt1 | contig 15906 bp, 11 predicted proteins | sample RifCSP16_2_FD_184023 | JGI IMG/M metagenome (GOLD analysis project Ga0209342, IMG submission 184023) | Soil microbial communities from Rifle, Colorado - Rifle CSP2_sed 16_2 (SPAdes) (version 2) | ecosystem: Environmental > Terrestrial > Deep subsurface > Rock core/Sediment | place: Rifle... | reverse complement strand
CGGGACCCCCAACAGCTTCGCGATCGCGCGAAGGCCCGAGCGGTCCAGCGGAGATCCCCGGGTCGCGGCCACGAGCGGGAGCACGGTCCCTCCGTCGGCGAGGACCTTCCGGGTCTCCGGTCGCATCCGCTGGGATCCGAAGCCCGCCACGAGGTGCCGGTCCGCTCCGGATCGCGCGGCCCAGAGAGGGACGAGGGAGCCGCATTCCGCGGACGACAGGCCTCGGCCGCGAGTGCGGAGGTCCTCCAGGAGTCGTTCGACGTCCCGGCGGCCCAGGACGACGACCTCCGTGCGGTAGTCGAGGAAGTCCTTCAGGATCTCCGCCGCGCGCACGTCCGGCGAGGCCTTCGTGCCCGCGACGATGCACACCATCTCCGCACGCTTCCGCACGAGGGCGGCGATCACGGTGCTCGCGAGGCCGCCGGAGAACGCGATCCGGACGCGCTCCCGGCCCCCCACGGCGTCCGCGATCGCGGCTTCGAGCCGTCGCAGCACGGCGCGATCCCTTGGGCCCGGGGCCATCGTCTCACGCCGCACCGAACGGTTCCTCGCCCGCGAGCAGTCGGTTCAGGGTGACCGCGAGGTCGTCCTCCCGCACGCGGATCTGCTTCTGGGAGTCCCGCTCGCGGACCGTCACGCCCTTCCCTTCCGCGGTGCCATGGTCCACCGTCACGCAGAACGGCGTCCCGATCTCATCCATGCGCGCGTACCTCCGGCCGATCGAGCCGGAATCGTCGTAGGACGCCGTGACGCGCTTCTTGAGCATCGCGAAGAGCGCCTCCGCCCGCTCGGGGAGGCCGTCCTTGTTCACGAGCGGGAAGACGCCGACGGCGACGGGCGCGACCCGTGGCGGAAGCCGAAGGACCGTGCGGTCGCCCTTCAAGAGCCCGAGGTCCAGGAGGGCCCACACGTTTCGGTCGACGCCGAACGAAAGTTCGAGGACGTGGGGGATGAGCTTCGTCCCGCCGACGTTGACGGATTGGGGCTCGCGGGACACGGCCTCGTGGCCGCGGAGGTCGTGGTCCGTGCGGTAGTGGACGCCGCCGACCTCCTTGAAGCCACCGAGGCTCTCCTGGCGAACCTGGACGTCGAAGTGGATCTTGTTGTAGAAGGCTCGCTCCTTCTCATCGAGTTCCGCGAACCGGAAGGCGTCTCGCGGCACCCTCAAGACATCGAGGTAGAACCGCTGTACGTGGACGAGATGGTAGACGTACCATGAGGGGAGGCCCCGTTCGACAAGGTCCCTCGCCGCGACCTCCCTCGCGGTGGGTTCGTGCTTCTCCGCCGCCCAGACGACGCGCAGGACTGTGCTCGCGATGGCGTCGAGCGGCACCGCGTTGGCGAAGGTCGCGGGATCGAAGAAGATCTGCAGCTCCGCCTGGAGGAACTCCCGCATCCGGTACGTCCCTTGCCGCGGGCTGATCTCGTTGCGGTACGCGCGACCGATGATCGCGAGCCCCATCGGAAGCCGTCGGCGGAGCGCCTCGAACTCCCGCTTGAAGTTCAGGTACACGCCCTGCGCCGTCTCGGGCCTCAGGTACGCGCGGTCCTCGCCGGTCGGTCCGACGCCGAGGGGAAACATCATGTTGAAGGGCCTCGCGGGGCCCAGCTCGCCCTTGCATTTCGGGCAGCGCACCTTGAGCTCGCGGATCGTTGCGTCGAGCTCCGCCGGCGTGAGGCCCTCGTGCTCTTCGTGGGTGAGGGCTTCGAGCAGGTGATCCCCGCGGAACGACTCGCCGCACTTCGTGCACGTGACGAGGAGGTCCGTGAAGTGATCGACGTGGCCCGAGGCCTTCAGGGGCGCGTCCGGAAGGATCGTCGTCGTGTCGATCAAGTGGTAGTTGTCGCCGAGGCCGAGGAACGTCTCGACCCAGAGGTCCTCCCATTTCCGGCGGAGGAGGGTCCCGTTGTGGCCGTAGTCGTAGAAGCCCGCGAAACCTCCGTACAGGTCGACCGCGGGCCAGAGGAACCCGCGACGGACGGACAGGGACATCACGTCCTCGTAGGAGGCCATCCGGGTCCGGAAGGCGGGTGGCTGGGATAAAGGATGGGGTGGTCAGCGTCGCCGCGATCTCTTTCCTCAATCGGGCGCCGCGTTCCCGGACCACGGGCGACCGCCCGCGACGACGAGGCCCACGTCGCTCGCCGTCGCTCGAACGAGGGATGCGAATCCGTTCGCGCCTCCCGGCAGATCGAACACGACGAGGTCCGCTCGCGCCCCCACGCGGATCCCGGATGAGACCTTCGGATCCGCGAGCGTGTGTCCGCGCAGCGCCATCTCAACGATCGCCTTCGCCGACATCGCGCCCCGCATCCGCGCCGCGCGATATGCGAATTCGATCTCGCGGAGCATCGAGGGCGCGTTGATCATTGCGTTGTCCGTGCCGAGCCGAAGGTCCACGCCCGCTGCGAACATCCTCGGGATGTCCGGCGTCAGGCCGAAGAACGCGTTGGAGCGCGGACAGACGACGATCGGAACGTCGGCGTCCGCGCATCGCGCGAGGTCCGCGTCCGTCGCCTGGACCATATGTACGAGGAAGGCCGGGTGGAGGTCGAGGACCTTGTCGAGGTCCTCTCTCACGCGCTCCGAACAATGGATCGCGAAGGTCTTCCGAGCCCGACGGACATCCCGCGCGAGCTTCTCGATGTCCCCCTCGGGCCAGTCGATGTACGAGCTCACCGCAATCCCGTCGGACGCGCGGAGCAAGGCGGCGACCTCCCGAGGATCGTACGATAGATTGGCCGGCCGACCGAGGACCACGCCTTGCAAGGGCAGTGCCGCGACCGCGGCGTAGATGAGCTTGAGGCCTCTCAGACCGCCCTCTCGGAAGTCCGCGAAGCCCGTCGTGCCCGTGCGCAGCATCGTCGTCATGGCGCGCCGCATCGCCGCGATGACGGCTGCGTCCTTCGCCCGCGCGAGGACGCGGTGCTTCAGGCCGTGCGGAGGCGCCACGAGTTCCTCGATCGTCCCCTTCAGCTCCTGAGTGACGACCGCATCACCGAGATGCGTGTGGGCGTTCCAGAGGCCCTGGACGATCAGGCCGCTCGCGAGCGCGTCCCGCGCGCGTCCTGCGCGGACCTCCACGATGACGTCGTCCTCCCAGCCGACGGTCCCCTGGCGGAACCGCGTGCCGTCGTAGAACCAGCCGGAGACGCGACGCACGCCGTCGCGAACGGGAGGCCGCGCTTAAACGTTGTCCGCGACAGGATCGTGTCTCACAACCTTTATGGCGGTGGAGCTTTTCCGCAGGCCTGCGCCGCCGTAGCTCAGCCCGGCAGAGCGGCTGTTTCGTAAACAGCAGGTCGGGGGATCGAAGCCCTCCGGCGGCTTCTCCCTTGTCCTTTGCGACTCCGAACCTTCCACGCGCTCCGCCTCCGCCGAAGCAGCCCTCGCCGAAGCCGTCTCGCTTGAAGATTCTGAAGAGGCTCCCGACCCACAGGGACACGCGTCCCCGGGTGAGGATCACGGCGCCGACGAAGACCACGACAATTGATTCCGATCGTCTTCCAGTCGAGCACCCGCAGGAACGGTGGCAGTCCGGTTCCCGCATCTTCCGCCTTCGCGTGACAAGCATCGCGCAAAGACCGGGGACACGGATCGACGCCGGGCGATGAGTTAACCTTGTTTAAGGTTAACTTCTCGCGCCCCCCCAGCGACGGTCTCGGGGGCCTCGGCAGTCCGCGTGGTACGGACGGCGGTTTCATGCCCGGGTCCGCGCATGGGAGACCGCCATGATCCCCGTCCCACCGAACGCGCCGGACATCCTGCCGGCGCCGGAACCGATCGGGCTCGGACCGCGTGGAGGCGAACCCGTGCCGCGGCTCGTCCTCCAGGCCCTCGACGAGATCGACGAACTCATGCGGATCGTCGCGGAACTCCGCAAGCGCCTCGGGCCGCTCGAGCACCGAACCGCAGGGTTCGGAGCGCTGGAGCAGCGAGTCGCGGCCCTCGAACCGAAGGCGTGAACCCATTCGACAGCCGCTCAGGCCTCGACCAGCCTCAGCAGGTGCTCTTCGACGCCCTTGAAGTCCTCCGTCCGGCCGGACCAGGACTCGAGGACGTGTTCGTACGCGGTCTCGATGTTCCGCAGGACCTCCGCCATCCGCGTGTGGAGGTGCTTCTGAGAGCTCCCGCGGGTGAACACGACGAGCACGGAATGTCGGCCGTGGGCCATCTGGATCCGGTAGTCTCCGTACTTGAGCTCCTGGAGGGAGCCGTTCTTCGAGCGGAGCGCATCCGCCACGAAGTTCCGGACCGCCATCAGCATGCCGCTCGCGATGTCCGAGTCCACGTCGGGACGCAGGGTCGTCGAGTAGTGACAGATCAGGATCCCGCTGTTGTGCAAGAGGAACACGTCGTCGATCGAGGAGCGCCGGTGTGGGAGGAGGTCCATGTACCCGAGGAGGAGGAACAGGAGGAACAGCGCGACCAGGACCGCGACCCAGAGGAGGAGGATCTCCAGGCCGAACGCGGCGGGCACCGGGAGCGCGTCGAGGGGGAGCGTGGCGGGCGTCGCCGCGGCGACCAATCCATCGGCCCGCCGATATTGCAGCTCGAGGATTCCCAGGAGGGTGTCTTCGCCGTTGAGGCGGGCACTCATCTCGAGTCGGACGGAGATCGTCCGCACGCCGAGCCCGATGTCCTGGAACGACCACGTGTACGTCCGGCCGCTCGAGGCGACCCACGGGAGGGAGCTGTTCACGAGGAGCGCCTTGTCCGGGAGGGTGAAGTTCAGCCAGGCCCATGGGACGCCTTCGTTCCCCGAGTTGTTCCATCCGACCGTGAGGTCGACGATGTCCCCGGGAAGGACCTGCGCCACGCTCGCCGTGAGGATAAGTCCAAACCGTGGCGTGACGACGACCGCTTGCCCGGTCGACGCGGAAGGTCGGAGGGCGACGTCCGCGGCGTTCCAGACCTCCAGGGCCGCCTCGTTATCCAGGACCGCCCCAGGCGGCGCCGCACTCGCGACCTGCAACGTGAGCGTGATCGCGAAGGGCCCCTCCGGCAGATCGAGGAGATCGTACACGACGACGTCCCCGGATCTCGTCCCGACGACGGGCTGGGATTCGAGCAAAGCGATCCACGTCGGGAGGGTATTCGTGAGACGGACGCGCCCGGCGTCTTCATCGCCCGTGTTGTTCAGGTACACGACGACCTGCACGACGTCCCCGGGTCGGGGCCTCGGGACCTCGACGGACGTCTCGACGACGACACTCGGACCGTGGATCGCCGCGTTCGCTGTCACGGAGGTCGCGCCGAACGAATGGCCGAGGCCGTCCGTGTACGACGCGTCGACGCGGAACGGCAGGCGATCGCCCGGGAGGAGCGCCGCGTTCGCCCGGACCGTGACGTTGAACACGTACGCTTGGGCGCTCACATTTTCGAACCGCCAGGACATCGGCCCGAGGCGAAGGCCGCCTGCGGCCACGCCGTCGTCCCCAAGGACCGCGAGGTTCGACCCCGGCGTCGCGTTGAGCCAGACGTACCGGGCTTCGCCCGAACCGACGTTGTAGAAGGAGGCGGTCATGTTGAGCGTCTCCCCGGGTGCGACGTGCCGCGGAGTCGGCTCGACCTGGACGCGGATCACGGGGATCACGACGGACACGCTGGCGGCGTCCGTGGCAGTCGCCTGGGACACCCCGGCCTCGTCCGTGTAGTTCATGTACGCCCGGATCCCGAGGCTCTCGCCGTCGTAATAGGTGACATTCGCGTCGATGCGCGCCGAGACGGTCATCGTGTGCGGGCCTACCCCGACGCTGTTGAACCGCCAGCTCGAAGGACCGACGCGCACGCCGCCCTCGAGGTCCGCATCATCGTCTACGTACAGGAGCTCCGGGTCGAGGCGCAGGTCGAGCCGCGCGGAGAGCGCGGGCGTGTTGCCGCTGTTGTTGAAGCGCACGTCGACCGCCACGAGGGCGCCCGGATCCGCAGGCTGGATCGTCGGCGTGAGTTCGAGGGCGATCGAGGGTCCCGACACGCCGAACATCCGGAAGAAGAGGTCGGCTCCCGTCCCGTTCGTCCAAGTGTTCCCGGCGAAGTCGTACCACTGGGCCTCGCCGCCAAGATAGCCACCGGGATCGTTCATCGCCCACTCGTACCCCTTGGGCCGAGGCTGGGAGCCTTCCGCCACGATCCAGTACCGGCGTCCGGAATCGAGGGAGACCCACGGATAGAAGGGGAAGGGGACCCACGTCCAGTTCTCCACCCCCTGCTGAGCCGTCCCCGCGAGGATCGCCCCCGGCTTGTTGCCCGCGTCCTCCGCGATCGATACCTGGAGGAAATCCGTCGAGGAATCGGGCATGTCGTACACGTACAGGTCGACGTGCGTCACGAGGAAGTCCGTCCGGGCGACGAACGACTGCGCGGCCTTCTGGTTCACGTACACGTTCACGAAGGAGTTGTCCCAGGTCCCCGGCGCATAGGCTTCCCGCAGGATCTCGGATGCGCCCGTCGCGGGCAGGGGCATCGCGAGGAGGATCGCTCCAAGGAGGAGGCCGACCGCGAGGGCGAGCGCTCGCCCTCTTGCGGGACGCGGATTCGCGAATAGCCTCCCCCCGACAGGGGGCCGCGGCATCACCAAGGATCCCGACGTGCTCCGCCTCCATCTGGGACACAAAAGCCTTGTCGGCGTCGAAATCCTGCGTGATAACAGAGCGCATGCCCGGTTCCACCGGGACGAGTGATAATCAGGGTTGGGACTGTCCGGTCACGAGTCGCCCCCCGCCACGGCGGCGGACTTCCGGCCGAGGGCCTGTTCGATTCTCGACAGCCCGACGTGGAGGCCCGCCGCGAGGGCGAACGACGGGATCGTCGCCCCGATGGGCACTTGGAAGAAGATGATCACGAAGTAGAGGGCGACCCCGGGAATCCAGGACGCGAAGGCGGGCCACCGCCAGCGCGGCGCCGCCTCGAAGAACTCCGCCCGCGCATACGTGCCCCGGCGGACGAGGAAGGAGTCCGCGATCACGACGCCCAGGAGGGGGACGAAGAGCCCGCCGATCAGGAAGAGGAACGACTCGTAGGAGCCGCCGATCCCCTGCCTCGTCCCGATCAGGTACCACGCCACCACCATGCCGATCCCCGCCGCAACGCCGATCGTCGTGGCCTGCCGGGCCTTCGGCGCCACGTTCTGCACGGACACGGCCGCGGAGTACACGTCCGCGAACGCGTTGTCCGTCTCATCGACGAGGATCGCGAGGAGCGGGAGCACGCCGAGTCCGAGGAGGCCGAGCGTCGCGAGGAACGCGGTCGGATCCTTCGGGTTCATCGAGAAGGCCGTGATCCCGAGGAAGACGAGGGCCGCTCCGAGCACATAGAACGCCGTGTTCGCGGCGGTGTACCCGAGGGCGGTCCCCACCGCGGACGCCTTCGGAGTCCTCGCGAACCGGTTGTAGTCCGAGACGAGCGGCCACCACGAGACGGGCATCGCGACGACGAGGTCGAGGCCCAGGAGGAGGGATCCGGTTCCCGCGAAGGCACCGGCGATCGGCGCGGGTCGGAGGTTCGGATCGAGGCCTCGGAGGATGAGAGCGATGGCGACCGCGATCGTCGAGCCGTAGACGATCCAGATCGCGAATCGCTCGAGCCATTGGCGGACGACGGCGAGGGGACCGCCGAGCGCGAGGGCCATCGCGATCGCGCCCCAGATGGGCACGAATAGGGCCGCGGTCCACGGCCCGAAGACATTCCCCGTGAGGATCGCCGCCGCCTCCGCCATGATGAGGAGCTCGAAGGCGGTCCATCCGAGGAGCTGCAGGATGTTGAGGGCCGTGGGTGCAAAGGATCCGCCGCGGCCCAGGATCGGGCGCAGGCTCACCATTGTGGGCACGCCCGCGCGGCTGCCATGGTGGGCGGCTCCCGCCAGCAGGAGGCTCCCGACGACGGATCCTGCGAGGGCGACGAGCAACGCCTCCGACAGCGTGAGGCCGAACGCCGTCACGAGGAGGGTGCCCGCCGCGAGGACGAGCAAGCCGACTCCGAGGCTCGACCACAGGACGAAGAGGTCAAAGGTCCGCAGCATCCGCAGCGGCTCCAGCACGGGGTCCACGCCCCACTCCGGCGGTCTTCGGAGGCGGACCATCAAGTCGCCAAAGCCTCTCCGTATATAACGGTATAGCGGCGGCGGCGCTACCTGCGAGTCCGAGGATGTTTCTTGAACGAATGCCGCAACGCCAACACGAGGGGAAGCTCCTTCCCCGCGAGGAAGTGGATGAGGGCGCCCCCGCCCGTGCTCACGTGGTCAATCCGCTCCGCCAGGCCGAACTGCTCGACCGCGGCGACCGTGTGGCCTCCGCCGACGACGGAGAACGCGTCAGAGTCCGCGATCGCCGTGAGGAGTTCTCTCGTGCCGACGGAGAACGCCTCGAGTTCAAAGACGCCCGCGGGGCCGTTGAAGAAGATCGTCTTCGCGTGGGCGATCTCGTCCGCGTAGCGGGCGATCGTGTCGAGGCCGATGTCGTACACGGGATGCTTCGCGGGCAGGGTGTTCGCGAGGACGGGTCTCCGCTGTCCGTCGTCGTTCAGCACGACGTCCGTGGGGACCAGGACTCGATCCCCGAAGCGGGCGAGGAGGTCCTTGCACATCCCCACGTACGCATCGTACGCGTCGACCTCCTTCCGCATGAAATCCGTCGTCGAAGGCCCCGGGTCGATGCCCGACGCCTCGAGGAACAGGGTCGCGACGCCCCCCGAGGTGAGGACGCGATCGACGATGTCTTTCTCGAGCATGTGCTTCGCGACCGCGATCGAATCGTCCGCCTTCACGCCGCCGAGGAGCGCGACCTTCGGCCGTGCGGGATCCTGGAGCGCGCGGCCGACCATCGTGAGTTCCCGTTCCATCACGCGCCCCGCGAGGGCCGGCAGGACATCACAGAACCCGACGAGGCTCGGCTGGGCCCGATGGGCCGCGGCAAAGGCGTCGAGGACGAAGTAGTCCGCGAGGGGCGCGAGCTTCCGGACGAGGTGCGTCTTCGACATCTTGTCGAGGTTCGCGTCCGCAAGGGCCTCCTCCTCCGAGTAGAACCGCGTGTTCTCCAGGACGACGACATCTCCGGGCCGCATGGAGCCGATCGCCTCGACGGCGGACCGACCGAACAGGCTCGAGACGTACTTCACCGGTCGTCCGAGGAGGGCCCCGATCCGCTCCGCGTGGACCTCGAGGGTCGTGAAGTCGTCCTTCCCGGGGCGGGACTGGTGGGCCATGAGGGCCACCTTCGCGTCGCGCAGTTCGCGGAGGGTCGAGAGATGCTCCCGGATCCGCGCGTCGTTCAGGAGCTGCCCGGTCGACGGGTCGATTGGAGAGTTGATGTCCACGCGGAGGAGGACCGTGCGGCCCGAGAGGTCGAAGTCATCCATCGTGAAGAAGTCCCGGGCCATGGACATCCGCCGCAAAATGCCGGAGGATAATAGTCTTTTTGCATCGTTCGTACGGGTCCGTTTTCCTCCATGCCGCCCGCGTGTTCTCAAACGGGGAAACTAGGTTGCAACCTTTTTAGAGGTGACGGGGAAATGGACGGGAGCCAACGAGGGACCAGCACGCCGCAGGACCTCCTCCTCCCAGAGGGTAAACTCATCCGCACGACGCGGGGTGGCGCCAATGCTCTCAAGCAGCTCCTCCTGGATCTGAAGAAGTACTCGTTCTCCGGATACGTTCGGACCGTGCGGAGCCTTGGCGGTCGCCGCTCCGAGGGGATCGTCCTCCTGCGCGGCGGGAATCCGGAGGCCAGCCTCTACCAGCGGGACGACCAGCAGGACCGCGGTCGGAACGCGCTCAAGAAGGTCTGGCAGGACTCCTACGACGAGTCCTGCGTCCTCGAGCTCCACGCCCGGGTCGACATGGACGAGCTCGTGCGGGAGTACAAGGACGCGATCCTCGAGAAGCAAACGAAGGTCCTCAAGAAGGCGAAGGTCCCGCAGCTCGTCGACCGCGCGGAGGTCGAGGCCCAGGTCGCCCGATGGACCGAGGAGGGCTACGACGTCACATCGGTCGAGGGGAGCCTCGAAGCCGAGCCCGCCGCCCTGACGGCGGCCTTCGTCTCGATGAAGGAGGCCGTCCGCAGGGCGGACGCGGTCCGGGAGATCCTCGACGGGATGGACTTCGCAGGCTTCGAGGCGCGTGCCGCGATCCTCCGGCAGAAGCTCAAGGATCCGGTCCGGCACACGGACATCGACGCGGAGGTCGAGAGCCTCCGGGATGCGGTCGAGAGCCTGAAGCGGATCGAGGCCCGCCGCCGGATCGAGGTCGAACGGGAACGCGATTCCCAGGAGCGCACGAAGAAAGTCCTCGAGCTCGTGATGAAGCAGGACGCCCTGGGAGCGCCCACCGGGACGTCGAGGGACGAGGTCGCGAAGGCCCTCGAGGAGGTCCCCCCGGAGACGGACGAGAAGACGAACCTCATCCCCCCGTACACCTTCGAGTCGTACATCGTCGGGGAGAGCAACCGCTTCGCGCACGCCGCCGCCGTCGCGGTCGCCAAGAACCCCGCGAGGACGTACAATCCCCTCCTCGTCACATCGGGCCCCGGGCTCGGCAAGACCCATCTCCTCCATGCGATCGGGAATCACGTGGCCTCCCATCACAAGGGCTCCAAGGTCCTCTACATGACGTGCGAGGCGTTCGCGACCGGGTTCGAGGACGGGCGCGACAAGGGAACCCTCCAGGCGTTTCGCGAACGGGTCCGAGGCGTCGACTGCCTCCTCCTCGACGACATCCAATTCCTGAGCGGCAAGGACGAAGTCCACGAGGAGCTCTTCCACACGTTCAACGATCTGTACAACGCCGACAAGCAGATCGTCCTGGCGAGCGACCGACCCCCGAAGGCGATCCCGAATCTGGACGAGCGGCTCGTCTCGCGTTTCGAATCTGGCCTCGTGGCGGGGATCGAGCCCCCGGACTTCCCCACGCGCGTGGCCATCCTGGAGCGGCGGTCCCGCGAGGCGAAGGCCACGATCGATCCGGAGGTCCTTGCGTTCATCGCGAACCTCGTGGAGGACAACGTGCGGGAACTCGGCGGGGCGTTCAACCGAGTCGTCGCGTTCTCGTCCCTCATGGGGCGTCCGATTACGCAGGATCTCGCGAGGGAGGTCCTGAGCGGACCCGCACCCGAGCCTGCGGCGACGTCCCACCCCTCCACGGGACCCATCGAATACGAACTGAAGCCGGGGCGGAGCTACCTGATCGAGGAGGACCGCCCGTCGGAGGCGTTCCGCCTCTTCTCGAAGTTCCTGCGCAACGGGAAAGGCGGACTCGTGATCACGCGGACGAATCCGAAACGGGTGCGGGAGACGTTCGACCTCGGGACGGATCGGATCCTCTGGCTCACGGACCGCGAGAGCACGGCGGAGGAGACGATGGCCCCCGCCCTCGAGCGAATCGTCTACGAGATCGAGGACCACCTTTCGAAGCATCCGCGGGGCGCCGTGATGGTGGACGGGATCGAGTACCTCGTCTCGAACAACTCCTTCGACGCCGTCCTGAAGTTCATCCGTCGGCTGCTCGACACGATCTCGGAGAGCCAATATGTCTTCATCATCTCCCTGGGGCCTGCGACCCTGAAGGACCAGGAGCTGAAGATGCTGGAGCGGGAGATGGACGTGATCCGGCTCACGTGAGCCGCATCCTCGCGCCTACTCGATCCGCTCGACTTCCGCGTAGAACTCCTTAATCCCTCGGAGCGCGTCGGCCCAGGCTTCCTGCTTCACGCGGGCGCTCGCGTCCTTCAGGATGCTGATCGGCTTGCCGAGATCGTTGCCGCGGAGCTTCAGATCGAGGAGGGCGTTCCTCGCCTTCCGCATCTCCTCCTGGACGAACGCGGGCACATCCCGCTTGAGGCGGGCCTCCGCCTGCCGACCGAGCTTCAGGGCCGCCGTCGCGTCCCGTCGCTCAAGCGCTTCACGTCCTTGGCGCGCGAGCCGGTCTGCGTCCCGGACGTCCAATCCCAACGCCTTCACATCTCGCAGGAGTCGCTCCGACCCATCGAGGGACTTCCTCGCCTCGTGGTAGTCCTTCGCCTCCGACTGGAATCCGGAGAGGGAACCGTCGTACAGGTCCCACGCGCTTTCGTAGTCTCCCTGCTCAAGGCGCGTCACGGCGTCTTGGAGCCGCGGGAGGACGGCTTCCAGGCCGGAGTCTCCCTTCGCCCGCTGGATCTCCTCGAGGAACGTGTCGACCCGACCACCGATGAAGTCCACGAAGGCGATGTCGAGGGAACTCCGGGCTTTCGCGATCAGGGCGACGGCCCGTTCGATGTCCCGTCCCTTGCCCGCCTGAATCGCATCGTTGATGAGCCTCTTGCCGTCCTCGATCTCGAGGCCGATGCGCTTCGCGGACACGAGGAGCGGCTTCACCTCGTTCACGAGCTTCGGGAGCTCGCGGTACAGCAGCTTGCGGTCCCCCATCGGGACCTCGACCTCGCGGTCCCTCCGGGCGCGGCGGACCTGGTCGATCCGGTATTGGAGGGGAGTCCGGGCCGCGCGGGCCGTCGCGGCGGGAACCGCGGGGGCGACGAACGCCCTCACGGGTTCCGCGGACCTCGCCGGTGGTGCGGCGGGCGCGGCCTGCGCCTCGGCATCCGATGCGAACCGGACGCCACAGCTCGGACAGCGGTCCGCGTCCGAGGGCACGCTCGCCTTGCAGACGGGACATTCGTACTCCGTCGCTTCGCCCTCCGAGAACTCCGCGCCGCATCCTGGACACACGGTTGCGTCCGCGGATACGAGGGTCTCGCACACGGGGCACAGGAACTGCTCTCCGAGCTCCTTCGAGGTCTCGACTGCGTCGCGCGTCGTTGGCTCCGCGACGACGTCCGAGGAGGGGGAAGCGCGAGCGACGCTCTTCAGAGTCTCGAAGATCTCCGGATGGTTGTCCTTCCCCTCCATGATCGATGCGAGGATCTCGTCGATGCTGCGCCCTTCCTTCACGGGCACCTTCATCGCATCCTCCGCGTTTCCGCCGCCGAGATCGAACAGCGTGAGATCGGTCTGGCACGAAGGACACACCCGCGCGTTCGCGTCGATGGAGGAATCACAGACGGGGCATACCTTCGTTTCCTTCGGTGGCGTAAGCCGACACCTCGAACACGTCGACGCGTTTGCATCCTTGGGCGGCGTACAAAGAGTTTCCGGTATCGGTACAGAGAATGATAAGGCCTCAACGTGGATAATCAGCGCAAAAGCGTTAAGTGAGCCTTGGACCCGTGCGATTCGCATCGGCGAGGCCATGGGCTTTCGCACTTCGATTGATGGACTGGACAAGGTGATCCGCACGGAGATCACCCCGCCGAAGGTCGTCCTCGTCACGGGCCCTCCGGGGTCCATGAAGACGTCTTTCTGCTACACCCTCATGTCCCGCTACCTGAAGGACACGGGCGAGTTCGGGCTGTACACGACGCTCGAGGAGACGGTCCAGTCGCACCTGAGGAACATGGAGTCCCTCGGGGTCGAGCTCTCGATGAACATGCAGATCAGCGATTTCACGGACCTCCGCGAGATCGACGCGGTCGTGAGCCCGGAGGACCAGACGGACTACCTCGCGTTCATCGAACGGATGATCGCTCACTACCGCAAGGTCCATGGGAACAAGTTCAAGCTGTTCGCGCTCGACTCCCTCGGCGCCCTGTACTCCTTGATGGAGAACACGAACAACATGCGGAAGCGCATGTTCTACTTCTTCAAGATGCTGCGGGACAACAACCTCACATCTCTCGTCGTGATGGAGCGCGGGCCGAACGGAGACAGCCAGCTCCTCGGGAACGAGGGCTTCCTCACGGACGGGATCATCCTCTTGGGCCTCGACCGATCCCACGGGAAGCTCGTCCGATACCTCCAGATTGAAAAGATGCGGTCCGTCGATCACTCGATGGAGAAGCATGCGATCGAGGTGCGGAAGGGCGGGCTCCAGGTCCTCGGCCCAATCTTCGAATCCGGAGGCGCCTGACGATGCTTGACGCTCACACGCCGATGCCTGGGAGGCGCGGCACACATGTCCCTGACGGGAGGGCGAAGTAGATGGCCGAAGCATCCATCCTAGACGCGCTCGACGCGCTGAAGAAGCTCGAGGAAAGTCTGAAGTCCCGCGACGCGGAGTTCAGAGAACGCGAAGCCGCCCTCCAGGAGCAGGGGTCCAAGGTCGAAGAGGACCGCCGCGTCCTCGAGCAGGAACGGACGGCCCTCGCAGACGAGAGGGATTCCCTCATCGGCCGGGAGAAGGGCCTGCGGGCCCGCGAGAAGGAACTCGAGCAGCGGGAACGGGGCATCGAGGAACAGGAAGGTCAATTCGAGTCCACACGCCAGCAGATCCTCCAGAAGGAGAACGAGGTCTTGTCTCGGGAGCAGGAGCTCGCGAAGAAGCTCGAGGGCCTCGTGAGGCGCGAGGAGGAGATCGCCCGGCGGGACGCGGACACCGCGACCCACGCCCAGGAGATCGCCTCGCGGAAGAACGAGATCGCCGCGCGCCAGGAGCAGATCGTCAAGATGCTCGAGGAGCAGAAAGCGACTCTCGAGGCGCAGATCGCGGGGAACCGCGAACTCATGGAACGGGAGCGGAAGCTCGCAGCGGAGGAAGAATCCCTCGCGGCCGCGAAGACGAAGATCGCGGACGAGGCCCGTCGCCTCCTCGAGCGGGAGAAGCAGGTCCTCGCCCACGAGCAGGCGGTGAAGAGCGCCCCGGCCCCGCAGGCGACCCCGGCGATGTCCGCGCCACGGTCCGCTGCGACGCCGACCGCGGCCTCGTCAGCCGCCGTGCGGCCCCAGGCCGTGCAGCCGAATCCCGCCCCGGTCCAGCCGAGGCCCACAAGCCCGATTCCCACGCCGGTCCCCGTCGCGAAGCCCGTGCCGAAGGCCGTCGCGCAGCCTGAATCGACGGACGAATCCGAGGTCCCCTGTCCGTCCTGCGGCACGATCATCTCATCCGACGCGATCATGTGCTACGCCTGCGGACACCGGCTCCAAGACGAGGCCGCGGTCGATGAATCGGCCGAGTCCGAGGGCGAATCCGAGGTCCCCTGTCCGTCCTGCGGCACGATGATCTCATCCGACGCGATCATGTGCTACGCCTGCGGACACCGGATGAGCGCGGACGACGAGAAAGGCGGAAAGAAGGCCGCCGTGAGCGTGAAGAAGGTCCTCAAGAAGAAGGTCATCTGACGCTTGGGCCCCACGCCGGCCGCGCGGGATCGTGACCGCCGGCGACCCTCCATTTTCCGGTTTTTCACGTCGGATTTCGCGTTCTCGGGCCTATTTTGATGCGTTCGGAATGATAAAAATCGTCTCTCCATGGCGCACGCTCGTTCTCCCGCCTGAGAACAGGTGCGTATCGCGATAGATAATCGCGCGGTAACCTATTTATAAAGAGGGTCGGGATGGGCCCGCCCGCATGCCCACCGGTCGCAGTCCTGCACGTGCGTTGCGCAGACTCGGCCTCGGGAGGTCCTGAGTTGTCAGATCACGGCGAATCGAATGGCAAGGCGCTCACGCTCCTGATCGTCTGGACGGTCGCTCTCGGCGGCCTCTTCGCGGCGCTGTTCGCCGTGAGCACGACCGCCCAGGCGGGTCCCTGCGACCAGGTCGGCGGCGTGATCACGGGAGACTGGACGATCACGACGGCCCAGACGTGCACGGGCATCGTGTACTCTGTGGACGGAAACATCAATATCAACGCGGGCGGGAGCCTCACCCTGATCGGCGGAGGCCTCAGCTTCGCGAAAGACACATCCCACGCCGGTTACTCACTCAATGTGAACGCAGGCGGGGAACTCGTCCTCGACAACTCGATCGTCACGACCCAGACGACGGCGATCGCGCCCTATGTCAAGCTCGCCTTGACCGTCTCGGGCGCGAACAGCCGCTTCTCGATGCTGAACGGCGCGGTCCTCAAGTTCCCCGGCTGGTTCAACGCCTCGAGCGCGACG
>Ga0209342_10003765_pt1 | contig 15913 bp, 18 predicted proteins | sample RifCSP16_2_FD_184023 | JGI IMG/M metagenome (GOLD analysis project Ga0209342, IMG submission 184023) | Soil microbial communities from Rifle, Colorado - Rifle CSP2_sed 16_2 (SPAdes) (version 2) | ecosystem: Environmental > Terrestrial > Deep subsurface > Rock core/Sediment | place: Rifle... | reverse complement strand
AGTTCGCGGCGCACTACGGCTCTTACGCGCTCCAGGACCACGGGATGTACGTCGAACTCGTTGGTTTCGATGTGAATCTGGTCCACAGGCTACTCAAGAACCAAATCACCCCCCGTTTGGGGCTGCGCGCTTATGCGTTCTTCACCGAAGCCTGCGTTCGGGCGCTCGATATTGGAGAGATCGCAGAAGGTATGATCGAATACGGAGAGACGTTCCCGGACGTGGGCGAGGTCAGGGGCTACGTGCATGATCTGAGCGCTGTCCATGAACGCGAAGTCGGATCGCAGGCTGTCCTCATTCCTCCCGAGGCTGCGGGCCTCGTCGTCGAGTTCGACCTGCCTGTTCCGCCCTCACTTGCCTGGGACTATCTCAGTGAGCCCGATTACCAACGGAAATGGCGCGAGGATGAGTTGATGAGGATCAGCGGACTGAATAAGGGTCGCATGGGCGCGGGAACGATGGTTTCTCTCAGCCCGCAAATCTCAGGGACATTCGCTCCGTCCGACGAGCTGATCGCTGATTGGAAGCCGATTGACTACTTCACCTACCGCTGCCTGCTGCCCAGCGCCTACAACACCAAGATCAGGCACTTGCTCATGACGGAGCTCGCTCCCATAGACAGCGGAACTCACGTGTCCATGCGGTTCGGCCTGCCGGAGGCGCAAGACCCACGCTTCACCTGGTTGGTCCGGCTACTTTGGCACATCATCTTCAAACATTTAGCTCGTCGGAACCTCAAGAATGCAGCGAGGATCATGGCGGAGTTGGTTCAGGAAGACATTCGAAGCGGCAAGTTAGTTCTCGAGGACCTTGGACCGGCCTACCCTCTATCGGGTGAGCTTCAGCTGCCGGCGGGTTCTTGATTCTTTCTCCTCCACACACATGATAATCCTGTCCCCTGGTGCCCAAGGCCGGCGTAACTCACGGGGAAGTCTCCGGATCCAGGTCTGCTTGAGAACGGAGAACCCGGGATGCATCCTGGCGATTTCATTGAACTCTCGAGGGGTGTGTCAGTCGCGGGATGGCGACCAACGACTCACCCGAGCCCGCGGCGATCTAACGCAGCCCGGGTCATCGGTCGCAAATCGGCGCCGAATTTGCAGGTGCGCATATACGTCTTCTGGCTGAACTCGTTGCGTTCACGATGATACGCCTGCATCGCCGCCGCCCAGTCCTTCGTCCCGGCCAGGAAGTCTCCAAGGTGGCGTGCCAAATACACGGCGTGGGTGGATGCTTGATCAATCCCTTGTCCCGACCAGGGGTCCATCACCATTCCGGAGTCTCCAACCAGGACCCACCCGTTCCCATACGGAACTCGCAAATAACCCGGAATGCTCCCTGTCCCGCGCACCGGCCCCTCTCGCTCGGCATTCACCAGGCGCGGGGCGAGCTCCGGCATGGCCTGCAATTCTTCCGACAGCTTTCCTTCGGGGTCACGTTTGAATTCGCTGAACCGGGCGATCGGCACCGAGGCGGCCAGCAGCGTCAGGTCATCGTCACACGGGAAGCAGTACACCAGGCTGTTGCCCCTATAGTGGAATTCGGCGGCTGGACCTTCGTTTGCTTCGATGCCTCGATAGTAGGCGTAGTACATCGCCCGGTTGACCGGTTCCTCGTGCTCCGTCTTGGCGCCGACATCCTTCGCCACGAAGGAGCGTACCCCGTCCGCGCCGACAACCGCTTTCGCTCGCGCTTCTCCTTCGATCCCCGGCTCGCTCCAGATCGCTCCGGTGACGAGTTCGTTTTCTCGCAGCAGACGGCTGACTCTTGCGCCTTCTCTCACTTCGACGTTGGAGGTTTCTTTGGCGCGGCGGATGAGAATGTCGTCGAGCGTTATCCGGCGGACGCACAGATAGAAGGGATAATCCTCGGCGCCTTCCACAGGCTCCGGAAATACGATCCCATCCACAACATTGTAGTTAACCGTGAGATGCGGGGCTGCTACCTGCACCTCCTCGAATACGCCGACCTGCTCAAATGCGCGAAAGGCCGGCGCTCTGAAGAAATGTCGCTGGGAAAGGTCGAACGATCGAGCACGAGCACTCGATGTCCCTTCTCACCCAGCAGCGAAGCCAGAATGGATCCCGCAACTCGTGCACCGATGATGACGACGTCGTAATCCAGGAGGTTTTCCTTTGGAGCCTGGCTTTACTCAGATGGAGGATTTAGCCCTTATGCCGCTTCTTCGTCTCGTCGATCTCTTCCATCGAGAACCTCTGTAGGGTGATGATCTTGGCATCCCTCCGAAACATAGGAGGCAGTATGGCCAGCACTTCTTCCTTGCTCCCCAAGTCCACGACGAACCAGGCTTTGTGCTCATCATCAGGGCATCCCCAATCCGCATTGGTCATGAAATGGGATCCGGTTGCCATGAAGACCTGGACAGCGCGCTCACAGGCTTCTTTGCTGTTCTCATGTGGGACTTCAATAAGATACCTCGTCACGAGACTCCTCCTTGATACATGTTCTTGACATTATATCCGGTGTGGCGCTCGGCGGATCGGCGGAGGATATATCCAGCGATGGGGTGACCATGGACTCAGATCAAACAACCCGCCGTGCGGACGTCGTCCAGCATGGAATGACCTGTCGGGATCGGCCACACGTCCAGGTGCACGCCTTCGGGCAGGATCTTGGCCAGCCCGGAGCCAAGCCGATCTGTGACTTCCTTCACATCGGCGCCGTAGCGCAGTACGACCACGAGGCCTTGCGACGGAGCATCCATTACCGCAGGGGCGAACATCTGGGGCAGGTGCACTTCGAGGATTCAGGGGATGGAGTCTGTGAGCTTGCCGATCGCGATGGAGATCTTCGCGTCCATCGGTCCCGCTGGGGCTCCGATGAGCAGAGAAGTACCGGCCGGGATCTTCAGTTGCTGGACCGGCATCGATCACCCGCGTTTGGCCTCAGGATGGCGATGTGTGGGGCGCCGCCGCCGCGCCATCGTGGTCATCTTCGGGCACAGGAAAGGCCCCAAAGCAGCCGGCGTGTTTCGGAATCCGCTTGGGGATCGTCGACGGCTCATTGGCTTGTGCCCGCTGGTCGCCACTGCATGCTCCGCTCCGCCGGAGGCCCATACTGCAGCCAATCAGGCCAACCGAATTGGACCGGGGTGTATGTTCCATCGTCGATATGGTAGATCCCGATCCGAGGTGCGGCGACACCCGCGGCGTAATCGTAACAACGCGTGTCATCGACCACAAAGTACGCGCTATCATCCGGCGAAGGAACGAAGGAGACAATGACCCGGCCCGTCTCGCCCAAGAAATCATCGTCAATTTGCTCCAGTTCATCTGTGACGATGTCGTAGACGTGGATGCTGCTGGCCTTGGATACATCGTCGCAGGAAATGTAGCGTACTTGACCTCCGTTCATGGACCAGCTGATGTAACTGATTGCGATCTCCTGATCATCCGCGAGACCGGCTGGCAAGCAGCTCTTCCGCCCTCCGAACTTTGGCGCGTAACACAGACGACCTGAGACTTCCCGGTATAGGATTCTCTCTCCGTCGGGGGACCACAGCAGATTGAATGTGCTCCCGGTTGTCGGATCGACCAGGAAAGGCCGGATATCCGCCTGGACCCGGACGAGGCCAACCTGGACGCGCGAAACGGCGCTGTAGATGGCGATCCGGTCCGCAGCCTGATTATCCTCCGGCGGCGGCGACCCCTCCTGGAGCTCGGCGATCAATGATGCATTCGGAGACCAGGCCGTGCCACGGTCGTAATAGCCGTCACCTGGGAAGGTTAGTGGAAAACTCGCCTTTCCAGTCAAATCGCAGATCCACAATTCCCCCGTTAACCCCGAAACACAATCCTTATATCGCCCGTCGTTCGAGTAGAAGCGTTGTTCGTCCACACGGATGAAGAAAAACTGATCGGGATCCATCCACTCGCCTCGCCACGTAAGCGGCCGACCAGCGCGGTCTCCGCTCCGTAACCGGCCTTCCTCGATCATACTCTGTGCGAGCTCGACGATCGAGACACCCCCTGTCTGAAGATCGAGTACCCTCGTCGACCCTACATTCTCGCTCGAAGTTCCTCCGAGGAATGCAACGTGCATGTTATCCATCCACAGGAAGTACCCGATCCCGGATACCGGCAGATCGATCAACTCTCCGGAGTTGGCGTTGATAAAGGAGAGCTGTCCGGTCCTGAAGCCGGGAGCCTCACCATGCCCCCAGGCGATGACAGGCGTCTCGGGGTTCTTGAGCCAGGAGGGAAGATCGGGGAATTCATCCACCGAGCGGTATTCGACACGCGTGGGTAGGGGCGTTTGGGTCGAGTCGGGCGGGTAGGGTGTGACGGTCGTGGATGGAGAGGGGGTCGCCGTCCAGGGCCCAGGCAGAAGAATGGTGGTCTGTTCCGTTCGCCCTCCCCCCACTTCAGGAGTCTGCCGGTCGGAGCGGGCGACCGGCGCACAGGCAGCCGCCAGAAGGACCGAAAGCGTTGCACACAGCCACCTCATCGCTGGAAAGTGTGCCTCCACATCTTCTGATGACCTGCCGCCTGGATGCCCCAGCGCCACCCCCTGGGGCGGGGCTCGACGGGCAGGCTCACCCGGGGATCTCGGCGGACTGCTTATAAGGATAGGATGTCGTCCATGTTGCGGAAACAAAAACCGCTGCCTCCACTCCTACTCACAGGATCCCACATTATGCAACTCGGATCACTTCCTTGAGCACGGTTCGGGGAGAGGATCGAGTGGATCTCGCCCAAGAGAGCCTGCGCTTTGCAGAATGCCCATGCGGCAGAGGCATCTATTATTCTCACCATCGAACGTTCTTCGCCTCAAGCGCCATCTTGCGAATCGGATCGTAGTCCTCGTCGCGCACAGCCTGCAGCCTCTTGATCTTCCCCTTGTCCAGGATCCGGCGCCCTTCTTCCTGCAAGTGCATCTCCACCAGCGCCTTCCGGATATCTTCGCGCAAGCCATCCTCCACACGCTTCAGGATGACAAGCGGAGGGATGGGACTCGGGCCAAGACTCGTGAGTACACGAAGGTCCGTCCTGATCCTGTCATCAGTATCTCGCGCCAGCTCAAGGACGGTGCTGTCGATGGCAGAGGCGTCCACGATCCCGTCGATCACCATCTCGATCGATCTCTCGTGCGAGCCGGACTCGATCGTGGTCGCAAAGAAGTCGCGCTCGGCCCCGATCCCAGCCAGGTGATGCCGCGTGACATTGTATCCAGAATGCGAGTGAGGCTCATTGTATGCCCATCGCCCACCCCGCAGGTCCTCAAAACGCTCGTAGCGGCTCTCCCGCCTCATGATGACATCAGAATAGTAGATCGGGCGGTCCTGGTACCGTTCGCCTTGCATGACCGGCGCGACCAGCAGCTCCAGCTCAGGAGTTCCCAGTTCCGCTTTCCAAACATACGGCAGACCGCAGATCCAGGCGATCTCCACTTGACCGGCATCCAGAAGTCGTTCCCGCTCCTGCCAGGGAGCCTCAACCAGGAACTCGGTGGTTATCCCGAGCCGCCTGGCAATGTAGGCGGAGAGTTCCTGGATGATGAACTCCTGGTTGGGAGCCTGAATGGTCGTGATCCGGATCGTACTCACATACGCCTCTGGTTGAACGATACGAGACCGGCCGAGCGGGAAACTGGAATCCCGAGTTCCTCTTCCTGCCTGACTACATACCCCGGTCACGCCCTTGGCAGAGCTAGGGTCCCCTACTCCGGGGGCCCCATTTCCTCCGCTCCTTGGGCAAGCATGCAGGCAGCGGAAACACGGACCCGTTCCCGATTGGGGTGCTTTTCGAAGTTGGGCAGTTCAGAGGCGAACGCTCAGCTGGTTTCACTTGCGAGTGCGTTCCGCTCGATGTGCTGAACGATCCTCTGGCCATCCTCGGAAACGCCGTACAGGATGCCGCTCTTCCTCGATGAGAGCCATGGCAAGCCAGCGAAATACAGACCCGGGCAGTCGCTGATCCCGTTCTTGTGAAGGGGCCTTCCGTGGCTGTCGAATACATCGACCTCGACCCAGCTCCAATCGGCATCGAATCCGGTACACCAGATCACGCTCGTGACGCCTGCTTGTTGAAGGTCAAGGGTTTCCCATGTATCGGAAGCCTTGAGATCGGGCATCGGCGGTTCACCGGGGTCCGGCGAAGGGGGTTCGACCATCAGCCCGGCCTGCTCGATATAGTCGTCAATGGCAGTCTTGAAGGCCTTCGATTTCTCATCGGCAAAATCGACGCACTCGTGGACGTTCCGGCTGAGCGCCAACACACTTCTCTCGACACTTTCCACGCGCCCGATCAACGAAACCCCATCCCGGGCAAGCGATTGCAGGCTGACGGTATGCCCTCCTCGCGTGCCGGACACCTGGGGTTGTGCAGCAAACTGGATCGAAGGATCCTTCAGTTCGTCGAGCCTTGTCTCCATAAACCCCATCTCTCGCCACCAAGCCAGGATTTCACGGCCCCGATACACACGCGGCACTCGCGCCACTCGACTCACCGACAAATAGACGCGCCGTCCGGCGTCGATAAGATCCTCCACGATCTGGCAGCCGGACTGGCCGCTGCCGGCCACGACGACCGCGCCCTCCGGGAGCGAATCCGGAGTTCTGTAGCTTCCGGCGGACAGCACCGTGAGACTGTCCGGCAGGCTTCGCGAGATTTGCGGCACGCGCGGCCGGCTCATCCCGCCTGACGCCAGAACGACAGCTTTAGCGATGAGCTGATCCCCGTTCGTCCCGACGGCAAACCTGCCGCTCTCCAACCTGCGCACTGAGGTGACGTTGGTGTGTGGCTCTATGGGCAAGTCGAAGACGCCCGCAAAGCGCTCGAAATACCTCAGCAGCAAGTCTCGCTCGACGAAAGCGTCGGGCGCTTCTGGATAGAAGTCCATCCCGGGCAATGCGTTGGACCAATTGGGTGTGTTCAGGCAGAAGGAGTCCCAGCGTTGCGAGCGCCAAGACTGCCCGATCTCGCCACGTTCCAGAACATTGTGGGGGATCCCGGCCTGGCTGAGCAGGCTGCTGACAGCCAGCCCGGCCGAGCCGGCCCCTACGACGACGACGTCCATTTGGAGGTTCATTTCAGCATCTCCAGAGGCGTGGCCCGTATGAGGCCAAAAACGAGCGGGTGGGGATGGGCATTCTCTTGGCCTTCCCGACTCTGCAAAGAGTCATGGCCTCACCGTAACATGCAAGGCGAACGGCCGAGAGAGAGCGGCACGCGGACGCCCCCCGCGCCCTCCTGCCACTTCCCGATGAAACCGCGCCAAAGAGAGCCCGGAGTCACGTCGCCCCTCCGAGTTCGCAGAGGAGTCGTCCGGCCGCGCAGGCCCGGACCGGGGCATGAAGTCTGTTGGCAAGCCTTGATTGTAGTCGGGATTCCGTGCAGGGATCTCAAGTACGCCCCGCGAGGCGAATGATGGGTGGAACCCATGCGGGCCCTTGTCCAGCGCGGACGAGATCTGACTTGACCACGCCCCAAGCAACGGCGGCCGGGATCTACGGCGTGGATGGCGGGGCTTCGCCCAGGATAACCCGGTTCCGCCCATCGCTCTTTGCCTGGTAAAGCGCCTTGTCAGCAAGGCCTAGCAAGTCCTCGAGATTTTTGACGTCACCGCCGATAGCGGCAAGGCCAATGCTCACCGTGGGCCGGATCCCCGATATCTTGGAGCGAAGGTGAGGTGACTCCAGATTCAGGGGTTCGATGCTCAGACGAATTCTCTCCGCCAATCTAAGGCCATCCGGAGAACCGGTGTTGGCTGCGATGACTGCGATTTCGTCGCCGCCGTAGCGGGCGACGACGTCCGACACACGCGTCGAATTGAGGACGAGCTTGGATACGGACGCCAGTACGAAATCACCGGTGGGATGGCCTATGTCATCGTTGACCGCCTTGAAGCGGTCGATGTCGAGAAGGAGCAGGCAGAGAGGCAGATCATATCGCATGGCTCTGGCGATCTCCTGGTGCAGGCGCCGTTCGAAGTACCTCCGATTGTAGATGCCGGTCAGGGAGTCGGTGATTGTTTCCTGCTCCAGGGCGGCTATGCGCCGGACATCGAGCGCGGTCTGCATGGATAGCCTGGTAACAAGTGCTACAAAACACGCCCCAAAGAAGAATACCAGCGCCGCGACGAGATGCACCAGGGTCGTCTGTATCTCCCAAATGGCAGCTGCGTAAAGGAAATACCCGACAACGAAGAGCAGGATTATGCCGGCCAGGACAAACCAGGCGCGCCGGATGAGTCCCCCGGGAAGCTGGGTGACGATGCGCCTGACAGGCAGGAGGCCGCCGCAGAGGAGCAGGATCCCGGCTACCACGAGAGCTTTGGTCAGTATGACCATGGGGGTCTCCTAGATTGGTCTCACGTGTGCGAAACGCCGCCCGATGCGGTCAAGCTGTCTACTCGTTCGTGCCGCGGTTGCCGCTGGTCTGTTGCCCGGGCTGGATCCTGTCTTTGTGTGCTGCAAGGGTGGATCGTCAGGCGTCGTGCTTTCCCCGAAGGACCTCGCTCATTCAAGCGACAATGGCGGACCGAGCAGCTGCATCCCATGGGCTTGCCAGAGCTCCGGGTCTTCCGGAGGCATGGCGTTGGCCTGCGTGACGATGCGGAAGAAGGCCTGCATCTTGCCCGCCGGTGAGAAAGCGATCAGGATTCTTCCATCCTGGTCCCCGACGTATGCCCACGTGTGTGGGACCTTTCTCGGCGCCAGGACGGAATCTCCGGCACCGAGCGTGTACCTGACTTGATCGATCTCAACGATAAACGGGCCTTCAAGGCTGCAGAACCATTCTTCCTGGTCGAAGTGCAGGTGACGCGGGGGTCCCCCCGGTGCATGCATGGTCTGCTCGATGATGAACAGGCCGCCGTCAGAGTCTTCCGAGGCCACTTTGTAGCGAAGAGAGGTGATGCCGAGGCCTCGATCTTCACCGAAGCGGTCCTCACCGGCGCGGACGAAATGGATAGGCTCTCGTGAAGTTTGGTCCATTCAGTCTCCGAAGAGTCGTGAGGGTGCTTGGGGGTTTTCCCCCGCGTACGCAGCGGTGAGGTGCCCGCCCATGCCTTTATCGTTCGAAATCGGTTTGCCCGCCTGGGTCGGCCCGCCTATTGGTATTTCATGGAGCTGGCCAATTTTACGGAGCAGTGATCTTACTGCGCCGGTTCGGCGCACTGTGGCTCGGTGATGGAGAGCGAGATGGTCATCTCGACCGACCCGGTCGCCGGATCGGCGGAGCAGGCCAGCCTCCAGGTCGTTCTATCCGGCATCGATTCCTCTGCTTCATACGAGTTGCGCAGGAGAAAGGCAGGTGGACATGGGATCAGGAGCTTAGGTTGGAGCCACTTGTCCGTGCAACTCAAGTCGGAGACGGCGGCCGCGGCGGTGCCCTGCAGCAGGCCTGCGAGCTCCCCCTGGCTGCGGCTCCCTCGGAATCAACTCGTCGCCGTGGAGGCGCGGATGCATCCATCCGACGTCAACTCACAGACAGCGCGTGGGATCCGCTTTCATCTTGGATTGTCCACTGGGTCTGGTAGGTATCTCTCGCCCGTGTTGCTGAACCCCATTCCGGCTGACGATGCGTGACCCCTACGATCCGCGCGAGACCGGCGATGATCCTGGCGGACTCGATCCTCCAGACCGTCTCGATGGCGCGATGGGTATCGGATGTCGTCAACTATCCGTTACCACACAGGAAACCGTGCCTAGGCCTTGGCAAAGATCGCAGCCATCTTGTTGAGGCTCTGCTCCAAGCCGATTCTGGACAACTCCATCATCTCACCGACCGGCCAGTCATATTCCGTAACGGTCATTTCCGTCTTGCCGTCGCCCAGGTCTTTGAGGGTTACAAGATTACGTACTCCCTGCGGGAAGTCTGCGGGCATGCCTATCGAGGTAGGATCAATCTTGTTGCCGTCTTTGTCGGACAGGTTGTGGATGTACTCGATCCGCTGCATCGGCACGATTTTCCGATATTGCCAAGTACTGTACAAGTCTCCATATTCGGGTGAGCTCATGCAGACAAGCGATATTCCGCCCTCACGAAAATCGATCTTGGCAACCGGCGCAGTGAAGTGATCTGGCCCCCACCAGCGCATCACATGCTCGGGATCGGTCCAGGCCTTCCATACTTGCTCGACCGGTGCGTCAAGAACGCGACTGACAACGAGGTCCTCTTTCTCAGCGCTCTCTATGGAGTCATCTGGCATTTTTGCATCCTTTGAAGTTGAGACTTGATTCGGGTAGCAGATATTGAGCCTGAGTGTTGGCGGTCCTAGCCGCAATAGTCAATCGCAGACACGTAAACCGAGGTTTCCCTCCGCCCCGGCGTCATGACTTCTCGCTGTGCCCGGATTGGTCCTTCAGCTCGGTGAACCCGGCCGCAGCCTCGGCGACATCTGCGGGAAAGTCCGAGATTTCCTGAACCTGACGAACCTCGATCACTTCGTTCTCCGAAGCCGGGCAGCGCTTCGCCCATTCGATGGCCTCTTCCCTGGACTTCACCTGGATCATCCAGTAGCCGCCGACCACTTCCTCGGCTTCGGCGAAGGGCCCGTCGCTTACGCTGGGCTTTCCTCCGGGGAACGAGACCCGCACCCCCATCGAGGGCGGATGCAGGCCATCCAGCGCCAGCAGCACCCCGGCTTGCTGCAGGGATTCGTTGTACTTCATCATCGCCGCGACCGCATTGGGGTCTGGCATGGCGCCCGGGGCTGCGTTCTCGTACCCCTTGGGGATCATCAGCATCATGAATCGCATCATCTCTCCTTGTGGCTTTGCTTGTCCCGGAAGGGCCGTAGGCCGGACGGGAAATTTGAACCTGGGCTTCCGGGATGATTTCGCCCGGACCATCTCGGGTTCTACGAATACGTCGAACTCGGTGGAGCGAATGCTATCCGTGGAGCAGCCAACAAATGGTTGCTCCACGGATAGCTGCCTTCCGCTCGCCCGAACGTGGCTTCCGGGCACAGGCATCCTCGGCGAGGCTTTCTTGTCGCCTATACCTGACTTCGGCTGTCATTCACTTCCACAAGGCCACAATGCCAACGATCAGCGTCAGCTGCCGGAGCGATGCGGATGCGGCTTCCCAGCCGCGGTGTTCCACCTAGACGCGAGGAGGGAAGCGGAGGCGAACAGGCGAGGACCTCGCCCGCCATCGATGGGAAAACCGGGCGGCAAGCAAAGAGAATTCGCCGCTCCAGCAGGCCGGACTCGGTGTCTAGCCTCCTTCCAGGACTCGCTTCAAGCCGTTGAAATCAGCGTCGAACTGCTTCTCGAATTGTTTCCCAGCCAGTCCTTCGGCCATTTTGAAGAACCCGCCGATCTCGGCCTGGCCTTCCACGTCGAGCCGCGTGCCGCTGCCTTCCGGTTGAAGCCTGATCATCAACTCGAACGGGACTGGCCCTCCGTCAGCCTTCTGCCCGTACTCGTTCGGCGGGTCCCAGGCCGAGATCTCGGACACCGATTCAATCTTGCGCCCCAAGAGCTTGTCCACGGATCGAAGCTTCGAGCCCACGCCGACCGGACCCTCTGATATCCATTCGGATGAAACGGCGCTCTCTCTCCATTTCGTGTCATTGGTGGGGTCGGTGGCGTAGTCGAAGACCTCCTGTTGCGGACGATCAATGTAGTAACTCTTCTTGAACTTGAACATCGCATGTCCTCCTTTGGGTGAAGTGCGACAGAGCGTTCGAGTCAACCGCCTAATCCATGGTCGTTTGCTGGTTGTCTCACCTCCTTACCGATCCACCCGTCTTGGGCATGGCGGTCGGCGGATAGCATGGCGACTCGCTACTCGTCATCCGACTCCAAGTGCCCCGCCTCCCGGAGACGACCGCGGGCATTCTCCACCTTGTCGTCTCCCCACCTTTTCCGGATCACAATGAAGCGGCCGTTCGCAACGGCTCGATCATTCATCGAGAGCACGAACTTGCACCCTCTACTCCATGGCAGACTTTTCATAGCGGAGCCAGGCGAGGCCGTGACGCCTCCATGCTCGCGAGGCCAGGCCGTTGGTAAACGACGGCGCCGTCCACACTTTGGTCGGCTATTCCACTGCGGCCGAGCCCGCCTGACTGAGTACCCGAAAAACCGGATGCCGGGGAGCTTCGGCAATGAAAGCCTCCACCGGCGAATCGGGTCCGACGTCGATGTAGGGACGAGGGTATTTGTCCCGGGCGATGGACGCTCTCAGGACGGGCGCGGTCTCCGCCGGGCTTGCTTCGACGATCCGCACACTCTCCGATCGGCCTCCGCGTGACAGAGCCACCTGACCGGCAGCCCTGGCATTGCGGACCCATTGGACTTCTCTATAGGGTGCGACCAGCCACATGTCGTCACCGAGGAGGACATGGTCGATCGGATTGGATCGAATCAGCCCCGTCTTGCGGCCGCGAACAGAGAGCACATGCATCGTCGGGGGAGCCAGTCCGCGGCGGATGAAGAGGTTCATCAGCCTCCCTTCCAGGCGACGTGCCGTGGATATTCGGAATGTCTTCGCCATTCCACCTCCTCTTTGGAAAAGGGCGTCTTGATCACGGGAACCGACCACGTCCGAGCCGCCGGACGCGGTCAAAGGTCGAGGATCGCCAGGTTGGGCCTCCAGGGACCCACGGATTCGCGGTACCGCTTGGCCAAGGTCTTGGCGATCTGATGCAGGTGATTCAGATCGTGAACGGCCCAGGTGGCGAGCAACTGCCTGAGGTTGACCGTTCCCAGCACGGGGTGCTCGGCTTCCCGATCGTAGTCGCCCTGTGTCAGATTGAAGCCTCGCAGGGCGGAAAGATTCTGGGCGCGCAGATCGGCGAATTGCGTGAGCAGCTGGCTGACCGACGCAGAGTCGAACTCCGCTTCTTCCGGAAGCTGGCGAAAGGGCGGAAACTTGCGATCCTCAGCATCAGACAGGATCACCCGAGCTCGGGTCATCCAATTGGTGCGTTCGTTGTGAATGAAGTGCACCATCACGGTGCGAGGGCTCCATGCCTCGGGCTCTTCCTGGAAGTCCAACCAGGTCTCCGGCAGTTCTTCAAGCAAAGCGCGCAGAGTCGTCGGCGCGGCCTCCAGCAGGCGGATCGCTTCTCCAAGATCGAACGGTTCATTGAGCACGGCTGCCATGGCCAATCACCTCGGTGTATTTGAGACAAGGAATGGGCGACTCGGCGGCGAGCGGCGGCCGCCGTGGCCTGTTCCCGGGTCCCAGTCGTTGGAAGTGCCTCGGTTGTGAGTCGGGAGCTGCGGGCTGGGGCTTCAGTCCCCGCTCCGATTCTAGGCGGCGTTGACCTGAAACATCTGAATGAGATTGCCACAGGTATCGTCGAAGACGGCCACCGTGGTCATGCCCATGTCGGTGGGCTCCAGGGTGAACGCCACCCCCAGTCCCTTCAACCTCGCGTATTCCGATCGGATGTCGTCGACCTGGAACGCCGTGTAGGGGATCCCATCCGCCACAAGGGATTCCTTGAGCGCCTTCATCGCCGGGTAGTCGGCATTCGGCTCGAGCAGCAACTCGGTGCCGCCCGGTTCTTGAGGCGAGACCACTGTGATCCAGCGAGCTCCGTTTCCCAAGGGAATATCCCGCTTCCTCACAAAACCCAGGATCTCCGTGTAGAAGTGCAGGGCCTTGTCGTAGTCGTCGATGGGAACGCTGGTAAGTCCGATCCTCATTCCACCTCATCCTTTCCGAAGAATTCGAGTGGTACGCCGGCAATCGAGTCGACGGAACTCGCTGGGGCTGAGATCGAAGTGTTGCTTGAAGACCTTCCCGAATGCGGCGCGTTTGTCGTAGCCGGCGTCCAGGGCAACCTGGGTGATACTCACGGCGCGCATTCGCAGCTTACGACCGGCGCGCTCCAGGCGGATCCGCCGGACGTAGCCGGCAATGTTCTCGCCCGCGCCGGCCTGGAAGACCCGATGAAAGTGAGGCACCGAGAAACCGGCGACGGCGGCCAGACGCTCCCGATCAAGGGATTCGTCGGTGTGCAGGCGGACGAATCTCTTGACCGCGTCGACACGCTCGGCATGCCCGAGGGGCCTGCGGGCGTCGGCACTCATGCGTTTACGATCGCGCGATAGGCCACGCGAAGGCTGCTCCAAACGGATCATGGCGCGCTCGGGTGATGTGTCCGAGGGTCGCTCTGAAATGGGTTGCGGGCCGCATCCGCCCGGCCGCTGGCGCCGATCCGAACGATATTCGGTCAAAAACCCAGCCAGTTGCGGATCGCCAACTGGATCAGAAAGAGCATTATCGGGAGAACCAGGGCCGAGACGAAGCCCGAGAATGTCGCCGCGCGCCACGGCCAGGTGGGTACGGCCGAGAGCAGGTTCCGCTCGGAGGCAAGCCCGGCCAGTCCGGTGTCGATCTCCTTCACCCGAGACATGTCATCTTCGTCGAGCGCCTTGTGCAGGCGCCCGATGGCCGTTTCCTGGCGCCGACTGACAGCGGCCAAGAGACGGCGCTTCTCGGTCACCAGCCGCTGATGCACATTCCACAGAGGCAGGACGAAGGCCCCCAACGCGAAAAGCACCTGGGTCACGTACTGGGCGACGACGGTGACGTTGACCAACTCGAACGGGAAGATCATCAGCGTCACGGCGGCCAGGAGCAGCCAGCTCACGCCAGTCTGCGCCGTCAGCCGTGCGAACGCGTAGACCGGATCGAGGTGGAATAGGTTGACTCGTTCCACCATGGCCAGGGTCCGGCTCACAAGCCGCAACTGGCGGATCGTGTGATAGTACACGACGCTGCCGAAAGCGTAGGAGAACAATCCGAAGATCCAGGCGGAAGCAATGGCCAACGGCCCGTACGAATACTGGCGCACCACGACCGGAAAGCCGACGTACATCACAATGGCGAAAACGACAGCCCAGAGGAGCGCGCTGATCCACACCGAGCGGGCCGGCAGGGTCGTCAGTTCGTACTGCAGACGCGGGATCTCCGTCTTGTGCTTTCCCATCAGGGGTTGAAACTCGATCAGCGCGTGCAGGGCGACCTCGTCCAGGTAGGTCATGATGGTCAGCGGTCCCCAGATCCACAGAGGGAACAGCAGATACAACTGATGGAAGGTGAAGAGAGGCAGGGTGCCGTCGATCCAGCCCAGGACATGAAGAACGAGTACTTCCAAGACGAAAAGGATCGCGTAGGTGATCCCATACGGCAGCGGAAGCCGCTGGACCGATGACATCAAGCGATCGATCCAGCTCGCAGGATACGGGAGCAAGGCCTGCTCTCCGGCGGCGGCCAGCGGAGGGGCCTTACTGGCAATGGTTTGTGTCACGGGTGTTCCTCTAGCTTGCACGGGTGCAGATCTAAGGCCGGTCATCAGCCCACAGTGTGTGATTCTACCGCCTCACCATCGTGTCCGGCGCAGTTACCAACTCGGCCAGCCGCTCCATGGTCTCGAGGGCGCCTTGCTCCATGCAGGATCTTACCATCCCCTCGCGGTCCTCGACCGCCTGGAACACGGATCGGTTCGTGACCCTGGTCTTGCCCTCGTGCTCATCGAGCGTTGTGGTCTCGAGCACCACATGCCCAGGCATCCCCTCGAATTCGAAAGTGGACACGAGCCGCGCGGGTGGTGCGATCTCGTGATAGACGCCGTGGAAGGCAAACTCGTTTCCGTCGGCATCACGCTGGACATAGCGCCAGACACCCGCCGGTTTGAGCTCCATCTTGTCCACGATGGTCGTATTGCGGCTTGGCCCCCACCATTGTGGGATGAGCTGCCGGTCGGTATAGACCTTGAACTCCCATTCGCGGGCTGCATCGAGGATGCGGGTCATGACCACCTCATGGCTCCCCGCCTCGGCGACGAACTCGGTGCTGGGCATCCGGAGAACTCCTTCCAATGCGCCTCGGCCTGCCCCTAGCCTGGAGCTCGCGGTGAATTAGCCCTTCCTATCCTCCGGCGATCGCTCCGACGATGCGAAAGGGTTCCCTTCCCGAGGATAGGA
>Ga0209342_10003760_pt1 | contig 15924 bp, 12 predicted proteins | sample RifCSP16_2_FD_184023 | JGI IMG/M metagenome (GOLD analysis project Ga0209342, IMG submission 184023) | Soil microbial communities from Rifle, Colorado - Rifle CSP2_sed 16_2 (SPAdes) (version 2) | ecosystem: Environmental > Terrestrial > Deep subsurface > Rock core/Sediment | place: Rifle... | reverse complement strand
CTCGCAGCGGGGCCACGACGTGACGATCTTCTCGATGGATCCCGCGCCGGAAGGCGCTCCGTACAAGGTCATCCAGCCAGAGGCCGGCGAGCGGGTGACACGTGGCAAGCTGGGCAACGCCTTCGGTTTCGGACTATGGCTCGCGGGCCGGGACTTCTCCAGCTTCGACATGGTCCACGCCATGGGCGACAACCACCTGCTCCGGACGGCCACGCCCGTCGTCCGGACGCTGCACGGGTCGGCGCTGGGCGAGGCGATCCACGCTCGCCGACTCACGACCAAGCTGTTCTTCGCCAGCATCTACCCGCTGGAGCTGGCCGGCATCGCGCGCGCCAAACGCACGGCGACGGACTCGGCCGCGGCGATGCGGCACTTCCCGTTCATGCACGCGCGCACGATCCCGAACGGCGTGGCCGACGAGTTCTTCGCCGAGCGGCACGTGAAGAGCCCCGTGCCGTCCATCCTGTTCGTTGGCCACGGCCTGCACGACCGGAAGCGGGGCAACCTCCTGCTGCAGGAGTTCCAGCGCGTGGTTCAGCCGGCATTGCCGCGGGCGCAGCTCTGGCTCGTGTGCGACGACGACGTCGACGCGCCGGGCGTCCATACCTTCCGCAACCTGTCGCTCGAACGGCTTGCCGCTCTGTACCGGCAAGCGTGGGTCTTCTGCCTCCCCAGCAGCTACGAGGGATTCGGCCGCCCGTACGTCGAGGCGATGGCGAGCGGCACGGCGGTCGTTTCGACACCTAACCCCGGGGCGGACGAGATCCTGGCGCACGGGGCGTACGGCGCCATCGTCCAGCCCGGCGAACTCGGCCCGCGGCTCCTGGCGCTGCTGCAGGACCCGGACGCGCGCGACGACCTTGCGCGACAGGGGCGCGCACGCGCGCTCGACTTCCGCTGGGCCGGCGTGGCACGCCAGTACGAGGCGCTCTACGCCGAGGCGATCGCGGAATCCATGGCCACGACGAAGCGAAAGGCGAGGCGATGAAGGTGCGCCTCCTGCACACGCTGGCCGCCGACGGCCGCACCAGCTCCGAGGTCTACGCGACCGAGCTGGCGTCCGCGCTCGGCCGTCTCGGCGCCGCTGACCTCGACCTCACACACTACCGGCCGCGCGGAGCATTGCGTTCCATGGTCAACCGCCCGAATATCGCCGCCCGAGTCGCCGGGTACGTCGATCACTACGTCGGGTATCCGCTGCGCGCCCGGGCCGGGACCGCGGACGTACACCACCTCATCGAGCACGGATACGGCCACCTGGCCCTCTGCCTGCCGCCGGCGCGGACGGTCGTGACCTTCCACGATGCTATGCTCATGAAGCTGGAGGCTCGCGAGCTGCCGACGGCGATCTACCCCCGCGTGTCGATGCTCGCCAACCGGCCGAAGACCCACGGCCTGCAGCGCGCCGCGCGCGTGATCGCCGTGTCACAACGGTCCCGAGAGGACCTGCTGCGCTTCACGAATTGCGAGCCTGCGAAGGTGAGCGTCGTGTACGAGGGCGTGTCAGCCGCGTTCCGGCCGGCCGAGGAGCCCCGCGGCAACCTCGGGAGCCGCCCCGTGCGCATCCTGCACGTGGGGCATTGCGGTTTCTACAAAAACATCGAGACGATCCTGCACACCATCGCCGCGCTGAGCCGCCGGCTGGAACACCCGGTGGAGTTCATCAAGGCGGGTGGCGCCTTCACCCGCGACCAACAGGCGCTCATCGCGCGGCTCAGGATCGCGGAGCAGGTCCGCTGGCTGGGCAGTGTGCCAGGCGACAGTCTGCCAGCCGTCTATCGGTCCGCGGACGTGCTGCTCATGCCATCGCTATACGAGGGATTCGGGTTCCCGGCGCTGGAGGCGATGGCCTCGGGCGTCCCGGTCGTCACGTCGAACGCCGGCGCCCTGCCGGAGGTCGTTGGAGACGCCGGGCTGATGGCGGACCCGCTGGACGTCGACGGCTATGCCCACGCGATCGTCCGTGTCCTCACGAGCAGCGAGCTGCGCGAAGGCATGCGCGCCCGGGGGATCGCACGCGCAGCCTCGTTCACCTGGGAGCGAGCAGCGGCGGCCACGCTCGACGTGTACCGGCGCGTACACGAGGAGGCATCATGAGCAGGGCGGCTATCGCGACGGTCAGCGGCAACCATTCACAGCTCAAGCGCAGATTGCTGCAGGGATCGCCAGCAGGCGCCGTCCAGCTTCTGCGTTCAGCGCGACGGCTCGGACTGCGGTTCCTCGATCCGCTGGACTATGCGGCGCGCGTCATCAACAACCAGCGCCGCCTGCCGCCGTTTCACCTGCGACGCGAGGTTGGCGACCCCAGCATCTTCGAGAGCTCGGGCGCAGAGTTCCTGGCGTACATGCGGCTCCTCTGCGACCTGCAGCCGGGCGAGCGGGTGCTGGACATCGGCTGCGGCTGCGGGTTGATGGCGCTGTTCCTCGAGGACTACCTGGACGCCGGCGGATGCTACACGGGCATCGACGTGCAGGCCGGCGCCATCGACTGGTGCGCGTCGAATATCAGCGCGCGCAGGCCGAACTTCAGCTTCGCGCACCTGAACCGGCGCAGCGGCCGCTACAACCCCGGCGGCGAGATCGGCCCGCTCCGTCTCCCGTTCGACGACGGCGCCTTCGACGTCATGGTGGTGAAGTCGGTCTTTACGCATCTGCTCCGCGACGACCTCGAGCAGTACGTGCGAGAGATCAGCCGGGTCCTAGCGCCGGGAGGCCGATGTCTGGCGTCGTGGTTCCTGTTCGACCTGGCCGACGGCGCGCCGGAGCGGCTGCGCACGTTCTCCCACGGTGACAACGTGTGCCGCTTCGAGTCCGAGCAAAGCCCGGAGACCGCAGTGGCGTACGCCGAACCGTACCTGCGCACGCTGCTGGGCGCGCACGGCCTGGAGATACGGCAACCGGTCTATCGAGGCCGATGGGCCGGCGAAGAGGCCGGGCTCTCGACGCAGGACCTGACGGTGATCGTACGAAGCGATGATTGACGCGAACGTCCGGCCGCAAGACCGCGCGACGCTGTCGCCACCACAGCTCGCCCTCAGGGGCGTGGCTGGCAGGCGGGCCGTCGTGTTCGTGCAGCCAACGTCGGAGGTCGGGGGCTCGGACATCGCGCTGTACCGGCTTGCGACCGGCCTCGACCGGCGCATGTTCGAGCCGATCGTCGTGCTGCCGCGCGAGGGCCCGCTGACGGGCAAGCTGCGACGGGCCGGCATCCGCGTGGCCATCCGGCCGATGGCCCAACTGCGGTCCACACGAAACCCGCTGGTCCACCTGAGCTACGTCGCCGCGTTCGTCCCGTCGGTGCTTGGCCTGGCGATGTTCATCCGGCGAGAGCGCGCACAGATCGTGCACTCGAACTCGCTGTACACGCTGCACGGCGCGTGGGCGGCGTGGATCGCCCGTGTGCCGCACGTCTGGCACATCCGCGAGATCCCGGACGCCCCGCCACCCGTCCGGGCGCTTTTGCTGTTCATGGCCCGCCGCATGTCGAAGCGCGTGGTGGCGATGACGCACGCTGTCGCCACGATGTTCGACGGCGGACATGCGGGAAGCGAAGGCCAGCTCCTGACCATTCCCGACGGCATCGACCTCACGCGATTCGCCCCCGCGTACCGTGGCGAGCGCATTCGCGGCGACCTCGGCATCCCGCCGGAGGCGCCGGTCGCGGGCTTCGTCGCACGCCTGGATCCGTGGAAAGGCGCCGAAGTCTTCGTCCGCGCGGCGGCCGAGACGGCGAGGCGCTTCCCCCAGGCGCACTTCATCGTCTGCGGCGGCGAGCTGCCGGGGTTCGAGGCGTACGCCGCGAGACTCAGGCAGGAGGCATCCGAGCTGGGGCTCGACGGGCGCATCCACTTCACCAGCTGGACGTACACCGTCGACGACATTCCGGAGGTCATGGGCGCCATCGACGTGCTGGTACACACGTCCGTGCGTCCGGAGCCGTTCGGGCTCGTCCTCATCGAGGCCATGGCTACGGGCAAACCCGTCGTCGCCGCGCGCGACGGCGGCGTGCCGGAGATCGTCGAGGACGGTGTGACGGGGCTCCTGGTGGAGCCTGGCGACTGGCAGTCCACCGGCGAAGCTATGGCCACGCTCTTCGACCGGCCGGATCGCGCGAAGGCGATGGGCGCCGCCGGGCGGAGGCGCGCCGAGCAGCTCTTCGACATCGGCGTGTACGTCCGCCGCATCGAGGACGTGTACCGCGAGGTACTCGGAAACGAAGAGGCGGTAGCGGCATGAATGCAAGCCGACTTACCGTGATCGTCGTCAACTTCAACGGCGGCCCGATCGTCAGGCAGTGCCTCGATCACCTGTGGCCACAGATGCGGGACGGCTGGGAGGCGGTCCTCGTCGACAACGCCTCCGGCGACGGCAGCGCGGACGGACTCGAGCGGTCGTTCCCGGGTCTGAGCGTCGTCAGGAATCGCGAGAACGTCGGTTTTGCGCGGGCCAACAACCAGGCGATCGAGCAGACAGACGGTGACTACGTATTGCTGCTCAATCCCGACGTGGTGGTCGCGCCGGGTGCGCTGGCGGCGGCGATCGAGTTCTTGGAGGACACCCCGGACGTGAGCATCCTGGGGCCCAAGATCCTGCTGCCCGACGGCCGCCTCGACCCCGCCGCGCACCGCTCGTTCAAGACCCCGGCGACGTACCTGTATCGCGTGACCGGCCTTTCGCGGCTGTTCCCGCGGCATCGCAGCTTCGGCCGATATTACCTGTCGTACCTCGACGAGGACGCGATCGCCGACGTAGACTCGGTGGTCGGCGCGTTTCTGCTCATCCGGCGCTCCGTCATCGACCGGATCGGCCTGCTCGACGAGCGCTTCTTCATGTACTGCGAGGACGAGGACTGGTGCTGGCGGGCCAAGGCCGCGGGCGGACGCGTCGTGTACCACCCGGGCATCGTCGTCCATCACCGAAAGGGGAGCAGCGCGCGCACGGTGCCGTTCCGGATGGCGTACCACTGGCACCGCTCGCTGTACCTGTACCACCGCAAGAACATCGCGCCACGCTACGCCGGGGCCACGAACCTCACGGTCTATGCCGGGATCGCGGTCGCGTTCGCCGCCCGCGTCGGCGTGCTGGCCGTACAACGCGTGCTCGCGGCCCCGCGCCACCACGCGCGAAGCGCACCGGCGTCGCGATAGCGGCTACATCTGGCGCAGGAGCTCGCGGGCCAGATCGAGGTCGGCCTCGGTGTTCGTGTTGAGGAACGAGTGCAGGCCGCGATCCAGTGCGCGGCACTCGTCCTCGTGCATGTAGCAGACGTGGACCGCGCCCAGGAAGCTCGTGATCTTGTACTGCCCCGCCTCCAGGCGCGCGCGCATGGGCCCCAGGCAGGCGGGACCGTAGACCGCGTGCAGCGGCTCCGGGTACTGGAGGACCGGCATGACGACGTCGCACCCGGCCGAGCGGCGAAGGAGCTCCGCCAGCAGCGGCACCGAGAGCAACGGCATGTCGCAGGCGACGGCCAGCGCGCGCCCGGCTTCGATCCGGGCGAGCCCCGTAGCGATCCCGCCCAGCGGCCCGCAACCGGGGTAGTCGTCCTCGGCGTCCCGCACGGGGACAGCGGCCCGCACCTCGGGCAGCGACTGGCCGGGCGCCCTCACCACGACGATCTCGCCCACGATGCCGTCCAAGCGGTCCAGGACGTGCTGGAGCAGCGGCCGGTCGAGCAGCATCTCTGACGCCTTGTCCCGGCCGAGCCGCGTGCTGCGCCCGCCGGCGAGGACGATCGCCGCGAAGTCAGGTGGTGCGGTCATGGCGGTTTCAGCGTAACAGGCGGGCGACGCGCTCTAACCGAGCCCGCGCTAGAAGCGCTTGCGCCGGCCTTCGCGACCGCCACCATGCGCGCCGGGCTTGTCGATTCGGACCGCGCACACCTTGTACTCAGGGATCTTCGACTTCGGGTCATACGCGGCGTTCGTGAGGAAGTTCGCGGCGGATTCCGCCAGCTTCACGAACGGGACGAAGATCTCGCCCTGCATGACCGCATCGGTGATGAGTGCGTCGCCGACCAGCTCGCCGCGCCGCGAGGTCACGACGACGCTCTCGCCGTCTTCGATGTGTCGCTCGGCGGCGTCGCGCGGATGGATGGCTACGCGTACGGCCGGCGAGCGCGCGAGCAGACCCTTCACGCGGCGGGTCATCGTTCCACCGTGCCAGTGGTAGAGGACGCGGCCGGTGTTGAGCATCAGCGGGAAGCGGCGGCTGGGCAGCTCGGCGGCAGGCGGGCCCTGCGTCACCGGCACGAACTTCGCTTTGCCGATCGGGAACGTCTCGGCAAACAGGATCGGTGTGCCGGGGTGGCCCGGCGTCGGGCACGGCCACTGGATGGCGCCCTCGCGGTCGAGGCGCGCGTGTGAGATCCCGGACATCGAAGGCGCCAGCGCGGCCAGTTCGTCGAAGATCGCGGCGGGGCTCTCGAACACGAACCCCGCGGACTCCCGGCCGAGGAGGCGCGCGACGCGTGTGGCCACCTCTCGGACGATGGCCCAGTCCGGCCGGCAGTCGCCGAGCGGCGGGATGGCCTGACGCACACGCTGGATGCGGCGCTCGCTGTTCGTGAACGTGCCCTCCTTCTCGGCAAACGTCGTCGAAGGCAGGACGACGTCGGCAAGCTCCGCCGTCTCCGTCATGAAGATCTCCTGCACGACGAGGAACTTCAGGCTCTCGATCGCCTGCTTCGCGTGCGCGAGGTACGGCTCGCTGAGCAGCGGGTTCTCGCCCACGATGTACATGCAGTCCAGGCGGCCTGCGGCGGCCTCCTCGATCATCTCGGTCGCGGTGATACCGGGGGCGGAGGGCAGGTCGTGATCCCAGGCTTCGGAGAACTTGCGCACGGCCTCGGCGCCGATCCCCTGCAAGCCGGGGAGCTGGTCGGGCAGGCAGCCCGCGTCGCCACACCCCTGGACGTTGTTCTGTCCCCGAAGGGGCGAGATGCCGGAGCCGGGCTTCCCCACCTGCCCGGCGGCGAGCGCCAGGTTCACCAGCGCGTGGGCGTTGTCCGTGCCGCACGTGTGCTGCGTGACGCCCATGCCCCACAGCAGGCACGAGCCGCTGAACGGCGGCCGCGCGTAGAGCCGAGCCGCGCGGCGCGCAAGCTCGGCGGAGACGCCGGTCACGGCTTCCGTCTGCCCGGGCGCGCAACCATCGAGGCTCGCGCGCCAGGCGTCAAAGCCCTCGGTGCGGCGTTCGATGAAGCCGTCGTCCTGCAACTTCTCGTCGAGCATCGCCCGGGCCAGGCTGTTGAACAGGGCGACGTCCGTACCGGGGTTGGGCCGCAGCCAGATGTCCGCGTAGTCGCACAGGTCGATGCGCGTCGGGTTCACGACGATGAGCCGCGTCCCGCGGGTGTCGATCGCACGCCGGAGCCGCGACGCGACCACCGGGTGGTTCGAGCTGGTGTCACTTCCCACGACCATCAGGCAGCCGGCCCGCTCGTAGTCCTCGTACGAATTGCTGGTCGCCCCACTGCCGATCTGCAGCATCATCGCCTTCACGGACGGCCCGTGGCACAGACGCGAACAGTGGTCGATGTTGTTCGTCCCCATGAGGAGGCGGACGAACTTCTGGAAGATGTAGCCGTCCTCGTTGGTGCCCTTGGCGGAGGCCAGAGCGGCGAAGGAGCCACGATGCTCGACCAGCTTTCGCGCCACAAGGTCCAGCGCCTCGTCCCAGGTTGCCGGCTGCAACGCACCGTCGCGGCGGACCAGCGGCTGCGTCAACCGGTCGGGCGCGTGCACGAACGACGAGCCGAAGCGCCCCTTCACGCACAGCATCCCCTGGCTGGAGGGGTTGGCCGGCTGGTCATGCACCTCGACGATCTGGTCGTCCGGATCGACCTGCAGCGCCACGCCGCAGCCGACGCCACAGTACGGGCAGACGGTCGATACTTCGCGCACTGCAGTCGTGGGCGGCGCGGGCCTGGCCAGGATCGCGCCGGTGGGGCACACCGACACGCATTGGCCGCACGACGTGCAGATGGAGTCCGCGATCGGCTTGTCCATGAACGCCGCGATGCGAGCGTCAGCACCGGTCCCGGCGATCGCGATTGCCCCGATGTGCTGGACGTCCTGGCAGGCCTCGACGCAGCGGCCGCAGAGGATGCACGCCCCCAGATCCGTCGTGAAGAAGGGACTGCTTTCGTCCAGGTGGTCGCGGGGGTAGCTGGCGAACACGCCCTGCGTGACGCCGTAACGCGACAGCTCGCCGTGGAACTCGCCGGATGGCGCACCCGAGGTCGCCGCCGCATCGGGACGCACCATCGCCGACGTCAGCGAGAGCACGGTGCGCCGTGTCCGCTCGGCCAGCGGGCTCTCGGTCGAGACGGCCATCCCGTCACCGGCCGGCGTGTGGCAGCTCGCGCGCAGGCCGCGCAGGCCGTCGATCTCCACAAGGCAGGTGCGGCAGGAGCCGATGGGCGCCTGGTCGGGGTCCTTGCACAGGTGCGGCACGTGGCGGCCCGCCGCGAGCACCGCGTCGAGGATGCTGGCGCCGTCGGCCACCTGCACGCTGGTCCCGTCAATGGCGAGCGTGATCGTCATGACCGCGCCTCCAAGAACTGGTCCGCGAAGTGGCGGCGCGCGCTGAGGTACGGCAGGGGCGCCATTTGCCCCAGCCCGCACAACGACGCCGCGCCCACGGCCTCCGCAAGCTCATCGAGCCGCTCCAGCGCGTCAGCGCCCGGGCCGTCGAGGACATCGCGCATGCGGGCGGTGCCCTCGCGGCACGGCGTACACTTCCCGCACGACTCTCGGGCGTTGTACGCCGTCAGGTGACGCACCACCTCGCGGATGGACATGGATTCGTCGATGACGACGATGCCGCCGGCGCCCGGCGACGCGCCGCTCTCGTCCAGCCCTCCGGGCACGAGCGGCACATCCAGCCCGCCGGGTGGCAGCAACGTCCCCGACGGGCCGCCACACAGGACGGCCCGCATATCCTTGCCCGGAACAGGCCCGCCTGCGCACACCTCCATCACGTGGCGGAGCGCCGTCCCGAACGGCACCTCGTACACGCCGGGAGCGCGCACGGCGCCGGACACGCACACGAGCTTCGTGCCCGGGAACTCCGGCGTGCCGCAGCCCCGGAACGCGTCCGCGCCCTCCGTGACGATAAGCGGCAGATTGCAGAGCGTTTCCACGTTGTTGATGACCGTCGGCCGGCCCCACAGCCCGGCATCGACCGGGAACGGCGGCCGCAGCCGGGGCACCGCGCGATGGCCCTCGACGCTCGAAAGGATCACCGACTCCTCACCGCACACGTAGCCGCCCGCGCCCCTGCGGACGGCGATCGGCGGAGTACCCGCGTCTATGAACCCGCGTCCTCGGGCGTCCTCGACCGCTCGCAGGAGGCGCGCGGCCGACGTCTCAGCTTCGCCGTTGACGTAGACGTACACCTCCGCCGGTTCGATAGCGCGAGCGGCGATGAGTAGGCCCTCGACCAGCAGGTGCGGGTCCAGCTCCATCAGGACGCGGTCCTTGAACACAGCCGGCTCGCCCTCCTCGGCGTTGACGACGAGGTAGCGAGGCGCCGGATGCGCGCGCGTTGCCTTCCATTTCGTCGCGGCCGGGAAGTACGCGCCGCCGCGGCCGCGCAGGCCCGCGCGCTCGACATCCTCGATAATTGCGTCCGGCGCCATGGTGCGGGCCCGGGCCCATGCGGCGTACGCCCCGGCGGCAATCGCATCATCGATACTTGCGGGATCCACCGTCCCGCAGCGGCGCAGCAGCCGCCGTACCTCGCCTTGCCGGATCGGCGAGATCGCGCGCTCTCCCGCGGCCACGGTGTCCGGCTCCATGACGGCTGCCATGATGGCGGCCGGCTTCGCCTCGTCGACGTACCCGCCGCGGACATAGACGGTTGGCGCCCGGTCGCAACGAAAGCGGCACGGTTGACGTTCCAGCGCCCACCCGGCCGGAAGCGACGAAACCAGTACATCCGCCAGCGCGCCCGCCCCGGCCAGCAGGCAGCTCAGCCCCGTACACACGCCGACCCGTTCGCCCTCGGGCGCCGTGAACGTCAGTTCGCTGTAACTGGTGGCGACGCCGTAGGCCTCGCTGTCGGGGACGCGCACATGACGGGCGACGGCGGACAGCGCCGCCTCGGACAGCCATCCCGCTTCCGCGTGAACGGCCAGCAGGACGGGCAGCAGCTCATCACGGCGGCGGGGAAAGCCGCTCAACAGGCGCTCGACGGCATGAGGTGTTTCCGCGCTCGTGTGTGCGGCAGGGCGTTCCATCGCCGGGACCTCCGCGCATGATCTTATCGGTTTCAGGACGGCCTCGGGACTGGCGCACCACAGGCTAATAGCGGTCAGCAGGCGGAGGATGCTGGGCCACATACCAACGCCATCTCAACGTCACGGACGGGCGGGTCGCCATTCGGCACTGCGGAGTTGCGGATGTTCGCCACGCGGAATCCGTCCATCCGGCACGACCACGCGCCCCGCGGCTGCGGCACAGTACAGATACGGAGGCGCGCCATGCACTCGGACACACACGGAACGCTGCTGGAAGACGTACGGTTCGAGGAGCTGGTCCGGCGGCTGACGAGCTATCACAACAACGAGGGCGTGCTCAGCGTCTATCTGGACATCGACCCTGCCCTGGCGACTCGCGAAGGGTACGAGGCCGCGCTGATCTCCGCGTGGAAGCCGCTCAAGGCGCAGAAGCTGGACCAGTGGACACGCGGCCGCCTGGAGTACGAGATGTCCGGCGTTACCGAGGAGGTGCAGAGCTGGCGAGAGGCGCCCGGACGTTCCGTCGCCATGTTCTTCAGCGGGCCGGGCGGCCTGCGCGTCGTCATGCCACTCCAGTTTCCACTGAGAACGGTGGCGAAATTCGAGCGCCGGCCGCTCCTGCGTCCCCTCATCGCGGCGCTGGACGAGCATCACCGCTACTGCGTGGTCATGGTGGACAAGGCGCAGGCCCGCCTCATCACCGTGATGCTGGGCCGCGTCGAAGAGGAGATCCACCTGGAGAGCGACGTTCTTCCCCGCACGGACGTCGGCGGATGGGGCGGATACCTGCAGCCGCGTTACACGCGCCACAGGGAGCACCACCTCATCGAGCACCTGCACCGCGTCATCGAGCATCTCTGGGCCATCGACCGGTCGCGCCCCATCCACTCGCTGATCCTCAGCGGGCCCGAGGAGCCGATCGCCGCGTTCCGCCGCCTTCTGCCGAAGGCGCTGGCGCGCTCCGTAGTGGGGACAGTACACATGGACCTGGACCTCGCGACGCCGGAGGTTGTCCACCGTTTGGAAACATTGGATGCGGAAGGCCGCGCACGGGAGGATCGGGCGATCATCGCGGAGCTGACGACCAACGCGGCCAAGGGCGACCACGCCGCGCTCGGCTGGAACGCCACGCTGGAGGCGCTCAGCGAGGGGCGGGTCCACCTGCTGGTCGTGGCCGAACAGGAGCCACGCACCGGAGCGCAGTGCGCTGAGGGGCACTACCTGACCATCGCCGACGTCCGCACCTGCCCGCTCTGCGACGAGCCGCTATGGCACGTAGACGACCTCGTCGAGGCAGCGATCAGGACGGCGCTGACAACGGATGCCCAGGTGCGCTTCGTCTCCGGTGCTGTGGCAGCCGATCTCGGGCCGGATGGCGTCGGCGCGGAGCTGCGCTGGTAGCCGGCCACGCCCCGGTCGAAGGGTGCGTCCCTCATCTACCCGCGGCGCGAGACTAGAACTGCAGCCACTGGTACCACTTGCCCAGCGGCAACACCATCACGATGAGGTCGTGCGGGTGTCCGTGCTCGTCCCGCACGAACTCGTGTACCGTGGCCGCGCGAATGAACCCGAGCTGCTCCATCGCCTCGATGGCATCGTCCTGGACGCCTGCGACCAGCTCCGACGTGACCTTCTCCAGGTCGGCATCGGCCGCGATGTCGCACAGGTCGCGCAGCAGCGTCGTGCCCAAGCCCACGGAGCGGTATTCGGGATCGACGGTCGCGCGCACGGTCCCGACCTCGCGATACGCGCCGTGGCGGCTGCGGATGAGGGCGGCATCGCCTACGATACGCTCGCCGTCCAGCGCGACGAGCGGCAACGCCCGGTCGTAGTCCAGCCCTTCGCACCACGAGGCGATCGTGCGCGGGGACGCGACGTCCTGCTTCAGGAACTGGCGTTCCCCCTCCGGGATGCGAAGGAAGAAGGCCAAAAGCGCGTCCTTGTCACCCTGCTCCAGCGGCCGGATGGTGATCTGGCGGCCGTCCCGCAGCGTGTGCTGACGGGGATAGGCAGTGAGCTTGTACACGGACATCCTGCGCCTCCAACTTTGCTGATCGTCGCCGGGCGGTGATACCGAGGGAGGCCGGCGCCAGGCTCGGCCTCCTCGATCTTAACGGAATGCCGACATCGCTCAATTCACCGTGAGGACGCCCTTCATCGTGGTCGGGTGGGCGTCGCACTGATAGAAGTACTCGCCCGGCTCCACCGTGAAGATTACCTCCTGCAAGATCGGTCCCGTCTCCAGGTCGGTCTCGGCCAGGTCGTCGGCCTTGGCGTCATCGCCCTTGAAAAAGTGGATGTTGTGGACTACGCCGGCTTCCTGGTTGTCGAACTTGACCGTCACCGTGCCGGCGGGCGCCTCCAACTCCGTCTTGTCGAAGAGGCTGCTCTGGCCCACGATTTCCAGGACCGTGCCGCCCGCGGGCGCAGTGCCAGAGGGCGCTTTGGTCGCGGTGGCGGCCGCGGGTGTGGGCGTCTTCTGCCCTCCCTCGGCGGGCGTGATCGGCCATGTCTTGACCGGCGTGGGGTCTTTCTCTGTCGCCTCGCCGCACCCCGCGAGCGCGAACGAGAACGTCCCCAGGGCGACGATCGCCAGCGTCGCGGCCAGGCGGCGAACTGTGGGATTCATGCTGGTCCTCCTCCTTCTGAACTGCCGGCCGCTACTGCGCCGCCGTGGTGTCCGGCGGCATCCCCGCCATCGAGCCGTTCATATCCCGCGCGGCGTCCGTGAGGTCGCCGCTTCCCGGCCGGATGCCGGACTCCTTCAGCGACTCCACAGCCGCCGTGAGCGCCGCCAGGATGTCCTGGATGTTCTCGCTGTCCTCGTACACAACCGGCACGACCATACCGCCGTTGGCCAGCGCGATGTTCAAGGATTTGCCGTCCGGGCCCATCACGTGGGAGATCACGTGGCAGTGAAAGAGCCAGGCCCCCTTTCCGGGCGCCTCCATCTCCACGGCGACGTCGATGGTCTGCCCGGGCGCGACGAGCACCGTGTTCTCGACCCTGGCTGACGGGCCGCCCTGCACCGCCGTGCCGTCGCGCGAGATCTCCTTGACGAAGTGGCCGTGGAAATGCATCGGGTGCAGATCGACAGGCCCGACGTTGATCATCCGGACGCGGATGCGGTCGCCCTTCTTCACGACGTAGGGATCGATGTTGGGGAACTCCTTCCCGTTGATCAGGAAGTGCCCCTTGATCGTCTGCATGAACATGACGTGGTCCTGGTCGTAGCCGCCGTCGCCGCCGTCGCGCGGATCGACGAGGAACCCGCCGCCCAGCCCCATGCCCATCTGCTCCATGTCGTTCATGTGCGCGTGGTACATGAAGGTCCCGGGCGTGTTCGGGATAGTGAACTCGTAGACGAACGTTTCGCCCGGCATGACCGGCGGCTGCGTCAGCAACCCGACGCCGTCCATGGAGTTCGGGATGATCAACCCGTGCCAGTGCACCGTCGAAGCCTCGTCCAGGTCGTTGCGGTAGTAGATGCGGACCTTGTCGCCCGCCCGAAAGTGCAGCGTGGGACCGGGGATCTGGTTGTTGTACCCCCAGACCTCCACAGGCTCCTGGTCGTCGCGGAACTGCCACATGAACTTGGAGCTGGTCAGGTGGACGACCTTGTAGTCGTCTTCCATCGTGACGTCGGCCTCTTTAGGGCCGAAATACTGCGTGGCAGCATCCGCGGTCCCGGTCCCACCACGGCCATTCGCCGTCAGGGCAAACGCCACGACCGCGGCCAGGGCGATGACCAGCCACGAGCCTGCGATCCATCTGCGCTTCATGGTTCTCCTGCCTCCTTCGGTGTTGCTTAGCGGCTCCGCAACACTATCCCGAAGCGCAACGCTAGCGATGAGGGCCGAAGGTCACTTCGTGCAGTCCATAATTCCCGAACCGGCAATCTGGGAACCCATTGTGACAACCGGCCACCGCGGCAAGGGCCGATTGGCCCATCTGCCTGGCAAGCGCCGCGCCGTACCTTGGGGCAGCCAACGATCACGGGAGCGGCAGGGTCGCGCGCCTGCGTGATACGAGAGGAAATGGAAATGGCCGTCGACCGCATGGAGATGCTGCGCCAGGAGACACCCCTGCCGCAGGATCTGGATCTCTCATGGCTCAAGGCCGATACCGATTGGGGGATCTGGGCAAAGCCCGGCAAGCGCGGCCTGACTCTGGACGAAATCAACGCCACGCCCTACGGCGAGGTCACCAACGTGCCCGGCGACCAGACGATGCGGCCGCGCGGCGCCGCGCACCGCGTGGGTGTCCCGCACATCGGCTACACACTGAACCGCGACGACGTGTGGTCGAAGAACGCCACGCTCCTGTACGAAGAGGCCGTCCAGCGCCAGTGGAGCAGCGCGACCGACATCCCGTGGGAGACCCTAGAGCCGCTGCCCGACGACATCGAGCGGGCGATGAGCCAGCTCTGCACCTTCCTCACTGAGGTGGAGTTCATCGCCGGCGACACGCCCGGCCAGTGGCTTCCCAGCATCAGCAACGAGCACTACGAGATCAAGCTGTACCTGGCCAGCCAGGTCATGGACGAAGCGCGCCACCTGGACGTGTTCCGCAAGCGCGCGCTGGCCAACGGCGGCGGCCTCATGAGCGGCGGACCCGGCTCCGGCCTGCGTCAGATCATCGCGTCGCGGGACTTCAGCGAGATGTCCGCGATCATGCACATCATCGGCGAGGGGTTCATCCAGAGCCTCTTCCGGTCGGGCGAGCTGCTCTCCAACAACGAGGCGGAGAAGCGCATGTTCCGCCTGGCCGCGCAGGACGAATCGCGGCACGTGTCGTTCGGCGTCATGCACATGAAGCACGTCCTGGAGACGACGCCCGAGCGCCGCGAGGAGATCCACACCTACCTCGACGCCGGCGAGGAGATCTTCGCCGGGACGGGCGTGTCCGCCAGTGGCGGGTCGATGGAGTCCCTGGCCATCCTCCTGGGCGGCGGCCTGGACCACATGGACGACGGCTTCAAGAAGCTCATGGCCGTGCGGCGGCGCCAGGTCAACGAGTACATGCACCGGCTCGAGGTCGCGGGATTGGGCGACCGGCGCGGGCGCATGACAGATCAGTTTGCGGTGTTCCTGGACGCGGCCTGACAGGCCCGTCCAGCTCTCCGGCCCATGGCGAGGCTCCCGATCGCTCCACGGGAGCCTTGCCGCTTTGGGGCGGGCCATCCGCGCCGCCCACCGGGTGCCGAACGGCACCGTGGTTCACATGCTTCCGGCCGATTACACGCGCAGAGCCCGCGGCTACGATGCTTGGGTAAGCAACCACTATCCAGTAGCAGGCATGTTGGCGCGATGAATGAACTCAAGGGCAAGGTAGCGATCGTCACCGGCGGCTCGTCCGGCATCGGGAAAGCCACCGCGGAGCTGTTCGCGGAGGAAGGGGCGGTGGTCGTCGTCGCGGACGTACAGGATGACGCCGGCCGCGTCTTCGTCGACGCGCTGTCGGCCGCCGGCCACACGGCGACGTACGTACACACGGACGTCACGAAGGAGGCCGACGTACAGGCCATGGTCACGCTGGCGCTGAGCCAGTACGGCCGGCTGGACGTCCTGTTCAACAACGCCGGCATCGAGGGCGACCTGGCGCCGATCGTCGACACCTCCGTCGAGAACTGGGACCGCGTCCTGACGACCAATCTGAAGAGCGTGTTCCTGGGCACGAAG
>Ga0209342_10003759_pt1 | contig 15926 bp, 20 predicted proteins | sample RifCSP16_2_FD_184023 | JGI IMG/M metagenome (GOLD analysis project Ga0209342, IMG submission 184023) | Soil microbial communities from Rifle, Colorado - Rifle CSP2_sed 16_2 (SPAdes) (version 2) | ecosystem: Environmental > Terrestrial > Deep subsurface > Rock core/Sediment | place: Rifle... | reverse complement strand
CGGCTAATACCTACGTTCCGCGAACTCCGACGTTGAACCTGTCGTCGGGCGAGGTGGATGCGAGCGTCTTGGGAAGAATCGTCCGCTCCACGAAGTTGTAGATGGTGTCCACAAGAACGCCCCAGCCGATGTTCAGCAGGTCGTAGTGGACGTGGATGGTGGGCTTCCTCTGCATGACAAGCGCGACACCCTTCTTGTGGCAGAACCACGAGTATGACTGGCCTGCCGTACCGGGGTTGGTGCTCGCCAGCGAGGAGACGTGCGGGGTCGCCCCGTAGACCGTTCCCTTGATACGTCCGCTGCCGATGGCGCCCGCCGTGGTGTAGTCGGCACTGGTAAACACGGCCTGCTTGAGCATCGAGGCGTGAGTGCCGGGGCTCATCCAGAAGAAACGCTCAGACTCCGGCACGTCGCCGTCGTCGAGGTATTGGACGGCTCGGATCAGGTTGTCCGACGTGGGCTCAACGCCAAGCGAGCCGACGAGTTGTGAGAAGTTGTCGGGCAGGGAGTTGAGCCCAGAGGTCACGTCTCCCTCCACCGTAGCCATCAGGGAGTAGGTGGACTTGCTGGTGTAGGTCTCCCGGACAGAGTACTTCGCCTGGACCTCCGAGATATCTTCAACCAGGAAGCCAACATATGCCTGGAGGTTGACCACGATGTTCTGCAACGTCTCAGTGACGTTGGAGTAAGTCCCAGCTACGTCGGCAGTCTTGAACCGGACTGCCGGGTTGGCAGCATTCGGAATCTCAATCGTGTCACCGATTGAGAGCTGGTCCTCATACTGCCGGTCAACGAGGTCTGAGAGCCCTGTCCACGCCTGGGACGCGTCGGACAGTTCACTAGCCCATATCTGCGGAATCCAGTTAGCCGCCGTCGTTACCGTGACGGTGTTGATTGCCATTTCTTACCCTCTCATTTCGCGGGCAACCGCCGCGTCCCTCTCTTCGGGAGAAAGCGCAGCGCGTTCCTCACGATTCATCTGCGAATATGGTTTGCCGCCGCCGCCGCCTGTGCTTTGGGCGGTGTTCGGCCCCTCTTGAGAGCGCGTCGTGGCCTTCATCTTTTCGATGGTGGCCTTGAGTTGCGCTATCTCCTTATCCTTCGGGGCCGTCGCCTTCTCCACCGCATCCTTGATGCGAGTGGTGGAGCGCGATTCCGCCAGCCGGTCTAGGAACTCCGTGGCGAACTGCTCGTCCGACAGGTTCTCATTCTGGAGCCGGAGGTAGAGTTCCGGCAGGACGTTGGGGTCGCCGCTGACACGAGCCAACTGGCGCAGCCCCCAGTCCGTCCCCTCCTGGAACACACTACCGTTCAGCGCCCGCCAGAGTTGGGGGTTATCATCGGCGAAGTTCTGCAACGCCGCCGTGTCCCCGTTGTCGCGGGCCATCCGAATGAGGCTGTTGTAGGCGCGAGTGGCCAGTTCGCTAGTCTCCTTGACCAGCGATTCCCGCCGCTGCATGGACGGGTCGAACTCCCTGAATGCCTCCCGCTTCGCTTCCTTGAGGATTTCAGGCTTCGCCTCTTCGAGAAGCTGTGCCCGTCTCTCTTCCAGCGCGGCGGGGAACCATTCGGTCTTTTCCAGGTCTTCCCATGACGCGGGCTCCTCTTTGACCTCGCCTTGCCCCGCCGTAACGGGGGGTTCCGCCGAAGGGGGCGGCTCAGCCGTGGTGACCTCGGCTGCGCCCTTGAACCCTTCGTCCAGAGTCGGCTCTTGGACTTCGGTAGGAGCTACCTCTTCCATTTGTCCTCCAAATAACAAAAGGCCGATGACTACAAAAGGTCATCGGCCTGTCCGGTTGGCTTGGGCCTAACGGGTTTAGGCTACTCGATATTGAATGCCCTCTCGAAGAAAGCGTTCGCCCAAATCTGAGCTATTAGGTGATCAGTCGTTGCGGTCGTCACGGGGCCTTCACCGTCAAAACTATTTGAATCCTGTCCAGCGTCTCCGTCCCTGAGCGGAAGTATCTCTGAGCCGAGAACTGAATCCGACTCAGGCCCACTTCGGCCTTCGCGGCCTCCAGAACCGCTTTCTCCACGGCTTCTATCCATTTGGCCCTGATTATATCAGACTCGGCAACCACGACTTGAATCACGCTGAGATTCCGGTCCTTGCACTGCCCCGTATCCCCGCGCTGTTCACCTGCTGAAGGAATGCCTCTTCCGGCACGCCCGCCAGGGCATAGGCGCTCAGAACAGACGCTTGGGCTGATGGGTCAAGCTGCTTGAATGAGAACGCTATCTTGTGAGGCGAGGGCAGAACGCCCGTTATCGGCGAGTAGATGGCTCCCGTGTAAGCGTCCTGCGGGGTTGGAGTCCTGTACGCCGCGCCCGCTGCTGGAGGAGGAAGGAAGCCGAAACTGGGAGCAATTTCACGAAACCGTCTGGTGTTCAACGGGGCATCAGTTAAGCCCCGCTCCATTAGCCCCGTCGCCCCAGCCTGCCTGCGCAGGAACTGCAAGGGCGCGAACTGGGATAGCCCCTCGGCGGCACCCGATTCCCGTTCGAGCGCGCCCTGGAGGAGTGCCAACGAAGTATTGCTGGGGTTGAAGCCCGCGAAGCCAGGGGTGCGGAGGGTTTCCCTCACTGCATGGCCGACGTCCTTCCAGCCGCCAGCGCCACCCACGCCACGCCTTGCCAGGGCGTCTCTTGTAGCGCGGAACAACCGGCCCAGCCTCACGCCGCCAGCGAACTCCGATGGCATGAACTCGTTGCCGATACCCCTGAAAACACCGCCACCAATCTGCTGGCCGAAGCCTGACGCTACGCGCTGGGCGTTGCTCACCGTCCCGCCAAACTGCGCTCCGGGGACCGAGCCCACGAATTCCTCTTCCTCTTCGTCCGTCAAGGGGATGACCGTAGTTCCTTTCGGGGCGAGCATCAATTCAGGTCCACCCGCCCTCTCGCCAGTGATGATGGGGGTCATGCCCATTTTGTCAGCCATCTCCAGCATCGTGTGGGGGTCGGGGCGGCCGAACTTGAAGGGTTCCACAGCCCCCTTCTGGCCTATCTTCCCGCCTCGCTCGAGGCCAGGGGGCCGGTAGGGCTGCTGAGTCGTGAACTGCTCCATCGACCGGATATTGTTGGTGATTTCGTCCATTGTGGCGTTGGGGTTGAACTGCGGGACGGGGGAGGTGGCGGTCTGCTGGAGCTGGCCCCTGAAGATGTCCACGGGGGTCTGTGTCGGTGCCCTCTGCCCCATCCTTGCGGCGCCGAACCGGAAAGGGTCACGGCCGGCCAGTTCTACAAGTTGGGATTCCGCTGCCTGCTGGCGGCGCAAGGATTCCACTCGTAGGTCGTTCTCCATCGCCAGGGCTCTTGCCCGGAGGTCAGCCGCTTCCTGTATCTTCTGGAGCTTGAGGGTACGGTTGAACTCGTTCTGGGCGGCCTTTTCCGCCAGGTCCGCCTGGGCCAAGAGCTGTTCACGCTCGAATGCCATCGTTTCCTGGGCGGCTTGGCGGGTGCTGGAGTAGGCGGGAGCCGAACCGCCGCCGCCGCCACCGCCACCGCCACCGCCAGAGGTACCGCCACCGCCGAACAGATTCGCTGTCTCATACTGCGCCAACGCCCGGAATGTTCCATCAGAACTAAGCTGAATCCCCCTACCCGTTTCTGTAAGAAAGTAGCGGCCAATCTGATTGATAAGGTCGCCGTAGGGGACTCGGAGGCCGGCACGGTCACCACTCATCAACTCCAGCATCGGCGGGAGATTGGGGGCTAGCCGGACGGCCTTCCAGACATTGCCTACCTGGTCCTGAATCAGCGATCCCATGCCGAGGGTGTCTGCCGTCGATGTACTTCCCCCCGTATCGCCAAAGCCCTCGTACTGCCAGCGGGGCTCCTCCATAAACATCGCCGCCCAAGGGTTGTCCATTGGTGGTCTCATTGCAGAACTGCCTCCAATGCAGCGGGATTGAGCCGGCGCTGAAGCTCGATGCTGCGATACAGACTGGGGAAGAATCTAGCGAGGATGTCCTGATTCTGATCTAGGAAGTCCAGCCGCTCTTCATTCACAGGGGCCTTGCCCTGAATCACAACAGCGGCATCCTCGCCCAGTTTCGAATTACCATTGCGCTGGCCTAGAATGCGGGCCGCCTCCGGTGTGGACAGTGCAAAGTCGGGATTCTGAAGTTTGGCGCGACGAACCTCTGCGCGCACGAAGACCACGAATTCGTCCAACTCCTTCTCATCCGCACTACTAAGGCCCGCGTATTTTGGATAGTCGAAGGACTGGCTATAGAGTTCCCGCGCCTGCTTCATCATCGCTTCAACCTTCTGAACGTCGGGGTCAAGAGACTTCAGAGCTTCCTTGAGGGCACGTTGGAGTTCAGGGCTAAGGCGAGCGAGAGCGATATCCTTATCCCTCTTGAAATCATCCCACAGGGGCTCATTTGTCGTTGGATCGCGGTACCTCGGATCGTTAGGCGAGATGTCCCTGTAGGCCTGAAGGGCGCGCTCCTCCGCTGAGTCGTTGCTAGGGTCGAAGGCGGCATACTTGTCGAAGTAGATGCCCTGCATCTTGTCTTGATACTCTTCAAAGTCTTTGACGAACTGGGAGCCGATATTCTCCCCCGCGAGAATCCGCCGCGCGGCATCGGGCAGGCGATACTCGCTCTCCAGTCCCGCCTTGTCCACCTCTATCTCTTTGCGAATGGCGATGTTTCGTGAGGCATCCAAGTCCTGAAGTTCCTCATTCTGGGAGATGTTGAACTTGCGGGTGGTGGGCGTCTCATCCTTGTAGGACTTGGCACTTGGGCCAAACTCTCCACCCTCCACCTTCTCGTTGTAGGCGGCAGCCAATTTCTGCCCTGCAGTCTCGTAGGCGCTAGTCGGCAGGCCAAGTAGGGTCAGCGGCGCGGTGGTCAATGCCGCGAGCGGCCCCTGATTCTGCCATGTGTCGTAGATATCCTGAGCGGCGAGGGGAATGAGGCGTTGTGGAGCCTCACGCCAGAACGTCTTTGGGTCCCAGTTCATCTCTTCGCCGATGTAGTTCTTGCCCGCCATGATGTCTGTGAGTAGAGAGCCTTCGGGGCTCAGCCTCCCTCGGAGATAGCGCATGATGCTGGTCTTGGTGTCCACTGGGGAGACGCCCGTGAGGTAGTTAACGCTCTTACCGCTGGCGATCTGGTAAATGGTGCGGGCGAGCACTTGATCCGAGCCGAATATGTTGATTCGTAGATTGCCGAATCGCATCTTGCCAAAGTCAGGCCCTGGCTCCAGCGACACATCCGCCGCTCCTGACAGTTTGGCCAGCGAGAGCAAGCCAACGCCGCCAGCGGTGAATGACACCATGTTCTCGATGGCTATCTTTCGGATCAGTGGATCGCTGTGGAACATCTGAAGCGCGGCCTGCGGCCCTGAAATGGTCAGTTTCGGTGCCCAGCCCAGCGTCTGAATCGCTTCCGCCACGACATTCTTGCCCAGCGTACCGCGACCCGTGAAACGGTTCAGGACATTGCCGAGAGCATCAAGGCGTTCGGGCGTAATGTCTTCGCCGTTGCGTATCCAGCGCTGCACCCAGTATTTCCCGATGTCGGCTCGCAGTTTATTGCCGTAGGTGATGAAGGAACGAGCTGAGTTCCTGACCAACGGGAACTTGTTGGCAACGTTGCTCAAGAACCCTTCTTCGCGGGATAGGAAGTGAGCCTCCGCATCGGGGAGGGGGCGGAGCATATCCGTATCCTGCATCACCTGGCCCCAGTTTGTGCTGCTGATGGAGCCGTCCGCATTCGTTACTTGAATCGGCAAGGGGTCAGTTCGCAGCGCGTCATCGATGTGCTCAGTCACGCCTTCACTGGCAAAGGATTTTATCATGGGCTTGATATTGCCCCAGAACTCCTTTGGGTGCCGAACAGATACCTTGATGCCCTGCCGAAGCGGGTAGGACACGTCCACTGCGGAGAGGACGGTACGAGGGATAGTGATGCTGTTGGCGATTTTGTCCCAGTTAGAGCCCGTGACGAGCTTTTTCTCCAGTGTCTTAGCGAACTTAGGCCCGTAGACCCGTCGGAGAGCGCTGATCTCGAATCGCCTCAAGGGCTCACCCTGCTGGATTCTCAGGAGGGCATCACTGACGTGTTTCTGGTTGAACGCCTTGCGTCCATAATCGAAATCAGCCGCACGCGCCCAGATGGCCTCACTCTCCGCTTCGTTGAGCCCAAAGGCAGGGCCTTCAAACTTCGCGTACTCACCCTGCAATGCGCTGTTCGCTTTTCGCAGCGCCTCAGAGCCAGGCCGACCAGCGGCACGTTCAGTGCGAACGACGTTCTGGTACTCCGCGATGCGCCTGCCCCTGTCGGCGCTGCGCTCAATCTCTGTCTTCGCCAGACGGCGACCAGAGGTGCGTATACCCTTGTCAAGTTTGTCAATGGCCGATTCCCACGTCACCTCACCCACGCCTATAGGCGGTTCGGTGCCACGCGGCCGGGGCGGGCCACCTTCTAGCCGTCGCGCCTTGCCTGCAAATCGTTCAGGGAATCCGCCCAACGGCTCTTCTGGCGGCCCCACCGGCGGTTCAGGGAGGGCAGGGCCGGAAGGAGGACGCCCGGGAGGAACAGCCCCCGCTCCCTCGGAAATTGGCACACGCGGCGGACCGGCCCCGCCCTCGGAGGCACGTAGGAGACTTCGCGTTTCAGCATCAATCTCTGCCAGCCGTTCAAGTGTTTCGCGTGTTCGTGGTCCCGCGATAAGGCGGCGTTCCTCCGCAATGAGTTCATCCATACGTCCCACGCCCCCGCCCTCGGAAGGTATCACGCGCGAAACGTCTTCCCCCGCCTCCCGCCCCACGGCCACACCGCGCGCCCTCAGCGGCGCGACGCCCTCCACAGCCGCCTCGATGCCCGCTCTGGAGGATGCGAGCCGCCGAGCGCCTGCACGCCCCAGCTGGGCCAGCCCAACCGGCAAGTCAGCCCCCACGGCGCTCAGGGCAGTGCCAGTGAGTTGCCTGAATGTAGGCGCAGCGCCAGCCACAGCGCCACGGCCAAACACGCTCGGCCCCACGAGGGGCGCGAGCATGAGAGTCGCTGGGTCCACGTACGACGCCTCACGGGCGATTTGACCAGGGAGCCCTAGCCCCCGCACATCGGCCTCAGAGATTAGGCGGCGCTGGTGCTCACGCGGGGCGACTTGCTCGGCGAACGCCTGCGCTTCCTGGCCGAAGATTCGCCGCTGGGGTACGTTCTCGTCGATATCTCTGCCGCCCAGGAGTGTCGGGGGTTCTCCCGCCGCAACATCTAGACCAACATCTTCGAGATTGATGCCAAAGCGGCGGGCCCGCTCGATGTACTTCAGGGTGTCGGGGTCGGTTTGGGAGATAAACTGGCCAGCGGCCGTTGGAGCGCGATACCGCTCTTCAGGCCGCAAGATAGCCCGCCGTGGCGCCGAGAACCGGAAGGCCTGGAGACGGTCTATCGCCTGCGATATGTTCTCTTCGCGCTCCAAGTGCCGACGTGCCGAGGCCAGGATGGCGTCAGGGGACCGGAAGCGGAAGGGGGAGTGCCGGTAAGTTGGGCCTGGCATCAGTTGACACCCATGCTACAATGCTTGTACGGGGAACGAATCGTCACATATTCGCCAGCCACAACTGGAAAAGCGGACAGCCCCGCCCACGATTCGTTCCCCGACGAAAAGAGGCGGGGCTGTTCCTTTTCCAGATAGGAGACCTGAATGAGCATCCGAATCATGTCGGCAATCTGGGATAACGCGCCACACGCAGAGGGGGAGCTTTTAGTATTGCTTGCGCTAGCAGATTTCTGCAACGATGGCGGAGTGTGCTGGCCATCGATTCCGCAGATTGCCCGCAAGGCCCGCCTGACTGAGCGCCAGACTTTCAAGGTGATCCGCGCACTGGAAAATGCGGGAACCATCAGTGTGAGCCGTGGCGGAGGCAGGGGAAGAGTCAACACGTATAAGGTGAACAAATTTCACCCTTCTTCCGTTCTAGAATCAATAAACCCTGAACTCTGCAGCATGGAAACCCTGAACTCTGTGACAATAAACCCTGAACTCTCAGATACATACTAACCGTCAGAGAACCGTCAGAGAACCGTCAGGCGCTTTCAGCGCATTTCTTGAAAATGAGGAGCTTAGATGAGTGATGAGGAAATGCTTGAGGCCATCGCGGATAACATGATGCTCACGTGGGGTATTCCGCCAGACGTGGCGATGAGCAACTTCGACGCCTGGAGGCGAAATGGCTACACGCCAGCGCAGATTCAGGATGCGGTCCAGGCCGCACTCGACAGCCAGGTTCGCTACCCTCTCAGCAAGCCTTTCGGCTGGATCGGCAAGCGCTTGAGCGATGCCGGTCCGTCTCTCCGCAGGGAGAGCAGCGGCTTCACCCGTATTGGCCAAGTCTCGCCGCCCGTTAGTGAATCGATTGACCCCGACGCCGTACCGCCCACAATGGCCTGGGTCTGGGACGCGGCACTCAGGCGAACCTGCTCGGCCTGTAAGATGGGCCGCATGGGGTTTCGAGCCTCCCAGATTCTGAAGGTCGCGCATTCCTGCGGCGAGTGGCGGACCTACGCCGAGGCGGTTCTGAAGCCAGCCTCTGACGCTCGCCGCGAAGAGGCGAAGTTGCTGGGCGAGTGCCCTAAGTGTTGGGGTGCAGGGTTTATCTACAAGTACGGGGCGAGAGAGGGCGAACGGGTAATGACGGTTCGCGGCGATTGTCGGATTCACGACGGGCGCGGGGTACGTCACCTCATTGCCTGTCGGCATTAGGAGGAGAGGTAGATGAAGGCTATCCTCGTGCTCACCGTGCTGTTCCTGGCCGCCTCCAGCCCCGCCTGGCGTTCTCTGCCGCCGCCGGCCTACCACATCCCGCGCTACGCGCTGGCAACGCTTCGGATCGTTGACGCTCAAGGCGTGCAGCAGACCCAGTACGAATGGGGCCGGGAATACAACCCGACTCAGATCACGGGCCGGGCGATTGCCGACTACGCCAAGAAGGACTACGGCTCGTTCATGCGCCAGGTCAACTGGCTCCAGAAGAACGTCACCTATCACAGCGGCGCCGCAGTCTGGGAGTATCAGTTCCCTTACCCGCCCTACGACATGATGGTGCCCTGGATTTCCGGCATCGCTCAGGGCAACGCCCTCATCGTCCTCACGGAAGCCTGCGCCTTGACCGGCGACAGGAACTACTGCGACCTGGCGCGCTCCGCGCTGAAGTCGTTCCTCCTGCCTGTTTCTCAAGGCGGCGTGGCCTGGCCGTCGGGCTGGTACGAGGAGTACGCCCGCCCCGGCGGACCCTCCACTCGCATCCTCAACGGCCACCTGTTCGCGGTAGAAGGGCTGGAGTGGTACTACGACCAGACGGGCGACCCAACGGCGAAGCGCCTGTACCAGAGCGGGCTGGCGGTTGCTAAGGCCGCTTTGCCCAAGTACGACCGGGGGGATTGCGTCGCCTACGACCGGACGGGCAAGGCGTCGCCGGGGCCTTACGGGGGTGTTGTCGTGCGTCAACTCTGGCACTTCTTCGAGACGACCGGCGACTATGGGCTGTACGATTACGCCCTGCGCTGGCAGAAGGGCTGTCCTCACTGAAACCGCTTCCCCCATTTCAGCAGCCGCTCCATCGCGTCCTGAGTGCTCACGGAGCGCTTCTTCACCTCCATGAATAGCTGCCTCGCGGCACCGAGGTCGTAGCGCCCCTGGTCGAATAGCTTCCGTTCCTCAAGCCGGGAGATTGCCTGCGAGCCCACCGCCCGCGTGTAGGCGCTGTTCAGCCGCTGAATGTAGCGCTTGCTCCAGTCGGTCAGCCGCTCGATGCGGCGTTCCTCACGGCCTACGTTATCCTTTTCGGGCGATCCCCAGACTGTCACGATGGCATCCCGTCTCTGTATTCGTCAACGGTCATCGCCGTCATGCCCGTCTTGGGATAATAGGTTGTGGTAGTGCCATAGGAAATCTTCGGCCGAACGCGGTAAAAGGTGTCTTGCGGCCTCGACTCAGTGAATTGCGGTAGGCGAGCGAGCAGCAATAGGGCCGGGGCAATCATCAATGCTTTGAGGAGTCCCCTGCGCTTCATTGTGGCGTCTGTGTTCCCATCCCTGCGAGGTCGGACATCGGTTGGCCCTGGCCCGCTCTGCCGGCGGCGGTCCCGGCGCTGGTTATCGCTCTATCGAGCGGCTGGCCGTTCCCGCCCAGAAGTTCTTGGAAGACCTGGGCGAAGCCGGGGCCGAGGGCTTGGGCCTGCTGGAGAATCTCGTCCAGAGTCATTTCGCCTTGCCCCAAATCCTGTCCCAGAAGGTTCAGGAGATGGGTGCGCAGCAGGGGTTTGATGGCCTCCCTGTCCTCTTCCTCGTCTATCCGGTCCTGCTCCTCCACCGGATTACTGATGCCGAGGTCGCGCTGCATCAGGGTCCTGGTGCTCATTAGTTTGTTCTGCTTAAGGATGGAGGCGTTCTGCGCTAGTCCTACCTGGTCAACGGGAAGGTTCTGGGGGATGCTCACGTCCACAAGGGGCTCCCACGATTCGACGTTGGCGGGGGTCACGGCTATCTCCTTGGAGCCGTGCTCCGTATCGGCAACCCTAACGTAGACCTTATCGGGGGCGTCGGGGAACTGCCTGGACAGCGCCATCACGGACTCGAAGATGAGTTCGACGCACTGGGTGGCCCCTCTTTCGAGGCCGCTCTTTTCCTGCTTGAGTTCGGCCTTCGCCGCCTGGTTGGCGACGTTGAGCCTGACCGCTGATTCTCCTGGCGGGCCACCGCCGATGAGCGGGTCGCGCCTCACGCCCACCTGGTCAGCTATCATCTTCAGCCGGTCGATGAGCTGGTAGGCGTCCACCCGAATCTGGTTGTTCTGGACCTGGCCGACTTCTTCGCCCGTGAGGAGGTTGGTAGTCTCGCCGCGTTTCAGGGTGATGTTGGACGGCCAGCCCTCCATCTGGGAGCGGGTTTCAGGGTTGAGTTTGACGTACATCGGCTGCTCGATGGCATCCCTGAGCGAAGTGCGGATGTCCGTCACGGTCTCGTCTATCGCCTGGATGGTCTCCTCCAGCGAGAACAACGCCCCGCGCCAGATAACCCCGTAATCGTTTTCGGGGGCACGCTTCCCCTCGAAGAAGGCGTAGGGCACTCTCCCCATCAGGTGCTCCCAGGAGAGCGGGGCCCTGGCGTCCTTCTTGCCGGGGATGATGGTAGCGACGTAAGCCTTGTTGGCGTACTCGATGACTTCGATGTCCGCTGTCCCCTTCGAGTCTTCGATGTACTCCTTACCCCAACGCTCCCGGATTTCCCTTGCCTTCATCTTGCGGCAGACGACCACCTCCGACAAATCGCCGTCGTCCCCGAAGACGGGGTAGGCAGAGGGGGCGGATATGTGCCGCCAGACGATGGGGAAGTTCTTGCGCTTGAATCGCTCGATGGGGGCTCCGTCGCCAGACTCCCCCATCTCCTCGATAAGCCGCATAAGTTCGGGGTCACCCCAGAACTGAGGGGCTGGCAGCGGCCCTAAGGTGAACGCTCTTCCATATATATCGATGTCCAGGGTGACGGGGTACTGGACAGACCGCCGCCGCTGCATCAGTTTGAGCGCCCCGGCCGCGAACGGCTCCAGGGTGTCGGAGGCGTGGCGTTCGGCGTCCTGCCCGCCCCTGGCCAGAACCGTGACCTTCCAGTCGCCGTCGAGCACGGCAACGTCCTGGTCCACGGTGACGGCGGCAAGGCCGGTATCGATTCTCCGAACACCGTCGGCGTTCTTGGGCGGGTTGACCTCCATCGGCTGCCGCCCCATGTAGAGCCTCCCCATTCTCAGGTCGAGATGGCTTTGGCCGCTATACTCCGACTTGAGCGCGGCGGCGAGGTCGGAGACGTATTTCGGGTCTTGTCTGGGGTTCGTGCGGCTACCCATTAAATTGCGTACCTCAGCGCCAGCGGTGCAACACTTCAAGGACTGCGAGAGTAACGGCCCAACCCAGAACGATCCCAAGCAGGAGCATGGCAGCGTCAGGCATTGTCAACCTCCTAATAGTAGCGACTATACTCACGGGTCACGGTGACGGGTCTGATGCTCATGTTGCGGTCGATTGCCGAAAGTAGATACGCCCCTGCGTCCCAGGCGTGGTCCATCGCTCCCGTCTCCCACCTATCGACAGTGTATTCCCCGGCCCTCGCCTCGGCAAAGGCGAGGTTGCGCAGCTCGTTGATGAGATTGGGGCAGTCCCTTGAGACGAAGATATTGGGAGAGCCGTCGCGGACGGCGAGCCGGTTCCGCCAGAGGTTGACCCGCCTATCGAACGCCTTGACGGTCGCCCTCTTCAGGTTCACCCCGTACCGCCGCCGCAACTCCTCCATCTCCTTCTCAGACCTGGATGGGTCGCAGATGACGGGCCCGAAGTGCTCCCACTCCACAAGCTGCTGAATCCAGTCGTAGTCGTCGCAGTTACGCTTGTACATTTCTCGCGTAACCCAGACCCTGCCAGAGACATCAATCCCCGCTTCCAGCAGCGCGGTCGGGTTTGTCGCCCCGAAATCCAGGCCGCAGAGCTTCCTCACAAGCGTACTCTCGTCTGCTTCCCGGATGTGCGTGTCGCCAAACTCCTGGAAGGCTATACCTTCCAGCGACACGAACTGCCCCTTGAGTTCCTGTAACCCAAGCCTAGAATCGCCGTACATCTCCTGCCAGAACGCCTTGTCCTCTTCCCCGATGTGGAAGTTGTCGTCGGTCGTCGCCTGGAACATCGGGTACTCCTCAGAACGCAGGGGCCTGTCCGTGACCGGGGAGACATGATCCACCCATATTTTCTGAATCCAGGGCCTACGCCTCTCCGGTGTCGTCGTGACGAACCCCTGGCGGGGCATTCCCTCCTGGCGCAACGTCGGCATCAGCGCCACGAAGCACGGCCACTGGTCCTCGTTGCGTATCTCGTCCATCCCGTAGAACCCGTACGTCGCCCCACGAAACCGCTCCGCCATATCGGTAGACGCCGGCCGAAGGTCGATGATGCTACCGTTCTTAAAGGCGATCTCCGACGGGACCCCCTGCTGCACTATCCGATACTCCCAGTACTTCCCCGCCAGGTGTCCCCACTGCTTCTCCCACACCGGCAGGAAGTTCCTCCGTATCATCTCAAACGTCGGCTGCGTCAAAACCCCCCGTATCCCCGGATTCTGGTCCGCTAACGCAAACCCCTTGGCGCAAAACGCCACCGTCTTCCCAGCTCCTCGTCCGGCCACAAACGCTGGGTGCCTCGCCTTCGACAGAAAGAACTCCGTCTGCGCCCCAGGCATCAACCGGACACTGGGAGCCTCAACAACCACAGAAATACCTTACCGCCTCAACGGCCATCAGGCCGAGCCCTTCAGTTCCCCGTAAGCGTCAAGGAATGCCGTCGTCAATTCCGATGTGACACCCTCCAGTGTCTCCACCCGCCATTGCTCGTAGACGTGAGCCTTCTGAGATGGAAGTTCTTCCATAACCTTGATGAGAAGTTTGTTGAGTGGGTCGAGGACAATGTGTATCATCTCGTGAGCGGCGTGACTGTTTCTCTGGGGCAGGGTCGAATCATCCCAGGCTTGCTTTACTATATGAACCAGCGCCGAACGGTAGCGGGGCATCGTCTCCACCCACGCCACCCCCTCCCAGTTCTTGGCGTCTCCCGGCTCCACCTCAATCGGCTCGGCATAGTCAATCCGTACCCTCCACCGCCCCAGCCATAGCCGGTCTCGCCACCTCCGGATGAGACGGTCACGCTCACGCTTCCTATCCACCCTTCGGCGCCTCCGTCCGCCCCCGATACGCCTTCTTCCGACATGCCGAACACTGCCCCCGCCCAGCCTCAATAGGCCGCCTCTTGCACTGGGGACAAAGTGGGGACACGCCCACCACTGGGGACATTCCGACGGGGACATCCGCCCTTGTGGGGACATCCAGCATCGGGTCAGGTATGTCCCCCACAAACCCGAACCGCACAACCCTGCTCGCCGTCAACCCGTCCATCCCCTGACCCTTCAACGCCCTGTATCTGGCCATCACCGCTTCTGTGTTCCAGCTAATCCCCGTCACGCTAGACATCTTTTTAACCTCCCCACCTGTAGGACGCTAAGCCATAACGCTACAACCTACCGACACAATCGGGAACCCGTCGGCGCAAGGCTTATTCTAGTGGTTCGCACTATATATGATAGGTCAATTACGTATCTAGCCAGGTAGAAGAATGGCAGGTATGGGTACATCCGAATGCTAAGCTAACAACGCCTCCGCCGGGCCGGGCCTGCAATACTAGGCATTGTGCGCTGGCCCTTTTGCGTCTGGGTGCATGGGGTAGTTAACCCTCTCCCGTATCTACAGCAGTGCTGGGCTCCATGTCGATAGCGGGGGTGTTCAGGCATCCTTCGATTCACCCTCGTCGGCCGATAGTTGGGGTCCGGCGTTAAGGACTATGAGGACTTGGGACAGGTGTTGGGGCTGTTGATCCTGGGATGCTCTGAGGAGTTTATCGGTGCCGGTGCCGGCGATGATGTTAAGGGTTTGGAGGGACTTGTAGGCTGTTTGGTTGGATTCGTCCTGGTCGATGACGTCAAGGCCGCGTTCCATCAGGTCGAGGGAGCGGCCTACTCTACGGTGCCAGCGGTCAAGGATTGGCTTGTTTCCTTGGGTGATTTCCTTTGCTCGCTGGACCCAGTCCCAGGCGGTGCGTTCGTTGACACCTACCTCGCGGGCGGCGCCTTGGATGGAGTAGCCTTCGCCGTCTACGAGCGCTAGGACCTGCGCGACGGGGTCGTCGGGGTAGGTCAACCTTGCCTCACCTGAACGCCCACAGCTCGGCGAATGGCCGGGGGAGTATCCAAACTGAGCCGTCTCCCAGTTCTAGTGGGTAGCCCTTGGGCCGGTATTGCCATTCATAGGTAGTGGGAGGGGTGTTGAGTGCGCGAGTAAACTCCCGCACCAAGTGAGAGCGGATAGAATCCTGCTTGAGAGCCACGAGTGAGACCGCAGCATAGGAGGCAAACATTACATCCTTGCCTCGTGGGCGTAGGCTGTTCGGTACTTCTTGGACATCTCTAACTCGCCTGGAGGGCGCTTGCGAACAAGTCTAGCACTTTGGCGTCAATTGTAGCCGTGACTAAGCGAGTTGTCTATAGGATGGGTTTGTCAACGTGACAAACGACGACCCTCAGATTTCTACATACACCCTCTTGACAGTATCCCCATGATGGGGTATGTTGTGTCTGTCGAAAGGGCCAGTAGCAAGGAGGACGCGAAGATGACACTCACGGAGGCACGCAAGGCAGTACGGTACTTGACCCGTGCAGGCTGGCGGGAGCCCGAAATCATCAAGTACGAACGCTCCTGGCGCGTGTACGTCTCGGATACTCGCGGAGGCCGAATCCACCTGGACAGCATGGAGTCCGTCCGCGAGCGGCTCGCGTAGTAGGAGGACACAATGAACGCAGAGCGAGCAGAGCGAATGCACCGCATGATCACGATACGCCGCCGGCTTGATAAACTCCAGGGCTTCATCAAGGGCTACAAGGCGAACACGTCACCGGCGGCAATAGCTGAAATCAAAGCGCTCCGGGCCGAATGGGATCAACTAGGAGAAATAAACCAGGCGGAAACCTTGGCAAAGGCACCACAATGGTATCGCCACGCTGCCGGGCTCTAGCCGAAACGCCCCCGGAGGGGCGTCGTGCTCGCGCTGGCCAGCGAGCGCTTGATAAGGCAGGCCAAGCAGTTAAGGAGGAGCAAGGTTCAATGACACAGTACATCCGCTTGAATGGGCGAGTGGTCGCGGTCGATAACTGCCCGAAGTGCCGCGAGCGCGTGTTCGCAGACAAGGTTCTCTACGGCAGTCTGGTCGAACTGGACGGCACCTGCCACCGCTGCCCAGAGGTAAAGTGAATACCTACACTCTCCCAACCCTCAAGTGCCAGCGCTGCACCCACGAGTGGACCCCACGCATTCCCCGGCCGCCC
>Ga0209342_10003757_pt1 | contig 15928 bp, 9 predicted proteins | sample RifCSP16_2_FD_184023 | JGI IMG/M metagenome (GOLD analysis project Ga0209342, IMG submission 184023) | Soil microbial communities from Rifle, Colorado - Rifle CSP2_sed 16_2 (SPAdes) (version 2) | ecosystem: Environmental > Terrestrial > Deep subsurface > Rock core/Sediment | place: Rifle... | reverse complement strand
CGTTTTGTTACTGCCTGGCGGTCGCGTTGATCAAAGTAGTTAGCAGCGTAAACACTATCATTTTCATCCGCCGTGCTGTACCCATGGGTACATGACATACTCTGTGGTGAATACTTCTTCACAGGAAACCCAGAAGCACTCAAGACTCAAAGCGGTGCGGGGATCGCAGCGAATCAGTAGCAACGCAGTTCTATCTCGTTGCCGTCGGGATCGAGAAAATAGACGGAGGTCGCCCGGCCGCGCGCGCCCCAGCGCGACACCGGCCCTGCACGGATCGGGATTTCTCTTTCCTTCAAATATTCGACGATGCCGGAAAAATCGTCCGTCCCGATGACCATGCAGAAGTGATTGAGATTGCCCGCAAATTTCTCATCGCTGATATTGCCGGCGGCGGGACTTTTGATCGGGAAGAGATCGATGATGGTGTCGTCGGTGATGCGCACCGAAGGAAAGCCGACCTTCCCCGCTTTGAATTCATCGAGACGCTCCGGCTTCAAACCCAGAGTTTCCGTGTAAAAGTTCAGCGACCTGTCGATATCGCGAACGTTGAGCACGATGTGGTCCAGCGCTCGGACCCGGATGCGTTTCATCACTGGCCTCCTTTTGGTTCAATAGAGATGCTACGGCGGCGGGGTACGCCCGATGGCTTCCAACTCCTTCATCAACGCTTTGATTTCCTGCGGCGCTCCGACGCTGATTCTCAAACAGTCCTCGAGTCCGGGCGCCTCGAAGTAACGCACCAGGATGTTCTTGCGCTTGAGCGCCTCGTAGACGCTTTTTAAATTGGCGCCCTTCATCTGAGCCAAGACAAAATTGGCGTGCGATGGATAGACATGGTAGCCCAACCGCTCCAATGCCGATGTAAGCTTTTTGCGGCTCGACTGAACGCGCCGAACGTTGCGCGTCATCCAAGGAATGTCTTGCAGAGCCGCCGTCGCGGCGACCATGCTTAAACGGTTCACGTTGTACGAGTCTTTCACCTTCATCATGCCCGAAATTATTTCTTCCGGCGCAAATCCGAGTCCGATGCGCATGCCCGCGAGCGAGAACGACTTGGAGAAACTGCGCAGCACCACGAGATTGGGCAGGCGGTGGATGAGCGGCAGCGATGACGCGCCCTCGCTCCCGGCAAAATCGACGTAGGCTTCGTCGACGACAAGGATGCCCGCAACTCTCCGGGCAAGTTGCTCAACCTCTTGCAAACCCGCAAGCGTTCCCGACGGCGCGTTGGGATTGCATAGAAAAGTGAGCGCGGCGTTCTGCGCGGCTAAACTTTCCGGCAGGGAAAAGTCGCTCGGATAATCGACCGCCGCGCGCACTCCATCCTGGATCTCAATCAACGTATCGTAGAGCGAATAAGTGGGCGCTGGAAAAGCCACGCGGTCCCCGGGGCCGACAAAACTGCGCAGCAGTATCGAGAGAATCTCGTCGGAGCCGTTGCCGGCGATAATGTTTTCCGGGCGTACGCCGTAAACCTCGGCAGCCACAGAGCGAAGCGTGTCGCTCAACGGTTGCGGATACAAACGCAACGATCCGTTGGTCGCCCTGCGCAGCGCCGCCAACACGCGCGGCGACGGCGGATAAGGGTTCTCATTCGTGTTGAGCTTGATGACGCTATCACCACGCGGCTGTTCTCCGGGAACATACCCCGTCATCGCGGCAATATTCGGTTTGAAATAACGTGACATGGAGGGGAATCTTATCCAGAGGCAGGCCCCTTTTCAAACCGCCGGCGCAGTGGGCGAATAGCAAGATTAGCCAAGCTGACCGGACAGTCCCTCGTGGGTTGACCCCAGCGCCTACGCCCCATGAGAGACATTACTGTCCAAAATTTTCCAACTTTGTCCATAAATCGCCGCTTTTAATGGTTACAGTGCCTCAGGGACCCCAGAAGCGGGCTGTAAGTGGTTGAATTCATGAGGTTCTCTTTTTTAGCGGTGGCATGTATTTGGCAAATCGTTTAGCCGACCCAAACTACGATCTGAGAGTAAACCAATCTCGGGAATTCCTATGGAACTAGTCAAGTACCAACGAAGCGCGCCGTCGGTCCGGCTGCTGAACGAGATCGATATCCTGCTCACGCAGGTGCGCCTGGCGGAACTTTACCTGAAGCAAGCGCAAGCCGCTGCGGCAGATCAGGTCGCGCGCATTCAGGAGCGGTACGAATCGGAGTTGGAAAATTTACGCGCCTTGATCCGTCAAAAGGAACGCTCCTTTGACGAAAGCTCGGCACGGATCGCCGCTACTGAAACCCTTAATCTCCAAATCCAAGACTTGCAAGCCCATTTAGAAGAGCATCGACGGCTGCTCGAACAGAGGGATGGAGACTTCCAGCGGGTGACCGCGGAGCTGGTAACGTCGCGGTCGCAAATCACCCAACTGCAATCAGCGAACGGCGAAGCGGTCACCGCCGTGCGAGAAGCGGAGCGTATACGCCAAGACTTGCAAACCGACCTCGGGAAGCTTCGCGACGAAATAGGACAAAAGACCCACGAACTGCGGCAGCACCAGTCCGCAGCGCAAGAATCGGAGCAATGTCTTCAAGACCAACTGGGACGGCTTAAGGATGAACTAGCGCAAGCGCAAGACCTGGTTTCCGCAAAAGGAAATGACTTGCAGCAAACGCGAGCCGGGTTTGAAGCTCGACTCGCGGAGTTACAAACGGCGCTCGGGCAAAATGACCAGGCATTACAAGAGCGCCACGCCGCCATCGCGGAACTCCAGCGCAGCTTCGAAATCCATATCCATGACTTGAGAGGCCAGCTCGATCAAAAACACGCGCTGCTGGAAAGCCGCGAAGGCGAGCTGCAGCAGCTTCGACCCCAGCTGGCGGACTTGCAGGCGCGCATCGACCATCTCGATCTCGCTAATCAGGAAGCTGTGGCAGCGGCTAGTCGTTTCGACTTTGCGCGACGGCGATACGAAGCCGAGCTGGAAGAGCTAAGAAACGAAATCAATCACAAAGATCAGAGCTTGGCGGAACGGCAAGCCGCCGGCCGAGCCCTGGAAGAATCCCATCGAGACGAGATCGCAGAGCTGCAAAACAAGCTGGCTCAATACCAGAGCGTACTCGACAAGAGCGGTGCGGATCTGCACGAGACTCTAGCTCAACTTGATAGCTTGCAGCAGCGAATTCCCGAATTGCAGGCCGAAGCGCGCACCGGGGTTGAAGCGCGGCTCGCGGAGCTAGAGACCGCTCTAGCCGAGAAAGATCGAGCTTTTCAAGAGGGCGATGCCACGGTCACCGCGATCGAACGCGATCTCCAGGCGAAGATTCACGACCGTGGCAGTCAGCTGGCGCAGAAACTAAACCTGCTCGCCGGCCAGGACAGCGATCTCGCGGCACTGCGAACCGAGCTCAGCGAGAAGGACCGATCGCTGGCGGAACGGCAAGTCAAACTGGAGGCCCAAGAGGCGGATCATCAAGCTGAGACGCAAGCGCTGAAAGAGCAGTTTGCTCACAGCCGCGGCCTGCAGGAAAGCAAAGAACGCGAATTAGAACAGGTTCTCAGTGAGCAATCGGCCCTGCGGGGACGAATCACGCAATTGGAGGCTGCCGGCCGGGACACCGAGGCTTCCGCCAACCGCCAGACTGAAGCGCTACGCCTCAGCCTTGAGACTGAGCTAAACGAATTGCGTGCGACCGCCGCCGCCACGGAGCGTAGTTTTGTTGAACGGGAGGCGGAGCACCACAGTGCCCTTCAGCGTCACGCCGGCGAAATCGCGGAGCTGCGCTCCCAGTTGGCCGATCGAGAGAGTTCCCTTGAGCAGCGCACCGGCGAAGTTCAAGAAGCGCGAATCGAAACAGCTGCGTTGCGCGAACGAGCAGAACAACTCGATCTCTTGCAAAAACAAACCGAGCGCTTGCTGGCGGTGCAGGCGGAGCAGATCCGTCAACGGGTGCGCGCGGAATTCGAGGATCTTGACGCCCGTCTGGCAAGCAAGGACCGCGAACTGCAAGCCGTCCGGGAGAGCGCCGCCGAGCTGCAAGCAAGCCTCAACGCAACGATTGACGGCCTGCGGCTAGAACTGGCGGAAAAACTACAGGTCGGCGAAGGCCGCAACAAGGAAATCGGCGACCTCAGGGAGAAAACTCGCGGATTGCTGGAACAGATCGCCCAATTGGAATCTTCCAACCAGCACCTGCAGGCCGGCGCGGCCGACTCGGTGGAACGGTATCGCGAAGCCCATCAGGTGGAATTGGCTGCCCTGCGAGAACAACTGCGTCTACGGGACGAGGCGCTGACCGAACAACAGGCCAAATCCGACGGTCTCGAAGAGCGGATGATCGCGCAGGTCCAGGATTTCCAGAACCGGTTGGCCGATCAGCAGCAATTTCTGGAAAGCCGCGAAGACGCCCTGGCGCGCGCCAAGGAGGAATTTAGCAACCGCTTGCAGCAAAAGGACGACACCCTGCAAGCGCTACAGGCGCACGATACCGAACTTCAGGATCGCCTCAACTCGAAGACAAGCGAACTGCAAACTCAACTGCTGGAAAAACAGCGGCACCTCGAAAATATCAGCGGCGAGATCGCCGATCTCAAGGCCAGCGTGAGCGGCTTGTCCGAGCAGGCGACTCAGTTGGCATCCGCTGCCCGGGACGCGGAATCGCGGGGCGCCGCGGAAGTGGAACGAGTTCGTTTGGAGCATCAAGCGGAACTGCTCAGCCTTCGAGAAGAGCTGCGCGGAAAACAGCACGCTCTGGCCGAACAAGAAGCGCGAGCAACGGGGCTTGAACGGCGCCTCGGCACGCTTATCTCCGGCTTGGAAACACAGCTCGCCGCAAAACAACGATTGCTGGAAGAACGTGAGGAAGCGCTCAACACGGCGAATTCCGCTGCCGTCACATTACCGGAACGTTATACGCGCCTCGAAGCCTCGAGCCGGGATGAACAAATCAGCGCGGCTAAAGAAATCGAGCAGGTGCGGCGAGCCTTTGACGCCGAGCTGGCCGGGCTGCGAAACGAGCTGCAACAGAAGGATCGGGACCTTGCCCAGCGCCAGGCTTTGGTTGACCACTTGGCGCAGGGACACAAAAGCGAGATTCAAACACTGGAAGCCACACTCGCCGAGTTACGGCAGGTCGCCGAGAACCGCGCCACGGAACTTGACCACGCAACGTCCGAGATACAACGGCTCCTCGGCCGCATCGATCAACTAGAGACCGCTGCCGCGCACGCAGAAGCCATGATTCCGGTTGAACAAATCACTCAATTGTATCAGACTCAGATAGCCGAGTTACGGGCCGAAATCGAGCGGAAAAGCGCCGAGTTAGAAGAACAGGGCGCGGCGCGGAACGACTTGGTGCGAACGTACCGGGCCGAACTCTCTCGATTACGGGCGGAGTCGCAAGAAAAACCCATGCCGCTTGATAGCCGCAACGAAGATCTCCTGGACGGGAAAAACGCCATGGAGCCTGTGCGTGAGCGCTTGACTCAACTGGAGACGGCGGCGGCGCAAGCTGAGCAAACGGGGGCGGAAGACCGGAAACGTCTGCGCACGGAATAGGAGGGTCAACTAGCAACGCTTCGGGAGGAACTCAACCGGAGAGAGTCAGCACCTGATGAGCGGCAAATGGCCCTCAACGATTTGGAGGACCGTCAAGCGCCGGTCAGCCAGCAAAAAATAGAGAGGTATACAACGGGAGAACTCAAGATGTCCCAAAGCCAAGCGGAATATTCCGAAAGGTTTCAAGATTCAGCGGATACGGAACCGATCAAAACAGGCCAAACTTTTGCTTTTCGCGGCGATCGCCGGTGGCATTCTTTTGAAGGGTGGAAGCGACGGTGGAAATGCTAGCCTGCTCGTGTTATGGATTCGCGAGCTTAACGTTGTCGGAGGTAATTTTTGAAACTTAACACTCTCCGAAAGTGTTACCGGGCGGTTGGCGCGTCGACGTGACCGTTCTTGCTAGCGTGCTGTGAAAAAAGGCAAAACATGGTTCACACAGAACGCGTGCCAACGGGCATTATAGGTCTCGATCGCCTGATCGAGGGAGGATTTCCAAAGGGCCGGTCGATTCTAGTCACGGGCGAACCAGGAACGGGCAAGACGATTTTTTCGCTCCAGTTTCTGGTTGAAGGACTAGCGCGCGGCGAGAATGCTATATATGTCGCCGCCGATGAAGCCCCCGTCGACATTCTGGAGCAAGCGGCTTCCCTAGGCTGGGACTTGGAAAAGCATGTCGAAAATAAAGAGCTGGCCGTCCTTAACGCCGCCACGTACTTAAGCTCGGTCTCAGGGGCGACGAAGGAAAGGCACGTAGATATCCATAAAGCCATCGGCGACCTCGCCGGCATTGTCAATCGGATGGAGGCTAAGCGCTTGGTCCTGGACCCTGCCGGTCCCTTTGTGCTGCTACGTGACACAGCCCAGCGCATCCAAGACCAGACCCGCTTGCTCATTAGCCTGCTCCGCACATCCGTGCCGACGACCAACATTTTGACCTCCTATGCCGTCCCCCGTACCGGCGAGCGGACGCTGCACGGTGTCGAGGAATATATCGTCGCCGGAGCCATCGTGCTCAAAACGATTTGGAAGGACGGGCAGCTGGCGCGCAATTTGATCATCGAAAAAATGCGCTCGACGGATGTAAAACCGGCGCAACAGGAGTTTGACATCGTCAAGGGCCAGGGGATCGTGATCAAAACATTGGGCCCAGGTTGATCCTGGATCACACCCGATGCTCCTGAGTCCGAATTCGCCAGAGGTTTCCCGACGAGAGAAGTTTTCGGGCTCGGCACAAGCACCAACCTGCGCATCACGAGCACTTGTAAACAGCAGTCCCATCGCCTCCCGAATTGCGAAAACTCACGCCATCCTGTCGAGGAGAAAACAGATTCAATGCCCGTGACTCTCACGGCGCCTCCCCCGCGGTGACGACCAAGCCCAATATTTGACCTTGCGAGCACATTGTTCTCTTGACCGTTTTCTGCGCCACGCGGCCGAGCAGCCTGCCGGAGAAGGGTTGCTTGACAGACCTTGGAGCAATGCTTAACTTTCCCGCAAGCTTAGGGAAAAATATGCGCATCGATAAACTTACCACCAAGTCGCAAGAAGCGTTGCAGCAAGCGCAGCTCCTGGCGGGAAAACGCAACCACCAGGCTATTGACGTGGAGCATTTGCTCTTTGCGCTGCTCGGCCAAAAAGAAGGCGTGGTCTTGTCGCTGCTGCAAAAACTGGGCGTTTCCGCCGGCACGCTGGTGGATCGCTTGCAAAAAGCGTTGGACCGTTTGCCCCAGGTAACCGGTGGTCCCGGCGAGACCTTCATCACGCCAAAATTGAAAAAGATCATCGAAGGCGCGGAAGCGGAAGCCGAAGCGCTCAAAGATGAATACGTCTCCACCGAGCATTTGTTACTATCGATGGTGCAGGAGAGCGGCGAGAGCGGAAAGATCCTGCGCGAGATCGGCGCCTCGCGTGATAAGATTCTGAATGCCCTGGTCACCATCCGCGGCGCCCAGCGGATCACCGATCCCAACCCGGAAGAAAAGTATCAAGCGTTAGAAAAATACAGCCGCAACTTGACCGATCTCGCGCGCAAGGGAAAACTCGATCCGGTGATCGGGCGCGACGATGAGATCCGCCGGGTGATTCAAGTGCTCTCGCGCCGGACGAAAAATAATCCGGTCCTCATCGGCGAGCCCGGCGTCGGCAAAACCGCCATCGCCGAGGGTCTCGCGCTGCGCATCGTCAACGGCGATGTGCCGGAGAGCCTCAAAGAAAAACGGCTCGTCGCCCTGGACCTAGGCGCACTCCTTGCTGGCGCAAAATTTCGCGGTGAATTCGAAGACCGACTCAAGGCGGTGCTCAAAGAAGTCATCGAAGCCGCCGGCCAAGTCATTCTTTTCATCGACGAACTCCACACCCTTGTAGGCGCAGGCGCTGCCGAAGGCGCCATGGACGCCTCCAACATGCTCAAGCCGGCGCTGGCCCGCGGCGAGCTACGCTGCGTGGGCGCGACGACGCTGGATGAATATCGCAAACGCGTCGAGAAAGATCCGGCGCTGGAGCGCCGGTTTCAGCCGATCTATGTCGGTGAGCCTTCGGCGGAAGACACCATCGCGATCCTGCGTGGCCTGAAGGAAAAATACGAAGTCCACCACGGCGTGCGCATCACCGACGGGGCGATCATCGGCGCGGCCACCCTGTCGCACCGCTACATCAGCGACCGCTTCCTGCCGGACAAAGCGATTGATTTAATCGACGAGGCGGCCTCGCGCCTGCGCATCGAAATCGACAGCATGCCCATCGAGATCGATGAAGTGGAGCGCAAGGTCCTCCAACTGGAGATCGAAAAACAGGCGCTCAAGCGCGAGCAAGACAAAGCGTCGAAGGAGCGACTCGCGCAGCTCGAACGCGAGATTCAAAACCTGAAGGAGACCTCCAGCGGCCTCAAAGCTCATTGGCAAAATGAGAAAGAATCAATCCAGCGCATCCGCGCGCTCAAAGAAAAGATCGAGGCGACTAAGGTTGAAGAGCAGCAGGCGCAACGCCTCGGCGACCTGAACAAGGCCGCCGAGCTGCGCTACGGCACGCTGACCCAGCTCCAGAAAGAGTTGGAACAGGCTAACCAGAAGCTCGTCGAACTGCAAAAGAACCAGAAGATGCTCAAGGAAGAAGTCGACGCCGAGGATGTCGCCGAAGTCGTGGCGAAGTGGACGGGTATCCCGGTCTCCAAGATGCTGGAAGGCGACATTCAGAAACTGTTGAAGATGGAGGATCGTCTCAAAGCACGGGTTGTCGGACAGGATAGTGCGATTCACGCCGTAGCCAACGCCGTGCGTCGCGCCCGCGCCGGCTTGCAAGACCAGAACCGCCCCATCGGGTCTTTCATCTTCCTCGGTCCCACCGGCGTCGGCAAGACGGAACTCTGCCGCGCGCTCGCCGAATTCTTGTTCGACGACGAGCAGGCGATGGTGCGTTTGGATATGTCGGAGTTCATGGAAAAACACTCGGTCTCACGTCTCATCGGCGCCCCTCCGGGCTATGTCGGTTATGAGGAGGGCGGTTATCTGACGGAAGCCGTGCGCCGCCGCCCCTATTCAGTGGTGCTGTTCGACGAAATCGAAAAAGCCCATCCTGATGTTTTCAACGCGCTCCTCCAGATCCTCGAGGACGGCCGGATGACCGACGGCCAGGGCCGAACCGTGGATTTTAAAAACACCGTCATCATCATGACCTCGAACCTGGCGAGCCAATATATTCTGGATCACGCCGACCGCAACCGCAAGGAAATGGAGCAGCGAGTCACCGCCGAGCTGCGCGAAGCCTTCAAGCCGGAGTTTCTAAACCGGGTTGACGAAACGATCATTTTCAACAGCCTCGGCCGGGAACAGATCAAGTCGATCGTGGAAATCCAGCTCAAACGGCTGCGTCAGAATCTCGCCGCCCGCAAGATGGCGCTGGAAATCACCGAGCGCGCCAAGGCGCTGATCGCCGACAAGGGCTACGATCCGGCATACGGCGCGCGCCCGCTCAAGCGGACGATTCAGCGATTGATTCAGGACCCGTTGGCGGTTAAGATTCTCGAAGGGGAATTTAAAGAGGGGGATCGAGTCAAAATTGACGCTGACGAAGAAACCTTACTGTTCGAACGTGGGGAACCAACCCTCGAAAACGAAACCTCGGCGCAAGTGACACTGCATTGACCGCCGCATCGAATAATAGTCAAAGCAAGCGAGTTCCCATCGGGCTGGCGCGGGTGCGAAAAGAGATTCCTCCCCCCGGCAAAATCTTCAAGAGCAAGAAGACCGAAAGCCGCAAGCGGATCAGAGAGAAGCTGCAACGAGAGGGTAAAGGAATCCTTCTCGGGTAAATCATCCTAGGGAGTCTCGCCGATCTTATTCGGAAAGGGGGGCAGGGAAATCATCGCTGCCCCCCTTTCTGTTCTTGAGAAACATGGCTGACCCAAACGCCGCAACCGAACAACAAGCGTATTTCCGCCTGGTTCTTTATCAGGTTTCGCTCGGGCTCGTCTTGGTCGCGCTGAATCACCGGGCGATTCAGGTCGCCTTGCCCACCCTCACTCATGTCTTTTACACCGACGTTTCGTTCATTCAGTGGGTGCTGCTGGTCTACGACCTCGCCGTCATCGGCTTGGTCCTGACCTTTGGGAGGCTTGGCGACCTGTTCGGCCGCAAGTGGATTTATATCGCAGGCTTTCTGCTGTTCACAATCGGTTCGGCGCTTTGCGGTCTAGCACAAACCCCGGTTCAGCTCGTCGGCTTCCGCGCCGTTCAAGGAATCGGCGGCGCGATGATCATGGCCAACGGACGGGCGTTGGTGACGGTGAATGCGCCGCCCTCGGAGCGCGGCAAGGCCCTCGGGCTCACCTCGACGGCGTATCATGTCGGCTACATGGCTGGGCCGACCCTCGGCGGTTTTATCATCGACACCATCGGTTGGCGCTGGATCTTCCATCTGAGCATCCCCCTTGGCCTCGCTTGCGCTTATTTCGGCTGGAAGGTGCTCAAGGAGAGGGCGCGGAGCGAGGAACGCGTGAAAGTCGATCTGGCGGGTGCGGCTTTTTTGCTGCTCGCGAATATCTGTTTTATCTACGCCCTGAATCAGTCGCCTCATCTCGGCCTGCGCCACCCTGTGGTGCTTTCGTTCTATCTCGTGTCTCTCGGCAGTCTCGTTCTCTTTGTCCGCACCGAACAAAAGGCCGAGACGCCGATCTTAAACCTTTCGCTCTTTCGCAACCGCTTGTTTACCGCGGCGAACTTAAGTCTCTTCTTTATCACCTCAACCCAATCCGCCATCGGCGTGTTGATGCCTTTTTACCTGCAAAACCTGGTCGGCTTCACGCCCAGCCAAATGGGGTGGATCATCATCGGCGGCTCCGCGGTGATCATCCTGGTTGCGCCGGTGGCCGGCTGGCTCTCCGATCGTTTGGGTTCGCGACTGCTATGCAGCGCTGGCGCCGCCATCATCGTCGTGGCCCAATTCCTGATCGGTTCCCTGACGCTGCGATCTTCCATTTTCCAGATGGTCTTGCCGCAGGTTTTGGTCGGACTGGGTTGGGCGCTGTTCAACTCGCCCAACCAGAGCGCCATCTTGAGCATCGTGCCACGCGATAAAGTAGGCGCGGCTTCGGGCATGACCGTGACGACGGCGCGAATCGGCGGCGCCATCGGCATCGCGCTCTCTGGAACGATTCTCACCGTTAGTCTGAGCGCGGCGGGCCTCACGCCGGAACAGATCGCTTCTCCTCTGAGCTGGCAGGCGTCTCCCGAAATTCATCTGCAAGCGTTCAGTTACACCGTGCATGTCGTCAATGCCTTCGCGCTCCTGTCGGTTCTCTTCGCCGCCATGCGCGGCGCCCGAAGGGAGTAATCGGCGCCGTCGAAGATCCGGCTCTGGATAATCCCGGATTCCGCATTTGAAAGTTAAGGTACGGAGCGAGGTGCGAGCCTTCCGTAGCGAAGGCAATGGACCTTTGCCTCTAAGAGTTTTGAGATCACCGGTGCCCTAAGTGGCGTCCGTAACCCGCTGACAACAGATTACCAAGCACGTAAAACGACTTTGATACTGCGGAGCTCGATGCCTTCGCTACTCCAGTCTCACACCCCGCTCAGTATAGATTGTAACTTCAACTGCCGAATCCGGGATAATCCCATTCAGGTTGCGTCTCACCGGGTGTCGGCTATACGATGCGTCGAAGTAGCCCATGAGTTGGTATCTTCATATCGACATGGACGCCTTTTTCGCCTCGGTGGAGCGGGCGCTCGACCCGAGTTTAAAAGGCAAGCCGGTTATCGTCGGCGGGCGCAACGGGCGCGGCGTGGTCACCTCGGCGTCCTACGAAGCGCGCAAGTTCGGCGTTCACTCGGCGATGCCGGGCTTCCAGGCGAATAAACTTTGCCCGCAAGGAATTTTTCTGCCCAACCGGCGTCGCGTCTACGCGGGATTCTCCACCAAAGTGTTTGCGATTCTGGAACAATATTCGCCGGCAGTGCATGCTCTTTCCATCGATGAAGGATTAGTCGATCTCACCGGCACCGAGAGGCTTTTCGGCCCGCCGCTCAAGACCGCGGATACCATCATTCGGCGCATTGAGAGCGAGCTGGGTCTGCCCTCCTCCGGCGGCGTCTCCACCAGCCGCGTAACGGCCAAGATCGCCGCCACGCTGGGGAAACCGCGCGGGCTCGTTTATGTGCCCGCAGGATCGGAGGCGGACTTTCTCGCGCCATTGGCGGTCGAGATGATTCCGGGCGTCGGACCCAAAACCCACAAGACCTTGTTGCAACACGGCATCAAAACCATCGGCGATTTGTTGAAGAAACCGGAGTTGGCCGAGCGTTATCTGGACCTGGCCGAACGCGATGAGCCAAGGCGCCGCCACGATCATTCCATCGGCAACGAAATGACGCTCGACAAGCCGCTCAAAGAAACCGATAAGATGAAAGAGGTGCTCTGGGAGCTGGTCGAAGAAGTGGGCGGCCGGTTGCGCAAGGAGAGCCTCTACGCCCGCTGCGTCACGGTGAAGATTCGCTACACCAATTTTCAGACCATCGCGCGCTCGCGCACACTGGCCGCCCCGACCTGCTTCGACAAGGAGATCTTCGAGGTCGTCAGCGATCTCTTGAAGCGCAACCTCGCCCAGGGCCGCGCCGTGCGCCTTTTAGGCGTGAGCGCCAGCGCGCTTCAGAGCACGGGCTGGCAGGAGCCGCTGCTGAATCGCGAGCAACGAAAGTCTTTCGAAAAACTCTATCAAGGCATAGACGACCTGCGCCTTAAGTACGGTGAAGACGCCGTCGGCGCCGCTACGCCTCGGACCCGCATAAGTTGATTTTCCCGCCGAAGCTCCGTACTGTTTCTAAAATTCGCATGACAAACACGACTACCAATAACCACCCGTTCCTGGCCGCCTGCCGCCGGGAAAAAACCCCTTACACGCCCGTATGGCTCATGCGCCAGGCCGGGCGCTACATGGAAGAGTACCGCAAGCTGCGCGCGCAGTACGGCTTTCTGGAGCTGTGCAAAAAGCCCGACCTCGCCGCCGAGATCACCGTGACGCCGGTCGAGCGCCTGGGTGTCGATGCGGCGATTCTGTTCGCCGATATCTTGCTGATTTTGGAACCGCTGGGCGTCGGCCTCGAATATTCCAAAGGCGACGGCCCGGTCATCCATCGCCCGGTACGCAGCGGCAAAGATGTCGACGGCTTGAAAGATTTCGATCCCGAGAAGGAACTTTCCTTCGTGTACGAAGCGGTCAAAAGAATATGCGCCGCACTTAACCACAAAGTTCCGTTGATCGGTTTCGCCGGGGCACCTTTTACTCTCGCTTCCTATCTGATCGAAGGCGGCGGCTCGCGCAATTATATTCATACGAAAACGCTCTATTACGCCGCGTCGCAAGCGTGGCATCGGCTGATGGAACTTCTTGCCGCGCTCACCGCCAAATATCTCAACTGTCAGATCGCTGCCGGTGCCCAGGCGGTGCAAATATTTGACAGCTGGGCGGGTTGTCTGACACCGGCGGACTATGAACAATTCGTTTTGCCGCACACCAAGGCCGTCATCGACGCGATCACGCCCGGCGTTCCGGTGATTAATTTTAGCACCGGCACCGCCGGGTTGCTCAAGCATATACGGTCGGCCGGCGGCGACGTGATCGGCTTGGACTGGCGCGTCAATCTCGACGAAGGTTGGGCGACCGTCGGGCATGATGTCGCCGTCCAGGGCAATCTCGATCCCGTAGCGCTTTTCGCCTCACCGAAAGAAATCAGGCAGCGCGCTGACGAAGTCTTACGCCGCGCCGGCGGCCGGCCCGGCCATATTTTCAACCTGGGCCACGGCGTCCTGCCGGAGACGCCGGTCGATCACGTCATCGCTTTGGTCGATGCCGTGCATGAGCTAAGCGCGCGGTGACATCAACGACATGGCTCTTCCCTATCAGGCGGTTCTCCTCATTGCCTTCGGCGGTCCTACCCGGCCCGAAGAGATTCGCCCTTTTCTCGCCCGCGTGACCGAAGGCCTGCCGATACCGCCGCAGCGCCTCGAAGAAGTCGCCCACCACTATGAAGCCGTCGGCGGCAGGTCGCCGCTCAATGAAATCACTGAGCGTCAAGCCCATGCTCTGGGGAAACTCTTTAACGATCACAACCAGCCGCTGCCCGTCTTCGTCGGCATGCGCAACTCCAATCCGTTCTTTGCCGAGACGCTCAAGCAAATGCGATCTGCCGGCATCACCCGAGCTCTCGGCTTCATCTTGTCTTCGCACCGCACCGAAGCGAGCTGGGAGCGCTATCAGAAAAATATCGCCGACGCCCGCGCCGGGCTTGGCGCCACGGCGCCGGAAGTCGACTACTGCGAGGGGTGGCATGATCATCCGCTGTTCATCCAATGCTGGGCGGAACTTATTAGCTCGGCGTTCGCGAGGATTGCGTCCGAGCAAAGAAATTCGACGCCGCTGATTTTCACCGCGCACAGCCTGCCGGCCGCGATGGCGGCCCGTTCGCATTATGTTGACGAGGTTCAAACAACGGCGCGCTTAATTGCCAATTCACTGAGTCACGAACGTTGGTCTCTCGCCTACCAGAGCCGCAGCGGCAGACCGAGCGATCCTTGGCTCGAACCGGATATCGGTCAGATGATTCGAGACTTCGCCGCCCGCAGCGTCAAGGATGTCGTCGTGGCGCCCATCGGTTTCGTCTGCGACCATGTCGAAGTGCTTTACGATCTCGATATCGAAACGAAAAAGCTGGCCGCAGACTTCGGCATGAACTTCGTTCGCGCTTCATGTCCCAACGATCACCCGACGTTCATCAGGATGATGGCTTCGGTAATCGAGGAAAGAATAAAGAAAGCCGAGGATCGAGGATAGATGATGGAGAATCGCGATCCTCGATCTTCCATCCTCCATCCTCCATCTTTGACCTCCGGTATTATGAAACGCATCCTCATCATTGGCGGCGGCATCGCCGGACTCGCCGCCGCGCACCGTCTAGTCGAGCTCAACGGGGAAAAAACTCTTGGGCTTGAAGTCTTGCTGCTGGAGGCTTCCGCGCGCCTCGGCGGCACCATCGCCACCGAGCGGGTCGGCGATTTTATCGTCGAGGCCGGCCCGGACTCCTTCATCACGGAAAAGCCCTGGGCGCTTCGTCTCTGCGATCGGCTCGGCCTGACTTCCCGTCTGGTCTCGACCCAGGCGGCTTACCAAAAAATTTACATCGTTCATCACGGCAGCCTCGAGCCGCTCCCCGAAGGATTTTTCCTGCTCGCGCCGACCCGCCTTTGGCCGTTCGTGCGAACGCCGCTTTTTTCCTGGGGCGGCAAACTGCGCATGGCGTGCGAGATTTTTATCCCGCGCGGCGATGACGGCGACGAAAGCCTCGGCTCCTTCGTGCGCCGGCGCTTCGGCGCCGAGGCGCTGGACCGCGTGGCGCAACCGCTGGTCGGCGGCATCTACGCCTCCGACCCCGACAAGCTCAGCCTGGCAGCGACCATGCCGCGTTTCAGAGAAATGGAACGGGCACACCGCAGCATCCTTTGGGCCATGTGGTCGGAGCAGAGAAAGCGGGCGCGCCATCGCCAGACCGGCAGCGGCGCGCGCTGGAGTCTTTTCGTCGCGCTCGCCGGCGGCATGCAAGAGTTCGTCGATGCCCTAGCTCGGCGCCTTCCCGAAGGAAGCGTTCGTTTGAACTCCGAGGTCAAAAACTTGGCGCGCGATGGCAGCAATACGGGCTGGCGCGTGACGACCAGCGAAAGTGAGACCCTCGCGGCCGACGCCGTCATCCTCGCCGCACCGGCATTCAACTCAGGGGCGATTCTAGGCTCGATCTCGGCCGCCGCGGCGGCGGAGCTGAAGAGCATCCCCTACGCGTCCACGGCCACGGTAAGCCTCGCCTACCGCCACGGCGATTTCCCCCGCGCCCTCGACAGCTTCGGCTTCGTCGTGCCGGCGTTAGAGCGGCGGAAAATC
>Ga0209342_10003753_pt1 | contig 15944 bp, 20 predicted proteins | sample RifCSP16_2_FD_184023 | JGI IMG/M metagenome (GOLD analysis project Ga0209342, IMG submission 184023) | Soil microbial communities from Rifle, Colorado - Rifle CSP2_sed 16_2 (SPAdes) (version 2) | ecosystem: Environmental > Terrestrial > Deep subsurface > Rock core/Sediment | place: Rifle... | reverse complement strand
AATCGTCGTGGCTCGCCTTCAGCGACCTCGTGTTCGTCGATCCGATCGGCACCGGGTTCAGCCGCGTCATCGAGAACGAGAAGTCGGACGACGCCAAGGACAAGAAGGAAGACTCTCCCGATCCCAAGGAGTATTTCGGGTACAAGCGCGACCTCGAGTCGTTGTGCGAGTTCATGGGCCGGTGGCTCTCTGAACACGGCCGCTGGGGGTCGCCGGTGTTCATTGCCGGTGAGAGCTACGGCGGCTATCGAGTCGGGCGGCTGACGCGAATGCTGCAGGAGGGTGCCGGGATCGGCCTCAACGGGGCCATCCTCATCTCACCCGCGCTCGAGATCGGTCCCTTGAGCCCCACCGACTACGACGTCCTGGGATGGATCGACACGCTGCCGACGATGGCCGCTGCGGCCGTGCATCACGGGCGCTCGCGCGTCTTCGCTGCCCGGACACCCCTCGACCAAGTGTCGAGCGAGGCCGAGTCGTTCGCGACGGGCGACTACACGTCGTTCCTCACCCGCGGCGCCTCGATGCCCGCGGACGAGCGCGAGCGCATACTCGGGCGGCTCGCCGATCTTCTCGGGCTCCCACTCGACCTCGTCGTCCGCGCCGAAGGCCGAATAACGATTCGTACGTTCTCCCGAGAGCTCTTGCGTGACGAGCGCAAGGTCCTTGGGCTCTACGACGCCACGATCACGGTCACAGATCCATTTCCCGACCGCGACTCGTTCACAGGGCCCGATCCCACGCTGTCCGGCTCGAACCCGGCGTACACCATGGCCGTGAACCGGCAGCTGCGGTCGGAGATCGGTGTGGAGACCGACCGCGAGTACATGGTGCTGAGCTACGAGGTGCACACCGCCTGGAAGATCGACACCGAGCAACATGCCTTCGCGCCGCCGCCCGGCGCCACGGACGACTTTCGCTACGGGATGGCGCTCAACCCGCACATGAAGGCCTTCATCACCCACGGCCGCTACGACCTCGTCACTCCGTACTACTCGAGCGATCGACTGCGGAACCTGATGCGGCTCGATCCGCAGATGGCGGAGCGCCTGACCGTCCGCCACTTCGGTGGAGGGCACATGTTCTACGCGTGGGAGTCGAGCAGGCGGGACTTCACGGAGGCGATCGCGGCCTTCGTCGCCGACGCTACGCAGGGCTAGCGCCGAGCGCCGAGATACTCGGCAGCGAGGCGCTTGGGCGCCTGGATCAGCCATGCGTCTTCGAGTCGGTCGCGGAGCTCGTCTCGGTCGATGAGCTCGAGCCGAATCTGGACGCCGGGCCACCCGTCGTAGTGCGGGCTCGAGAAGTAGACGTCAGGGTTCGCGTCGAGGATCAGCTGCTTCTCCTCCCGATCGACGCGCACACCAAGGCCGCCACCGTCCCGCTCGCGGGCCGCCCACGCGAACATGCTTCCCGCGCACGCGGAATGCCAGCCGCTGCGACTTCTCCTCCTCGACCTCGGGGAGCGCGAGTGCGATCTCGCGAACCATCTCCCGGTCAGCCGCAGGTCGGAGCGTAACGCCAGGTCACTGCGTCGACGGCGGCTCGGTCCGCAAGCGAGGCGATGCGAAGGACGCACTCGTCACGTGTCATGAGTGACGCTACTGGTCGGCGCGGTGTCGTAGGCTCTCTCGAACGTACACTCCCGCGTCGTGCGGCGGGCTCCCCTCTTCGTCATAACCGGCGTTCTGTGGTGTGCGCGATCGCTCGCGTCGTTCACCGATCCCGCGTTCACGGATCCCGAGACTGCCTGGGACTGGTTCGCCGTCGTCTCGTTCAGCGCCGCCCTTGCTGCTCTCGCCCTGGCGCTATTGGCTCTTGCGCAGCTCGTCGGAGGCTGGATTCCGATGGGAGTTGCGGCGGTAGCCGCGACCGGTGCAGGCATCGGTGCGGTGGGCAATCTCATCGAGGATGGGCTCCAGATGGATTGGGCGGGCGACTGGCTGTATCTGCCGAGCACCGCGCTGCTCATGCTCGGCCTGCTCGCGCTCACGGCCGCCGTTGGCGTGTGCTGCCGGGGAGCGACGCGACTGCTCGCCGGGGTCCCCGCGGCCACGCTCGTCGGAATTGTCCTGCTCGAGGAAGGGGGCGGCGTCCTCGTGCTGGCCGCGTGGCTGTCGGCTGCGGCCTCAGCTCTTCGGGCGGAGTCGGCCTCATGCCCGCCAAGCGGTACGCTCGGCTGCTGACGTGACCGAGATGCGCCTCTACGACCTTCGCGTCACCGTCGAGCGGATCGAGGGTCGCTCCGTGTGCGGGCTCGAGGTCGGCGACTTCTTCGAGGTGACCGAGTCGAGCAGGGTGCGCATCCCGGAGGGGCGGCACTTCTGCCTCTTCGCCATGCAGTCCGTCCTCCCGCTGCTCCCCGCGAAGATGCGCCGACTCCCAGACTAGGATTGGCTCGAACAGGACAACCTCGTCGCGTGCCCTGACCCGGAGGAGCGACTCGTCATGCGGATCGAGCGCATCGGTGAGCAGACGCTCGTGACCGAGGAGCTGACGTAGTCCGCGAGCTCGGCCTCGGAATCCGCACGAACCAGGAGCCTGCGGCGTACGAGGAGATAGCGCGACGCGCGGAGGAAGCGGGCGTCGACGTCCTCTCCGTCTATCACGACCTGCTCGATCAGCCTGCGATCGGGCCGCTGCTCCTGATGGCGCGCGTGACCGAGCGGATCCTTCTCGGGCCGGCCGCGCTCAACCCTTTCACGCTCCACCCGTACGAGATCGCCGGCCAGACTGCGATGCTCGACGCGGTCTCGAACGGGCGCGCCTTCCTCGGCCTCGCGAAGGGCGCCTGGCTCGATCGTCTCGGCATCGAGGAGGAGCGACCGCTCGCCGCGATGAAGGAGGCGGTCGAGATCATCAAGGCACTGCTCGCAGGCGACGACCGCGGCGTTGCCGGCGAGCGCTTCACGCTGACACCGAAGACGGTGCTCTCGTATCCGCGGACGCGAGACTCCGTTCCGTTGCTCATCGGGACGTGGGGGCGGGCCACGGCGCGCTGGGCCGGCACGGTCGCCTACGAGGTGAAGCTGGGCGGCACTGCCAACGCGGAGTTCGTGCCCGTCGCGCGGGAGTGGATCGCCAATCCTGCGGTGCGCATCGTCGTCGGCAGCGTCAGCGTTGTCGACGAGGACGGCGACCTGGGCGCGCGAGCGAGCGCGAGCCGCTGTCGCCCCGTACCTCGACGTCGTCGCTCACCTCGATCCGACTCTCGATCTGCGCGACGGCGAGGCGCCGCCGCTGGAGGGCTTCATCGCGGGGACGCCCGAAGAGGTGGCTGCCCGGGTGATCGAGCTGTGGGATGCCGGCGCCGCGCGGGTCGAGCTCGGGACGCCTCAGGGCCGGACGACCACGAGCGGTGTCGACCTCATCTGCGAGCGGGTGCTGCCGCTGCTCAGGCGCTGATGGCCGAATCGAGGTGGAGCGGGAGCCCGAACAGTGGGAAGAGCGACGTCGTGTCGAGGAAGAACGTGAACTCGACGATGCGCGCGTTTTCGATCTCGAGCACCTGGAGCGCCCACGGCTCGTAGCCGTCGCCTGTTTCGCTCTGCTTGTACTGCCCGAACGCCGGCGCTCCGTTCGCCGCCATCGTTGGGATCACTCGGGAGCCACGACAGCCGGCGCCCGGGCCGACCCACCAGCTGAGGATGTCGTCCCGCCCGCTCAGCCACATGTCGAACGGTGGCATCGACTGCGTTGCGTCCTCGTGGATCAGCGCGGTCAGCGCGTCCATGTCGTACCGCTCGAAGGCGTCGACGTAGCGGGCAAGGAGCTCGGCATCGGCTGCATCCACGGAAAGCGACGCCTCCGCGGTCACATTTGTAGCCGCCAGCGTCGCGCGTGCTCGTTGGAGGGCACTGTTGACCGACGCCACGCTCGTATCGAGGAGCTCGGCGACCTCCGACGCCTTCCAGCGGAGCACCTCACAGAGGATCAGCACCGCTCGCTGCCTCGGCGGGAGGTGCTGCAGGGCAGCGACGAACGCGAGCCGGATCGTCTCGCGCGCGACGGCTACCTCCGCCGGATCCCCCTCGGATACGAGCCGCTCGTCCGGCATGGGCTCGATCCACGCGAGCTCCGGCACGTTCAGATTCTCGGCAACGGGCTCGCGTGCAGGCCCGAGGTCCATGGGGCGCGCCCGACGCCGTCGGCCCTCCAGCATGTCGAGGCAGACGTTCGTGGCGATGCGGTAGAGCCAGGAGCGCAGCGCTGCTCGACCCTCGAAGCGGTTGAGGCCGCGCCAGGCGCGGATGAACGTCTCCTGCACGGCGTCCTCGGCGTCGATCGAGCCCAGCATCGGATAGCAGTACGCGGTGAGCGCGACACGGTGCTGCTCGCATCGTCGCTCACGATCATGCACGTCGCGCTCTCGTCGGGAAGCGTGGGTCAAACCCGAAGCCGAGCTTGGTGAAGAAGGCGACGGAGCGGTCGAGGTCCCCGACGGCGAGGTTGACGAAGAGCTTGCGGGCCATGGCTACCTCCTCGGTTTGCGGTTCAGTGAATCAGACCGGAGTCGGCGCGAGAACTCATCGGTCGGGCAGTACGTCCGTCAGCCCCATGAGTTCGATGAGCTCGAGCAACGCCGTCGACGCATTTCGCAAGTGCACCGCGCAGCCGTGCCGTCCCGCGGCGAGCTGAAGCCGTGCCAGGGCATCCATCGTAACCGCATCGGGTTCGATACCGCGTACGTCGCACAAGACATCCCCATGGCTCTTGACAGAAGCGCGCAGATCCGCTCACAGAGCCCGGGTAGATCGGTACGGTTGATAGGGCTGCGGATGGCAATAGTCGGGTGCGGCCCTTGCATACGCATCGCGAGATAGACGGTGCGGCTGGAAGAAAGTCATCGATCGATGAGTTCTAGAAGTTCGACGAGTCTGTAACGGAAACACGGCGTAGAGAAGGGGGCGACACGGATGTCGGAGCACGAGGTAGGAGCTGACCGGGAGCGACTCGCCGCGCACGAGCGTCTCTCGACGGGTGCGCTTGCGAGTTGGATGCGAGTGTGCGCGACGCATCCGTGGCGCGTCGTCCTCGCGTGGGTCGGGATCATCGCCGCTCTCATCGTCCTCGTCGTGACGATCGGCGGCAGCCTGAAGGACGAGTTCGAGATCCCGGGGTCGGATACGCAGAGGGCGACCGACCTGATCGAATCCGAGTTCGCGTCCGAGCAGGGAGGCGTGCTCAACCTCGTGTTCGCCGCGCCGGAAGGCGAACGGCTCGATACCCCCGAGCGCAGGGCCGCGATCGCGGGGGCCATCTCGAAGCTCAAGACGCAGAAGTTCGAGGGAACCGACGACACCGCCGGAGTGACGAGCGTCGGGAATCCGTTCAGGAAGAACACGTTCTCCGACAACGGCCGCATTGCCTACGCGGAGGCCCAGTTCGATCGGGTGATCTACGACAAGGATCGCAAGTCCGTCTTGGCCGTCCAGGACGCCGTGCGCGAGGCGGTCGAGCCCGCCGGGGTCGTCGTCGAGTTCAACGGCGACGCGGAGTTCCCACCCATCGAGCAGGGCACGCAGGAGATGCTCGGCTTGCTCGCGGCGCTCATCGTGCTGCTCATCGTCTTCCGCACGTTCGTGGCGGCGTCGATCCCGATCTTCCTCGCCATCACGGCAGTCGCGAGCGCGTTCTTCCTGCTCTTCATCCTCGCCGGCTTCACCAGCATCAACACGGTCACGCCGCTGCTCGTGTCGATGATCGGCCTCGGGGTCGGCATCGACTACTCCCTGTTCATCGTGACGCGCTTCCGACAACTCCTCCATGAAGGGCTGTCTCCGAGCGAAGCCGCCGCCGAGGCCGGTGCGTCCGCCGGTCGCGCAGTGCTCTTCGCCGGTCTCACGGTCGCCATCTCGGTCAGTGGCCTCGCCTTCTTTGGCCTCGACTTCGTGACGAAGCTCGGCATCGGCTCGGCGCTGGGCGTCTTGACCACGGTGCTCATCGCGAACTCGCTGCTGATCGCGGTTCTGGCGAAGCTCGGGCACAAGATCGACCGTTTGAAAGTGCCCCTCTTGCGTCCGCTCGACGACTCCGAGGCCGCGCGCGAGAAGACACTGATCGCCCGCTGGGGACGGTTCGTGACCGCGCGGGCGAAGATCGTGTTCACGGTCCTGCTGCTCGCGGGTCTCCTCCTCGCGTCGACGTCGGCGCTGGTGCGACTCGGCGCCTCGGATCAGGGCACGCAGCCTACGGAGCAGACGGCCCGCCGGGCCTATGACCTGCTGGCCGAGGGATTCGGGCCCGGCTTCAACGGTCCGATCCCCATCGTCGTCGACGTGAACGACGACCCGCAAGCGCCGCAGCGGGTCTACGACGGTGTCCAGGGCCTCGAAGGGGTCGCATCGGTGGGCGAGCCGCAGTTCAACGACCCGAAGACGGTCGCGATCGTCTTCGTCACCCCGGACTCGGCCCCACAGGACGAGGAAACCGGTCAGCTCGTCGATCGGCTGCGAAACGACGTCGTGCCTACTGCGACGGAGGGAGGCGACGCAGTCGTCTACGTCGCCGGCTTGACGGCGGCGTTCAAGGACATCGCCGATCGCATCATGGAGAGGCTTCCGCTCTTCCTCCTCTACATCATCGGGGTGACCTTCATCGTGCTCGCGATGGCGTTCCGCTCGATCGTGATCTCGCTGACGGCCGCCATCACGACGATCCTGTCCGCGTTCGTCGGCTTCGGAGTGCTCACGCTCATCATCCAGGAGGGCTATCTGCTCGGGTTCACCGGGCTCGACCGAACCGGGCCGATCGAGACGTTCGTCCCGCCGATCGCATTCGCGATCCTCTTCGGGCTCTCGATGGACTACATGGTCTTTCTCATGAGCCGAATCCGTGAGGAGCACGTCCACGGCCTGACGACCCGCGAAGCGGTCGAGCACGGCATCGCGGCCATCGGCCGAGTCGTCGTGGCCGCAGCGGTGATCATGGCCACGGTCTTCGCGGCATTCATCCTCACGGCCGATCGCATCTCCAAGGAGTTCGGACTACTGCTGGCGGTTGCGATCCTCTCCGACGCGCTCGTCGTGCGGATGACGCTCGTTCCTTCCTTCTTCACGCTCCTCGGGGAGAAGACCTGGTACATCCCGAGATGGCTCGACCGGCTCCTGCCGAACATCACGATCGAGCCACCGCACGACCGCGAAGCGCAGCGTGAGGTTGGGATCGAGCGTGGGGGCGAGCCGACACCGAGCGAGGCCTGACGCGTTGGACTTGAAGCTCGTGCTCGTGCTCGTTCTCGTCTCGGACGTGGACCGCGCGAAGTCGTTCTACACCGAGAAGGTTGGCTTTCGTCTGGACGTCGACCACCAGCCGAGCGACGAGTTCCGCGTCGTCCAGATGACGCCGCCGGGCTCTGCGTGCTCGATCACGATCGGCGTCGGGATCACGAGCGCGGAACCGGGCTCGTACCGCGGTACTCACCTGGTCGTCACCGACATCGAAGCGGCGCGCGCGGAGCTCGTCGAGCGCGGAGTGGAGGTCAGCGAGATCCGGCACTTCGACCGCTCTGCGGGGGAGTGGAGGCCCGGCGTGGATCCGAACCACACGGATTACGGCTCGTTTGCCGATCTCGCTGACCCCGACGGCAACACGTGGGTGGGAGGTGCGAGTCGGAGAGTCGGGGAGGTGACACGCCGAGCGGCTCTGCAGGCGCTCAGTCGGGAAGGAGAGGCATCACGACGCCCGGGTGGCGACCGAGCAGCACGGCGCGCGTGACGGCGGCCGATCCGAATCGATCGCGCACTTGGTCCAGAGCGGCGTCGAGCGCCGCGTCTCGTCGGCGATCGAACGGCAAAGCGAGCTGGACCGCCCGGCTGTCCTCGAGGTTGGTAAGCGCGAGTCCCACGAGCGTTAGGCCCTGGGCCTGGATCTTCGGGGTTGCGGCCGCGAGCAGCCCTCGCGCCGTGTCCAGGATCGCCTGAGTCTCGGTGGTCGCTTGATGGAGAGTGTGTGAGCGCGTCGCGCGTGAAAAGTCCGCGAAGCGAAGGCGGAGCACGACGGTTCGGCATGCCCGGTGGGCAGTCCGGAGTCGACGAGCGAGCCGGTCTCCGAGACCGACCACGATCGCGTCGATCTCCTCCAGCGACCGTCGTCCGCGCCCGAGTGCGCGCTGCGCCCCGATCGAGCGCCGTCGGCGGCCGACCCGGACAGATCGAGGGTCGCGGTTATGTGCCAGCGCGTGCAAATGTCGACCCGAGGCGCGCCCGAGCATCGCGATGAGCACATTCTCGTCGAGTCGTGCGACCTGCCCGACAGTGGTGATCCCTCGGCCGTGGAGCTTCGTCGCCGTCACGCGCCCGACGCCCCATAGCCGCTCGACCGGAAGCGGATGGAGGAACGCGAGCTCCTCACCGGGCGGCACGACGAGCAGGCCGTCCGGCTTCGCGACCGCGCTCGCGACCTTCGCGAGGAACTTCGTCTTCGCGATCCCAACCGTGATCGGAAGGCCGACCTGCTCGAGAACCCGTCGCCGGAGCCGTACGGCGATCTCAGTGGGCGCGCCGGCGAGCCGCCGCATGCCGCGCACGTCGAGGAACGCCTCGTCGATCGACAGGCCCTCGACGAGCGGCGTCGTGTCCTCGAACACCTCGAACACGGCCTTGCTCGCCTCGGAGTAGGCGGGCATCCGGGGCGGCACCACGATGGCGTCGGGACACAGCCGGCGTGCCTGCGCCCCACCCATCGCCGTACGCACGCCGAACGCCTTGGCTTCGTAACTCGCGGCAAGCACGACTCCGCCGCCGACGATGACGGGTTGCCCCCGCAGGCGAGCGTTGTCTCGTTGCTCGACCGAGGCGAAGAACGCGTCGAGGTCGGCGTGCAGGATCGTCCCCTCCGACACGAACATATGTTCGCACAAGTGTCAGCTCGGGAGAAAGCTCACCGCGTCCCGCTCATCGATGGGGCGTTGGACCGTGGCGGGGTTCCCGAATGCCACCACGCCCGCGGGGAGATCCCGTGTCACGACCAAGCCCGCCCCGACGACGGTGTCCTCACCGATCGTCACTCCGGGACAGACGATCGCGCCGCCGCCGAGCCACACGTTGTCCCCGATCGTGATCGGCTCCGCGGACTCCCAGCCCAGCCGGCGCGGCTCCGGACCGACGGGGTGGCTCGCCGTCAGAAGCTGGACGCACGTAGCGATCTGGCAGGTTGCGCCGATTCGGATCGGCGCGACGTCGAGCATCACGCAGTCGTAGTTGACGAACGTCCGAGCACCGATCGCGATGTGGCTGCCGTAGTCGCAACGGAAAGTGGGTCTGATCACGACGCCGTCGCCCATCTCACCGAGCAGGTCTCGCAGGAGTGTGTCGCGGAGGTCCTGCTCGTCCTGACGCGTTGTGTTGTAGCGCTCGAGAAGCGCCTGCGCGCGTGCGTAGTCCGCCGCGAGCTCGGGATCGTCGAAGCGGTAGAGCTCACCGCGCAGCATTCGCTGCTTCATCTCGCCCACGCTTCACCCTACCCCGACAACTGAACGGGGCGACACATCGCTAGCGTCCGCTCGATGTCGGCGCTGGAGTCCGAGCTCGATGCGATCGCCGCCGAGATGAGCTTCTCGGGTGTCGTTCGAGTCGACCGCGGGGATGTAACCGAGATCGCGAAGGCCTATGGCTTCGCGCACCGCGGGTACGAGATCCCGAACGAAGTCGACACGCGGTTCGCGATCGCGAGCGGGACGAAGGGCCTGACCGCGCTGACGGTTGTGAGCCTGATCGAGGAGGGTCTGCTCGAGCTACCCACGACCGCACGCTCGCTGCTCGGTGCCGATCTCCCGCTCATCGGCGACGACGTGACCGTCGAGCAGCTGCTGGCGCATCGGTCGGGGATCGGGGACTACCTCGACGAGGACAGCGACCTCGATGTCGCCGACTACCTGATGCCCGTTCCGGTGCACGAGCTCGTGACGACCGACGACTATCTCGTGGCCCTCGACGGGCACCCGCCGAAGTTCGCGCCCGGCGAGCGCTTTGCGTACTGCAACAGCGGTTACGTCGTGTTGGCACTGATCGCCGAGCGTACGAGCGGCATCCCGTTCCACGAGCTCGTCGTCGAACGCGTCTGCTCGCCGGCCGGCATGCGCGATACCGAGTTCCTGCGCTCCGACGAGCTGCCAGGCCGTACGGCACTTGGCTACCTCTCGGCCGACGGGCTCCGGACGAACGTCCTCCACGTACCGGTGCGCGGGTCGGGTGACGGCGGCATCTACTCGGCGGCGGCCGACATCCGCGCGTTGTGGATAGCGCTCTTCGCTGGGAGGATCGTCACGTCTGACTGGGGCCGCGAGATGACCCGTCCGCGAAGCGTCGCACCCGACCACAAGCAGCGGTACGGCCTCGGGTTCTGGCTCCACGAGTCCACCGACACCGTGATCCTCGAGGGCTACGACGCCGGCGCCTCGTTTCGCTCGGTCCACGATCCGAGGACGGATGTGACCTGCACGGTCATTTCGAACTGGACGGACGGCGCGTGGCCGGTCGCGCGGTACGTCGCGAAGACGTTCGGGCTCTGATTCAGCTTCCGTCTCGCGCCTCGGTGTCGATCCCGTCGACCCACACACGTGTGGCGGCATCGACGTCGCCTGGGCAATACCCGAAGCAGTCAACGTGCGCTTCGAGAACGAGGTTGTCTCGGCGCCAGTGGTAGGTCACCCGTGTCCCGCTAACTCTCACCAGGAGCCAGGCCTCGTCGCCGAGGCCCTCGATGTGCTCGTCCTTCGTGATGCCTCCAGTCTTCTCGCCCGAGCCACGCGAGAAGGCGTTGAACGGAGCCATCGCCGCGTGTGCATCGCAGGCGCTCCCGTAGACCTGAGCAACGAGGTTGCCCAGCTTGTGGTCATCCCGCCACTTGTTCGCCGCCTCTCCGATGCCGTCTACGTTCGCCATCTTCTTCTTCAGCTCGACGAGGAGAGGGTCAGTCGACTCGGATTCTGTCGACGAGCCTGACGAGGCGGGCATCTCCGGACTCGGCGGCCATGCCCAGCCAGGGGCTACCGGCCGGACATTCGCGATCCGCGTCGCGTCAGCGGCCGAATACGACCTCGGCGCCTGCGAGCTCTCGCCGCAGCCCGAGACGATGGCTACGACCGCGACTGCGAGAACGCCGTATCTCGTGCCGAATGACACACCTCGAGTCTGCCGCGCGTCTCGACATCCCTCGTAGAGTTGCAGCGAGACGGCGTCCCTGTTGGTTCGAGATCGGAGGAAGTGGATGGCCCGCGACACCGAGCAGCTTCTCGACTTCGCCCGCAGCTACACCGAGGCCTGGTGCAGCAACGAACCGGCACGCGTTGCGGAGCACTATGCGCGCGATGGCTCGGTCGCGATCAACGGCGCAGCTCCGCTTCCCATCATGGAAGTGGCTGAGTCGTTCATGGCCGCGTTCCCCGACATGCAGCTGCTGATGGACGACGTCGTCATCCGTGACGACGAGCGTGTCGAGTACCACTGGACGCTCGTGGGCACGAACACCGGACCGGGCGGGACGGGCAACCGCGTCCGGATCAGCGGGTTCGAGGAGTGGACGATCGGCGACGACGGCCTCGTCGCCGCATCGCGCGGTAACTACGACCAAGCGGAGTACGACCGGCAGATCGCGCACGGGGTGGGGGAAGCCGGATAGCCGAGTGAGGGTTTGCGGAGTGCGCAGACGGCCGCCGTCACCGATGGGTCGCACGAGTTTGCGGTAACGCGCCCGAGCGACAGGACGCTCGGGCAGGACAGGTCTGCAATACTGAACTTGGTGGTTCAGTATCCCACGACCGTCGACCGCGCGTTCGCGGCCCTCGCCGACCCGACCCGGCGCGCCGTGCTCGAACGGCTCGGCGGCGGCAGCGCGACGATCAGCGAGCTCGCCGAGCCCTTCGGCATGTCGCTGACCGGGATGAAGAAGCACATCCGGCTGCTCGAGGAGGCGAACCTCGTCGCCACGGAGAAGGTCGGCCGTGCCCGCAGATGCGCACTCGTGCCCTATGCCTTCGAGGGCATCAGTACGTGGCTGCAGCGGCTCGACCGCTTCGCGCAGGTTGTCCAACGCACGAAAGGAGCACGATGAGCACCACCGTCACGACCCCGAACGAGCTCGAGATCCGCGTCGAGCGGATCTTCGACGCACCGCGCACGCACGTCTACTCCGTCTGGACGGATCCGGAGCTGATCCCCGAATGGTGGGGCAACGGCACCATCGTCGAGGAGATGGACGTCCGTCCCGGCGGCACCTACCGGTTCCGAACCGCCTTCGGCGTCGTCGAGGGCGAGTTCCGCGAGGTCGAGCCACCCGAGCGCCTCGTGCAGACGAAGCTGACCCAGACGATGCGCTTCGAGACGACCGAGCAGCGAGACACCACCATGCAGTACGGCATCGAGGAGGGCGCGAAGGGGGGCTTCGCGCGCATCGACGCGTTGCTGGAGAAGATCGCGGCGTGAGGCCGGTGCCGCGGTCGCGTGCGCGGCGCAAGGCGGACACGCTCGCATTGCTGCGCACGGAGGTCGACTGCTGGGTGGCGAGCGCGGACGAGATGGGGAACGCCCATCTCGTCCCGCTCTCCCATACTGGCTCACGCCAGACTGCTCGTCCTTACGCGCGGCAGGTCGATCCCGAGGCGCTCCGCGAATGTGCGGTAGCGTGGACAGCCACATGACCAGGTTCGTCGTCGACTGCGGCGTCGCCCTCCACTTGGCGAGTGAGAGGATCGAAGTCCCGGCCGAGCACAGGCTTCTTGCGCCGACGCTCTTGCGCTCCCAGACGCTGTCGGCCCTGCACGAGGCCGTGCACGCGGGCGAGATTCCGCCGGATGTCGCCCTCGACCAGCTCACCCGCATCCGGGTTATGCCGATCCGCCTCCTCGGCGACGCCGTGCTCCGGCGCCGGGCCTGGGACCTCGCCGAGCAGCTGGGGTGGGCCGAGACCTACGACGCCGAGTACGTTGCACTCACTCAGCTGCAGGCGGACGCGTTCGTAACCCTTGATACTGAACTGGCGCGCAGCGTCGAAAGGATCGTCCCCACGGCGCCGATCGAGGCGCTGGGAGCGGCCTGAGTCTTCTTAGGGCCGCTCGTCCCGACCCGAGGACGCCGCGACTCATCGACTGCGTCCTCGCGGATCCACTCAGCGGCTCGGGTCGGCACCTATGCAGTACGGTGTCCGCATGACCGTCGCGGTGACGACTCCCGCGATCACGATCGTCCCTGCCAACGAGGCGAGCTGGGAGGATCTCCAGGCCGTGCTCGGCACGCGCGGCGATCAGCACAGATGCCAGTGCCAGAGGTACAAGATGCAGCCCAGGGAGTCTTGGGCCTCGGTTGGCGCCGAGGAGCTGGCCCTCCGGCTCCGCACGCAGACCGACTGTGGTCACCCGGAGTCGGGCACGACGAGCGGCCTCGTCGCCTACCTCGACGGCGAGCCCGTCGGCTGGTGCGCGGTCGAGCCGCGCACCGGCTACCCGCGCCTGCTGCTCAAGACCCGCGTCCCCTGGGCGGGCCGAGCGGAGGACAAGACCGACGACGGCGTCTGGGCCGTGACCTGCTTCGTCACGCGCGCGGGCTTCCGGCGCCGCGGCATCAGCCGCGAGCTCGCGCACGCCGCCGTCGACTTCGCGCGACAACGCGGCGCCTGTGCCCTCGAGGGCTACCCGATGAGCACGCAGCCAGGCAAGGAGATCACCTGGGGAGAGCTCCATGTCGGCAGCCGCAGCATCTTCGCCGCCGCCGGCTTCGCCGAGGTCAGTCGGCCGACCCTCCGCCGGGTCGTGATGCGCATCGACTTCTAGGCAGGCCGAGCTGGAGTGCGCGCGCCTCCTCCTGGCCCGTTCAAGGTACATCTCCGATCAGTCGCACACGAGACGCCGCATTCACCCGGAGTTAGTTTCCGTCGCGGCGCTCAATCGTGGCAGGCACAGCCAGCCACGGATGCCGTCGTGAGTCGTATCCCGATTCGGTCGGCGGCGGGAAGGACGGGTCGGCGAACGACCCGACCGAAACAACGATCAGGTCTGGCTCTGTCGGCTCTGTGTAGAAGATCTGCGAGCCGCAGTCAGGGCAGAAGTGAAAGACATGCTCCTTTCTGTCTGCCTCGTCGGAGACGCGCAGGTAGTCGCTGAAGCGACCGACAACGTGCACTTGTTCCGGTGTGAACGCCGCCTGCATCCCGAAGGCACTTCCTGTCCGACGTTGGCAGGCAAGGCAGTGACACATGGAGACCACAAACGGATCGACTGCCACTTCGAGACGAAGTTGCCCACAGTGACAGGCGGCCTCTCGGGTAGCCATCGCCACGAAACCTATCGAAGCGTCGTTCGCCGCTCGTGCCGCCGCGTGCGGGGGTCGAGGGACACTTCCGAACACTGGTTCAGGCCAGGTTCTTGCGGCCAGGGCTCTACACGGGCCGCGTGGGAGATCGCTTGACTAGGGGCGTGTGGGCGCGGTTTGGGCAGCGGCGTGTACACGCCCGCCGAGCGCGACTGCTGCAGCGGCCAGCCACGCGGCAAGGATGAGAACGCCGCCTCCGCTCTCGAACAGAAGCATCCCGATCAGCGTCGCCGCAGGAACGGCTGCAAGCAGTCGGCGACGGCCGCGGCCAACGACGGCAACCGCGATGGACAACGAGACCAGGCCGATCAAGGTGATCGTGGTGCCCACGATGAAGAGCCAGAAGGCAAAGCCGAGCTGGAGGGCATCCTCGAGGAGGTTGCCAAGGCCCGCGAGGGCAGCACCCACTGCCGGGACGAGCGCCACCCGAAACACGGCCGGGCCTCCCACCAGCTGCGCGAACATCGGGAGGGCTAGAGCGAGGACGAGTAGCGCTGCACTGAAGGACAACACCGCGAACCAGTCCGATATGGACACCGGATCCGTGAACTCGGGATCCGTGAACGTCTGCAACGAGCGCACGCACAGCAGGAGGCCCGCGATCGCGAAGATTGCCGCCCGCCACACGCACGGGAGTATAGGAACGCCGCGGACCCGTTCTCGTTCCCCGGACCCAGCAGCAGCGTGGGGTTGGGGCACCCCTTCGGCTCAGAGTCTGTCCCTGATCCCCGCCAGTCCGCGCTCGAGGTGGGCAGGCTGGTTTGTGAACAGGCCGTAGTGCGCCTCGTACCAGGGCCCGAGCCGGTGGTAGAAGCGGGCCCGCCGACGGAAGTCGGTGTCGACGTCCCAGTCTGCGAACGGGCCGTTCAACAGCCACGCTTAGTCGAGCGCGGGATCGCCCAGACGCATGTCACCCCAGTCGATCACACCGGCCAGGCGGCCGTCGCGCACGAGGAGATGCTCAGGACCGAGGTCGGCGTGGATGAGTGCCGGCTCGAAGCCCACGAGCGTTTCCACGTCGCCGAAGAGTCGCTTCGCCTGTGCCCGCTGGTCAATGTCCACCAAGGGCAACACGCGCCGTTCGAATTCCGCGCACTGGTCGTGGTAGGCCTCGACCCAGTCGTGGCGCTCCACAGGAAGCGCGGACGCATCGAGCGCATGGAGTGCTTCGAGGAATGCGCAGACGCCGTCGCCGTCCTCGTCGACGAGCGGCCAGCCACGGATCAAGCGGTAGCCGACGAACAGCGGTTTGCGCGAGACGTGCTCGAACGAGGGCACGTCCACCGGGAGCGCAGGAGCGAGCGCAGGCAGCAGCGCGATCTCGAGCTCGAGCGCCTCCTCGACGGCGGGGCGTCGCGGAAAGCGGAACACCCAGTCGTCGTCGACGATCGCTACCTCAAAGTCGTACCCGTCGTCGATCTCCAGAATCTCCCTCGGACTGCGCCCGAGCGCGTCTGCGATCAGCCGCTGGCGGTCCGCAGTCACACGCGCATGGTGTCTGACGCGACATGATCCGCCAGAGCGAGTCGCGTCAGGAGACGGTAAGAGTCGGCGGGTCGGTCCGTCTGGGACCGTTGCCAGCCTGGTTGTCGCCGTGTCGCGTGTGACTCGTCAAGTGACTGGCCGCCGTGTGCCTTGGAA
>Ga0209342_10003751_pt1 | contig 15951 bp, 16 predicted proteins | sample RifCSP16_2_FD_184023 | JGI IMG/M metagenome (GOLD analysis project Ga0209342, IMG submission 184023) | Soil microbial communities from Rifle, Colorado - Rifle CSP2_sed 16_2 (SPAdes) (version 2) | ecosystem: Environmental > Terrestrial > Deep subsurface > Rock core/Sediment | place: Rifle... | reverse complement strand
GGCTGCGCCCCCGATACCCCCGCCAGTGATCAAGAGTGCCCAGGGCGAGATTCGAACTCGCACGCCTCACGGCGCCACCCCCTCAAGATGGTGTGTCTACCAGTTCCACCACCTGGGCTTTGCGGCTGCGGGGTTCTAGCAAAGCGCCTAATCGGGCGCAAGAGCGGAGGTCGCTTGGCGTGCCAAGGGCGCTCCTGGCGGGCGCTTGGAGCGGACCCAGGCCGGCCGCGGCTGCCTGGGGCGCTCCGCTTGCTAACCGCCCGGCGTGCGTTACCGATCGGGCATGAACGTCGATCACGAGATGCACCACCCGAAGTTCCACGACGTCGTGCTTCCGGACGCCTGCCTGGCCTGCGGCGGTCCACTCGCCGCCCGCTTCAGCCCGACGAGCGCGCTCGGCGTGTGCTTCGCCTGTCATGCCGTCACGACGCTCGCCCTCGCGCGCGTCGCCGATGGGCTCCAGGTGGGACAGCTGCCGGCGGGCAGCGCCTAGTACTTGGGTGTGTGATGCTGGCCCAGGCGGGGGCGGGCTCAGGCCCGGCGGCAGCGCCTTCGGCGCCCCAGCTCGCTTCGCGAGCAAGCCGCCGGCTTCGCCGACGTTGAAGGGGGCTACGCCCCCTCCAGCAGTTCCCGCTTCCCTTCCTTGTCCTTCCATTCGTCGGCGTCCGGGGGCGGTTCCTTCTTCTCCGTGATGTTGGGCCACCTCGTCGCCAAGTCGGCGTTGAGCGCCACGTACTCTTTCCACCTCTCGGGGAGGCTCTCCTCCGGGAAGATGGCCTTCGTCGGGCAGGCCGGCTCGCAGGCCCCGCAGTCGATGCATTCGTCCGGGTGGATCACCAGGAAGTTGGGGCCCTCGTAGAAGCAGTCGACCGGGCACACCTCGACGCAGTCCGTGTACTTGCACTTGATGCACGGCTCCGCGACGACGTACGGCATGGCGGTCTCCTACTCGTAGTACTCGAGCCCGAGATGGGTGATGAGCTCCTCGCCCATCATGTGGCGGAGCGTGTTCTTGAGCTTCGACTGCTGAATGAACAGGTCGTGCTCGGGGTATAGCCCTTCCGCGTGCATGGGGCTCTTGAAGTAGAAGGAGAGCCACTCCTGGATTCCCTTCATCCCCGCGCGGGCCGCCAGGTCGAGGAACAGGCAGATGTCCAGGGCGACCGGGGCCGCCAGGATCGAGTCGCGGCAAAGGAAGTCGACCTTGATCTGCATCGGGTACCCGAGCCAGCCCACGATGTCGATCGCGTCCCAGCCCTCCTTGTTGTCGCCGCGGGGCGGGTAGTAGTTGATCGCGACCTTGTGGTCGAAGTGGCCGTATAGCGCCGGGTAGAGGGCCGGCTGCAGGATGTGCTCGAGGACGGAGAGCTTCGAGACCTCCTTCGTCCTGAAGCTACCGGGGTCGTCGAGCACCTCGCCGTCGCGATTGCCGAGGATGTTGGTGGAGAACCAGCCCTGGAGCCCCAGCATGCGGGCCTTCAGCATGGGAGCGATGGTGGTCTTCATCAGGGTCTGCCCGGTCTTGAAGTCCTTGCCGGCGATGGCGACCCCCTGCCTCTTCGCGAGCTGCTCGAGCGCCGGGATGTCCACCGTCAGGTTCGGGGCGCCGTTGGCGAATGGCACCCCCTCCTTGAGCGCCGCCCAGGCGTAGATCATGGAGGGCGCGATGGCGGGGTCGTCGTTCGCGAGCCCCTTCTCGAAGGCCTCGATGCCGCCGTGCACCGCGCCCTTCTCGATGTAGATCTCGGTCGACGCGCACCAGAGCATCACCGCGCGCGAGCAGCTCTCGTCCTTGATGAAGCGGCGGATGTCCTCTCGCAGCGCCTCGCCCAGCTCGCGCTTGCTCTGCCCCTTCTTCACGTGTGTGCCGTGCAGCCGCTTGACGTACTCCGGGGAGAAGACGGCCTCCATGGGCCGGATCGCGGACAGGGGCTCGCGCAGCTGCTCCAACAAGTCCTGCTCCAGGACCTTGGCGTGAACGGCCGACTCGTAGGCCGATTCCGGGAAGACGTCCCACCCGCCGAACCGGATGTCCTCCAGCGCCGCCAGCGGCACGAGCTCCTTCACCAACGGAGAGCGGGACTCCGTGCGCTTTCCCAGCCGGATGCGGGCCATCTGCGTGACCGAGCCGATGGGCTGCGCCAACCCGCGCCTCACCGCCTCGACCCCGGCGATGAGCGTCGTCGCGACCGCGCCCATCCCCGGCACGAGCACGCCCAGGCGACCGGTCGCCGGGGCGATGTCAGTCTTCTTGTTGATCGGACTCACGAGGTACCCTCCCAGGCGAGCCAATCGATGTGGCGCGCCGGATGGAAAATCTGCATTCCTGGCCCGGGATGAGGGGAGGCCCCTTCCTCGGCCGCGGGGCGAAGGAGCGTGCGCTGGCGCGGCAGGGTACAATCATTCCATGCACGATGAAAGGCGCGCAGGGGTCGCGCCAGCGGAGCCGCGAGCGAGGTCCCCCGCCAGGTCCGGCCGGACCGTGGGCATAGACCTGGGCACGACGAACTCGTGCGTCGCCGTGGCGGAGAAGGCTGGCGCGCGCGTCCTCGTGTCGAAGCAGGGCTACACGACCATCCCCTCCGTGGTGGCCTTCGACGAGCAGGGGCGCCTGCTCGTGGGTCACCGTGCCAAGGCGCAGATGGTGGTGAACCCTTGCGACACCGTCTACGGGTCGAAGCGGCTCGTCGGCCGCCCCTTCGCCAGTCCCACCGTCCAGGCATGCCGCGACCGCTTTCATTACCAGATCGTGGAGGGCCCGAGCGGCGAGGCCGCGGTGCGGTTCGGCGGGAGCGTCTTCACGCTGCAGCAGGTGGCGGCGTTCATCCTTACCGAGCTGCGCGAGATGGCGTCCCTGGCGCTCGGCGAGGAGGTGACGCGCGCCGTGGTGACGGTGCCCGCCTACTACAACGACCACCAGCGCCAGGCGGTGCGCGAGGCGGGCCTCCTGGCCGGGCTGCACGTGCTCCGGATCGTGAACGAGCCGACCGCCGCAGCCCTCGCCTTCGGGAACGGCAGGGCGCTCGACAGGCGCGTCCTCGTCTACGACCTGGGAGGGGGGACGTTCGACTCCTCGGTGGTGGAGATCCTGGGCGACGTGTACGAGGTCGTATCCACGGGTGGTGACACGTTCCTCGGAGGGGTCGACTTCGACGCGGCGCTCGTCGACCACCTCGTCCAGGCGTTCATGGAGGAGCATGGGTTCGCGCCGCCTGACGACCGCGTCGTGTGGCAGCGCCTCCGCGACGTGGCGGAGGAGACGAAGGTGGCGCTCTCCTCGCGAGAGGGGGTGGTCGTGCACGTGCCCTTCCTCTGCAAGAGCCCTGCGGGCCGCGACCTGGAGCTCCGGGTCTTGGTGAAGAGGGGGGAGTTCGAGGCGCTCACACGGCCCCTCGTCGACCGCACGCTCGACGTCTGCCGCGACGTCCTCGCGCAGAAGGGGTTCTCCCCGCGCGACGCCGACGACGTGCTGCTCGTCGGCGGCCAGAGCCGGATGCCGCTCGTACGGCAGCGCATCCGCGAGGAGCTTGGGCATGAGCCGGCGAGGTCGGTCCACCCCGACGAGGCGGTCGCGCTGGGCGCCGCCCTCCTCGGCGAGGCGGACGCGCGCATAGACTCAGCCGTGCTCCTCGACGTCCTGCCCATGAGCATCGGGGTGGGATCGCCGGGGGGGCGCATGGTCCCGATCCTGCCGCGCAACACACGCCTGCCGGCCAGGCGCAGCTACGAGCTGCCGCCGGTAGAAGACGGGCAGCGGGCCGTGGACCTGACGGTGTTCCAGGGCGACTCCGAGGATGTCTACCGGTGCGAGTACCTGGGCACGTTGAAGCTGGGGGACCTGCCGCCGGCAGATGGCGGCGCGGTCAAGATCGCGGTCGAGTTCTCGCTGGGAAACGAGGGCATCCTCTCGGTCTCGGCGCGCGACCTCGCGAGCGGGCAGGTGACCTCGGCGCACCTGGCGACCGTCGACTCGCCCGAGTCCTTGCGGGAGAGGCTGGGTCCCCCGGCCTCGCCGGCGGGACACCCCGAGCCCCCTTCTGCGGGCCAGCCGGGGGACGGGGATGCCACCGAGCGCCCGGTGGCAGCCGAGCGTGCCGGCGGTCCGACGCCGCTCCTCGACGCGCCGCGCCGCGGAAACCTCTTCGGGCGGCTGTTCGGGAGGAGAGGCCGGGCTTGCGGGTCGTGATCTTCCTCCGCGCGGAGGGCTGGGGCGCGCGCCAGCTGGCGGTGAGCCTGTCGCTCACCGCCGCCGCTTTCGGAGACGAGGTCCACCTCGCCCTCTTTGGCGAGCCGCTGCGGCTCTTCCTCGCGGACCGCTTCGACGAGGGTGCGCCGCCGGAGGCGGCCCCGTCGCGAGTGGGAAGCCTCTCCGTGGAACTCGGCGAGGGCCGCCGGGAGCTCGGGATCCGGGTCGTGGCCTGCGACACCGCGCTGAGGCTGATCGGCGCCGATCCCGCGCGCGCCTCTCCACCTCTGGATGCGGTGACCAGCCTTCCGTCCTTGTGGCGCCTGGCGCAGGACGGGCGCGCGCTCACCGTCTAGAAACGTTCTCAACGAGTGCTTCGGCCGGGAGTATGATGGCGGAGCATGGTACACTTCGCGTCAGCCCTTCTCCTCCTCTCGCTGGGTTCGCCCCTACCAGTGGTGGTCGTCGTCGGCCCCGCGACGGGGCCAGGTGCGCGCGCGCGGGCGCAGGTCCAGGCGGCGCTGTCGCGCGAGGAGGGCCTGGCGATCGAATCGCTGGGGAGCTGGCTCACGGCGGCGCACTCCGCAGGCGTCAAGGGGCCAGCGGCGCGCAGCAGAGCGGCGGTGGCCCGGATCGCCGACGCGGCGGGGGTCGATGCCGCGGTGGTGCTGACCGTCCGCGGCGAGGAGCCGCGCCTCATGCTTCGCGCCGTGCTGGTCGACGGCAGGGGGAGCACCCGGTGGACGTCGACTTACCCCCTGGGATCGCGAGGGATCACGCCGAGGAGGCAGATCGCCATCGCCGGAGCCGTCGCGGCCGTGCTCCAGCCGCCCCAGCTAGGCATCGACCTGGCTTCACCCCCGCGCGGCCCACCCCGGCGCGCCCCACCCCGGCGCCCCGCACCCCCTCCCGCTCCACGGCCCAGCTCGCCCCCGGCCCCGCCCGCTGAAAGGGCCGCCGAGGAGCTCACCGAAGATCCGGTCCTGCGCGTCGAGGTCGGCATGCCCGTCTCGTGGCGAAAGGCGTCGCTCTCCCCGAGCTCCGGGCCGGGGTTCGAGTACCGCAGCTCGGACCCGTACTTCGGTGTCGCGCTCGACGTGCGGCTGGCGCCGCTGCGCTTGGGAGAGTCGCCGGCCGGGCCGGGGTGGCTGCAGCCGCTGGAGCTCGATCTCGCGCTCGCCGGCTCGTTCGCCTCGACCCGCCTCGCCGACGGCAGGACGATCGGTTCGGGTGAGCAGCGGGCGGGTCTGGACCTCGTCTACCCGTGGACGCTCCCCACCGAGACGCGCGTCGCGGTGCGCGCCGGGTTCGCGTTGCACCGGTTCGCGATCGATCCGAACGACGTCGCCCCGCCCTCGACGCGCCGCGGCGTGCGCTTCGGGCTCGACCTGCGGCAACCGTTCTCGCGGAGATGGGCGGTGGACGCGGGCATCCGCGCCTACCCGATCTCGGGCCCCGGTTCCGACGAACTGGCGCGGTTCGGCCCGGGCGGGAGCGGGTGGGGGTACGAGCTGCTCGCGGGCCTGGAGGGACCGTTCCCTTTCTGGCGCCGCCTCGCCTGGCGGCTGGGGTATGACCTGCTGCACTTCTCCGACAGCTACTCCGGCTCGGGGTCGTCCTCGTCGGGCGGCAGCGGCGCATCCACGTATCACTCCGGCTCCGCGTCCCTCGTCTACAGCCTGTGATCGAGCTTGCCCGCGGGCCGCAGGGGCGCCTATGAACAACCACTTGCGCGAAGGACGCCGGCACCATGGCCACGGCCCTTGCTGAGAGGAGCGCGCTCGTCATCGGCGCGGGGGGGCTGGGCGGCCCGGCTCTGCTGGCGCTGGTGGGCGCTGGGGTCGGGCGCGTCACCCTCCTCGACGACGACTCGGTCGAGACCTCGAACCTGAACCGCCAGCCGCTCTTTGGCGAGGCGGACATCGGCCAGCGCAAGGCCGTCGCCGCGGCCCTGCGCCTTCGCCGGATGTTCCCTTCAGCGCGGGTCGAGGCCCTCGATCGCCGCTTCGACGAGTCGTCCGCGGCCGAGCTGGTGAGCGCCGCAGACGTGGTCGTTGACGGGTCCGACAACTTCGCCACGAAGTTCCTCGCCAACGACGTCGCCGTTCAGGCCGGAAAGCCGCTCGTCCACGGCGGTGTGCTGCGGTACACGGCCCAGATCCTGACGGTGCTCCCCGGGAAGACGGGCTGCCTGCGCTGCCTCTTCGAGGCGCCGCCGCCGCCGGTCGCCGTGCCGACGTGTGCCGAGGCGGGCGTCCTCGGTCCGCTCGCCGGGTTCGCTGGGTCGATCATGGGCGCGGAGGCGGTGCGCATCCTGTCTGGCCTGCGCGGGGCGTACGAAGGGCTCCTGCTCGTATACGAGGCGCGTACCGCGCGCTCTCGGGTGGTGCCGGTCCGGATGCGGCCCGGCTGTTCGGCATGTGCGATCGCCCCGCGCCCGGCGGGGGCCGCTCCGGGCGAGGCGGCGCGCGCGGTGCCGGAGCGAGCCGTTTGAAGCTCGAGAGGACTTGGCCGACTCGATGGTACACGGCGGAGGTCGCGAAGGTTCGAGCCGCACGCTGGACATCGCCGGCGCCGTCGATCTGCGGCAGCTCGCGTGTCCGATGACCTGGGTCCGGACCCGCCTCGCCCTGGACCGGATCGCGCCCGGCGAGGTCTTGGAGGTCGTGCTGCTCGCCGGTGAGCCGCTCGAGAACGTGCCGCGGACGGCCGAGCAAGAGGGGCACCGGGTGGCGCTTCGGGAGGCCAGGCCGGAGAAGGGCGAGGGCGCCTGGCGCGTCCTCCTCGTCAAGGGAACAGGGACCGAGGGAGGGGTGATGCTGCCGTGAGGTCCGGCTCGGGAGGTCCAGGTCCAAGCTCAAGTCCACGTACGAGAGCCAGCATGAACGAACCGGTCTCGAGAGGAGCCCAGCGTGTCCCTTTCGGAAGCTGAGATCGCTCGCTACGCGCGCCAGCTCATCCTCCCTGCGTACGGTCCGGTGACGCAGGAACACCTGCGGGCGGCGCGCGTCCACGTCGTGGGCGCGGGGGAGGTGGCCGGCCCGGCGCTGCTCTACCTGGCGGCCGCCGGGGTCGGGACGCTGTTCGTCGACGACGCGCTCGACGTCGCGGCCGAGGACCCGGCAGCCTGGCTCTACTCGGCCGATCAGCTGGGCACGCCGCGGCTCCTCGCCGCGCTGGAGGCGCTGCGCGCTGCGACCTCCCTCTCGAGGCCGCGGGCGCACGCGACCGCCGCGGACCCCACCGCCGTGCTCGTGTGCGCGAGCTCCGGCGGACTGGCGCGGACCGCGGCCGAGCGCGCCAGGGTGGCCGGCGTACCCCACGTCGTCGCCACGGCGGGCGGCGACGGGGGCGAGGTCATCGCGGTGCCGCCGGGGGCTCCCTGCTTCGCGTGCGCGGCACGGACCGGGAGCGGTGCCCCCGTTCGCCCCGGGGTCGCCGCCGCCGTCGGTGCCCTGGGTGCGGTGGAGCTCCTGCTGATCCTGAGCGGAGCGTCACAGGGGCCGGGTGGCCGGCGCATCGAGCTCGTCTCGGGCCGGCCCTGCTCGAGCGCGACAGCGCGCGTACCTGGATGCGCCTGCGGTCAAGGCCGCTCGGCCTAGAGGTGCGGCAGGCGAAGCGAGCGAAGGCGCCGCCGCCGGCGTATCGCGCTCTCGTGCAGGGGCAAGCTTTCCTGGCCGTCCCGGGAGGAGCGGGCTATACTCGCCACGCTCGCTTCACTCATCGCGCACGGGGATTCCGCCCGGAGGGATTGCATGGACGCGCAGACGGGCTTCATCATCTGGGTGACGGGCATGAAGGGCGCCGGCAAGAGCGCTCTCTCTCGGTTCGTGCACCGCAAGCTCGCGATGGCAGGCCATCCTGCCGAGCTCATCGACGCCGATGATCCCGACCAGATCCTCACCAGGGGTCTCGGGACGACCAAGGAGGATCGCGAAATCGCCGTCCGCCGCGTGGGCCACGTGGCGAAGATGCTCGCCCGCCAGGGAGCCGCTGCGGTCTGCGCGTCGCTCTCGCCCCATCGCGAGGCGCGGGAGGCGCTCCGGCGCGAGGCGCGCCGTTTCGTGGAGGTGTTCGTCGACTGCCCCATCGAGGTGCTGCACGAGCGCGACCCGATCTACCGCAAGGCGATGGCCAGCGAGGCGAAGGACGTGCCTGGCGTCGACGTTCCATACGAGCCGCCGACCCACGCCGAGGTGACGGTCCAGACCGATCGAGAGCCGGTCGAGATCGCCGGTGCGCGGGTGTTCCAGGCCCTGGTGGATCTGAAGTACATCGCCCCGGCGGAGTTCGGTCGCCTGACAGGAGGCCAGCGCCCGAAGCGCTCCCGCCCTCCGGCGCGCGCCAAGCTCGCGGACCGCGCGGCGGCACGGAAGGCGCCGAAGAAGGCGGCGGCGCGCACCGCGAACGCGGGGCAGAAGGCCAAGGCGCGCCGGCGATAAGATCGCCACGCCACGGGCACGAAGTACGTCACAGAGTCGCCGGGCTGCTGATGTCAAGGCTCTTTTTTTGACATCCGGGTATCGAGTGGTAGCGTGTAGGCATAAGTAACCATTGGGAGGACAAGACCTACATGGACCTGCAAGCCCAAGCCAGTTCCCCCAGTTCCACCGAGCTCCCCCCGTCGAGTTCGTCCCGCCTCGAGCCGATGCTGGTCCGGCTTCCCCCGTCGCTGGCCGGCCAGCTGAGGAAGCTCGCGCAGGCCACGCGCATCCGGCAGTCGGACTACCTGCGCGAGGCCGTGGCCGACCTCCTCCAGAAATACCGGAACGTGGAGGTCGGGCAAGGAGAGACCCGGTGAGCACCGAGCCCCGTGACCAGCGCGTCGCGCACGCGCAGGTCCGGGTTCGGAAGCTGGAGCTCCTGGGGTCGCCGGACCGACCGCCCGTGTTCCACGTCTTCGAGGAGTTCTACGCGCGGTCGCTCCATGACGTGGAAGAGGAGGCCGGACCACTGCCGGAGCCCGGGCGGCAGGCCGCTCGCCTTTCGAGAGGCGGCGAAGCACGGGTCAGAAGCCGAGGAGGCGGCTGCGAAAAGGGGGAGAGGGGTAGTCGACAGCGGCGAGGGTGAGCCCCCAGCCCGGAGCCCTCACGCCCGCATAGCGCTTGGAGGGGTCTCCCAGGATCTCCGACACGCGCTCCGGCGCGGCCGCGCCGACGGCGACGGTGACGATCGTACCGACGATGTTCCTGGCCATCGCGCGCAAGAAGCCGCTCCCCTCCAGGATCACCGCTGCGAGCGAGGCGTCGCGCGCGCTCACGACCTCGGCGCGCGTGATCCTGCGCACGGTGGAGCGACACCCGCGCCGCGATTCGAAGCGCGGCGCGGGTACCCGTCCCGCCCGGCGTGCCGTCTGGCCTCCCGGCCGCGCGAAGCCGCGGAAGTCGTGCTCGCCGAGCACGCGAGCGAGCGCGTCGCGGGCCCGGTCGAGGTCGAGATGGGGCGCGTCGAGACCCGGAAAAGCCCGCGGATCGGGGAGGCTCCAGGCGTAGCCCAGGACCTCGGCTGGAGGCGGCCATCCCACCAGGTAGACATAGGTGCGCCCACGCGCCGACGCGCGGGCGTGAAAGCTCGCGGGCACCGGCGCGGCCTCGAGACACAGTAGATCTCCCGGTGTCGCCGCGTTGATCGCGGCGCGGAGGCCGCAAACCTCGAGCGCGCTGCGCGTCGCGAAGGTCACGACCTGTTCTAGCGCGTGAACCCCAGCGTCGGTGCGTGCGGCGGGCTCGAGCGGGGCGCGGATGCCGATGTGCGCGAGCGCCGCCTCCAGACACCCCTGCACCGTGATGAGCCCAGGTTGGCGCTGGAATCCACGGAACGAGTGCCCAGTGTAGGCAAGACGCAGAGCGTAGCGGCGCCTTTCCATGGCTGCTAACTTGAGCACGCCTCTGTCGTCACTATCCAGCGCGATCCAGTGCGAGCCCTATCCAGCGACATGCCCACCGACGCACAACGACGAAGAGAGGCCACCCGCGAGTGGCTCTTCAAGACCAACGGCCAGGTGTTCGGGCCCATCCCGGAGCCGCAGCTCGTCGAGCTCCTCTTCCAGGGCCAGATCGAAGCCGGCACCGAGGTGGGCCTGGAGGACGGTTCCTGGGCGCCGCTCTCCAGGATCCCAGGCTTCCTCGTCCACGTCCGCAAGGCGGAGGCGCACGCCCGGGTCGAGGCGGAGGTGACGGGAGCGCGTCGTCTCGCGAAGCGCCGTGGGGCCGTGCGCCTGACCGCAGCAGCCGCGGTCGCGGTGGTGCTGCTCCTCGTGGTGGGCATCGGCGCGTGGGTGCTCGCCGTGAAGCGGCCCTGGGAGCGGCGCAGCCGGTTGCTCGAGGACTTCGGAAACGGCATCGCCATCACCGCGGTCCGCGTGGGAGGAGGCCCGCGATCGCTCGACGAGGTGGCGGTCCCCGACGTCCGGGCTCCGGCGCTCGCCCAGGGAGGCGGCGCGACCCGCGCGACCCGCCCCCACGGCCCCCACGGCCCGCGCGGCCCGCGCGCGGTGGCGAGCAACTCGAGCGCCCCCATCCCCGGCGGCGGCCTCGTCCTGGCGCAGTACGACGCCCGCAGCATCCAGGACGTCGTCGCTCGCCGTCAAGGCGCGCTCGCGCCCTGCTTGAGGGAGGAGGCGCAGCGGTCCCCCGACTTCACGGGCCAGATCCCCATCGAGTTCGCGGTGGGTAACGACGGCAGGGTGGCGCAGCTCTGGATCGACGAGCCGCGCTTCAAGTCGGGCGAGCTGAAGGAGTGCCTCGAGCGCAAGCTGCGGGAGTGGGCCTTCGCCCCGTTCCCGGGCCAGCGCCCCGTCGTATCGCTCGCGATCAAGATGGGGGCGCGCTGAGGGCTGCGCGAGCACGTGCGGGGTGCGAGGCGGGGGTATCGGGGGCGGAGCCCCCGATGTCAATGATGGCGCAGCCGCCGCCCCGCTCGCGGGAGCGAGCGAATGCGCCGCCGGCGCTGGCGGCGTCAGCCCCGGACGCTAGCCTGAGCAGGTGAGCGCGGCGGCGGAGAGATACGAGGCCCGCATCCAGGACCTCCCCGAGGGCTCGACGCGGCGGTGCGTGCTCGAGTGCGCGCGCCGCTTCAAGTCGTCCTGGGTCGATCTCGGGCGGGTGCTGTGCGAAGTGAAGCAGGGTTCCCTGTGGCGTGAGTGGGGTCACGCGAGCTTCGAGGACTACTGCGCGAGGGAGCTCTTCATCCGGAGGGCGACGGCAGAGAAGCTGACGATGAGCTACGGCTTCATCGAGCGCCACGAGCCGGAGATGGCGCGCGGGAAGGGGCCTCGCCCGGCGCCAGCGTTCGAGGTCATCGAGGTCTTGTCGCGCGCCGAGGCGGCCGGGCGCCTGCCGGAGGGCGGCTGGCGGGAGGTGCGCGAGGACGTCCTCGAGAGGCCCCCCACGCCTGCGACGCTCTCCCGTCAGCTCAGCGAGCGTTACGGTCCGCCGTCGCCGCCAGAGCCCCCGCCCGAGGCTGAGAGGTTGCGCAAGCTCGCAGCCCTGGCACGCCGGCTCGCGGGCGCGTGCGCCAGCGAGAGCGCGCTGCCGAGGGCGGTGGCGGATCGCGCCCGGGCGCTCGCCGAGGACCTCGCTGAGCTGATCGACTCCTGAGCCACACGTCCACCCTGCCGAAAAAGGCGTTTCGTCGCACCCGCCCGGCGTCGTGCCACCTTGTCCGGGGATATCGCCACCCCATGGTGGCACCCGGGAGGTGGCCCTGTGGGGTCGCGAGGCGCGGCGGTGGCGACGAGCGGGAGCTATATTGGCCACCGTGGACTGTGTGGGCGCCATGTTTGGTGTAAGATCGCGGCCTGAGAGGGACCCTTGAGCCGCAAAGAGCACCACCACGGGAACCTGAGCTGCTCGTTCTGCGGGAAGGGGCAGCGAGAGGTTCGCAAGCTCATCGCCGGGCCCACCGTCTACATCTGCGACGAGTGCATCCGGCTCTGCAACGACATCATCGCCGAGGAGGTCGAGCGCGACGAGGGCCGCCCCGCCGTCTCGCTCCCGACGCCCTCGGAGATCAAGACCTTCCTCGACGACTACGTGGTGGGCCAGGACCGCGCGAAGAAGGTCCTCTCGGTCGCCGTCTACAACCACTACAAGCGCGTCTACTCGAAGAAGCCGGCCCGGCCGATGCGCCCCGGCCAGGGACGCCCCGCGACCGAGGACGTCGAGCTGCAGAAGTCGAACATCCTCCTCATCGGCCCCACCGGTTCGGGGAAGACGCTCCTCGCGCAGTCCCTGGCCAGATTCCTCAACGTCCCGTTCACCATCGCCGACGCGACGAGCCTCACCGAGGCCGGTTACGTGGGCGAGGACGTCGAGAACATCATCCAGAACCTGCTCCACAACGCCGACTACGACGTCGAAAAGGCCGCGCGCGGCATCGTCTACATCGACGAGATCGACAAGATCGCGCGCAAGGGCGACACGCCGTCGCCCACCCGCGACGTGGGCGGGGAGGGCGTCCAGCAGGCGCTGCTCAAGATCATCGAGGGGACGCGCGCCAACGTGACGCCGCGCGGCGGCAAGAAGTACAACCAGCAGGAGTACATCCAGGTCGACACCTCGAACGTCCTCTTCATCGTGGGCGGGGCGTTCTGCGGGATCGAGGGGGCGATTCGGCGGCGCGTCGGCGTCAAGGGTCTGGGCTTCGGCGCGCGCATCGATCGCAGGGAGGACCAGTCGCTTGGAGAGATCCTCGCCAAGATCGAGCCGACCGATCTCGTGAAGTTCGGGATGATCCCCGAGTTCGTGGGGCGCGTGCCCATCATCGCGACCCTCTCCGATCTCACCGAGGACGACCTCGTCACCATCCTCACCCAGCCGAAGAACGCCCTCACCAAGCAGTACGTGAAGCTGTTCGAGATGGAGAAGGTGAAGCTCTCCTTCACGCGCGAAGCGCTCCGGGCATGCGCCCGGGAGGCCATGCGGCGCAAGTCCGGAGCCCGCGGCCTGCGAGCCATCCTCGAGCAGGCGATGCTCGACATCATGTACGACGTGCCCTACCGGGAGGGCGTGAAGGAGTGCAAGATCACGGAGGGTGTCATCCTGAACAAGGAGCCCCCGCTGCTCTCCTTCGAGAAGGAGAAGAAGCTCGCCTGAGAGTGCTGCGGTCGGCTCGAGAGCCGGCCGATGGCCTCCTCGCCAGCTCGCTCCGTCACCTCCGGGGTGCCCCCGGGCCGCTTTCTGCCCGCTCACACTGTGGCGCTCCGGCACGTCGCAGGTCATAATAATAGCCAGTCAATCGGCGTGGTTATCGCTGGCACCGCCCTTGCTGGATGCCCGCTTGAAGGTCGGGGGCGCTCGCCGCGTCCCTGGGGCGTGCAACGGAGGCCAGACATGAAGACGAAGCTCGCCGCCCTGTGCCTCATCGCGCTCTCGCTGCCCGCGCCGGCTCAGGACAACGCGGATGAGGAGTACTGGGACGACGACACGGGCGTCGAGGAGCGCGACCAGGCTCAGGTCGACGTCTCGGTGGACATGGGCACGCCCGGCGCGAGCGTGAGCTTCTCCACCTTCCACGACGAGCTTGCGCCCTATGGCGAGTGGGTCACCGTCGGTGCCTACGGGCGCGTCTGGCGGCCGCTGCACGTCGCCGCCGGGTGGAGGCCGTACTACTACGGGCGCTGGGAGTGGACTGACGAGGGCTGGCTCTGGGTCTCCGACGAGCCCTGGGGCTGGGCTGCCTACCATTACGGGCGCTGGGCGTACGATCCTAGCTACGCCTGGGTCTGGGTCCCGGGGTACCAGTGGGCTCCGGCGTGGGTGACGTGGCGCTACGGTCCCGAGTACATCGGCTGGGCGCCGCTCGGGCCGGGCTTCTCCGTCTACGTGACGAGCTACCCCGTCCTCTACAACTGGTGGACCTTCGTGCCCTGCCAGCGCTTCGTGGCGGTGCCCGTCCACACGGTCGCGTTCAGCGGAGCTCACGTGCGGGGCATCTGGCACGGGACCCAGCCGGCCCCGCCGCGGGCGATCGCGTACGGCGGCGCGCGGGCTCCGGCCTGGGGCGGGCCGGCCCGCCCGTTCGTCGAGACTCGAATCGGTCGCCCGATCACGCCGGTGCGGGTCCACCCGGTCGCGTCGGCGTCGGCGGTGTCGGCGGCTCCGGCGCGCAGGGGGTTCGTTCCGATCTACCGGCCCGAGGTGAGGCCCTCCCCGGCTCGCAGCGGCTTCGCGCCGGCGGCTCCCGCTCCCGCCCGATCGTGGAGTCCGGGCGCTCCGCACCGCCCGGCAGCCCCTTCCCAGGGCGGCAGCGGGACGGCGCGCGCAACGCCGGTGCCGGGCGGCGGCTGGCGCGGCTCGACAGGGGTCCAGGCGCCCAGTCGGCCCGCTCCGCCGACCCACTTCGCGCCGGCGCCTCGAGTCGGGGGCTCCGATCCCTCTCCACGACGCCCCACGAGCTCCGTCCCCGCCCCGCGTGAAATGAGCCCCGGTCCCGCTCCGCGCCCCATGACTGGCGGGATCCCTCCCGCGCCGCGCTTCTCCGGAGGCGCTGGGCCCGGCGCGGGGCAGCGCGTCGCGCCTCAGGCGCGACCTCAGGTTCATCCTCAGGGCGGGCGTGGGCCGGCGCCCGCAGTCGGCCATCGCGGGCAGGGCGGAGGGCAGGGGCAGCACCATCGTTGACGCCTCGTGGCCCCGGCTTCCCGTTGCCCGAGGCCGTCCCCGTCCCCGACCCCGGCAACGAACCCGCTCCCGGTCCCGCTCCCGGCTGTTGGTTTCTCGACGAGCTCAGCTCTCTGCGATCTGGATCGTCGTCTTCATCCGGTTCCCGGTGTCGAGGTCGCTTGCGCTGACCGTGAGGATGCCCTCCACGTTCACCTCGAACAGGACCTCCAGGCGGACGGAGCCGGCGGGGGCGGGGCGTACGCCTCCGAACGTGAACTCGCCGAGGAGCTCGTTGTTCGCGACCTCTCGGCCGTCTCCCTGGAAGATGCGCACCATGAGCTCGCTCTGGTTGTCTATCGAGCTCGTCGCCGCGAGCGCCTTGGCATTGGGGATGGGGGCGTTGCGGGGGAAGACGACGTGCATCTTCCCTCCCGCTCCCTCGAGCCCGATGGCCATCGGGATGACGTCGAGGAGCTGGAGCTTGAGATCCGAGCTGTCCTGCAGCGACCAGCCGTAGAGCGCCGCCCCGATCGCCACCGCCTCGTCGGGGTGCACGCCCTTCGACGGGGGCTTCCCGAAGAAGGCGGTGAGCCGCTCCTGGACCATCGGCATCCGCGTCTGCCCCCCGACCAGCATGACCTGGTCGATGTCCTTCGCCTCGAGCCCGGCGTTCTTCAGCACCTGCTCGACGGTGGTGACGGTGCGGTCGATCAGGTGCTGCGTGAGCTGCTCGAGGAGCGCCCGCGTGAAGCGCAGATCGATGTTGAGGGGCTGGCCGCGGGGGGTCATCGTGATGAAGGGGATGGAGAACGGGGCCTCGGTCCGGGCCGAGAGGTCGATCTTGGTCCGCTCGGCGAGGTCGCGCACGCGCTGCATCGCCACCGGGTCGCCGGCGAGGTCGATGCCGTGCTTGCGCTGGAAGTCCTCGAGCACGTACCGGATCACCGCGTCGTCGAAGTCGAACCCGCCGAGGAAGATGTCGCCACCCGTGGACTTCACCTCGAAGACCCGGTCGCGGATCTCGATGATGGAGACGTCGAAGGTGCCGCCGCCCAGGTCGTAGACGAGGACCCGTTCCTGTAGCCCCTTGCCGAGGCCGTAGGCGAGGCTCGCGGCGGGGGGCTCGTTGATGATGCGCACCACCTCGAGCTCGACCAGGCGGCC
>Ga0209342_10003748_pt1 | contig 15954 bp, 15 predicted proteins | sample RifCSP16_2_FD_184023 | JGI IMG/M metagenome (GOLD analysis project Ga0209342, IMG submission 184023) | Soil microbial communities from Rifle, Colorado - Rifle CSP2_sed 16_2 (SPAdes) (version 2) | ecosystem: Environmental > Terrestrial > Deep subsurface > Rock core/Sediment | place: Rifle... | reverse complement strand
GGCATGACCTGCTCGATCTAGCGAAGGCGGCCGCCGAGGCGGCAGCCGACCGCCAGGCGACCGACGTCGTCCTTCTCGACCTGCAGGGGATGGGCGGCTTCGCCGACTACTTCGTCATTTGCACAGGCGCCACCGAGCGCCAGCGCCAAGCCGTCGCCGACGCCGTCGAGGCCTCGGCCACCACGATGGGAGCCGGCAAGGTCCAGCGAGAGGGATCAGCGTCCTCGGGGTGGCTCCTCCTCGACCTGGGCGGCGTCATCGCCCACATCTTCGCCCCCACCGACCGCGCCTTCTACCAACTGGAGCGCCTTTGGTCCCGCGCTGCGCCGGTGTTGCGCATCCAGTAGGCCGCAAGGCACCTACGCTATCCGCAGCCTGCCTTCAGCCTTCGGCTGGGAGAGCAGCTCCTCCCCCTTGCAGAGCTCCTGCGCCAGGCCCAGGATGGCCTCCCGGCGGTTGCGGTGGAAGGTGCTTTCACTGATGGCGTGCTTCGTGATGATGCGCGCGTTCGAGATACCCGTGACGTACGCCTCCGATATAATCGAGTAATGTAGCGCCTGGCTCCCGCTGGCCGCAGCCGCGCGGTTCGTCGGCCGCAGACGCTCGACGGCCACCGTCAATACTTCGCGCAACGCTTGCGCGTTTTCGAGAGGCGTCGCCGTCAAGCCGCCGGCGTCACCCCAACTGGCGCGCATCGCCGCGATGGTGCTCGGCAGTAGGTCTATCAGCTCACATCGTGAAAGCGCCGCGGGGTTGTTCAGCCGGCGGAGCGCTTCCTCGATGGGTTGGACGAACCGTTCGGCGGACTGACCACCAGCCCCATTCCTCCCGTCCACCCAGATGGGCTCGGACGCCCTACCTGGCTCACCGGTCGAGACACCCACGCCCTCCGCGACATACGATGACCCGTCGGCCTCCCCACCCCCTCGCAGCACCTCGGCCAACGAGTCATACAGTGCGATCAGGTCCCGCGACCATGCCTGGGCCCGCGCTGCGACCTTGGCGTCATCGCCCTCCTGCAGAAGCGCTATGAGCGCTGCGTCTGCATTTACTGCGTGGCGGATGCACTCCTCGGACGCGGCCCGCTGGCGCGCGTGGATGGCTTCGAGCCGGTCCAGGACCACCGCGTCGGGCTTGGGAAGCTCCCCCTTCTCATAGCGCGCCAGGTATTTAGCCAGTTGCTGCTGACGCTCCAGGAGCTGCTTGAGCGCTGGAATCACTTCCTCATCAAGCTGCACGACCGCATCGGCCAGCAAACGCGTCAACTCCGAGTTGCCCTGGGATGCTGCGCGCCGCTCGGCCAGCCGGGCTGCTATCGATTCACGAATCGCCACGAGCTGACGAAGCTCTGCAGATGCCGGCGTGGAGGGAGCGGTCATCACCACGACTGCGCCGGCAACGTAACCCAACACCCCCAGGAGCAAGACCCAGGGCGCTCGCGCGGCCCACGGCGCCAGCGCCGGCAGCATCGCCATTGCCCCCGCCACCAGCGCGCTCGCTGCCAGCAGGAGCAGACCGAACGGATGCGTGAGTGCGCGCCGCAGCAAAGGAGCCTCGCCCTCCGAGCCCTGAACAGAAACCGCCAGCTTCAGCAACATGTTAGAAATACCTGCCGAACTCCGCAAGTATCCCGGCTAGACTCTCCTCGGTTGCCCCCTGGTAGGCCGATCCCGTCGCCCCCGCGATGATCCGTCCTATCTCCATGTCAGCATCGCCGCCCAGGCCAATAAAGAACACGTGGATACGGTGGCGCGTGCTCAGCGCCAGTTCCGTTCCAACGATGTTCTGCTTGGCCACTGCCCTCCCGAACTCGTCAACGCACTGGGTCTCTGGAGCGAAGCCCGCGCACGTTCGAATGCGCCGCTCGTCGGTGGATACCATGTTGACCAGCGCGTGCAGGTTCTGTCCGCGGTTCGCCTGCCCGTCGGTCATCACGACAACGCCCCGGATGGCATCCGGGTCCCCGGGCGCGGCGTCGGTCATCCGCACACCCTCGATGATGGCATCGTAGAGAGCAGTGTTGCCATTGGCCCTCATCGCCTGGATGGCATCCGCTATCTTGAAGCGGTTCTCGAGCAGCGGTGCGACTTCGACGCGCGTTCGAATCGTGTCGTCGAATGTCAGCAAACCCACGAGGTTGTTCTTTGCCATGCCATCGACGGCGCGCACCAAGCCCTCCTTGGCCTGAGTGAGCTTGCCGCCCAGCATCGAGGCCGAGACATCGGCCACAAACGTGACCACCCCCGGCTTCTTGACGTCGTCCCAAGATTGCAGGATCGCCGTGGCTGCGCTGGGGTCGACTCGGTCGGGATTCACGATTGTCGTGGGCTTCGCTGGGTCCAGACCCCACCTACCGCTAATAGGGTCGGCGTTGGGTAGGCCCGTGGGCGAGCGAAAGCCTTCATTCATGAACCGCCGCTGCTGTCCCTCTTCACGGAGAAAGGAGACCCACCTCTCCGCCGCTTCCACCTGCTCTAGGGTCACCCAAGGCGCCTGGACGATTCCAGCGGAGTTGGCGTTGGCCGACGATCCCTCCTTGGGATACATCATGACCATCGGTCGCGAGATCGGCTGCCGTTTCGTTTCGTTCCCTATCGTGCCCGGCTCCGTCCCGTTGTAGAGGCCGACCAGGTTGTCCTCCGGCAGGAAGAAGAAGTGGCCAAAGCGTGGCCCGTTGAAGATCTTCGAGTTCAATGGCAACGTGCCGACCATATAGTGGTCAACGGCGCTTTGGAACTCCTTCACGTAGGCCACCACCTTCGGGTCGGTGATGTCGGCGACTGTAAGCCGCTCAGCTGGTTTGCCTGCGGCGATCGAATAAAGCGTGAAGAGAACGCTGCGGCCCGTCGTGGATGTCGCGGGGTCGGTGTAGGCCATCAGCGGCTGCTGGCCCCACTCGATCTTAGAGCAGGGATACTTCGACCAGCCCCTCGGGTCTGTCACGAGCGCCACAATGTCGGCATACCCGATCTCCCTGTTTGGCCAGCCGAGGCATTCCGCCATGTCCCGGAAAGTGACGATACCGACGTACGTTCGAGCGATGCTCTTGCTCTTAGTGAGGTCCACCACCGCGCGGCCGACCGCGTGGTTGACGTACACGAGCCAGTGATCAGCGGAGGGCGTCACTATCACGGGGTCCGGGACCTTTGGGTCCAGCGCAATGCCCTTCGAAATCCGGGACACAAGGTCGTCAGCCTGCTCCTGAGATCCATACCCGTGGAAGCGGACCACGATGCGTTTCCCCGACTGCGTCAGGTGGTTCGCCTTGTTGAACTCGTCTGAGAACGCTGGCAACAACGCGGGCCGCGCCATGTGGCCGCTCGCCCAGTGGGTGACGACCACCGTCGGCGGCGGCTTGACCAGTCCCCAGACGATGACGGCGGCCACACCGAACAGCCAGAGAGTCGCGACGAGAGCAAGCAATCGCTCTCGCGTCAAGGTGAAGTCGGACATGGTATACACCCCCAGTTGGGATTGTCTGGGCCCCACCATTGTTTCCCAAAGATCGGATAGCGTAGCGTAGGTGATCCAGGGCGCTCTGACCATAAAGCGTACGGCTCTGCCGAGGAAGAGGAGACCGCCCCAGACCGCGAGCCCAGCGGCCCGGGCACCCAGACGTAGCAGGACAAAGATGGTCGTGACGCCGAGCCAGAGATAGCTCCAAGGGACGCCGACGGCCTTCTTCAAGGCGGCAACGACACCCTCAGCGCCGATCCGTAGGTAGTGCACGATCGTCAGCGGACCGAGCCAGAGGTACCCGACGATGGCCCGCACGCCACGCCACAGATACCGCAGCGGGAGAGCTACCATACTGGTGAGCGCCCCAGCGAGCGTACTGAGGCCCAGCCACAGGTAGTGCGCCACGGTCGAGACGCCCAGCCACAGGTACCTCAGCACCGTGGAGACGACCAGCCAGAGGTAGCTCGCCACCGTCGACACGCCCAGCCACAGGTACCTCATCACCGTGGAGACGCTGAGCCAGACGTACCGCAGCACCGTCGACACGCCCAGCCAGACGTAGCGCGCCATCGTCGCGACGCCGAGCCAGATGTAGCGCAGCACCGTGGAGAGGCCCAGCCACAGATAGCGCGCCATGGTCGAGATGGCGAGCCATAGGTACCGCAGCACCGTCGAGACGCCGAGCCACAGGTAGCGCGCCACCGTCGCGACGCCGAGCCAGATGTAGCCCGCCACGGTCTCGACGCCGAGCCAGATGTAGCGCAGCACCGTGGATAGGCCGAGCCACAGGTAGCCCGCCATGGTCGAGATGCCCAGCCAGAGGTAGCGCAGTACGGTGAACACGGCGAACCACAAGTACCGTACGACCGTCGACATGCCGACCCAGACGTAGCGCAGCACGGTGGAGACCACGAGCCAGAGGTAGCTGGCGAGCGTGGAGATGCCGAGCCACAGGTAGCGCAGCGCCGTCGTCATCGCACGCCAGAGGTAGACCAGGACGATGCCCAGACCGATGTACAACGCCACCGTGGCGATGACCTGCCAGCCGAGCCGTCGCGCTGTCCACATGACTAGCAAGACGGTTCCAAGGGAGATCATGGGGTGGCGCAGCGTCTCGGAGACCGCGAGGCGGAGGTAGCGCGGGGCGGTTGAAGTGCCCAACCACACGTAGCGCAGCACCGTGGAGACGCCGAGCCAGGCGTACCGCAGCACGGTCGAGACACCCAGCCCGACGTAGCTCAGCACCACCGAGACACCGAGCCAGAGGCAGGGCGCCACCGTCGCGACGCCGAGCCAGGCGAAGCGAATAGGAGTGGCAACGCCCCACCAGATGTAGCCCACGATATTGGCAATCACTAGCCCGACATAGCGCAGCGTCGTCCGGATGGCCAGCCAAAACAGCCGCCAGCCTGCAGCCACGGTGCGAGCGGATACGGCGAGACTAGCAACCACTGGCATCATCACTGGCGCAAGCGCCTTCGACAGGAGCGCCAACACGCGATGTCCCGGTGGCCACTGGTTGAGAAGCCAGATGCCCCACGCCGTTATCCGGTAGGCCGCCATCATGCCGATCACGGCGCCCAGGTAGGACACGCCGGCGATGGCCGTGAGCAGCCCACCGGCTGATGCTTCGCCGAACAGGCCCCCCGCCATGAGCCACGCCGCAATGCGATCGCGCTCATCGGTGCTCAACGCGGCCGGTATGAGCCGGAGCAAGGTGAGGCCAAGCCACCATCCGGCGACGGGCGGCTGTGGGACCAATCGGGTGCTCGGGACCGCCCTGCGACCTTGCTCAATCTCGGATAGGCGACGCTCGAACAGGCGGCCACGCTCCGCCATCTCGGCGAGACGTCGTTCGACCTCCCGGCCACGCTCCTCATCGGCGAGACGTCGTTCGAACGCGCGCTCTTCGTCGGCCATCATCTGTCTCTTCTCCCCTGACTATATGCCCTCTCTGAAGCCTTGTGTCTACCTCTTCCGCTGAATCGCGGGCCCGGGTGCTAGTGGCCCCGTAACTCCACCTTCAGCGCGCCGACCAGCCAGAGCGCGCCTATTGCCGCCAGGAGCCTATTACGTGTGAGAGACATGACATCACCTCCTAGTAGCTAAGGCCCGCCTCGCTTATCTGGGGCCCCGTATCGGTTTGAGCTGAGACATCGGTCACCTCCTATGATTTTCCTACTGCTTTGACAGACCTCTGACTAAGCCTATGTTACCGTCTGTTCCCGTCATATGACTGCTATACTATATTGCTATATATGATGTCAAGCTCTCAGCGCATGGTATATGCTGCTATTTAGCATATCGCGGCCCATGCGTGTCCCACTCATAGCCTTGCAGCTCCGCCTTCAGCGCGGCCAGCTCGTCGTCGACCGCGTCGCGGGAAGCCAGTTCGTTCAGCTCTCGTTCCACCACATCGCTCGTCGCGGGCGGCAGGGCGAGCAGGTCGCTCCCGACCAACGCGTCGAGGGCAGACGCACGCGCCTGCATCAGCTCGACCTTCTCCTCCGCGCGAGCCAGGGCGGCCCCCAGGTCGGCGGTGTCGCCGGACAATCCCGAGAGCGCCTCGTTGACGCGCACCTGGGCCTCGGCGGCCGTGTAGCGGGCCGAGAGCGCCTCCCTGCGAACGCGAAGCTCCTCGATGCGGGCGGAAACCTGTTGCTCGGCGAACGCCAGCTTTCGCTCCTCCTCGCCCACGTCAGCCGCCTGTCGCTCAAGCCCCGCAAGCTCCCGGACGGCCGTCTGCTTGCGCTGGAGAGCGATCCGGGCGAGATCTTCGCGCCCAAGGCCCAAGGCCCGCCTTGCCTGCTCCTCGATCTGGGGCACGCGAGTTTGGAGCTTCTCCACCTGCATCTCAAGCCTTCGCTTGGAGACGGCTACCTCGACGAGGCCCTGCCTCACCTTGTGCAACAGCTCCTGCTGCTGTCCGTACACGTAACCCATGACCTCCAGCGGGTCCTCCGCCTGATCGAGCGTGGCCTTGGTCTTGATCCTCAGGAGGAAGAGGATGCGAGCCCACAGATTCATCGGATACCTCCCTGCTTACACTTATAAAGGCGCACGGTTGGGTCCCTCTATGAGCTGGCTCACACAACGCCCTGGCCGCTCGCGGAACGTCCCAGGTCACTAGTCATCACTACTGGAGAGGAGCTGCAGCAGGTTGAGGAAGAGGTTCAGGATGTCGAGATAGACGTTGACGGCTAGAAGGATCACCGTCCCCTGGCTTGCCCCGCTCGCGCCAGCCGCTCGATTCACGTCGTAGACGATGTACGCGCTGAAGAGGACCGCTGAGATGGCGGCGACGACATGCGAGTAGAGGGGCAGATGCACGAACAGTCCTATGACAGAAGCTAGGATCACAGCGGCCAACCCGAGGAAGAGCGTGGGCCCAAGCCCCGCAAGGCTGCGCTTCGTCGTCGCACCGTACACGGCGCCGACGAAGGTGATCGCCGCCGTCGCGGCCGCCGCATAGAGCACGGTGCCAGCGAGGCCTTCTCGTATGAACGCCTCCAGGACTAGCCCAAGCGCCATCCCCTCGAATGTGCTGAAGGCGTAGAGCAGGACCAGGTTGAGCGGCGTTCGCTCCCTGAGCCAGAGTAAGACGACCAGCGTACCCAGGCCACCGAGGGCCGCCATCGGTAGGGACGACGGGCCGGCTAGCAGGCCGAGCAGGGCTCCGCAGCCGGTGAAGACAAAGGCCAGACCGACCAGGTTGAGTACTTTCGCAACTGCAAGGGCGCGCTCGGTCTGACCAAGCTCCCTGCCCGAAAGCCGAGCAACGTGGGCGTCCATGTGCGGGTACCTCCTTTTGCTTCTTGCTCCCACTGTAGAGACACGAAGCTGCCAAGGAGTACCGCTGAACCGCCAAAAGCTGCCGTCTCTCCGACCAACGTCAGAAAAGAAGCGAGCTCTTGCCTCTTAGCAAGAGCTCGCCACAGGCCACGCTTCAGCTTGGGCTCGCTACGTGCCCCCAACCCACCCTTCATCGATACGCCGGTAGCCCACTAGCTCGTCATCCTTGAAGAAGAGGCCGATCTCGCGGGCGGCGCTCGCCGGCGAGTCGGAGCCGTGGACGAGGTTGTGGCCCGTGTCCAGGGCGAAGTCGCCGCGGAGGGTGCCGGCCTCTGCTTGCATGGGGTTTGTCTTGCCCATGAGCTGGCGCACGGCCTCGATGGCGTTTGGCCCCTCGACCACCGCAGCCACCACCGGGCCGCTGGTGATGAACTGGATCAGCTCGTCGTAGAAGCCCTTGCCGACGTGCTCGGCGTAGTGCCGTTCGGCGAGGTCACGACGTATCTGGATGAGCTTCAGACCAACGAGCTTCAGCCCGCGCTGCTCCAGCCGGCCGAGCACTGTGCCGACGAGGCCGCGCTGCACACCGTCGGGTTTCACGAGGACAAGCGTTCGCTCCATGGACACTACGCCTCCTGATGTCGAATAGGAACGCGGGGCTGGCTGATGGCAGGCCGCCGCAGATAGAGCGGCTCCACTCGGTCGAGGTCCTCTACCTCGCCTCTCGCGAGCCGCCCCCAGGCCAGCTCCGCCAGCACCCCCGCGCGCCGCACAGCCGCGGCGCCCGTGAGCACGCGGTCGGGCCCGCATGTCTGACGCAGCGTATGGGCGAGCTCAGTCCCGATCTCCCCGCAGAACAGGGCGTCACTGCGTGCCCAGACCGGCAGATCGGCCGCTCGCACGAACTGGGGCGGCACCAGGCAGCGCCAGCCCTCCTCCCCAGTCCCTTGGTAGAGGGCGACTGCCAATTCACCACGGCCGGCCTCCTGCACGGGACAGATGGGACGACCAGTGACGGCGAATGGGTAGGCGGCGACCTCCAGCGTGCCCACGCCGATAAGCGGTATGTCGAGAGCCAGGCACAGGCCTTTGGCGGTGCCGAGGCCCGTCCGCAGCCCGTTGAACGAGCCTGGCCCAAGCGCCACCGCGACAGCCCCCAGATCGCGGATGACCGCCCCCTGCAGTTGGAGAAGGTGATCGATCTGTGGCAGAAGCGTGGCGCTGTGGCGGCGGCTCCCCTGGCCGCCAGCAGGCGAGGCGTGCCAAGTCACCTCCGACAACAGGCGTCCCTCGAGGGCCAGGGCAACGCTTGCCTGGTCGGTCGAGGTGTCGATGGCCAGTTCCATCAGTCGCTTGGGACAGCGGCGCGGAGCGCCTCCAGCCGCGCCTGATAGCGAGGCGACCTCGCCCGGAAGCGAAGGGCGCGGCGCTGTTCGTCGACGTAGGTGAAGTGGACGGTCAGGTTCTCCTCGGGAAAGAGGGCCACGGCCCGCTCGGCCCACTCGACCACACAAAGGCCGCCACCGTGGAGGTAGTCCTCAAGGCCCAATTCTGCGGCGTCCTCGAAGCCGAGCCGGTACAGGTCGACGTGGTACAATGGCAGCCGCCCGCGATACTCGCGGATCAAGACGAAGGTGGGGCTCACGATCGGCTGAGGCACATCAAGGCCACGCGCCAGGCCCTGCGTGAAGCAGGTCTTGCCGGTCCCGACATCGCCCACGAGTAAAAGAAGGTCGCCCGGCTGCGCCAGGCGGCCAAGCGCCTCGCCCCAGAACTGAGTCGCCTCGGGGCTGTCGGTCGTCACGTCGAGCGTTGCGGCGTCGCTCATACTTCGACAGGCTCAGGGTGAGCGGGGAGGTCCAACTCATGGCGGCCCTTCGACAGGCTCAGGGTGAGCGGGTTCTTAGGGCCAACGGTGAGCGGATTCTTACCGCTCATGGTGAGCCTGTCGAACCACGGGCGGCCTCGCGAAAGTGGTCCCAGCCCCCCGAACCCACGTCCATCGGTCGACCGGCGGCGTCGACCACGGTGACCCTTCCCGCTGGGCCATCCTCGATCGCGCCGACGCGGCTGAGCGGCAGCCCCCGCCTCTGCGCCTCGCGCAGGAGCGGCCCCGGGCACGCGATGAGCAACTCGTAGTCCTCGCCACCGGTCAGAGCCCAAGCCAAGGCCCGCTCCGGAAAGAGGGCCTCCAGCGCAGGATGGACCGGCATCAGAGGCGCTTCGACACGCGCGGCAACGCCGGAGGCGCGGCAGATGTGGCCCAGGTCGGCGAACAGTCCATCGCTGATGTCCATGCCGCAGCGGACGCCCAGCGCGAGAAGGGCCGCCCCCTCCTCCACCCGCGGCTGCGGGCGATGATGCGCGGCAATGAGCAGGGCGACCCGCTCGCCCGCGTGCCCGGAGGCGAGGGCTTCCAAGCCCGCACGCGACGCGCCGAGGCTGCCGGTCACCGCGATCGCATCGCCCGGCTGGGCGGCCGAGCGCAGCAACCAGGCCGGCGCACCGTCGGGACCCGCCCCGGCGCTGCCGATGAGCGCGCCGATCACCATCACGCAGGGGGCGCGTGCCATATCGCCGCCGGCCAGGCTCACGCCCCAGCGCTCGGCGGCCTCGCCAAGCCCTCGGTAGAACTCCTCCACGTCCGCAACCGCTACGTCGGGTGGCAGCCCAAGCGTAATGAGCGCATAGTCGGGCCGCCCGCCCATGGCGGCGATATCGCTCAGATTGACGGCGAGCGCCTTCCAGCCGAGGTCCCGCCAGGACGTGGTATCCCGACGGAAGTGGACCCCTTCAACCAGGGCGTCGGTCGTCGCGAGCTGGACACGGTCGCCGTCTCGCCAGACAGCGGCGTCATCACCGATGCCGACGATCAGCTTGGCATTGGGGGGCGGTGCGAGGGCAGCGACGCGTTCGATGAGACCGAACTCGCCGAGCTCGGCGATGCGCATGGCCGTATTATAGAGGCGCTCGGGAGGCCGAACAAACGCAGCGAACACCAGTTTCGCTACTTACCCATCGGCGGCACGTAGCTTGCCCTCACCACAGGCCGCCCGTACAATGGCCTCATGGCGCAGCTAGGCGCTGTAGGTCTAGGGGCGGTCCGTCGACATGGCAACACGCATCTTCCTCCTCACCAGCAACCCGGGCGTGGGCAAGACCACGCTGGTGCACAAGCTCATCGCCCGCTGGAAAGGACCTGTCGGTGGCTTCACCACCGAAGAGATCAGACCCGATAGCCGGCGCCAAGGCTTCAAGCTCATCACGCTCGACGGCCAGTCGGCCGTCATCGCCGGCACCGACATCCAAACGAAGCACCGCCTCGGCCGCATCAACGTGGACGTGGACGCCATCGAGCGCGTCGGCGTGCCCGCCCTCGAACGCGCTCTGGAGCAGGGCGGCCTCATCGTCATTGACGAGATCGGCAAGCCCGAGCTCCTGTCCAGCGCCTTCATCGACGCGTTGCACCGCATCGTTGCGAGCGACCATCCGGTCCTCGCCACACTCATGCTTGGGTACCACGAGGAGGTCGAGGCGCTCATCAAGCACCCGGAGGCCCGCGTGGTGCAGGTGACCCTGGCCAACCGCAACGAGCTGGTCCACCAGATCGCCGCCGCCCTACGTCCGTTTGAGGGAAGCTCACAGCCTGAGGCGGCGGAGACCCCGTAGCGCCCGCATGCGCTTCAGCGGCAAAGCGGCCCTCGTCACGGGGGCGGGCCGGGGCATCGGCCGAGCAATCGCCCTGGCCCTGGCCCGCGAGGGTGCCGACGTGGTGCTGAACTACGCTAACAGTAGGGACGGGGCCGAGGCCGCTGCCCGCGAGGCCGGGGCCCTCGGCGTGCGCGCCATCGCCATCCAAGCCGACATGGCCAAAGCAGCACAGGTCCGCTCCCTCGTGGCGGGAAGCCTCGAGGCGCTGGGCCGCCTTGACGTCCTCGTGAACAACGCCGCCGTCTTCGCGCGTACGCCCATCCTGGACGTCACCGAGAAGGAGTGGGACGAGACGCTGGCGGTGAACCTAAAGGGGCCCTTTCTCTGTGCCCAGGAGGCCGCCCGTGCCATGCTCACGCGCGGGGGAGGCGTGATCATCAACGTGGCCTCCGGCGGCGGCCTGAGCGCCCGCCCCGGCTACGAACCCGCCGCGCCCTACGCCGCCTCGAAGGCCGGACTCCTCATGCTCACGCGGCGCCTCGCCATCGAGCTCGCGCCCACGGTCCGGGTCAACGCCGTCGTCCCCGGTATCATCGACTCCAAGGAGACGCCGATGTCGGCTGCCTCGCGCGAGCGCTTCGCGCTTCAGACGCCGATGGCCCGGGTGGGCAGCAACGAGGAGGTGGCCAACGCGGTCCTCTTCCTCGCCTCTGACGACGCCGCCTTCATCACCGGCCAGGTCCTGGCCGTCGACGGCGGCCTGACGATGGCCTAGGGCCACCCGTGCGGCGCACCGCCTCAGCAGAGCCCGAGGTGGCTCAGGGGCTGAGCGGAAGAATCTGGATGTCACCCTGAGGGTAGTCTTTCACGTTGTCGGTCACGATGATGGCATTGTACTCACGAGCGACGGCGGCGATCATCGTATCCGTAGTCGAGAGCATCTGTCCTCGGCGAGCAAAATAATATCGATCTTCGCCCGCGCGAATAGCGGCCTCTCTCGATATGTCCCAGTATCGCAGAGAAGTAAGAAAGTCTTCCCCATCGAATCGCTCATCCGGCCGCAGGCCCGCATAGAATTCGGTGATGTTGATTGCACAAACTCCAAGCTCTTCTCTTGACGCAATCATGACGTTGATGCGTGAGAAGGCTGGTTCGCGGCCTTTCGAGTAGTCTATTAGGGCATTTGTATCGAGCAGATAGCGAGTCACCTGTCCTTGTGAATCCTCTCTAGTCTCTTATCGGCACCGCGTCGCAGCTCTCGAACCCATTCTGCCGCGGACTCGCTAGTCTCCCAGCCGGGGATATCGACATCGGCCAAGGATCCTGCGAACTTCTCAGCGGCACGGACAAGTTTGAGGTGGGCAAGCTTCTCCTTGGCCGCTTCAGCTATGAACTCGCTTCGGTGGCGAGGACCTACGAGCTCGTCCAACTCTTCGACAAGCTCACGGGGGAGAACGACGTGGGTTCGGACGGCTTCTTTGGTCACGACTTCGCTCCTGGGTCGCTATGGGCAGTACCTTAGCACATTGCCGTGGGATTTGCAATTGCGCAATACAACTACCCTATCTCGCTCAACCTTGCCTCCAGCCGCGCAGCTCGGTCTTGATGCTCAGTCAGCTTCTCGCGCTCCTTCTCGATGACCGCAGCGGGGGCCTTGGTCAGAAATTGCGCGTCGGCTAGCTTGGCCTCCAGCCGCTCGGCCTCGCTTCGGGCCTGGGCCAGCTCACGCTCGATGCGGCGCTGCTCGGCGCTCAGGTCGACACGGCCGGCGAGCGGCACGTAGGCCTCGGCGGCAGGAAGGATGACTGAAATGGCACCCTGAGGTTTCGGCGTGCCTGCGGGGAGAAAAGCGAGCGCCTCCGCTCGAGCCAGCACCAGGATCGCCGGCCGCAGCGCCTCGATGGCCAGGCGGGCGGCGCCGTCCGCCGCCACCTGTACCGTGAGCGCCTGGCTAGGGGCGATGCGGAACTCGCCGCGAATATTGCGCAGTCCGCGGATGAGGTCCGTGACAAGGTCCAGGGCGGCCTCCGCTTCAGGGTCCCGCCGCGACGGCTGCGGCTCCGGATACGGGGCGATGATGAGGGCCTCACCTTCGAGTCCGGCGCGCTCACGAAGCGCTTGCCAAAGCTCTTCGGTGAGGAAAGGCATGAAGGGGTGGAGCAGGCGTAGGATTTGCTCCAACGTCGCCACGAGCACGGGCAGGGGCGAGGGGACGCCATCCGCGCGCGGCACCTTGGTGAGCTCGATGTACCAGTCGCAGAACTCGCCCCAAATGAAGTCGTAGAGGTGGCGCTGCGCCTCGCCGAGCTGGAAATCGGCGAGCATCCGGTTGACGGTCTCGGTAGCTCGGTCGAGGCGGCTCAGTATCCAGCGGTCTTCGAGCGGACGAGTGGGGATGTAGGCATCGGCCGGGTCGACTCGCCCGTCGATCTGCCCCAAGACATAGCGTGTGGCGTTCCACAGCTTGTTGGCGAAGTTGCGCGCTGCCTCGACGCGGCCGTGGCTCACCCGCAGGTCGTTGCCGGGCGTGTTCCCCGTCAGGAGAGCGAAGCGCAGCGCATCGGCGCCATAGCGCTGGATGAGCTCGTCCGGGCTGATGACGTTGCCTCGGGACTTGCTCATCTTGTCGCCCTTCTCGTCTCGGATCAGGCCATGAAGGTAGACCGTGTGGAAGGGGATCTGACCCGTGTTGGCGAGGCCCATCATGATCATGCGGGCCACCCAGAAGAAGAGGATGTCGTAGCCCGTCTCCATGACCGACGTTGGGTAGAACCTGCGGAGGTCCTCCGTGTCGTCTGGCCAGCCAAGAGTAGAGTGGGGCCACAGGCCGGACGAGAACCAGGTATCGAGCACGTCGGGGTCCTGTTCCAGGTGCTCCGAGCCGCAATGGGCGCAGCGCTCCGGGTCGCGCATGGGATCGTCCAGCGGCGGCACGGTCTCCCGCCCACAGTCGGCGCAGTACCAGACGGGGATGCGATGGCCCCACCAGAGCTGCCGGCTGATGCACCAGTCGCGGATGTTCTCCATCCAGTGCTCGTAGGTGCGGGCGAAGTGATCCGGCACGATGCGGATCTCGCCATCGCGCACGACGCGCAGAGCCGGCTCCGCCAGCGGCCCCGTACGGACCCACCACTGCAGACCGACGCGCGGCTCGACGACAGTGTCGCAGCGGTCGCAGTGTCCGACGGCGTGGCGGTAAGGCTCGATATGGTCCAAGAGCCCGGCCAGCTCCAAGTCGCGGACGATGGTATCGCGGCAGGCGAAGCGGTCCATGCCCTCGTACGGGCCCGCTTCCGCGTTCATCGTCGCGTCGAGGTTCATCGTGTCGATGGCAGGAAGCTTGTGGCGCTGGGCGATCTCAAAGTCCACCGGATCGTGGGCCGGCGTCACCTTGAGCGCGCCGGTGCCGAAGACGGGGTCGATGGCCTCGTCGCCAATGATGGGAATGGGACGTCCAATGATGGGCAGGACAACCCGCCGGCCGATGAGCTCCCGGTAGCGTGAATCGTCAGGATGCGCCGCCACCGCAGTGTCCCCGAGGATCGTCTCCGGACGCGTGGTGGCCACGGTGACAAAACGCTCCGGCTCACCTTCCAGCGGATAGCGGACGTACCAGAGGTGGCTATCGAGCTCCTGGTGGTCCACTTCGAGGTCGGAGAGGACGGTCGCGCAGCGGGGGCACCAGTTGATCATCCGCTCGCCGCGGTAGATGAGGCCGCGGTGATAGAGCCGGACGAACGTCGTGCGCACTGCGCGGACCGGCCCGTCATCGAGGGTGAAGCGCTCGCGGGACCAGTCGAGCGAGGCGCCCAGCCGCTTGTGCTGCTCGGCGATGATGGACCGATAGGTGCCCATCCATTGCCACATCCGCTGCAGGAAGAGGTCACGCCCGAGGAGATGGCGGGTCAGGCCTCGCTCCTCCTTGGCGATCTGCTGCTCGACCACGACCTGGGCGGCGATGCCGGCGTGGTCCTCGCCTGGGAGCCAGAGGGTGGGCTCGCCGCGCATGCGGTGCCAGCGGACCAAGGCATCCTCGATCGCCGCCGTCAGCGCATGCCCGAGATGGAGTTCGCCCGTGACGTTGGGCGGCGGCAGGATAACGACGAAAGGTTCCTTCCCATTTGGGGCAACAGGCCGGAAATAACCGCTTTCCTCCCAAAAGCGGTACCACTTGCCCTCCACGTCCTGGTGGTTGTAGGCCTTCGGGATCTCCTGCTGAGCATGAGCAGATAAGGTCATGATGGCTCCCTTGCAGGCTGGGATGGGAAACTTGTGCGCGAAAGAAGAATGCCCCCTAAGGGGCTACATGCGCGATGTGACGGTCCAACAGAGCGGGCAAGTCGGCGTGGAACTTGGACTTGGCGTAGACGGCGCGGGCCCCGGCCGCCAGTGCCGTGGCGCGCGCCTCGAGGTCGTCGTGCGGGCCGAAGGCGATGACAGGAACACCGGCCTCGGCGGCCTGGCGGACGCAGGCAGCCCAGTCGGCGCCCCGGGTCTCGAGGTCGATGATGGCCAGATCGGGCCGCTCCGCGCCCAGCGCCTCGGCGAAGCGAGCGTCGGTCTGAGCGAACGCGCCCCGGCGTCCCTGCCTTGCGAGAGCGTCCTCAATGGGAAACCGAAAGAAGAGGTTGTTGTTCAGCACGAGCACTAGCGCCTGAGACACGATGCCTCCTTGCCTGGCAGCGATATCATTGTAAAGTGCGCTTTCTGAAAGCGTCAACGCACGTCCATTGCCCACCCACCGCTTTCGTGGCAAGATGGGGAGCATCCTGTGAGGTGGCTATGCCTCCCATCGAGTTCGACAGCTTGACGCGCCTCACGGCGTCGGCGCAGGGGGAGCCTGGGCAGCGCCGTTTTTACCTCCTCGTGAGCGACAACAACGTCTGGGCGCGCGTGTGGATAGACCGCGACCAACTGGAGGCGCTTGGCCTGGCGACGAGGCAGGTCCTCGCCAGCCTCGAAGGCAAGCTGTTCCTCGACGCGGAGCCGACGGCGCCCGTAGCTGGGCTTGACCGCGATCCCGATCCCACCTCGCGGCCGGAGGCCGAGTTC
>Ga0209342_10003747_pt1 | contig 15955 bp, 15 predicted proteins | sample RifCSP16_2_FD_184023 | JGI IMG/M metagenome (GOLD analysis project Ga0209342, IMG submission 184023) | Soil microbial communities from Rifle, Colorado - Rifle CSP2_sed 16_2 (SPAdes) (version 2) | ecosystem: Environmental > Terrestrial > Deep subsurface > Rock core/Sediment | place: Rifle... | reverse complement strand
GCCGGTGCGTCTCAAACCCAAGCGGGGGCAGATCGCGGTCACGCTGGTCACCCTGGCCTGGGTCCCCCGCCTGCCCGGCGACGGGAGGGCGTGACCGCCGCTAGCGGGAGAAGGTGTTGCAGGCCTCCGTGTTTCCGGACTCCCAGCCGCGCCGGAACCAGGTGACCCGTTGGGCAGAGCTGCCGTGGGTGAAGGCGTCGGGCACGACGTAGCCCTGCGTCCGCCTCTGGACGCGGTCATCCCCGACCGCACTGGCCGCATTGAGGGCCTCTTCGACATCCCCGGCCTCGAGGATGTTCCGCGCTCGATGCGCTCGGTTGGCCCAGACCCCGGCCAGGCAGTCTGCCTGTAACTCAAACCGGACCGACAGCTCATTCGCGCCGGTCTGGCTGCTCCGCCGGCGGAGCTCTTCCATCCGGCCGGTGATCCCCAGCACCGTCTGCACGTGATGGCCGACTTCGTGGGCGATGACGTAGGCTTGGGCGAAATCGCCGGAGGCGCCGAACCGCGCGTCGAGATCGCGGAAGAAGGTGAAGTCGAGGTAGACCTTTTGATCCGAGGGACAGTAGAACGGGCCCATCGCCGACTGAGCCAGCCCGCACGCCGACCGCACCGCACCCGAGAAGAGGACGAGCGTGGGAGGCACGTAGGTCCGCCCGTCGGCGCGGAACACTTCCGTCCAGACATCTTCGGTCTCGCCGAGCACCGCGGCCACGAAGTCGCGGATCGGATCCGCCTGACCTGCCGCAGGCGCACTCTGACCGCCGGGCTCGGTCGCCGGCGGGAAGATGCCGGGCTCCCCTTGCAGCAGCACGGTCGGGTCAACACCCAGGAGCGCGCCGATGACGACGATCAGCAGGAGCCCGAGGCCTCCCACACCACCGATCTTTACGCCCCGGGGCAGTCCCATCCCGCGCCGGTCCTCAACGTTCTCGCTGCGCCGGCTCGTCCCCAGCCGCATCCTCGTCCCCCCTCTGCTGCCGCTTCCCCCGACTCGGTGGAGCCTAAACCGCCAAGAGCCCTTCCAACCGTGTCACCATCGCCGAGAAGATCTCGAACATCTTCTCCGTCGGCTCCGGCGAGGCCAGGTCCACACCGGCGGATCGGAGGATATCGAGCGGATACCTGGATCCTCCACCCTTGAGGAACTCGAGATACGCGTCGGCGGCATCCGCCGGGCCGTGGAGTACCCGGTCGGCCAGGGCGTGAGCGCCGGAGATTCCCGTCGAGTACTGGAAGACGTAGAAGTTGAGGTAGAGGTGGGTCGGGAATTCCGCCCAGGTGATCCCCACACGATCGGCATCCACCTCGACCTCTCCCCCGTACCCTTCCGTAAATAGATCGGTCATCAGCCCCATCAGCCCCTTGGCGGTCAGGCCGTCCCCACGCTCCACCCGCTGGTGGAGCTCCAACTCGAACGCCGCCAAAATCGGCATGAGGAAGAGGTAGCGATAGAAGTTCGCCATCGCCTCCTCGATGATCGCGATCTGGAGATCGCGATCGGGTTGCGTGGCGATCAGCTGGGCGCGGACGAGAGCCTGATTGAAGTTCGAGGCGACTTCCGCGACGAAGGTCGAGTAGTTCGCGTACACAACCGGCTGCGTCCGCCATGTGTAGTAGGAATGCATCGAGTGCCCCAACTCGTGGGCCAGCGTGCTCATGCTGAAGACGTCATCGGCGTAGCTCATGAGGATGAAGGGATGCGTGCCCGGGCCGCCGGTCGAGAACGCTCCGGCCCGCTTGCCCTTGTTCGGGTAGATGTCCACCCAGCGCTCCTCGAGGAGGCCGCGGCGCATCACCCCCACGTACTCTTCCCCAAGCGGCGCCATGCCGTCGCAAATCCACTCCACGGCTTGTTCGAACGGGATGGTCGGTTTGTTGGTCGTGAGCGGCGCGTTGCGGTCGTACGGGTGGAGACGGTCGTAGCCGAGGGCCCGGCGGCGGAGGCGCCAGTAGCGATGCCATGCGGGAAGGTTCCGCCGGTAGGTGGCGACGAGGTTGTGGAAGACGTCCACGGGGATCGCCTGCGGCGTGAGGGCGGCCTCCAACGCCGAGTCGTAGCGGCGCGCCCGCGCCAGGAAGACGTTCTGCTTCACCCCGGCCGCGATGCAGTTGGTCATCGAGTGCCGGTGGGCGAGATGCGCGTCGGCGTAGCTCTCCCAGGCCGTGCGCCGGACCTCCCGATTGTCGTGGGAGAGCAGCGTGGAGACGTTGCCCTGTCCCACCTCGATTGGCGCCTGTGCGTCCGTCCCCTGGGCGGGACGGAAGGAGAGGTCGGCGTCGGCGAGGACGCCGTGCGTGGCGGAGGCGGTGCGGAATGAATCGAGGACCGCGCCGAGCAGCGCTTCGACCTCGGGCGAGCGCAGGTGGGTCTGACGGCGTTCCAGCCGGTCGATGTAATGCGCGTAGATGTGCAGACGCGGCTCCTCCCGCAGCCAGCGCCGTAAGGTCTCGAATCCGATGGAGACGATCTCGGGATCGGCGAAGGCGGTGGCGCTGGCCGCCCTGGCCGCCAGGCCGCGCGAGCGGTCCACCCGCGCCGTCGCGTCCTGATCGGTCGTGTCCGCATTGTGCCCCATGCTCGCGTAGACCGTCACCTGGCGGAGCTCTCGGAAGAGGGCCTGCGCTTCCTCGAACCAGTCGGCCAGTACGGCCGGGCTTTCTCCCAGGCGTCCGGAGAGCCGCTGCAGCCGGGGAAGGGTTTCGCCGACCCACAGAAAGGCCGCCTCCCACGCCTCAACGGTCGGGAAGATGCTGGCCGGATCCCAGGTGTATGCGACAGGAATTTCGCTGCGAGAGCGCAGAGATAACTGGTTCATCGTGGCCTCCCAACGGGACGTACTGATCCCATTGACCGAGCAACCGGGGGGTCCTCCCATGGAAGATGGGCGGATGAAGCGTACCCAGACCGGGCCGGGTGGTCAAGGGCTCCCCGGGGCCTGAGGATCCGGGCGATCAGGGTAAGAGAGTCATATTATCTGGAGGGAAATTCGGGGCCGGCGGGAAAACCAGGGCCAACTCGGAGGCGACACGTGACAATCATCCGAACCGGAGTCATCGTCCTCATCCTCATCTCCACCTTTGCGGTCCACGCATCTTCGCAGACTCCGCCCGCCCCTGCGCCATCGCCGCCCGGTCAGCCTGAGCCGGTCGCGCCGCCTCAGGAGCCCGGCCCGCCGGCCCCCGTCCCGCAGACACCCGCGCCTCAGGACCCCGCTCCCCAGGAGGCCGCGCCCCAGGCGGTGCCGGTTCCGCCTCCGACGAAGATCGTTCCGGGCGCGAGCATCGCCGGCGTTCACGTGGGAGGCAGCGCACGCGCGCTCCGGGCCCGCCTCGGACTGCCATCCGGTGTGATCCAGCAGGGCGACTTCGCCGCGCATCTCTACGGGCGACTCGGCCTGGTCGTCTACCTGCGTCAGGACGCCGTCGCGGCGGTCGCGACGACCAACAGCCTCTTCCGGATCGGGGGGTCGCTCGGTGTAGGACTTCCCGCGGCGGATGCGCGGGCCGAGTTCGGGAGGGCATCCGGCCAGGGGACGCTCGGCGGAGTGCAGACGGAACTCTACGACGACCGCGGCCTCGGCTTCGGGATCGACAGGGGAGCGATCGTGTCCATCATCGTGTTCCGTCCGGGAGACATGCGGTTCGTCTCGACGCTGTAAGCGGCGGCCCCCCCGTGGTCGGGCGTCACGGCACGGAGATGACCACGTACGAGGCGCTGATGCCTCCCTTCCCGTCGGAGACGACGTAGGTGAAGCCGTCGGTCAGAGACCCCGACGCAGGCGGCGTGTACGTGACGGTGGAGCCGGCCAGAGAGAGCGCGTGCCCCCGCCACGAGGTGGGGTGCGGCAAGAGGTAGGTCAGCGTGTCTCCGGGATCCGTGACGAGCGTGGCCAAGTCCAAGACGTACGCGGTCTGAGAGCTCATCGCCCCCGGGACGGCGGCGGGCCTGGTGTTTGAGGGAAAGCGCCGTCTCCAACTGCTCAGGATATCGTCCATCCGTTTGGTGTGGTACTTGACGGCTTTGGTCTCCTGTCCGAGAAAGCCGTGGAAGTTCAAGGCCTCGCAGACGTCCTCCCCGGGGAAAGCGAAGCCTCCCTGAACCGCATCGAAGCGCGATTCGATGCCCGCCGTCACGAGTGCGTTGTGCAGAGCCAGGGCGTCCGCCGGTAAGGTGACGGCGCAGGCGTCGGCTTCGTGCGCCATGACGTGGGCGGGGACGGTGACGAACGTCGGCTGCAGCCGCGGATAGGGATGCGTGACGTACAGCGCGCACGTCGGGTCGGTCGGGCACGTTCCGGACGGCGCCGGGCCGCTCGTCACCGGGCTCGAGAGGAGAATGCCGTTGCCGAGCATGTTGTTGGACACCACCGAGAGCGCCCCCCGGCTCGTCCCCGCGAGAAAGAGCGGAAGGTTCATCGTGTTCTCCACCGCGACCACCCGGATGATGTCATAGGCGTGTTTCGGAGAGACCACCCGGTAGTGGTCCCACTGCGGTATCGTGTCGGGGAACTCGGGTGACGGCGAGGCCGTCGCCTTCAGAGGGCGGTTGATGGTGATGGCGATGTAGCCGTCCTCGGCGAAGAGCTGCGCGCTGCGCACGAGGAAGTTTTGACCCGCCTGCGTGACGGTGCCCGTGCCCGCGTTCCCCATGATGCCCGTCTGCAGAATTCCTCCGGCAATGAGCACCACGATGCCCTTGGGGGTCTGCTTCGGAGTATGCACCATGTATCGAAGAAGAATTTGCTCGCCCGTGTCGGCCGTGCGATGGCCGATCAGTTCCTTGTAGACGCCGCAACTCGCGGAGTCGATGCGCACAAAGGGAGACGGATCGCTGTCCTTCGTACAGGGTTGATCAGAGACCGCTTCCGCCATGCCCGGCGCCAGCGGCAGGAGCAGGAACGTGATAGTTGCGACGATCTTCGCGACAAGTTGCACAGAAGTTCTTGGCATCGAAACCTCCTCGGGTGCACGAAGGATTCGTGCCATCGGGGGCGCTTCCTCGCCCGGAGGAGGCGCGTGAACGCCCGGAGCGTGGACGCCGCGGTCTACGATCTCATCGCGCGGCGAGCACGACGAGCGGGATGTCGCCCACGGTGGTGATCCGCGCGGCGCGCAATTGCCCCTTGCTCTCCTCGATGCGCGCCCACTCCTGCAAGGAGGAGGGCGATGAGATCCTGCGCATGCTTATCGCGGGCCGCGCATGCTCCCTGCGGGCTCTCGATGACGGTCGATCCAGTAACCCCAGAGGACAAACAGCCATCCGGCGAGGGCGCTTGCCGCCAGTGTCGTGACGTTTGGCGGGGGCGGGCCGAACGAGGAAGCAACGTAGATGACGACCAGCGATGCGGCGAAGGCCCAGAAGGCGTAGCGTCCGACGGCATCGCGCGCCGCGGTCGCTCTCACGTACACGACGATTCCGAGGACAAAGAGGCCGAGCTCCACCAGCCAGGTGCCCGGGATGGAGTTCCACAAACCGAAGCCGAACCGCGCGCTGCCCCCGGGAAACAGCGGGAGATCGGGCCGGTGGACGATGAGGTCAATGATCCAGTGGCTCACGACCACGCCCCCGACGATCCACGCGCCGCGACTGTCGCGGCGGAGCAGCCAGTACAGCCCGCCGATGACGAGCGCCCATCCGATGAGGGTCGCCAGGCTGTGTGAGATCGGATAATCCACGAACTCCAACGGGGTTACCGCGGTGATGCCGGGCGTGATCCGGACGTGCTCGACGCCGGCCAGCAGCAGCACCGGCCAGAGCAGATCGGCGAACTGGGCGGCGAGCACCAGGGTGCCCAAGGACCCCCTTGGAGCCGCCTTCTTCGCCCCCATGGCAACGGCGTAATGACCGAGGAACACGTGAGACCTCCCTCCTGCAATCCTGCCGCGGATTTCCGTATCGTTCTTGGGGAACCGAGAAGTCCCTGGTGCTAGGCGGCGCGCAGCTCCGAGGTGCAGTTCGGACACCGCAGGGCCTTCACCGGGATGGTGCTGACACAGTACGGGCACTCCTTGATGGCCGGGGCCGCCGCCGGCTGGGGCCGCATGCGGTTGACCTGGCGGATGACCAGGAACAGGACGAAGGCCACGATGACGAAGTCGATAATCGTGTTCAGGAACAGCCCGTAGTTGATCGTCGGCGCGCCGGCCTCCTTCGCCGCAGCCAGGGAGGGGTAGTCCGTTCCCGAGAGGTTGATATAGAGACCGGAGAAGTTCACGCTGCCCAGCACCCGGCCAATCGGCGGCATGACGATGTCGTTGACGAACGACGTGACGATCTTGCCGAAGGCAGTGCCGAGGATGAAACCGATCGCCAGGTCCAACAGGCTGCCGCGCATCGCGAAGTCTCTGAACTCCTTGAACATGACAGGCTCCCTCCGAATGGGTGTAGCTGGGGAGTGCGGGGGGCCAGGGAGTCCTCCCGGTCCCCCGCCGGCGAAGTGGGGCGATGGCCCGGCTAGCCTTCCTTCTTGCCTTTGCGCTTCACGTCCTGACCGTGGGCTCGCTTGAACGTTTGGATGTCCTTGAAGCGTCCCTTGGCGTCGCGCACCGCGTAGAGTTTCTTCCTCGAGCTACTCTTGTGTGTCGTACGCTTTGCCATTAGTCCCTCCTGACCCGAATTGTCCGCCTCCCTGGCATCTGCGATGCTTGGTGCGTCGTTCGAATGAGCATCTTCCTACTCCTGCCTTCGTAATGCCGGCCGTCACCACTCACGGTCGGTCTCACCTCTGGATGGGTGAACGGAGTCGATCTGCTGTGTGTGCTAGAATGGGGCACTGATGCCCTGGCAAACGGTGGGCTCGCTGCTCGGTGTGTCGTTTGCGTCAGGCCTGAACCTCTACGCCACGGTCGCGACGCTCGGGCTCATGCACCGGTTCGGTGTGATCGAGCTGCCGCCGGGTCTGACGATTCTCGCCCACACCGCCATCCTCGCTGTTGCGATCGTGCTCTACACGGTCGAGTTCTTTGCGGACAAGATTCCGTGGGTGGACAGTGCGTGGGACTTCCTGCATACGTTCATCCGGCCGCCCGCCGCGGCGGTGCTGGCCTACGCCGCGGCGGTGCAGACTCCGGATGAGTGGCGTCTCCCTGCTGCGCTCCTGGCTGGAGGCGTGGCCCTGACGTCGCACGGCGTCAAGGCCACGACACGAGCGGCGGTGAACACCTCACCGGAGCCGTTTAGCACCTGGGTGCTCAGCGTCCTCGAGGACGCGATCGCGATCTTCCTGGTCTGGCTCGCCGCCTCTCAAGCGCGTCCTCCGGCGCTTCACCGGCGCGGACCGGCGCCTGCCCCAACGACCGTCCCCGTAACGAGTAGAATCCGGCATTCTGCCTGGTTCTGGACACAGCGCTGCCTGCGCGATGTGCCTTTCCTCCATCTACCTCCCCACAACTCCTAGGGTCTTCGCCAACCAGTCTGCCATGCGAGGCCTGACGATCGGGTAGAGGTTGTGGCAGCAGTGGTTGCCGTCCGGCTCAATAACAATGTCTTGAGGGACATGGCGAGTTGCCGCTCGAAGCCTCTCGACATGATCGCCAGGCAACACAGTGTCCTGGGCTCCGTGCAGAACGTACAGGGGGCATGCGATCTGCTCGGCGATACCTTGAAGGGACACCGCCTCGTCGTAGAATTCCCGCGCTTCGCTTTGGTCCTTTAGGCCCGCAATATGGACGAAGCCGGCCCGTGTCAACTCGGGAATGTGATCCCAATGGCGTAGATCGTTCAGTGCCCCCCATGCGACACATGCGCGAAGTCGGTGGTCGAAGGCTGCACTTCGGACTGCCAGGTAGCCTCCGAGGCTGCGGCCCAGGATTCCCATCCGCTGCGCGTCGATCTCGTGTCGCGTCCCAAGGTAGTCGATCACCGCGGATGTGAACGATTCGATGTCTGGACGGAAACGCACCTGAGAGAACATCTCCCCTTGACCAGGCCCATCGAAGGCCATCGTAGCCATGCCCCGCTGCGTGCACATCTCCTCAAACCTCCGACTCTCCTCCTTCGTGCTCTCCAGTCCACCAAGCAGTACCACACAAGGGACGGGGCCCGGAGCGGGAGGTAGTCGGAGAAACCCAGGGATCCGCCATGGGCCGTGGACGATTTCGACACGCTCCGCCGGGGGGTCGAGAAGGGGGGCCGCACTATTGTACAGTTCGGCCTTCCGTCGTTGTCCGCTCGCACGCATGTCAGGATCATGGAACCAAAGGAACTGCGCGTAGTGGTAGTACAAGCAGGCCAGCCAGTAGAACTCTCCCGCTGTGACCTGCGCGCGCGCCGCTGCGGCCTCGCCGGCGAGATCCTCGTACCGCGCGCCCGTGGCCGCCCAAGCGCCAAACCAGTCGCGCCATGTGCTTATCTGCTTGAGGATTCGCTCGAGATCCGGCGCATGGACTCCATCACCCACGAATCGTCCATCGTGCGCGCGTAGCACAGCATTGACAACATCTCTGCTCATAGGAATCCATGCCTCCGCTCAAGACAAGGAATGGCGACCATTGCGACGAATGCGCACGGCATCGGCAGCGCATCAAATATGATCGACGATGTGTTCTACGGGGCGACTGTCGGACGTCCCTCCAGGGAGTTGAACTGCTGTAACGGCTACGGAAGGTGCCCGACACTAACAAGGCGGTGAGACCGATGCAGGAACCTGACATCATGCTTGACGCGTCGAGAAATGCACTCGGACTCACTGCTGAATTACCTGACGGTGAGCGCCGCGCCAGGTGGAAACGCCTGGACGAAGCGCTGCTCCGTAACGGGGTCGATGTGGCGCTAGTGTTCGGGTCGCCTATCGAGCCGACCTGGATCCGGTATCTGGTCAATTATGTGCACCCATTCATCCTCGACGAGTCCTTCGCCGTATTCAGGCCGGGTCGTGAAGAACCGCTTCTTCTCATCGATCGCCCTTGGTTTGTCGACCATGCCCGGCAGATGACGCATCTATCCGACATCCGGCTCTTCCCGTATGTGGAGTTCCAGTGGGCCTTTGACCAGCTCGTGGAGCAGTTTGCCGGCCTGTTTCATGAACTCGAATCATCACGCGGGCGCATCGGTATTTGTCACTTGGATATGCCCACGGTGTACTATCGAGCGCTGATGAAGGCCGCCCCTCACGCCGAACTTGTTGACATCACCGCGGTTCTCAATGATCTGTTGGAACACAAGTCACCTTACGACCAGCAGATGATTCGCCGGGCGGCGACGATTGCCGATGCCGGAATGATGGCTGCTCTCAAGACATGCGGGGCCGGAGTCCCAGAATACCGAGTCGGCCTGGCTGCAGAAGAGGCAATGGCCGCCGCCGGGGGAGAGTTCGGTACCGGAGTGACCGTACGTACCCACATCTACGTGGCCTCCTCGAGCAAAATCAGAAGCAACGTTCGGCCGTACAAATACACCGCCCGTCGATTGGAAAAGGGGGACATGTTCTTCATCGACCTTTCCGCCTCGTTCCGCGGCTATTACACGGATTTCTGCCGCACCGTTGTGGTCAGTGCTCCGAGCCCTACCCAACGGCGAATGTACGACTGCACAATGGCCACACACCAGCGGATGATGGAGGCCATGCGGCCCGGCATCTCCGGCGACGAACTGTTTAGAATCGGAAGGAAGGTTGCTACGGAGTGGGGCTTCCAGGAGGCTGACATCAACAACGTTTGGCTTGGCCATGCCACCGGGATCATCTTGTCTGAGCCGCCGTTCTTTGCCGAAGGTGAGAAGCGCGTACTTCGGGTCAACACGTTTGCCAATATCGAGCCGGGGATCTTCATTCCTGAGTTTGGATCGACCTCGGTCGAGGACACACTGTGGATTACCGACGATGGTACAGAACTTGTGACGCAGACACCGCGTGAACTGCACGTAGCATAGAGTCAAGGCGGCTAGAACGTCCACTTGAGGAGGGGTCCGATGCGGAAATCGCGGGGAGTCATAGTCTTGATCCTGATGTTGACCGTGCCGCTGGCGTTGGGATGGGGTGGGGTATCGGCGGCCGCGCCGGACCAGTTCAAGGTCGGTTTTGTCTTCAACACCCCACTCGGGGACCCCGGATGGACCACTCGTCAGAACGCCGGGCGAGTATGCTTGCAGGAACGGCTGCCTTGGGTCGAGACGAGTTTCGTTGAGAACGTACCCGAGGGCGCGGATGCCGAGCGCGTCATTACTCAGCTCGCGCGGGCGGGAAATCGCCTCGTCGTCGGTGCAAACTTCGGATACATGGACACGCTTATCGCGGTGGCGCAAAAGTTCCCGAACACCCACTTTCTCCATGCGGCCGGCTTCAAGACTGCGCCTAACGTGAGTACCTACCATGGGCGCATGTACCAGGCCCAGTATCTTGCCGGAGTCGTCGCAGGAAGGGTGGCGAAGAAGAGTCCCATTGGGTTTGTGGCGGCAGTTCCCATTCCTGAGGTCGTTCGCGATATCAACGCCTTCACTCTTGGTGCGCGATCCGTAAACCCGCAGGCCCGGGTCCGAGTTGTCTGGGTGAACGCTTGGTACGACCCCGCGCGTGAGCGGGAGGCGGCGAACACGCTCGTTGATGCCGGGGCGGATGTGGTCGCGCACTTCACCAATTCGGCGGGGCCGCTCCAAGCCGCTGCGGCCCGCGGCATCCACGGCATCACCTTCCACGCCGACATGAGCCAATTCGGCCCGAAGGCGTTCTTGGTAGCATCGGTTTGGAATTGGTGTCCGATCTTTGTCCGCGCCGCTGAGGGGATCAAGGCAGGCACCTGGAAGAGCCAGCAGATCTGGGGATCTATGGCCGAAGGTGTAGTGGACATCTCGAAGTTCGGACCCGATGTTCCAGCAAGTGTGCAGGCCGAAGTGGGCAAAGTGCGGTCGACAATCGTGGCGGGAACGTTCCGTGTCTTCACGGGTCCGATCAGAGATCAGGCAGGGAGTGTGAAAGTCGCCTCGGGAAAGGCCATGACCGACCCCGAGCTGCTTGGCTTTAACTGGTTCGTCCAGGGTGTTGAGGGGGCGATCCCCAAGTAGCGCATCGCCGCGGGACCTTGGAGCGAGACGTGCCGACCCCGAAGGCGGCGGAACGGAGGCACCCATGCGAGTGAGAGTCGCTGTTGTCCAACCGAACAGCTTCCGGGGTCAGGAGGAGGAGAAGAACCTCGATCGGGCGCTGGCCTACCTCGACGAGGCTGCCCACCAAGGCGCTCGGATAGTCACCTTTCCTGAAGGGTATCCTGGTCCATACAGCAGCCCGCCCACCTGGTCTGCCCATGAGGCCCTCGCCGAGAGAACCCGGCGACATGGGCTGTTCACAATCTATGGGACCGTCGATCCTGTACCGGGTGAGCCGGACACGTATTACCTTGCCCTCAAGTTCCTGGGCCCCGATGGCGGGCTATTGGGAACGTATTACAGAGTCCAGCCCAACACCCCCGAGGTCGATCGTGTGTTGATGGGGGAGAAAGTTATCGCCCCCGGCAGTGATTTGCGTGTGCACGATACCGCAGTCGGCCGCGTGGGCCTGCTGATCTGCTCGGAAATATGGTGCCCAGAGCTTCCCAGGTTGCTCGCGCTCAAGGGGATGGACTTGCTCGTTGCGCCAATCGGCGGTCTCGTCTACGAACTCCGAGAAGCCTGGCGCGCTCTCCTGTGGGCTCGAGCGATAGAAAATCACTGCTATGTACTGACCTCCCAGCATCTATATGGGATGGAAGACGGATTGGCGATGATCGCCGGCCCCGAACGGATCGAAGCAGAGTCCAGCCAGCCTGGTGTGATCACGGCGGAAGTCGACTTGGAGAGACTGGACTGGCTGCGCACGCACACACAGACTCTGCAGCTGCCGAAACCGTATAGGGCAATCCCCGGCCTGCTCCGCTATCGACGGCCTGAGCTTTACCAGCCGCTGGCGGAGCCCATGCAGGACCTGTACGACTTCCATTACTACAAACGGCGACAGCGTCGGTTTGAGTCCTCTCCTCGCTGACCTCCCGGCCGGCGCGATGACAGTGCTCTTCCAACCATGTTCGCGTCGGTGAGCTCGCCCATACTGGTGGAAATGACGGGGATCACCAAACGGTTTCCCGAGGTGATCGCCAACGACCGCGTGGACCTCGTCGTCCGCGAAGGCGAAGTGCGAGCCCTGTTGGGGGAGAACGGGGCAGGGAAGACCACCCTCGTCAATATCCTGGCGGGTCTGTACCAACCGGAGGAAGGTGAAATCCGATGGCGTGGGACGCGCGTCGCGATCCGCTCTCCACGAGATGCGAGCCGACTCGGAATCGGGATGGTTCATCAGCATTTCACGCTGGTGCCCAGCTTCACGGTCGTCGAAAATGTGCTCCTGGGCATTCAGGGACACGGGGAGGCGATTGGGGTAGTTGCGGCACGCCTCGCACAACTCGGACGGGAGTACGGCCTCGCTGTCGACCCGCGCGCGCGTGTCGGACAGCTTTCTGTGGGAGAGCAGCAGCGGGTTGAATTATTGCGGCAACTCTACCTGGGGGCGCGCTTGCTCATCCTGGATGAGCCAACAGCCGCGCTCACCCCTCAGGAATCCTCCCACTTGTTCGAGGTTGTCCGGGCGATGGCCGGCCAGGGCCATGGTGTGATCCTCATTACGCATAAGCTTCCCGAGGTAATGGCCGTCGCGGACACCATTACGGTCCTTCGACACGGCAAGGTGACAGGGTCCCTCCGCCGCGACAGTACCAACGAATCTTCCCTCGCCGCCCTCATGGTGGGCCATGCGCTCAAAGGCGTTGTGGTCGGGCCACGGACGCCGCCAGGTGCTCCGGTCTTCTCACTCGAGGATGTGAGTTGCCTGTCGGACCGCGGGTACACTGCCCTCCATCACTTGACGCTGCACCTACGAGCCGGAAGCGTCCTGGGGATCGCGGGCGTAGCAGGAAACGGGCAGCGCGAGCTCGCCGAAGTGGCCTCGGGACTGCGGCGTCCCGCAGCGGGGCGGATCATCGTCGGCGGCAAGGATCTGACAGGGGCACCTCCGGGGGTCTTCATCCGCGCGGGAGTCTTCCATGTACCTGAGGATCGACTGGGCACAGGCCTCGCGCCTGGCCTCCGGGTTTGGGAGAACCTGAATCTTCGCGTGTACTCGCGGCCCCCGATCAACAGGCGGGGGTTCCTCGACCTCGGGGCGGCACGCCACCATGCCCGTGGGATGGCGGCCCATTTCAACGTGCAGGCCCCATCGCTGGAACTTCCGGTGCGCTTCTTATCTGGGGGCAACCTGCAGAAAGTCGTTCTGGCCCGCGAGCTCTCGTCTGTCCCGGTAGTTCTGATAGCGGCCCATCCGACCCGCGGATTGGACGTCGCCGCAACCGAACTCGTCCATCGTCTCCTCCTGGATGGCCGCCGAGCAGGCATGGGAGTTCTTCTCATCTCGGAGGATCTCGATGAGTTACTCGTTCTTGCCGACCGGATCTTAGTGCTCTATCGGGGTCAAGTGATAGGAGAGACCGCCGCGGCGACAGCCGACCGCCAACTGTTGGGGCTCTGGATGGCCGGCATTCGCCAGGGGGTCGAGCCGTCGCGCGACCACACATCGTGAAGCCGCGGAGCATCTTCTCCTACATAGGGAGATTGTCGCTCGAGCCGCGTTCGTCGCCCCCTCCCGTATGGGCGCGAGTTGGAGCGACCATGGCCGCAGTGGGTATCGCGTTGTTGTTCGGAGGGGTGTTCTTCACCCTCGCGGGACTTTCGCCCCTGCAGCTCTACGGTACGATGGCGCGCGGGATACTCGGTGACGTATACGCGCTCTCTGAGACGGCCGTAAAAGCGATTCCGCTTGCCCTCGCTGCCCTCGGGGTTGCCGTCGCGTTTCGGATTGGATTTTGGAACATTGGGGCCGAAGGACAACTCTACGCTGGCGCCATAGGCGCTACCGCGATTCCTTTGTTCTTCCCCGCGCTGCCTTCTCTCGTGATGCTGCCGATGATGATGCTCGCTTCTGCGCTTGCCGGTGGGGCGCTCGCAGTGCTGGCAGCGCTTCCCCGAATCTATCGCAACGTGAATGAAATCATCACGAGCCTGATGTTGAACTACGTGGTTATCCTATTCTCCGACTATCTCATCTATGGCCCATGGAAGGACCCGCAGAGTTACAATTTCCCATTGACGCCTCTCTACCCGAAGGCCGCACACCTGCCGACATTCTTTGGCACGCGGATGCACCTCGGTGCCGTCGCCGCACTGGTTGCCGCGGCGGTCCTCAGCCTCTTGATCAACCGCAGCCGATGGGGATTCGAGGTACGCTTACTGGGCGACAGTCCGAACGCGGCGCGCTTCGCCGGATTGAATCCAGTCCGCCACATCCTCGTAGCGATGTTGGTCAGTGGCGGTCTGGCAGGGCTAGCAGGCATGACGGAGGTTTCCGGCATCCTCCACCGCCTGCAGCGAGAGCTCTCCCCGGGGTATGGTTATGCGGCCATCATTGTTGCGTGGTTGGCGCGTCTCCACCCCTGGGGAGTGCTTGCCATGGCGATTTTCCTGGGAGCCGTATTCGTAGGAGGGTACAGTCTGCAGACGGCCGGGCTCGCCTCGGCGTCGGTCTTTATGCTTCAGGGCGGGATGTTGTTCCTCGTGCTTATCGCCGACGTCTTCCTTGAGCGCCGCCTCGTCGTTCGACGAAGGGAAGGATCCTGAGGTGGACACAGCCTTTTTGGTGGCGGCGTTGGCCACGGCCATCCGTGCGGGGACTCCTCTCCTCTATGCAGCACTCGGGGCGGTGATCCACGAGCGCGCCGGAGTGCTGAATCTTGGACTGGAAGGTGTCATGCTTGTTGGAGCTGTGACGGGATTCCTGATCGTAGTGCACACCCACTCACTTGCCGCGGCTATCTCTGCGACGTTGCTCGTAGGAGCGCTGCTGGGCGCGCTGTTTGCGATCCTGGTCGTTGGATTTCGAGTGAACCAGGTCGTCGCTGGGCTCGCCCTTGCCCTCTTTGGCGCCGGCCTCAGTGCGCACATTGGCAGTCCGGTGATAGGTCTCCCGGCTCCGGTGGCGTTTGTACCCAGGCCGGTCCCGATCTTGAGCGGGATTCCCGTAGTGGGTCCGATTCTCTTTCGCCACGACCCTTTAGTCTACGCGACCTACGTTCTGGTGCCGCTGCTTTGGTGGCTGTTGTTCCGGACCCGAGTCGGGTTGCGGACACGGGCCGTAGGCGAGGAACCGGGTGCGGCCGACGCGGTCGGGGTCGATGTCTCCAGGGTACGATTTCTTGCGACCGTGTTTGGGGGGATGGTCACTTCCCTTGGCGGCGCGTACCTGTCTCTAGCGTACACCCCCACATGGATAGAGAACATGGTTGCCGGGCGTGGATGGATCGCCCTGGCGCTTGTTGTCTTCTCTGGCTGGAACCCGATCCTCGCAGTGGCAGGTGCGTACCTGTTCGGCGGCGTGGACTCCCTGGGCTTCAGACTGCAAGCCGCTGGGTTTACTACTGTATCCTCGTTCTTCCTACGCATGATGCCCTATGTCCTGACCGTTTTGTTGCTTGTTGTGGTAACGCCCGGCAAGATCAAGGGTATCCCCAAGGCACTCGGTGCACCATATCGTCGCGAGCAGCGGTAGCTCGCCTTTGGTCTCACCGTGCCGTCGATTGGGCCGGTCCCCGGCGCCGCCCCAGGAGCAGGACCTTGTGGCTGTTCTTCAGCGCCTGTCGGACGGCCGGCTCGTCCATCCACTCGGGGAAGGGGATTCGCGCCGGGGTCGGCCTGATCGTCACCTCCGCGAGGCTCCCGTCCTCGATCATCGGACGGACATGGCGCTCTATCGCGGTGTCGGCGAGCGTGTACCCGTGGTTCATGAGCACGGCGATCTCGGCCTTGGAGAATGCATCGAGGTCCGTGCGCACCTTCGAGATGACTTCGTGGACCAGGCGCTCGGGATACGCGCTGGCGTGCTGACCATAGTGCACCGCCACGCTCCGGATCCCCCAATAGGCCCCAGGAGCTCCTTGTTGATGA
>Ga0209342_10003746_pt1 | contig 15959 bp, 18 predicted proteins | sample RifCSP16_2_FD_184023 | JGI IMG/M metagenome (GOLD analysis project Ga0209342, IMG submission 184023) | Soil microbial communities from Rifle, Colorado - Rifle CSP2_sed 16_2 (SPAdes) (version 2) | ecosystem: Environmental > Terrestrial > Deep subsurface > Rock core/Sediment | place: Rifle... | reverse complement strand
GCGGCCTGAATGACGAAGCGGCCATCAGAAGGGCGATGGCCGTGCTTGTCCCGGAACACAAGCCGGGAACGGAGGGATCAGACAACAACGCAAAGGTCGCCGTGATCCATCCCCGGAAAAACAAGATTACACGCCAGTGAAGCTGACAATAATCGGAACCGGCTACGTCGGCCTGGTGACGGGTGCGTGTTTCGCCGAAATGGGCAACACCGTGACCTGCGTTGACGTTGATACCGGCAAAATCGAGCGGCTGAGGCAGGGGATTCTGCCGATATACGAGCCGGGCCTGGAAGACGTTGTGATCCGCAACCACAAGCAGGGGCGGTTGAACTTTGCCACCTCGCTTTCCGGATCCGATACCGCTACGCAACTGTATCTTATCGCCGTCGGTACGCCGCCGGGCGACGACGGCTCGGCGGACCTGCAATACGTGCTGGCCGTCGCCAGGGACATCGGGCGCCACATCACCGGCTACAGCGTGGTCGTGGACAAATCCACGGTTCCGGTGGGAACGGCCGACAAGGTCAGGGCGGCGGTGCAGGAGGAGCTGAAGCGGCGCGCGCTGGATATCCAGTTTGACGTGGTCAGCAACCCGGAGTTTCTGAAGGAAGGCGCGGCGGTGGAGGATTTCATGCGCCCCGACCGCATCATCATCGGCACCGACAGCGAGCGGGCGCGGGCGATCCTGCACGATCTGTATGCGCCGTTCATGCGCACCCACGATCGCATCTTTTACATGGGGGTCAAGGAGGCGGAGATGACCAAGTACGCCGCCAACGCCATGCTCGCCACCAAGATCTCGTTCATGAATGAGATCGCCCACCTCTGCGACCGCATGGGCGTGGATGTCGAGAGTGTGCGCGTCGGCATCGGCTCCGACGCGCGCATCGGCTATTCGTTCATCTACCCGGGCGCCGGCTACGGTGGTTCCTGTTTTCCAAAAGACGTGAAGGCGCTGATCCACATGGCCAGGCAGCACGAACTCGATCCCAGCGTGCTGCAGGCGGTACACGACCGCAACGAGGTCCAGAAACACATCCTGTTCGAGAAGATCACGGCTCGTTTCGGCAAGGATCTCAGCGACCGCGTCATCGGCGTCTGGGGGCTGGCCTTCAAGCCCGGCACCGACGACATGCGCGAGGCGCCGGCGGTGGTGTTGCTGCACGAGTTGATCGGCGCCGGCGCGCGCGTCAAGGCGCATGATCCCGTGGCGATGGACGCGGCGCGACGCGAATTGCCGGGCGAGTGGTTCCGGGACGGCCGCCTGGCGTTCGCGGCCGATCAGTACGAAGCCATCAAGGGCGCGGACGCCATGGCGCTGGTCACCGAGTGGAAGCCGTTCCGCCACCCCGACTTCGATCGGATCAAGCGCGCCATGAGGCAGCCGATAATCTTCGACGGCCGCAACCAATACGATCCGGCAGTGCTCAGGCGTATGGGTTTCGAGTATAAGGGGATTGGGAGACAATAGGCGCATCCGCCGTAAAGCTTGCGCCACAGTAATTCAGTTTAAGGTAAACCCCCGGCTCTGCCGGGGGACTCACCGGGGTTTGACCTATGCGGCGGTCGCAACAAATATATTTCCCTCCCCCTGGAAGGGGGAGGGAGAGGGTGGGGGTGCCACGTTCACGGTGTGCAATGGACCGTCACGTCTCACCCCCATCCCCACCTTCCCCCATCAAGGGGGAAGGAGAAAAAATCCGCCGCCTTCAGGCGGCTCACGGTGTTATCGGCGCCTTTGAGGCGCTCACCGAATAAGCCCCCGGCTTTGCCGGGGGTCATTTAACTTTTACGTCGCCACCCGATACACGAATGGACATCCAGAGGGCGCGCCGTTCGAGCACTACGGCCCTATTCAGAGCGAGGAAGCAATCCGATATGCCGACGAGATCATTGAATTCGTCCGTACTCGTATGGCCTGACCGCAACTCGGTCGTTCGCGCAGTGCGTGAATGGGCAAGCCAGGAGGCCGTGAAGCACTCCGGACTGAGACGGCTCGGCTATTTCGGCTCATATGCGCGCGGCGACTGGGGGGTCGGAAGCGACATTGATCTGATCGCCGTTGTGGCGGATAGCAACGAGCCCTTCGAAAGGCGCCCGCTCGCCTGGGACCTCACGACACTCCCCGTGCCGGCGGAGGTCCTTGTTTATACGGAGCAGGAGTGGAGGCAGTTGGAAAAACAAGATTCTCGGTTTGCGCGTACGCTGCGGAACGAGACGGTATGGGTGTACCCGGAGAAGGACGGGCAATAGCTAAATCCCAGGGCGCTGCCCCACAATAATCGCCTGATTCGTTACAACCTTTCTTTTTGCGCGCGAGTCAATTAAACTAGTCTGATACTGGTTTAAATAATTTCCACGGCTGACGGACATGCACAAGGAAATCGGAGCATTTGAGGCCAAGACCCAGCTGTCGCGGTTGCTCGAGCGCGTGCGGAAGGGTGAACGTATCACTATCACCAGGCACGGCATGCCGGTGGCGCAGCTCGTTCCTATCCAGAAAACCGCGCCCGCCAGCGTGGCGTCCGCCATCGAGGAGCTCGCGGAGATCAGAAAGCGCACCCGGCACGGCCCGGAAACGCTTCGCCGGCTGCGTGAGGAAGGACGGCGATTTTGAAGAAATTCGTCCTCGATTGCTCGGTGTCGGCCGCGTGGTGCCTCAAGGACGAGCACAGTGAAAAGGCCCATGTCGTTCTTAAGTCGTTGTCAAATGCCGAGGCCGTCGTGCCGTCGCTATGGGCGGTTGAGATGGCCAATGTGCTGCTCATGGCCGAGCGCAAGGGAAGAATCAAGCCCGCGGACGCCGCGCGCGAGGTAGAGCTCATTCTCAAGCTGCCGATAGTAATTGCGCCCGAGGATAATCGAACAACGCTGGAGGACACGCGGAGAATAGGTCGGGATCACGGCTTATCGGCCTACGACGCCTGTTATCTGGCATTGGCGCTACGAACCGGCCTGCCGCTTGCAACTCTTGACAAGCCGCTTACCAAGGCGGCGCGGTCCTGCGGCGTGCAGCTGCTGTGAAAAACCCGATTACATCGCCCGATCGGCGCCTCCTTAGGGAGGGGGGAAAACAATGCGCACTATTTGGTGGCCGGGTCAGTAACCGCTGCGAATGAGAAAGACGAGCGTTACAAAAGCGGTATTCCCCGTCGCCGGTCTGGGCACGCGCTTTCTGCCGGCCACCAAGGCGAGCCCCAAGGAAATGCTGCCGGTGGTGGACAAGCCGCTGATCCAGTATGCGGCCGAGGAGGCCATAGCCGCCGGGATCAACGAGCTGATCTTCGTCACCGGCCGCAACAAGCGCTCGATCGAGGACCATTTCGACAAGGCCTACGAGCTGGAGTCGGAGCTTGCGGCAAAAGGGAAGAAAGATCTTCTCGAGGCGGTGCGGAACGTCGTTCCCAACGGCACCTCGTGCGTATACATCCGCCAGCCCGAGGCGCTGGGGTTGGGCCATGCGGTGTTGTGCGCCAAGCAGGTTGTAGGCGACGATCCGTTCGCGGTTATCCTGGCCGACGACCTGGTCCATGCCACGCCCAACGTCATGCAGCAGATGCTTGGGATCTACGAACAACATGGCTGCTCGGTCATCGGCGTGGAGAACGTGGCGCGCGACGAGGTGTCGAGCTACGGTGTCATCCACGGCGCGCCCGTCGCCGCCGGCGTTTTCCGTCTCGACGGTATCGTAGAGAAGCCGTCGCCCGCCAGGGCGCCCTCGACGCTCGCCGTCGTCGGTCGTTACATCCTCACGCCACGCATCTTCCGGCTGCTGGAGGCCATCCCCAAGGGGTCCGGGGGCGAGATCCAACTCACCGACGCCATCGCGGCATTGCTCGAGCATGAGCAGGTGTTGGCCTGCGAATTCACCGGCAAGCGTTACGACTGCGGCAGCAAGCTCGGTTACCTGCAGGCCACTGTGGAGTACGCCTTGCGCCACCCCGAGCTTAAACAATCGTTCGGCCATTATCTCCGCAACCTGAAATTCTAGCGTCTTCCACGCGCCCGCTTTTGGTCACGGGCGCGCGCCACGCAACGCAATGCTCCCACGCACCACAGACTTCCTCGTGATCGGCGGCGGGATTGTCGGCGTGACCGTGGCGGCCGAGATCGAGCGGTGCCTGGGCGGTGCCGGTGGCGATTCCGTCAATCGGGCCCCGGGGGTATAATGCGAACGCCCACTCCGGGCATGCGCCGCAACTCACAGGTTACGATGTGGGTTGCGATTACGTGCTTTTATATAACAAGAACGAATTGAACAAGAACAAGACAAGCGCCATCACTTCCGAGCAGGCTTGGGCGGTCCTGCGGCAAGCCGATTGCCTTTATCCCGCCGCGGTCGTCGAAACGGCGCTGGACGGCATGGCCGCGCAGATTACCGGCGTGCTGCACGCAACCAACCCGCTGGTAGTGTGTGTAATGACCGGCGGCGTCGTGCCGTTCGGCAAGATCCTGCCGCGGCTTCAGTTCCCGTTTCAGATTGACTATGTTCACGCCACCCGCTACGGCAAGCGGCTTGCGGGCGGCCAGCTGCAGTGGCTGGCCGGCCCGCGCGAGGATCCGAAAGACCGGGCGGTGCTGTTGATTGATGACATCCTCGACGAAGGCGCGACGCTGGCCGGGATCGAGGCGCGTTATCGCGCCGAGGGCGCGCGCGCGGTGTACAAGGCGGTGCTGGTGGTCAAGAAACGGCCACGCACCCACGACGTGAAAATAGATTTCGCCGGCCTCGAAGTACCGGACCGATATGTGTTCGGCTACGGCATGGACTACAAAGGCTATCTTCGCAACGCGCCCGGCATCTACGCCGAAGCGGAGGCAAAATGACGGCAGTGGCAATAATCGGCGGCAGCGGCCTGACCAATTTGAAAAATCTCGAGATCACGCGCCGCGAGGTGGTCCGTACGCCCTACGGCGAGCCGTCCGGCCCGATGGTGTACGGCCAGCTGGGCGGACAGGAGGTGGTGTTCCTCCCGCGCCACGGACCCGGTCACACCATCCCCCCGCACGAGATCAACTACCGCGCCAACATCTGGGCGCTCAAGGAGACGGGGGTGAAGAGGGTCATCGCCGTCAACGCCGTGGGCGGGATCACGCCCGATTATCTGATCCCGGGAACGCTCGTTTTCCCCGACCAGATCATTGACTACACCTACGGCCGCGCGCACACCTTTTTCGGCAGCGAGCACAAGAAGGTGACGCACGTGGATTTCACCAGCCCGTATTGCGAGGAGCTGCGGAAGCTGCTGATTGAAGCGGCCCGGCAGGCGAAGCTTCCAGCCGTCATGCACGGCGCCTATGGCGCCACGCAGGGGCCGCGGTTCGAATCGGCGGCCGAGATCGCGCGCATGGAGCGCGACGGCGCCGACATCGTCGGCATGACCGGCATGCCGGAGACGGGACTCGCGCGGGAGCTCGAGCTCTGTTACGCCTCCGTGGCCGTGGTGGTGAACCCCGCCGCGGGCAAGACCAAGGGCGTTATCAGCCTGAAGGAGATCGAAAAAAACCTGGAAACCGGTATGGCGCGAGTGCGTACCTTGCTGGAGCAGGTAATTCCGCGCATCGCGCGGGCGTGAGGTCTATTCTTTTCCGATCTGCACCACTTTCAACAGGATGCCGAATTTCGGGTGATCGAAATAGTTGATCTCCTGTGTCTTGATGCGGCGGTGATCAACGATCCGGTAGGGCTGATCGGACGGGTTGCCGTCCGCGCTCAGGGCGAGATTCACATCCACGTGCAGGAAGCGGCTCAAATAAAATTTCAGCGTCCCGTCCAGCGTGTTGTCACCGCCGCGGATGCGCACGGGCCTGGTCTCGGCCCGGCCCGTCGCGGACTGCCGCCAGCGCCGGTGCGCGAGGACGCGGTGGTTCCCATCTTTTTCCAGGACGCCCGCCATGGTTGCGAACGGCGTCTCTTGCGGCGCCGTGGCGCCGGGGTTGACCGCGCCGGCGACTTCGACGACTTCGGTGCCGGAAGCCTCGCGCGTCCATATTTCGCCGCCCTCAAGGTTCGGCAAGCGGTTTTCAAATACTAGTATCTCGATCTCGTAAACGCCTCCGCCCGACGTCGCCGGCGCGCTCATCGAGGACGAGATCGGCAGCAGCGCCAGAGCCAGAATAATTAAGATGGATTTCATGCGGTCTTTCCCGGCGGTTGTTTTGTTTTTATATTAGACTAGAAGCTATCTCAAAAGCACCCGAAACACAGATGAACGCAGATTAACGAAGAGATAAACGCGGATTTATCGCATCAATTCTTCGTATATCTGCGGTCATTCCTAGCAATAAAAAATCCGCGTTAATCCGCGGATAAAGTATTTTGAAGTAGGTTCTAGTATGTCCGATTTGGCGGGCGAATTCGAGGGATACCGACATGGCCGTGCGGCGGGTGCTGAAAATGGGCGACCCCATGCTGTATCAACAAGCGGCGCCGGTGGAAAAATTCGACACCGGCGAGCTTGACGCCCTGGTCGCCGACCTGTTCGACACCATGGCGGCGCTCAACGGCGCCGGCCTGGCCGCGCCGCAGATCGGCGTCTCCCGGCGCGTGGTGATCTTCGGCGTCGAAGCCAATCCGCGCTATCCGCATGCGGAACCGGTGCCGACGACGGTGCTGATCAATCCGGTGCTGGAGCCGATCGGCGGCGAGATGGAAGAGGGTTGGGAGGGATGCCTGAGCGTGCCCGGGCTGCGGGGTCTGGTGAGCCGCTATAAAAACCTGCGCTACACGGGCTTCGATCAGCGCGGCCGGCCCATAGACCGCACCGTCTCCGGGTTCCACGCGCGCGTGGTGCAGCACGAGTGCGATCACCTGGACGGGATCCTGTATCCGATGCGGCTCAAGGACATCCGGTTGCTGGGCTTTGAAGAAGCGTTGTTTCGGGAACTTTAAAGAAGTAGCAAGTAGCAAGTTTCAAGTGGCAAGCAAGACATTAAAGATCTTTCCTTGCCACTTGCCACTTGCCACTTGCTACTGCTTTTCCGATTTCATAGCACCGAAAAATATGCGGATCGCCTGAATGCGCGCCGCGGCGTCCGGCATCTCCCCGATTATCCGCAGCCGGTTCGGTCCTTCCAGCCTGTAGGTGCGCGGCGCGGCCTGCAGCAGCCGCAGAATCGCGCCCGGCTCGATATCGGGGCGCTCGACGAACTCAACCCGCACGCCCTTCGGTCCGGCGTCAATCTTTCGTATCCCAAACCCGCCGGCCAGGATCTTCAGCTCGGTCGCCTGGAACAACAGTTGCCCCGGTTCCGGCAGCGGGCCGAAGCGGTCTATGATCTCCTCCCGTAGCTCCTGCAGCGCCTGAAGATCGCCGGCGCCGGCGATGCGCTTGTAGAGCACCAAGCGCATGTGCACATCGGGCACGTGGTCTTCGGGCAGCAGCGCCGGCGCATGCAGTGTGATTTCGGCTTCGGCCGCCGCCGGCGCCTCCCGCCCCGGCTCCCTTCCTTCCTGCAGCGAGCGCACCGCGCGGCCCAGAAGCTCCGAATACAGCGCGAATCCCACCTCGTCAATCTCCCCGCTCTGTTGTTCACCCAGCAGTTCGCCCGCGCCGCGGATCTCGAGATCGTGCGCGGCGAGCATGAATCCGGCTCCCAGTTCCTCCAGCGATTCAATCGCCTCCAGCCGTTTGCGCGCGTCCTCCGTTATCGCCTGCCGCCCCGGGATCAGCATGTAGGCGTAGGCGCGATGGTGCGAGCGCCCGACGCGCCCGCGCAGCTGGTGCAGTTGCGCCAGACCGAGCTTGTCGGCGCGCTCGATGACGATGGTGTTGGCGCTCGGTACGTCAATGCCCGACTCGATGATCGTGGAACACACCAGCACGTTGAAGCGCTGGTGGTAGAAATCGAGCATGACGTGCTCGAGCTCGCGCTCCGGCATCTGCCCGTGGGCGATGCGAATCTCGGCCTCGGGCACGAGCTCCTGCAACTGGCGCGCCGCCTTTTCGATCGTGTGCACCTCGTTGTGCAGGTAATACACCTGGCCGCCGCGCCGGATCTCGCGCAGGCAGGCCTCGCGGATCAGGCTCCGGTCCCACTCGCTGACAAGGGTCTTGACCGACAGCCGTCCCTCCGGGGCCGTGGCGATGATGGATATGTCCCGCAGTCCCGCCAGCCCCATGTTCAGGGTGCGTGGGATCGGCGTCGCCGTCAGCGTCAGGATGTCCACCTCGCTGCGCAGGCGTTTCAGCCGCTCTTTGTGGCGCACGCCGAAGCGGTGTTCCTCGTCAATGATCACCAGGCCCAGATCCTTGAAGCGCACGTCGCCTTGCAGCAGGCGATGGGTGCCGATGACGATATCCACCGCGCCGCGCGCGAGGTCGGCCAGTACCAGCGCCTGTTCGGCCCGCGCGCGGAAGCGCGACAGCAGCTCTATACGCACCGACAGTCCGGCGAAGCGGTCGCGGAAATTCTGGAAATGCTGCAGCGCCAGCAGCGTGGTCGGCGCGAGCACCGCGACCTGTTTATGGTCCTGGGCCGCCAGAAGCGCGGCGCGCATGGCGACCTCGGTCTTGCCGAATCCGACATCGCCGCACACGAGCCGGTCCATGGGCCGGCCGGCCTCCATGTCCTTCAGCACCTCGTCAATCGCGCGCTGCTGGTCGGGCGTCTCCTCGAACGGGAAGGCGTCGGCGAAGGCCTGGTATTGGGCGTCGTGTGCGCGGAAGGCGTGCCCCCGGCGCGCCGCGCGCAGCGCCTGGATTTCCAGCAGCTCGACCGCGGCATCGTGGGCCTTGGCCAGCGCCCGGCGCTTGGCCTTGTCCCAGGCCTCGCCGCCGAGTTTGTGCAGTGGGGCGTGTTCCGGGTCGGTGCCGGTGTAGCGGCTGATCCGGTGCAGCGCCATGACCGGCAGATAGAGTTTGTCGCCGCCGGCGTACCCGAGCGCGAGAAATTCATCCGGGCCGTCGCCGACATCCAGGGTCTGCAGGCCGAGATAACGGCCGACGCCGTGGTCCTCGTGCACCACGGGATCGCCGATGCGCACCTCCGCCAGGCTTCGGATCAAAAACTCGGGGTCGCGTTCGCGCGCGGCGCGGCGGCGGCGTTGCAGGGCGCGCTCCCCGTAGAGCTGCGGCTCAGCCACGATCGCCAGCCCGGGATCGCGCAGCACCAGCCCCTTTTCGAGGTTCGCCAGCGCCAGGCCGAGGCGCGCCTCGCCCCGGACAAAGTCGTTCCAGCCGCCGACATCCTCGGCCTGCAGGCCGTTTTCCCTTAACAGCTCCCGCAGGGTTTCGCGCCGCCCGGGCGATTCGGCGGCGATGAGGACGCGCCCCGGGAAGCCGCCCAGGTAATCGAGCAGGGCGCCGTAAGGCCGGTCCGACTTGTGATTTACCGGCAGCAGCGGCGGCGGCAGCGTGTCGAACGCCACGATCCCGCCCGTGGCGGAAACATCCGCGTGCGCCTCGTCCGCCTTGAATCCAATCAGCGTGATTCGCGGCCAGGAACCGCTGCGCTCGCCGAGCTGGTGCGCGGTGAGGAACAACTCTTGCGGCGGCAGCGGCGGGCGGTCCCGGTCGTGGCGCCGCCAGTCGTAACGCTCTTCGGCTTCGCGCTGAAAATCCCGCGCCGCCTGGTCCACGCCTTCCTCCTGGATGTACAGGGCGCTCCGCGGCAGGTAGTCGAGGAAAAAGGCGACGCGCTCGAAGAACAGCGGCAGGTAATATTCCACGCCCGCCGGGCTCAGGCCCTTGCTGATATCCCGGTAAAGCGGAACCTGTTGCGGGTCGCCCTCGAAGTGCGCGCGGAACGCCTGGCGGAATTGCTGGATCGCCGCCGCATTCAGCGGAAACTCGCGCGCCGGCAGCAGCTGGACGGACGCGAGTTGCGCCCGCGAGCGCTGGGTCTGGGGATCGAACTCGCGGATGGTGTCCACGCGCTCGCCGAACAGGTCAACGCGATAGGGGACCTGCCCGCCCACGGGAAAGAGATCTATCAGTCCGCCGCGCACCGCGAACTCCCCCGGCTCCATCACCTGGGAGACGCTGCGATACGAGGCCTGTGTCAATTGCCGGCGCAGGCCCTCGAGGTTCAGCTCATCGCCCGCGGCCAGGACGAAGCTATGGGCGGCGACGTATTCCCGCGGCGGCAGGCACTGCAACAATGCACCCGCGGTGGTGAGCACGACCCCGCGCGCCAGCGCCGGCAGCCGGTGCAGCACCGCCAGGCGCTGCGAAACGATGTCCGGGTGCGGCGAGAAGACGTCATAAGGCAGACACTCCCAATCCGGAAACTGCAACACGGCGATCCCCGAATCAGCGAGGTAGAAACTGATTTCATCCGCCAGCTGGCGCAGCGACTGGGCGTTGCGCGCCACCACCAGAATCGGGCCCGGGTGTGATTCGGCGGCCGCTGCCACGGCCAGGCCGCAGGCGCTGCCGTAGAGCCGGCTCCAACTCAGAGGCGCGATGTTGCTCTCCGGAGTAACCGGCTTAAGTGGCGAATTTAAAAGACTTTTCTGGATGATTGCGGGTCGGTACTGCATGCCATTGCCTGTCGGGAAAGGCGGCTATTCTACCCCAGTCGGCCCCGGCGGGTTGAGCGGTGAAAATACTTGTCATGCTATGGGGTTATATGCATAATCTAATCCAGTTCGGCAATAGGCTCCAATAAGTAACAACCTCACCTTGCGCAACAACGGAGGAAGGTGCCTCAAGATGTCCAAGCGTCCCCGGTTCAAAGTTGGAGACACTATTTTTTACCCTTCCGCCGGCGTCGGCGTCATCCAGTCCATTGAAGAGATTTACACGGGCGGCGAATTCCGCCCGTGTCTGGTCATCCGCATCCCGGAGACCCGGATGACGGTGAAGGTGCCGCAGGACAACGCCGAGAAGAACGGCATCCGCCCGTTGCTGAACGGGCGGAAGCTCAAAGAGCTGTTCAAGGTGCTCTCCGCCAGCAGCCGCAAGCGCGTCACGGGCGGCAACTGGGCCGAGCGCTGCAAGGAGATCGAGCGCCGCATCAATTCCGGTTCCTGCCTTGAGTTGGGCGAGGTGGTGCGCGACCTGATGCGCTGGAAGCAGCAATCCGGCCTGTCCTTCGAGGAGTCCATGCTGCTCGAGACCGCCAGCGGCTATCTGGCGCGCGAGGTGGCCGCGGTCCAGGGCATCAATACCGACGCCGCCATCGGCCGGATCCGTGATTGCATCGGCGTCGAGAACTGAGCGCCCCACCTTAAACCCCGCCTTCCGTCCTTGACCGCTGAAGCAGGAATCTGGGGCCTCGTGCCGGCGGCGGGGTCTGGCAGCCGCATGCAGGCCGCTCTCCCCAAGCAATACCTGCCGCTGCTCGGTCGTCCTCTCATAGCCCACACCATTGAGCGCCTCTGCGCCCACCCGCTTGTGCGCGGGGTGATCGTCGGGATTTCCCCCCAAGACACCCATTGGGCCGGGTTGCGCCGGGATCTCGCGCGCCAGCCGAAGCTGTTGGGATCCTTCGCCGGCGGCGCGACGCGCGCCGAGACCGTGCGCAACGGCCTGAAGGCGCTGCAAGCGCACACCGAGGCGTCGGACTGGGTGCTGGTGCACGATGCGGTCCGCCCGTGCGTGCGTGTGTCGGATATGGACAAACTGATCAAGAGCGTCGGCGGCACGAGCGACGGCGGCTTGCTTGCCTTGCCGGTGTCCGATACGGTCAAGCGCGCCGACGACAACGGGTGCGTGCGCGAAACCGTCGCGCGCGCCGGATTGTGGCGGGCGTTGACGCCGCAGATGTTCCGGATCGGCAGGCTCCTGGATGCGATCGAGCGGGCGTTGAAAAGCGGCGCCGAAATCACCGACGAGGCCGCGGCGGTCGAGGCCGCCGGCGGCAGGCCGCGCCTGGTCATGGGGCACGCGGATAACATCAAGATCACCGTGCCGGAAGACCTGGCCCTGGCGGAGTTGTTTCTGCGCCGGCAGGAGGGGCGCGCGTGATGCGCATCGGCCACGGTTACGATGTCCACCAATTCGCCGTCGGCCGCGAACTGGTTCTCGGCGGGGTGAAGATACCGCATGCGAAGGGCCTGCTCGGCCATTCCGACGCCGACGCGCTGATCCACGCCGTCTGCGACGCCTGCCTCGGCGCCGCCGCCCTCGGCGACATCGGCCGGCATTTTCCCGACACCGATCCGCGCTACAGGAACATTGACAGTCGCAAATTGTTGCGGCAGGTAATGGATACCGTCATGTCGAAGGGGTGGCGGGTGGCGAACGTGGACTGCACCATCGTCGCCCAGGCGCCGCGCCTCGCCCCATATCTCGACGCCATGGCGGCCAACATCGCCGCGGACCTTGGCGTCGCCGCGGAGCGCGTCAACATCAAGGCCACCACCACCGAGAAGCTCGGCTTCGCCGGCCGCGAAGAAGGCATCGCGGCCCACGCCGTGGTGTTGCTGGAAGGCCGTACGCCGTAGCAAATCGGACAACGCGCATGTTTTATCTTGATTTATTTCGGCAATTGGAAAGACAGAAGGTTCGCTACGTGCTCGTGGGCGGCCTGGCCATGAACCTGCACGGCGTGCCGCGCGCGACCATGGATGTGGATATCATGGTGGCGCTGGATGAACCGAATCTGCGCGCCTTCATTGACATGGCGCGCGCACTGCAACTGAAGCCGGTTGCTCCGGTTCCTCTGGAAGATCTGCTGGACCCGGCGAAACGTCGTGAGTGGGCGAGGGAAAAGAATATGATTGCTTTCGGCTTGCAGCCGCTGCAGCCCGGCGCACCCACGATTGACGTGCTCATCGAACCGGCGCTGGATGTAAATGTGGCCCTGCAACGCGCGCAAATCCGCAACGTCGAAAACACCCGGGTTTTCCTGGCGGCCATCGAGGATCTGATATATCTTAAGGAGCGTACGGGGCGCCCGCAGGACCAGGCGGATATCGGCCACCTGCGGCGGTTGCTCAAGCGGACTACATAGGCAGGCGCTGCATATGGCTGAGAGGAAAACCGGGCAGGGTGGATACACCTACTACGTCAGCGACGAACAGCTTGCGGCCTTCGCCAAGCTGACGCTGCTCGAACGGTTGCAATGGCTCGATGAGCTGCGCCGGTTCATGCTGCTGGCCGGCACCCCGGAAATAGCCGAGCGCTGGGAACGTCTGCGCCGCGGCGAAACCATTACCCCATAAGCCGGGGACAGCTTGTCGAACGGACCGCCCATGGCGAATTTGCTTCCCGTGACTGTCCCAGGTTTGTTCCAGTGCGGGGTCTGGTCATGAGCAGGAAACAGGCGATTACCATCGCGCTTGCGGCCGCTGTCCTGAACGGCTGGGGCGGCTCCCATGCGGCTCCCGACGCCGGGCCTGGAGCGGGCCTGACCAATCCCGGCTATCACGACAAGCCGGAGTGGTTCAAGAGCTCCTTTCTCGATCTGCGCGATGACGTGAAGGAGGCGGCCGCGGCCGGGCGGCGGGTGCTGCTGTATTTTTATCAGGACGGCTGCTCCTACTGCAAGAAGCTCAACGAGGAAAACTTCGGCCAGCGCGCCATCGCGGACAAGACCAGGCGCTATTTCGACACCATCGTCGTCAATGTATGGGGCGACCGGGAGGTGACGAATATGGACGGCGCGGTCATGGGCGAGAAGAAATTCGCCGCCAGCCTCAACGTGAGGTTCACGCCGACGCTGCTGTTTCTCGACGAAAAGGGGAAGGTCGCGCTGCGGGTCAACGGCTACTATCCGCCGGACAAGTTCAGCGCGGCGCTCGATTACGCCGGCCAGCACCGGGAATCGGAAATGAGCTTCCGCGACTACTACGCCGGGCGCGCCCCGGCGCCGGCCAAGGGCGTGCTGCATCAGGACCCGGCCTATGTTCGGCCGCCGTATCGTCTGCGCGATCTGGTCCAGCGCTCGCCGCGGCCGCTGCTCGTGCTGTTCGAGCAGAAGCAGTGCGGGCAGTGCGACGAGCTGCACCTGGATATCTTCAAGCGCCCGGAGACACGACGCGAGCTCGAAAGATTAAACATCGCCCTGTTCGACATGTGGTCGGGCGACCCGGTGCAGACGCCCGCGGGCGCGGAGACGACGGTTGAGCGCTGGGCGCGCGCGCTCGACGTCAAACACGCGCCGACCATGGTCTTCTTCGACGCCGGCGGCAGGGAGGTCTTCCGCGCCGAGGCCTATTACAAGGCGTTCCATGTCCAGTCCATCCTCGACTACGTGGCCTCCGGCGCCTACCGCAGGCAAGATTTTCAGCGCTTCGTCCAGGCGCGCGCCGAACGGCTGCGCGCCCAGGGTGTGCGCATAGATTTGATGGAGTAGGTTGAAACCGCCCGCGCCCGCGGGTTGCCGGGCGTGGGCTAGAACACGATGGCCTTGTCGGCCCAGGTGGTCCAGGTGGCGAGCTCCGCCATGGTGCCGCGAAACGCGCCTTCGACAAGATCCGTGTCCGCCAGCCCGCGCGCGTCCATGCAGGTGCCGCAGACGCCGATCTCGGCGCCGTGGTGCGCCACCATCTGCAGCATCTGGCCGAGGTTGTAGTAGCCCTGCGGCACTTTCTGGTTGTTCTTGCCGCAGGACGCGGCGTCCCCGATCAGGAACACCTTCACCTCGTTCCCGGCCTCCTTGTTCTTGAGCAGCTCGCGCGCGAGGCGGACGCCGTTGTAGGAACGTTCCGTGCCGTAGGGTTGATCGTTAAGGATGAAGAGATATTTCATAAACGCTCCTTGGCGTAATGGCTATTGGAGATGTCCGCTGTCAGAAGGTCAAAACCCGATCGCAATCACGGACCATTTCATACAGATCCTTCATGGTCGAAACCGGACACAGGTCGGTGCCGCCGGTATTGCGGATCTTCAGGCAGGTGCCGCAGGCCAGAATCCGGCCGCCCCGGTCCGCGAGCTCCCGCATCTGTTCGGTCACCTTGAACTGGTCGGTGTCGAGATTTTCGCACTCCACGCCCTTGGCGAGCAGAAACACCCTGACCGCGTCGCCCTGTTTGAGGGCGAACACGCCGAGGCGGAATGCGTTCCACGCCGTTTCGGCATCCGTCGTATGCAGCACTATGCCCAGTTTCATTTTCTTCCGGCCGAATCTCAGAACCAGCGGTACAGCCAGTACTTCTCGTATAAGACCTTGCCGAGGTGCAGCCACAGGCTCGGCGGTTTGAGCTTGACCTGCGGCGCCGGGTCGGCAAAAAAGTCGCCGCCGCCGAAGCCGGCGCGGCCGTCGCCGATCTCGACAAAGCACGCCCCGTGGCCGAGAAATTCGCGCTGCGCGCCCTTGCCGGTGACGGCGCGCGCGATATTGTGGGCCACCACCTCGGCCTCGTGATGCGCGAACACACCCGCCTTCGGCAGCGGCCGACCGTTGGCGAGCGTGATGCCGGTGACATCGCCGATGGCGTATACACCGGGGAACTTTGTCTCAAGGGTTTGACGGTTGACCGGCACCCAGCCGGATTCGCCGGTTAGGGCGGCTTCGCGCACCGCCGCCGGCGCGCGGTGGGGCGGGACATAAGCCAGCAGATCGAACGTGGCGCTGGTTCCGTTGGCGAAATGGATCAGCTTGCTCGCGTGATCAATCTTTGCGACCGCGTGATTCGGGTGATAGCCGATCCCCTTGCCCTCGACCATCTGCCGCATCTGGGACGACACCTCCGGCCCGGCCGTCGGCATCGGTCCGGGCTCGGGGGTGTAGATATCCACGCTTACGCGCTCGCGCACGCCGCGCCGCCGCAGATCGGCCTCCAGCAGCATCGCGGCCTCATACGGCGCCGCCGGGCATTTGAACGGTGTCCCGCTCACAAGCACAACAAGGCGGCCACGGTTAAACTCCCGCCGCGCCGCGTTCAGGCTCTGCGCGCCTGCGAGCGCGTAAAAATTGTGCCCGGCCGCGGAAAGGCCGGGGATCGCGTCCGGGGCCAGTTCCGCCCCGAGCGCGATTATCATGTAGTCGGCGACGATTTCCCGGCCGTTCACATGCACGCTGCGTCTGCCCGGGTCAATGCGTTTGATATCGCCGCGCACCAGATCAAT
>Ga0209342_10003745_pt1 | contig 15962 bp, 13 predicted proteins | sample RifCSP16_2_FD_184023 | JGI IMG/M metagenome (GOLD analysis project Ga0209342, IMG submission 184023) | Soil microbial communities from Rifle, Colorado - Rifle CSP2_sed 16_2 (SPAdes) (version 2) | ecosystem: Environmental > Terrestrial > Deep subsurface > Rock core/Sediment | place: Rifle... | reverse complement strand
TGGCCGCGCCGCCCAGGACCACGAGCGGGTCGCGCGGGCCGCGGTCCTTCGCGCGCAGCGGGATGCCCGCGAGCCGCAGCACCTGCAGCACGTGCAGGTAGTCGTTCTCGAACGAGATCGAGAACGCAATCATGTCGAAGTCACGGAGCGGTGTCCCGCTCTCGAAGCTGACGAGCGGGCTCCCGGTCCGCTCGAGCTCGAGCTTGTCCTCGTCGTCCGGCAGGAAAGCCCGCTCGCAGACGACGTCGGGCGTGCGGTTCAGCAGCCGGTAGACCGCCTGGAAGCCGAGGTTCGACATGCCGACGAAGTAGAGGTTCGGCCAGACGAGCGCCACCCGGAACGACCCGCGGCGCGGCACGTCCTCCAGGAACACCTCCGCCTCGCGCAGACGGCTGTGGCGTTCCTGCAGGCGTCGGGACATGGGAAGCGACCTGGTATTCTATACGAAATGGTACGGATTAGCCGCCAGCAGAGCCTCGATCTGCGCCTTCAAGGCCGGCGATTCAGCCGATGAGGTCGAGCATGGCGGGAAGGGGCAGCGCGCGAACGCCTGGACGCAGGGCAGTCGTGGCCGATCCGGCCTGCGTCCCGCGGTGGACGACGACTCGCTCGAACTTGCGGCCGCGCCCGGCCGCGGAGAGGATCAGCGCAGGGAAGCTGCGGGCGGCGGCGAGCAGGGTCGGCTCGATCCTCCGGGCCACGTAGCGCATTTGAGAAATCGAAACCGATACCTTAGCTTTCTCAAGTCTTCGGCGTCACCACCAGCTTCTCGGTGTTGACGCTGCCGGGGACGAAGGCCGCGATCCAGCCGCCGCAGGCGCAGCGGAACTTCGTCGGGCCCTCGGTCTCCGCCCCCGGATGGAGTGCTATACCCGCCACCTTGTACTCGCGCCCGCAGCTTTCACAGCGCGCGTCGCGCTCGAAGGGTTTCACCCGCTACTCACTCGGCCCGTCGCCGCCGCCCTTCCTGCGCAGGAACGCGGGCACGTCGAGGTCGAAGCGGCTCCCGCCGCCCGCCGCCTTGGCGTTCGGCGTCTTCCTGTAGAAGTCGGCGCCCGACGCGGCGGCGGCCGCCTGCGCGGCCGCCTGCGGCTGCTGCGTCGTCATGTAGTTCGCGAGGTCGACGGGCGTCGGCACGGCCTTGCGCGGGCCGCGGCTGAAGCCGGTCGCGATCACGGTCACCTTCACGGCGCTGCCCATCGACTCGTCGGTCACGATGCCGTAGATGACGTTGGCGTCGGGGTCGGCGACCTTGGTGATGAGCGCCGTCGCCTCCGCGGCCTCGGAGAGCGACAGGTCGGCGCCGCCCGTGATGTTGACGATCACGCCCTTGGCGCCCTCGATCGAGGAGTCCTCGAGCAAGGGGTTCGAGATCGCGCGCTGCGCGGCTTCGGACGCGCGATTCTCGCCCTGGCCGACGCCGGTGCCCATCACGGCGTGACCCATCCCCTTCATCACCGCGCGCACGTCGGCGAAGTCGAGGTTGATCTGACCGGGCACGGTGATGATGTCCGAGATGCCCTGCACCGCCTGGCGCAGCACGTCGTCCGCCACGCGAAAGGCCTCGGTCACGGGCGTGTTGCGCGCCACCGAGGTGAGCAGCCGGTCGTTCGGGATCGCGATCACGGAGTCGACGCACTCGCGCAGCTGACCGAGCCCGTCGAGTGCTTGCGCCATGCGGCGCTTGCCCTCGAGCGCGAACGGCAGCGTGACGACGGCGACCGACAGCACGCTGCCGGTTTCGCCGCCCAGCTGGCTCGCGATCGACGCCACGACCGGCGCCGCTCCGGTACCGGTGCCGCCGCCGAGGCCCGCGGTGATGAAGATCATGTCGGAGCCTTCGAGCGCGTCGCAGATCTTCTCGGTGTCCTCGATCGCGGCCTGGCGGCCGATGTCGGGGTTGGCACCGGCGCCGAGACCCTTGGTGAGCTTGCCGCCGACCTGGATCTTGACCGGGGAACGGTTGGCTCGAAGCGCCTGCAGATCCGTGTTGACCGCGATGAACTCGATTCCCTGCAGCCCCGACGCGATCATCCGGCTCACCGCGTTTCCACCACCCCCACCCACGCCCACCACCTTGATGCGGGCGCCGCGGACCTCCTCCTCGGCAAACTGGATGCGTCCAGGACGGTCGGTCTCTTTGGTCATGCTCAAGAAATCCCCTCGGAACAGCCGGTCATGAACCCGCAGTGGAGGCAGATGCGCTTGCAATGGTAAGCGACAACGGCAGCCCCGCACATTTCACAAGGAAGCTCGCCCGCGTCGCCCGTTGGAAAGGGACCGCGCCGTGCCCGCGCCACGCGCGGGTCGGCCACGGGCAGGGGCGGCAATGCTGCGCCTTCGCGCTTCGTCTCCATGTCCCCTCCCTCAGAAGAAATCGGACAGCCAGCCCATGAGGCGCCCGGTGACCCGTCCGAATGTCCCCGTCGCCGCCTGACGCCCGCCGCCGAGCGAGCGCCCGGCCCGGTTTCGATAGCCGCACTGCACGAGCCCCACCGCCGTCGCGTACACCGGGCTCGCCACCACGTCGACGAGCCCGCCGATGCCCGCGGGGGTGCCACGCCTGACCGGCATGTCGAAGATCTGCTCCGCGATCTCCGGCAGTCCCTCGAGGATCGCCCCGCCCCCGGTCAGCACGATGCCGGAGTTGAGGCTCCGCTCGAAGCCGGCGCGGCGGATTTCCGTGAGCGCGAGCTGGCAGATCTCCTCCGCGCGGGCCTGCAGCACGTCGCCCAGCACCTGGCGCGCCATGATGCGGGGCTTGCGGCCGCCGACGCTCGGCACCTCGATCGAGTCCTCTTCCGGGATCATCGAGGTGAGCGCGCAGCCGTGCTTCTTCTTGATCTTCTCCGCCTCGTTCACCGGCGTCCGGAGCGCGACCGCCACGTCGTTGGTGAAGTGCTCGCCGCCCACCTGCAGCACGGCGGTGTGCCACAGCGACCCCTTCTCGAAGATCGCGAGGTCGGTGGTGCCGCCGCCGATGTCCACGATCGCGACACCCAGCTCTTTCTCGTCCGGCGTCAGGCACGCCTCGGACGCGGCGAGCTGCGTGAGCACCGTGTCCACCACCTCGAGCCCGGCACGGTTCACGCAGGTGACCGTGTTCTGGGCGGCAGTGGTGGAGCAGGTGATCACGTGGACGTTCACCTCGAGCCGAGTTCCGGTCATGCCGCTCGGGTCGCCGATGCCGTCCTGGTCGTCCACCACGAACTCCTGCGGCAGCACGTGCAGGATCTCGCGGTCGATCGGGATCGAGACCGCCTTGGCGGCGTCGATCACGCGCCGCACGTCCTCGCGGTCGATCGTGCGGTTCTTGCTCGAGACGGCGATGACGCCGCGCGAGTTGAAGCCCTTGATGTGCGTGCCGGCGATCCCGACGTAGACCGAGTCGATCTCGACCCCGGCCATCAGCTCCGCCTCCTCGAGCACGCGCTTGATCGCGTCCACGGTGGCTTCGAGGTTGATCACGACACCCTTGCGCAGGCCCTTGGACTCGGTCTGCCCGATGCCGATCACGTCGAGGCGGCCCTCGTCGGTGATCTCCGCGACGATCGCGCAGATCTTGTGCGTGCCCACGTCGAGGCCGACGATGTAGCGGTCCTTCTTCTTGGCCAGGGTCGGCCTCCTAATCTGTCCTGTTCTGGGGGGTGCTGCGTCGCGCCCCCCAGGCCCCCCGCCGCTCCGCCGAAGTGAATTCGGCTACGCGGCGCGCCCGTTGCCTTTCGACAGGGTGCTGAGTCGCACCCCCCAGACCCTCGGCTTGCTGCGGCGGAGTTGCTGGTTCCGGGTTGGGAATGATCGCCGTCGCGATGGGCGAGCGGCCGGCTCGAGGCACGGCCGCGCGCGGCGCGACGGGCTTCTTGTTCTCCGCCGCCGGGTGGGAGGGTGTGGCACCCGGCTCGGAAGGAGTGGTGACGGGATCCTTGTGCTTGGCGAAGATGCGGCCGCGGAAGCGCAGATCGAAGTGCTCGGCGCCGGGGGCTTTCTGGGCGAGCTCGCTGCGCAGGCTCAGGAACGTCGCGAGCCGTGCCCGGTAGGGCGGCTCGGCGAACAGCAGCACTTCGCCCGCCCCGCGCAGCACCACGCGCACGTCGCCGGACGGGTCGACGTACACCTCGGAGATCTCGCTGCCGAGCTCGGCGAGGTCGGCCAGCAGCGCTCCCGCCCGCCGTGCCCGGTCGCGGCGCGATTCCTCCTCGACGCCCATCAGGCCGCGCACGATCGGCAGGTCGAACGCCCCGGTCCGCGGACCGTAGATGTCGATCAGGCCGCCGTCCTGGTCCATCAGGTAGAGCCGGTCGAGCTCCGCGAGGGCGAGCGGCACCCGCTCGTGGATCAGGACGCGCACGGTGTCGGGCAGCGCGCGCGTGACGGTCGCGTCGGCCACCCACGGCGAAGCGCGCAGCCGCGCCTTGAGCGCGTCGATGTCGAGCGTCAGGATGCTCTCGCCGACCGCAGGGCCCAGCAGCTCGCGGACCTCGCCCTCGGACAGGAAATGGCTGCCGCGCACCTCGAGCCGGCCCACGCGCAGGCGATCGCTCGCGAAGACGCGCTGCCACGCGCTCCAGGCGCCCACGACGCCGACGAGGCCCACCGCTGCGATCTGCACCACGAGCAGCGCACGCGCCGTGAAGCCGCGCCGCCGCGGCCGCAGCCGCGTCTTCCTTCGCGGCCTGAAGAACGGCGACTCGTCGGCCGTGGGGTCGAGCGGGAGCTCCATCAGCTCCTCCGGCGGCGGCCCCACCGGTAGCCCGCGCCGCGTCATGCTCGAAGCCTCCGCAGCAGCTCTTCCCCCGCCGTCCACACGCTGCCGGCGCCGAGCGTCAGCACCACGTCGCCCGGCACGGCCTCGCGCGCCAGGCGCTCGCTCGCGGCGCCCATGTCCCCGACCCACGCGGCGTCGGGGTGGCCGCGCTCCGCGATCGCGCGCGCCAGCGCCTCGGAAGACACGCCTTCGATCGGGTCCTCGGAGGCGGGATAGACGTCGACGAGCCGCAGCACGTCGGCTTCTCCGAAGGCGTGGCAGAAATCGTCCCACAGCGCCTGCGTGCGGGTGAAGCGGTGCGGCTGGAACAGCACCAGCGTGCGGCGCGGGCCGGCGCGGCGGCGCAGCGTCTCGAGCGTCGCGCGGATCTCGGTCGGGTGGTGGCCGTAGTCGTCGATCACCAGCACACCGCCGGCCTCGCCACGCACCTGGAAGCGCCGGTCGACGCCGGTGAAGGACGCGAGGCCCTGCTGGATCGCCTCGAAGGGCAGCTCGAGGTCGAGGCCGACGGCCACCGCGGCGAGCGAGTTCGTCACGTTGTGCGCGCCCGGCACGGCGACCGTGACGGTCCCGAGCGGCTGGCCCTGCAGCGTCGCGGTGTAGCTCGAGTCCGTGGCCCGCAGCTCAAGGTCGCGCGCCGAGACGCTCGCCTGCGCCGAGAGGCCGTAGGTCACCACGCGGCGCTCGACACGCGGCAGGATCGCCTTCACCGGCGGGTCGTCGAGGCACAGCACCGCGCAGCCGTAGAACGGCACCTTGTTGACGAAGCCGAGGAACGTCTCCTGGATGTCCGCCAGGTCGCGATACGCGTCCAGGTGCTCGCGGTCGATGTTGGTGACGACCGCCAGCGTGGGCGAGAGCTTCAGGAACGAGCGGTCCGACTCGTCGGCCTCGGCCACCAGGTACTCGCCCTTGCCGAGCCGGGCGCCCGAGCCCAGGACGCCGACGCGGCCGCCCACCACGACCGTCGGGTCGAGCCCGCCGCGGTCGAGCACCAGCGCCACCAGCGAGGTGGTCGTGGTCTTGCCGTGGCTGCCCGCGATCGCGATCCCGTACTTGAGCCGCATCAGCTCGGCCAGCATCTCGGCGCGCGGGATCACCGGCACGCCCCGCCGGCGCGCCTCGGTCACCTCGGGGTTCGACGGCCGCACCGCGGTGGACGTGACCACCACCTGGGCGTCCCCCACGTTCGCGGCGGCGTGGCCTTCGAAGACCGTGGCGCCGAGCGCCTCGAGGTGACCGGTGACCGACGAGAGCTTCAGGTCCGAGCCCGAGACCGTGTAGCCCAGGTTCAGCAGCACCTCGGCGATCCCGCTCATGCCGGACCCACCGATGCCGACGAAGTGGACGTGCTGGAAGCGCCTAACCACGCGCCCCTCCCGGACCGACGAGCAGGTCGGCGACCCGGGCCGCGGCATCGGGTCGCCCGAGGCGGCGTGCGGCCGCCCCCATCGCCGCGAGGGCCTGCGGGGCCTCCACGAGATCAAAGACGGCGCGCGTGAGCGACTCGCCCGTGAGCTGCCGCTCCAGGACGACGCGGGCGGCGCCCTGGGCCTCGAGCGTGCGCGCGTTCGTCGTCTGGTGGTCGTCGGCGGCTCCGGCGAACGGCACCAGGATCGCCGGCTTGCCCGCGGCGCACAGCTCCGCACAGGTCGTGGCGCCGCTGCGGGACAACACGAGATCGGCGTCGCCGAAGCGGCGCTCCATGTCGTCGAGGAAGGCCACGACCTCGCCCGGGTGCCTTGCCTTTCGGTAGGCCGCGTCCACCTCGTCGCGCATCGCGGGGCCGGTCTGGTGGACGATGCGGAGGCGCTCCGGCCCGGGCAGGCTCGGCAGCGCGGCGACGAGAGCCTGGTTGAGCGCGCGCGAGCCCTGGCTGCCGCCGAACGCCAGCAGCGTCAGGGGCGCGCGGGGTTCCTTTGCAGGAAGCGCCGCAAAGCCGCCACGGACCGGGTTGCCGGTCAGGACCCCCTTCGCCCCGAACGCCGCGCGCGCCTCGTCGTAGGCGCAGGCCGCCACGTCGACGAACGGCCGCAGGATCCGGTTCGTGAAGCCGGGGCGGGCGTTCGGCTCCAGGATCACCGCGCGGACGCCGAGCAGCGCCGCGAGCAGCGTCACCGGCCCTCCGGCGTAGCCGCCGATGCCGAGCACCGCCGCCGGCCGCAGCCGCAGCACCAAGAGCGCCGATTTCACGAGCCCCCACGGCAGCACCAGCAGGCCCGTCAGCATCCGCGCGAGGCCGATGCCGTTGAGCGGCAGGATCGGCAAGAGCTCGAGCGCGTAGCCGGCCCGCGGCACGAGGCGCGACTCGAGCCCGCGCGGCGTTCCGGCGAAGACCACGCGCGCCGTCGCGTCGCGACGGACGAGCTCGTCGGCCACGGCGATCCCGGGGAAGAGGTGGCCGCCGGTGCCGCCCGCCGCGATCAGGACCGTGCGCACGCTATGCGTTCCCATGCTGCGAGACGTTGGCGACGAGGCCGATGCCGAACAGTGCGAACACGAGCGACGAGCCGCCCGCGCTGATGAACGGCAGTGGAATGCCCTTGGGGGGCAGCAGGCCGAGAACGACCGAGACGTTGATGAACGCCTGGAACACGATCCCGAGCGTGATGCCGGCCGCGAGGAAGCGCCCGAACTCGTCGGGCGCACCCCACGCCGCGCGCAGGCCGCGCCAGAGCAGCACCACGAACGCGATCACCACGGCGAGCGCCCCGAGCAGCCCGAGCTCCTCGCCGATCACCGCGTACACGAAGTCGCTGTAGGGGTACGGGAGGTAGAAGAGCTTCTGGCGGCCCTCCATCAGGCCGACGCCGGTGACGCCGCCGGTCCCCACCGCGATCAGGCTCTGGATCACGTGGTAGCCGGCACCCTGGGGATCCGCCCACGGGTTGAAGAAGCTCTCGAATCGGACGCGCCGCCAGGGGACCGCCATCACGGCCGCGTACAGCACCAGCAGCGCGGGCACCGCGAGTGCCGCGAAGTACTTGAGCCTGACGCCGGCGGCGAACAGCATCACCCCGCAGGTGAGCACCAGGCAGAAGGCGGTGCCGAGGTCCTGCTGGATCAGGATCAGGAAGCCGAACCACGAGACCAGCAGCAAGGCCGGGAACAGCGTCACCAGCTCGTTGATCCGATCGGCACGGCGCTCGATGTGGTACGCGAGGAACAGCACGATCGACAGCTTGGCGAGCTCGGCGGGCTGGAAGCTCAGGGCGCCGAGCCGGATCCAGCGGTGGGTGTTGTTCACGGACGGCAGGAACAGCACCACGATCAGCAGCAGCGTCGAGACGATCAGCAGCGGGTACACGACGACCGGGCGACGCAGGGTCTTGTAGTCGAGCCGAAGCGCCACGACCAGCGCGACGAGCCCGAGCGTGCCCCAGGCCACCTGCTTCAGCAGGAAGTAGTAGGGGCTGCCGTGGCGCTCCTGCGCCAGCACCGAGGAGGCGCTCCACACCATCACCAGGCCGAAGCCGAGGAGCGCCAGCGTGACACCGAGCAGCACGAGGTCGGTGCTGAGCTTTCTAGCCACGCGACCCTCCCGCGGCGGCGGCTCCGCCCGAGAGCCGCTCGACCTCGGCCTTGAAGGCGCGGCCGCGCTCGGCGTAGTCCCGGAACATGTCGAAGGACGAGCAGGCCGGGGCGAGCAGCACCACGTCGCCCGCGCGCGCGGCGGCCCGCGCGCGCGCCACGGCGTCGGCGAGCGACGCCGCGCGCTCGACCGGCAGCACTCCCGAAAGAGCCGTTTCGATCCGCTCGCTCGCCTCGCCGATCGCCACGACGCGGCGACCGTGCGCGCGCAGCGCGGGCGCGAGCTCGGCGAGATCGCCGCCCTTGTAGCGCCCGCCGAGGATCACGACCACGGGTGCGGCGAAGGCCTCGAGGCTGCGGCGCGCGGCTTCGACGTTGGTGGCCTTCGAGTCGTTGTAGAACGCGACGCCGTCGACCGTGGCCACGTGCTCGAGCACGTGCTCGATCCCACGGAAGCCGCGCACGGCGCGGGCGATGGCGGCGGGCGGCGCGCCGAGCAGCCTGGCCGCGGCGGCGGCCACGAGCAGGTCCCCTGCCAGGTGGGCCCCCGGCAGGACGACGTCGCCGCGCGCGAAGAGCGTCTCCGCCTGGCCGGCCTGGCGCAGCTTCGCGGCTGCGCCCTCGAAGTAGGCGCCGTCGCCCGACGCGAGCGGCTCGCCGGTGACCCGGAACAGCAGCAGGCGCGCGCGCGCTCGGCGCGCCTCGGCCAGCACCACGGGATCGTCGGCGTTCACGACCGCCCAGTCCGACGGCTGCTGGTTCGCGAAGACGCGTGCCTTGGCCGCCACGTAGGCGTCGAGCGTGGGGTGGCGGTCGAGATGGTCGGGCGACAGGTTCAGCCACACCGCCACGTGCGGCCGGAAGCGCACGATACCCTCGAGCTGGAAGCTCGAGACCTCGACGGCGAAGCTGGTCGCGTCGGTCGAGCCCTCCACGAGGCCGATGAGCGGCGCGCCGATGTTGCCGCCCACGCGGGCGTCGACACCCGCCTCGCGCAGCATCGCGCCGAGCGCGGCGGTAGTCGTCGACTTCCCCTTGGTTCCGGTGATCGCGGCCACGCGCCCCTTGAGGTGGCGGAAGCCGAGCTCGATCTCGGCGATCACGGGCACGCCCGCCTGCCGCGCCGCCTCGAGCTCTGCGAGCTCCCACGGCACGCCGGGCGAGACGACCACGAGCGACGCGCCCTCGAAGCTCTCGGGCCTGTGCGCCCCGAGCTCCAGGCGGACGCCGGCCTCGCGCAGCGCGAGCGCCTCCTGCGGCAACTCGTCCTCGCGCTTCCTGTCCACCGCCACCACCGAGGCGCCGCGGCGGGCGAGGAACGCCGCCGCGGCGATCCCGGATCGCGCCAGGCCGACCACGACGACGTTTTGTCCCGGGCTCAGCATCAACTCGTCACCGGAGCTTCAACGTCATGAGCGTGAACGTGGCGAAGACGAAGGCGATGATCCAGAAGCGGATGATGATCTGGGGCTCCTTCCAGCCCACGAGCTCGAAGTGGTGATGCAGCGGCGACATGCGGAAGATGCGCTTGCCGGTGAGGCGAAAGGACGCCACCTGCAGCATCACGGAGAAGGCCTCGATCATGAAGAGGCCGCCGACCAGGAACAGCAGCAGCTCCTGCTTGATCAGGATCGAGACGGTGCCGAGCGCGCCCCCGAGCGCGAGGCTGCCCACGTCGCCCATGAACACCTGCGCGGGGTAGCAGTTCCACCACAAGAAGCCGATCGAAGCGCCCACCATCGCGCCGCAGAAGACGGTCACCTCGCCGGCCCCCGGCCGGTGCAGCAGGTCCAGGTACTCGGAGAAGCGGAAGTGGCTGGTCACGTAGGCGAGCCCGGCGAACGCCGCGGCCGCGATCAAGGTCGTGCCGATCGCGAGCCCGTCGAGGCCGTCGGTCAGGTTGACCGCGTTGCTCGAGAGCGTGAGCAGCCACACCGCGAACAGCACGTAGAAGACGCCGAGGTCGGGCACCAGCTGCTTGAAGAAGGGGAACTGCACGCGGGTCGAGTACTCCTTCGGCTCGGCCTGCGCCAGCGCCACGATCGCGATGCCGACCGCGAGACCGATCGCGAACTGCCAGAACAGCTTGCGGCGCGCGGTCAGGCCCAGGCTGCGCTTCTGCACCACCTTGATGTAGTCGTCGGCGAAGCCCACGGCCCCGTAGGCGGTCGTGGACAGGATCAGGATCCAGACGTTGAGGTTGGTGAGGTCCGCCCATAGCAGCGTCGGCACGAGCACGCCCGTCAGGATCAGGACTCCGCCCATCGTGGGCGTTCCGGCCTTGGCCTTGTGCGCCTGCGGCCCCTCCTCGCGGATGTACTGGCCGATCTGCAGCCGCCGCAGCCGCTCGATCATCCACGGGCCGAGCGCCAGCACCAGGAAGAGGGCGGTGAGGCTCGCGACCGCCGTGCGAAACGTGATGTAGCGCGTCACGTTCAGCGCCCCGAGCTCGCCGCGCAGCGCGTAGAGCAGGTGGTAGAGCATCAGCTCGCCGCTTCCCCGAAGCGCGCGGCGAGCGCGTCGATCACCTGCTCGAGGCGCATGCCGCGCGAGGCCTTCACCAGCACCGCGTCGCCCGGCGTCACCAGGCTCGCGACCGCGTCCTTGGCGCTTTGCGCGTCGGCGAAGTGGACGAGTGCTTGCGCGGGGAGGCCGGCCTCGCGCGCGCCCAGGACGATCTGCTCGGCGAGCGGCCCGATCCCCACCACGACGTCCACGCGGCCGGCGAGCCCGCGGCCGGCCTCGCGGTGGAGCCGTGGCCCGCTCTCGCCGAGCTCGAGCATGTCGCCGACCACGGCGATCCGCCGCAGCCCCGGGACGAGGCCGAGCGCCACCACCGCGGCCTCGAGCGCCACCGGCGACGAGTTGTAGCAGTCGTCGAGCACGATCACGCCCTCGCCGAGGCGCCGCAGCTCGCCGCGGTGGGGCGCGGGACGCATCCGGGTCGCGGCCTCCGCGATGGAGTCGGGAGCCATCCCCAGCACGTGCGCGGCCGCGGCCGCCGCCAGGAAGTTCTCCGCGAAGTGCGGCCCGGCGAGCGGCAGCGCGACGTCCATGGCCCGGCCGCCGATGCGCAGGTCGAAACGCATCCCGAACGCCGTCCCGCGCCAGCTCTCGGCCGACACGTCGAAGCGCCGGTCGCGCCCGAACCAGACCACGCGGCCGGGGAAGCGCTCGCCGATGCCCCGGACGAGCGGGTCGTCGCCGTTCAAGACCGCGGTCCCCGCGGGCTTGAGCCCTTCCAGGATCTCGGCCTTGGCCAGGGCGACCGCCTCGAGCGAGCCGAAGAACTCGAGGTGCACGGGAGCGATGCGCGTGATCACGGCGACGTCCGGCTCGGCCACGGCCGCGAGGGCGCGCAGCTCGCCCGCGGCCGACATCCCGAGCTCGAGCACGACCGCGCTGTGCTCGTCGGTGAGCCGCAGCAGCGTGAGCGGCAGGCCGTACTGGTTGTTGAGGTTGCCCTCGGTCTTCAGCACCAGGCCACGCGAGCCGAGGAGCTCCGCCGTCATGTCCTTGGTGGTGGTCTTTCCGACCGAGCCGGTCACGGCCACGACCGGGACGCTCGTCGCGCGACGGACGTGACGCGCGAGGAGCGCGAGCGCCCGCGTGGTGTCGACGACGCGCACGAGCGGAAGTCCCGAAAGCGGCGACTCCGGCTCGCGCTCGACGAGCGCGGCCAGGGCGCCCCTCGCCTGCGCGGCCGCCACGAAGTCGTGCCCATCGAAGCGGGGCCCGCGGATCGCGACGAAGAGCGCGCCCGGCTCGAGCGTGCGCGAGTCGATCGAGACCGAGCGCAGCACGTGTCCGGGCGGCGCCGGAGCGACGAGGCGGCCGGCGGTCGCCTCGAGGACGCGTTCCAGGCTGAGGCCCAGAGCACTCATCACCGCGCTCACCTCTTCCCCCCCGCCCCGGCGAGGCGGGCGAGCACGTCGCGCGCCACCTGGCGGTCGTCGAACGGCACGGTGCGCTCGCGCAGCACCTGGTAGCTCTCGTGGCCCTTGCCGGCGATCACCACGCAGACGCCCTCGCGGCCCATCTCGAGCGCGCGCGCGATCGCGTCGCGCCGGTCGGGGATCACGAGCGTGTCCTGCGCGCGCGAGGCGGGGATCCCGCGCCGGATCTCGTCGAGGATCGCCTCCGGGGGCTCGCTCCTCGGGTTGTCGGAGGTGAGGATCACGACGTCCGACAGCCGGGCCGCCACCGCGCCCATCAGCGGCCGCTTGCTGCGGTCGCGGTCGCCGCCGCAGCCGAACACCGTGATCACGCGGCGCGGGCCCAGGCCCCGCACGGTCTCGAGCAGGTTCTTGAGCGCGTCGTCGGTGTGGGCGTAGTCGACGAGCACCGTGAAGTCCTGACCCAGCGCGACCTTCTCCATGCGCCCCGGCACGCCCTGGAGCGTCGCGAGCCCGCGCTGCACCGCGTCGGCCGGCAGGCCGAGCGCCAGCCCGGCGCCGAGCGCCGCGAGCAGGTTCTGGACGTTGAAGCGGCCGACGAGCGCGCTCTCGAGCTCGAGCACACCCGCGGGAGTGCGCGCGCGCAGCCGCGTGCGATCGAGGCCGAGGCGCAGGTCCTCGGCGAAGAGGTCGGCCTTGGGGTCCTCGAGCGAGTAGGTCCAGACGCGGCCGCGGCTCACGCGCCGAAGCTCCGCGGCGCGGTCGTCGTCGAGGTTGAGGATCGCGTGGCCGTCCGGCCGCAGCAGCTTCTCGAAGAGAGTGCGCTTGGCCGCGAAGTAGCCGTCCATGTCGCCGTGAAAGTCGAGGTGGTCGCGCGTCAGGTTGGTGAAGACCGCGACCTTGAACTCGAGGCCGTGCACGCGCTGGAGCGCCAGCGAGTGCGACGAGACCTCGAGCACCGCGCGGCGGCACGACGCGTCCGCCATCTCGCGCAGCAGCGCTTGCAGGTCCGAGGACTCGGGCGTCGTGCGCACCGCCTCGGCGATGCGGTTTCCCACGCGGTACTCGACCGTGCCGATGAGCCCGACGCTCTCGCCGGCGGCGCGCAGGGCCGAGTCGATCAGGTACGTGGTGGTCGTCTTGCCGTTCGTGCCGGTGACGCCCACGAGATCGAGCGAGCGCGCGGGATCACCGAGCACGGCGGCCGAGCAGAGCGCGAGCGCTTCGCGGGCGTTTCCGACCCTGACCCATGTCCCCTCGCCCCGGGGCGGCTCCTCGGAGCAGATCGCGACGGCTCCCTTCTTCCTCGCGGCCTCGACGAAGTCGTTGCCGTCGGTGACGAGGCCGCGGATGCCCACGAACAGCGCGCCGGGTCCCGAGCGCCGCGAGTCGTGCGACACCGCCGTGATCTCGAGATCCGCGTCACCGCTCGTCTCGGCCCCGGGGAGCCGGGCCACCAGCTGGGCGAGCTTCATTCGCGCGGCTCCCGGCCGAGCGTCAGCAGGCAGGTGAGCCCGGGCTCGATCTCGGCGCCCGGCTCGGGGACCTGCGCGACCACCTGGCCCGACCCGCGCAGCTCGACCACCAGCCCGCGACGGGCGGCGGCGATCGCGGCCTCGCGGGCGGGACGGCCACGCAGGTCCGGCATCAGGCCCGGCTCGTCGGCCGGAGGCGCGGCCTCGGGCCGCGCCGGCGGGCGCGGGCGATAGGCCACGGGCGTCACGTTGTCGGGCACCACCGCCACGGCGCGCAGCACGCGCGCGGCGTCGTCCGGCGGGACCGCGAGCACGCGCAGCGCTCCCTCCGCGACCCGCGCGAACAGCGGCGCCGCGACGTCGCCGCCCTGGTTGTTCGGGCCGCGCGGTGTGTCGAGCGACGCGAGCACCACCAGCGCGGGACGCGCCGCCGGCGCCCAGCCCACGAACGAGGCCACGTGGTCGACCATCGAGTAGCGGCCCGTGGCGTCGACCTTCTGCGCGGTCCCGGTCTTGCCCGCCACCAGGTAGCCCGGCACCGCGGCACGCTGCCCGGTCCCCGCGCTCACGACCTGCTGCAGGATCGCGGTGAGCGTCTCCACCGTCTGGGGCTCGAGCACCCGGCGCACGACGAGCGGCTTCGTCTCGCGGATCGTGCGGCCCTCGTTGTCCTCGACGCGCTTCACCACCAGCGGCTTCATCAGGTAGCCGCCGTTCGCGACAGCCGCGGCCGCCATCGTGATCTGGAGCGCGGTCACGCCGATCTCCTGGCCGAAGGACAAGGACGGCAGCGACAGCGCGCTCCAACGCGGCGTGGGACGGACGAGACCCGCGGACTCGCCGGGCAGCTCGATCCCGCTCGGCACGCCGAAGCCGAAGTCGCGCACGTAGCGAGCGAAGTTCTCGCGGCCGAGCCGCTGCGCCACGCGGATCATGCCGATGTCGCTCGAGCGCGCGACCGCCTCGGTGAAGCTCAGGCGCTCGAACACGGCGTGGTCGTTGATCACGGTGCCGCCGATCTCGATCCGGCCGTTGCCGCAGTCGATCAGCTCGCCGGGGGCGACGACGTTCTCCTGGATGCCGGCGGCGGCGGTGACGATCTTGAAGATCGAGCCGGGCTCGAAGGCGTCGGAGACGGCGCGGTTCCTCCAGCGCGAGCTGGCGTAGGCGTTGTAGCGGTTCGGGTTGAAGGCGGGTCGGCCCGCCATCGCCAGCACCTCGCCCGAGAAGGGCTCGACCACGACCACGGTGCCGGACTGGGACTGGGTCTCGGCCATCGAGCGCTCGAGCTCGCGCTCGGCGATGTGCTGGACCGCCTCGTCGATCGTCAGCGTGACGGCGGCGCCGTCGGTCGAGGGGCGCTCGGTCTGCGCCACCGGGCGCCGGCGCGCGTCGGTGTGCACCACGACCTTCGCCGCGCGGCCGCGGATGTCCTTCTCGAGGGCGTGCTCGACGCCCGACATGCCCTCGTTGTCGAGCCCCACGTAGCCGAGCACGTGGGCCGCGAGCTCGCGCTGCGGGTAGTAGCGGCGGTGCTCGGTGAGGAAGCCGACCCCGTCGAGCTGCAGCTCGCGCACGCGCCGCGCGGTGCCGGGGTCGAGCTTGCGCTGGACCCAGACGAAGGCCTTGCTCTTCTGCTGCAGCCGGGCGAGCACCTCGCGCCGTCCGGCAGCGTCGAGCGAAAGCGCGCGCGCCAGCGCCTGGGCCGTGGCTGGTGCGTCGACCACGTCCTGCGGCACCGCGTACAGGCTCTCCGCGTCCACCGAGACGGCGAGCGGCCGAGAGGCGCGGTCCAGGATCGGGCCGCGGCGCGGGTCGAGGTTGAGCGTGCGCTCGCTCTGCCGTGTGCCCTGCTGCTCGAAGAACTCGCGCCCGAGCACCTGCAGGTGCACGAGGCGGATCCCGATCACGAGCGCCCACAGCGAGACCGAGAGCGCGAGCAGCATCAGGCGCAGTCGCGTGCGGCGCTCGCGCGGCGTGGGCCCCGCGCCGAAGCTCGCGGGCGGCCCGAGCGGTGGACGTGCGTGCCTCAGGGCCGCGCCTCCGTGCCCGAAGCACTCCGGGCCTCGCGTCGCCCGGCGGTCGCCACGGTCGTGCCCGGGGCGCGCAGCTTCTCGACCTCGACCACCACCGAGCGCTCGGGCACGGGGGCCTTCAACCCCAGCTCCTTCGCCGCGATCGTCTCGACGCGGCGCAGGTTCTCGAGCGCGGCCTTCTCGAGCCGCAGCTTGCGGTTCTCCTCGGCGAGGCGCTGCTTCTCGCGGTCGAGCAGCGCCCCCGCCTGCTCCGCGCGGC
>Ga0209342_10003744_pt1 | contig 15962 bp, 10 predicted proteins | sample RifCSP16_2_FD_184023 | JGI IMG/M metagenome (GOLD analysis project Ga0209342, IMG submission 184023) | Soil microbial communities from Rifle, Colorado - Rifle CSP2_sed 16_2 (SPAdes) (version 2) | ecosystem: Environmental > Terrestrial > Deep subsurface > Rock core/Sediment | place: Rifle... | reverse complement strand
AATCATCCATCTGCCAGAGACTTTCAGCCGGATGATTCGCGTTGGCCAGCATCTGGGTGTAGTAGCTTCTGTACAGGTTCGGGTTATTGGCCTCTCCATATGCAGTCGCCCCGAACTTGGTTATGTCCACTATTAGGATTTCCTTATCGAAGCTAGGCTTAATCACATAAAAAATAGTCTGAGCTGGTGAGGCATCTTCAATGAAGGCATCATCTCGGGATTGCACTCTGAACATATGATAACCGGTCTCTAGTCCAGCGGGAAGGATGGTACCCTTGGCCTTTACCCATTCATCCCCGTCATTCGGATCATAAGAGACCGCCAGAAGGTTGCTGGTATCCGGGCTGAGAGTATCAGACTCACTGGTTCCCAGGTAAAACAATTTCCAGGAGAATTCTAAAGGCGGCTCACCTAAGGGATAATCCAGCGAGTCACTGCCACCCCAGGCAATGGGAATTCCCTTCCAGGTCCTGGTGGTGTCGGATAAACTGTAGTAGATTTCTTGATTATCAAACTCGATCTTCGAGTTAGGGGGGTGGTTGGTCCTGGAAAACGTCCGATAAATCACATTTGAAGTTGCGCTCACATTGTCCACCGCCCTAAGAAACAGGAACTGCAATATTATCACATTGGGATTAGCCGAAGCAAAGAGCTGAATCTCATCGTTAGTCTGGCCGGCTCCCACTATGGTCACCAACTCCACCGGCACAATCACTTCCTCACCTAACGAATCAAGGGTTTTCCCCCACTTAGTCAGATCTACTATCCAGAAACTGTCCGGGATCGATTCCAAAAAGTTTACAAAGTCTGTGTCCACCCCCAAGCTGTCCACCCCGTATCCCAAGAGCTGGATCTGGCTGGCCTTGAATACGATGTACTGGTATTTGGCCACGAAGCCATCTACATCTTTGCCAAACCAGTAGACTACTGGTTGGCTGGTGAAGGTGGTTCCATCTTCTGGAATGTTAGCAAATTTTATGACTGGGTTTATATTTCCTGGTCTGGTTCCCTGTATATTGCATTTCAACCCCAAACTAGTTATAAGTAACCCGGTCAAAACCAGTCCGTAAGATATAACCAGAACTTTAGACTTTCTCATTTTCATTTTGTCCTTTCTAACTGTTCGCTCCCTTAGAATGCTAAAGCAAAGGAGAAGCGATGCGCCTCTTCCAAGAGCCCGAAATCGCGGTAGGCGTAATCTATCCTTAACTCTGACTTTTTGTTATTGAAAGGCAGCTTCAGTCCACCACCCAAGCTCACTCCTCCTAAGTAAGAGTCCTGCTTGAATTGGTTCCCCAACCGGATTGCAAAGGTTTCATTATACCAATATTCGAAGCCCAGATTATATTTTTCGATATTGTCGTTGGGGTGGCTTAATTCTGCTGCCAGAATGGCCCGATGGGAGTGGTTCTGGATCAAATTGATGGCGCCTCCGAATTTGAAATTGGCCGGCAGTGGATAGGCTCGTGAAGAACCTGTATTGAAATTTAAGTCCGGACCGAAGTTACTTATGATCATGCCAATCTTAAACCCTCGGAAGCCGGTGTTGTAAATTGTCCCTACGTCAGCGGCCCAGCCTGTGGCTTTGAAGTCTTCTTTTGCCTTCGTAGTGATATTGGTGAATCCTTCTCCGAAGTCTTCACCGATATATTTTCCAGTGATCCCTATGCTTAGGCGGTCGGTGAGGTTGCGGGCATAACTTAGGGTGACCGCGTACTCTTTGGGATTAAAGGTCTGGCCACTGGCACCTGATATCGGGTAGAGTTGATCGGTCACCGCCATTTCCCCTGCGTCCATGTAGTAGACCGCCGCTCCCAGTGCCCCTCCCAGTTTGTTTACCGGAAGAGCCAGAGCGACAAAACTGAAGTCGATATCAGCCAAATAGAGTATCTGAGTAAACATTACCTCCTTACCCGGCACCAGGGCTAAACCAGCCGGGTTGTAGTAGACCGCCGAGGCATCATCCACGGTGCTGGTAAAAGCATCCCCCATGGCTACTCCTCTGGCAGATATACCTATTTCTAAGAACTGTGCGCCGGCCGTGCCCACCTTGGCCTGCCCCCAGACTAGGTCAGCCGGCAGCCAGATAGCTAGCAAAGTGAACAATAGAAGGGTCTTGCTTCTCATTTTTTCTAACTCCTTTTTAGCTACTTAATCAGTACGAATTTGCCAATTTGACTCCCTCGCGCCGATTCGACGTGGTAGATATAGATTCCGGCCACTACTTCTTGACCGTTGCTTGAGATCATATTCCAGTTTACCTCGGAGTTATTGGGACTGTTGGGGCCTGTATTATCGATTACCGCCACTTCATCTCCGTCTAAGGTGTAAATCCGTATCTTGCACGGGCCTGGCAGCTGGACAAAATGCAGCAACTTACCGCTTGGTAGATTTCGGTCTTCCCCAGGATACTCCTCGGTAATCTTATAGGGGTTGGGGAAAACCACCACCTTCTGGTCAGTAATGTCCAAAGGTGAGGCCAAAGGCCAGACTTGTTTGGCATTTACCAACGGGCTGGTCTCCAGAGGAGAAAGACCGGTTTGAGGGTTACCATAATCAAAAGCCGAAACTGCGATGTAAACCGGCTTGCTGGCGCTTAAACCTCTGATTGGATATTCATACAGATAGTACTTGGCCGTGTCCGCCGGGGTAATCAGGCCTAAAGCGATGCTGTCCCTATATACTTTTATGGCATCCAGACCTTTATTCCAGTCCTGGCGGTCAAAGTAGACCTTTTCTCCAGTCCTGAGACTGACTGAAGAGGTTACCTCAATATCTCTGCAGTACCCGTGCACTTCGTATGGATTGGTAAGGGTCCAGACTTTGGGGTCTGGGCCAAAGGCACCTGGTAATCCACAGTTAGGGATACAGATACAGTTTTTGCCATCAAAATCACAGCAGGGATCGTCCTCGGCAAACAGATTTACTAGAGTGGCAGAATCAAGGGAAGCAAGTTTGAGTTGCCATTTATTGGTGCCGGGGTTATAGACATACATCTTGAAGTCCCGTTTGTCATAGGAATCCAATAGTGCATAATCATCGGGAAAGCCGGTATAGCTGAGGAAGACGCGATACCCTTCAAAATCCGCCTCGTTGCTGAAGTAATCCAGACCGGTCTCGGTTTGGTGGCCATTCCATCTGACTACCACTTCTCCCTCTTTGGTCTTAAATTGCAGATCGGGAGGCACCGGGGGGGGTGGGCCGGCAAAATCTGGTATGCCGTCACCTTCATAATAAACTGTGTCCCCTTCACAGATTCTGTACTTGCCTTTATTCCCATCGGTGGCACCGGTCAGGGTATCCGGGGTATCAACGCCCGGGTTGTCATAAACCCAGCCGGCCCAGCGGGCATTGGTGGCAAAATCAGAAAAGTCTTTCCTGTTTAAGTATTCTAGGACTGCGTTCACGTCAGTGAAATTACCATTCACAATCTGCCAGTCACTAGGTAACACGTGGAAATCTTCCCCGGCTAAATAGGCTAAAGTTAAGAAGAGTGGCTCCCCAGGTTTAACCGAGAAAGGTCCAAAAGATAAGAGATATCTGGTATCGTAACCATCGGCAATATTTGTTTTTAACGCTTCAGGGGGTAAAATCCAGCCTGAATCTGCCCAGATGGGAAGAGCGGCCATAAGCTGGTCGTAGTCAAATTCGCCGTTGGACATAGCAAAGTATTTGCTGGGATTACCCTCCGGTGTACCCAAGGTCCCTGCCCCAAACCCGCTTGGCCGTCTCGCTATGCTTTCTAAGGTCCAGGGGCCCCAGTCCAAATTGGCGTCATTTCCATTAGAGTTCCACCAGTTAAAAGAGGTCTTGACCTGACCCGGAGCCTTGACCACTCGGGTGCCAGCCAGAGAGGTGGGACTGTACTGGGGAAGGAAAACCTTTTGTATATTATCAGGACAAATGCAGTCAGAAAGGCCTTCGTTGTCTCCGGTCCAGGCTACGTTGAGAGTATCCTCAAATTCAGTCGGGCAGCGGAAAGATGGCACCGTGGATTTGAATCCACTGACGTCGTCTTCGAAACCACCCGCGTCTACATCATAATTATGATTATCAGCGTCGATGTAGAGAGCCAGATAGACCCCGTTGAGTTTATTGGCCCCTATGTTTTCTAAGATATAGTCAAACAGAACGAAGTCCTGGGAATAGTCGTAGCTCCAGGCGTAGCTTTTTTGAGTAATCTTAATGTTCAAAGGCTTGAAAGGGCCATCAAGGTCATCCGACTCGCACAAGGAAGGGTCGCTGCAAGTATCCGCGTAGACCGCTATGAAATCCTGCTCTGACACCGCGAAAATGGAGTCATACGGAATGGTACAATCTCCCTGCCGGATTCCGGAGGAACGAATGGTTCTGGTCACAAAGGGTTCTACGGCTATCATCTCATTGACTGCCGACCACCCGTCAGCACCTACCGTGACTAAGGTCTCAGCCTCAGCCCCTTCCCCTACTACCGCTCCCACCCAGAGGGCTCCCTGGAACAGGTAGCTGACGCCGGTCCCGCCCGGAAACTCTCCGGAGGGGGCTGATTTTCTGGTACAGGGGTCGCGCAGACGTCCGCTTTCGCTGCCGAAAATGCCATAATTGCTGACCGAAAGCCAAAACTTTCCGACATTGTGAACCCGTATTTCATGTTCAACCGCCGCGGTTTCGGCTCGGCCGGGGAGTCTCTTGGTCTCCGCTTCTTTCTTGGTCCGAGACCAAGCCGTGGCAGCCAAAACCAGCAGGCACAGAACCACTATTACGAATATGAACTTTCCTGGTCTTCTAAACATCTAACTGCCTCCTCTATTCAAGATTAAAAGAACATTGAAATACCGACTTGAATGTTACGTCCTGCTCCTAAGTACAGGGGATTTCTGTCTCGGTCTGTACCGGGTAAGATTAAACCACCTATGTTCCTGTTTGTGTCCGGTCGGCCGGTGGTATCATAAACCTTTTCCACGTTCTCCCGGTCAAACAGGTTATAGACATACAAGGTCGCTGAATAGTTCATCTTCCAGATTTGGAAATCTTTGTTCAGCCTCAGGTCGACCACACTCCGAGAGGGCATCCTCTTGTAATTCTTGGGAATCTGTTTATCCTGCAACTGGCTTTCAATGCCCGGAAAAGTTCGATCCGGGGTGAAGGGGAAACCACTGCTGTACTGCCACAGCAGATCAATTCCCCACTTGTCCGGCATCCTTACCCCAAACAAGCGGGGGTGGTCCCCGTCCGGAACTCTGAGATCCAGATTAAAGGTGAGCTGGTGGCGGACATCCCAATCTAAGGGGTATTCCCGCAGGGGGATAAACTGTACTCCCCCCAAATCAAAGGAGGCATAGTAGTTCGAAACTTCGGCGGAGTTTTTTCCGTAGGCATAGGCATACTGGTAATTGAAATAGCCATTGACGTAGCGTCCTTTTTTCTTATCCAACTGGACTTCTAATCCTCGACTGCGGCCATAGTCTACGTTGTCGTAGAAGTCGAAATCCCGGCCCTTATAATTAACTTTGACCGTGTTGAGCAGACCGAACTGGTCCTTGTAAAAGCCGGAGATGTCCAGGGCATATTCATCTGACATAGCGTACTGAATCCCCAACTCATATGAGATGACTCTGAAATAATCCAGATTGTAGTTGCCGATTATCCCAGCGGCGGTGCCGCCCTGAGTGGCCCGGCCATACATAAACCTCAGCTCTGGCAGCTGGTAAAAGTGGCCGTAGTTAAAGTAGACCTTGGCCACATCCGAGACCGGATAAGATACCCCCAAACGGGGGGAAACCCGGTTGCGGCTCTTCAGAGTCCGTTCACTGGTGATGGTCTCGACAAAGCTCCCCTCAGAGATTTTGCCGCTTCCATCCGAGGGGGCCCCTTCGATTTTCTGGATTAAATTTTTAGACTGCAGATAAAAGTCGTATCTTACCCCCAGTTTAGCAATCATCGTCCCGTACTCGATTTTATCCTGTAAATAGAAGGCCCCTTGCACTGGTTCCCGGGTGAAGAAATCTCTGAAAACTCCGTGGTCCGGCCAGGAGCCGTTGTCTATAAAGGTTCCGGTATACCGGATGTAGGGGTACCTGATATCAGCCATTTCGAGTCTGTTGTAGAGCAACTCAAAGCCGCTTTTTATCTCATGCTCGCGGCGAACCTGGCTGGTAAAACTTCCTTTAAGAGTCCAAATCTCACTGCGCCGGTCTTGGTAGTAGGTACGGCGCTCATACCCCCGGTCATAGAACCCATCAATGAAATCGAATTGTCCGTTGCCGTTTTCATCCGCGAAAGGCTCCCCCGGGTCCCATCTGGCATTGGCTCGGTCAAACTTTCCGTTCTGGTTCAAGTCTATGAAAGGAACTCCTTCGGACCAGGCCTCATTAGGCCCGTCGTATTCACCGTTATTGTTAAGGTCATGATCTTCCGGGCCATAGGTGATAAACTGATCTAACACGTAATCGTAGTCATCATTTCCGTTCAAATCCTGGAAAGACTCGCCTAGGTCATAGTGACCGTTAGCTGGTGTGCCAGGGCCGGGTTCGTCGACGAAAGGCTCATACGGATTGAAAACCCCATCCCCATCTACATCCAAAAACGGCTCACCTAAGTTGATATCTCCGTCGAAGTAAGCCTCCGGTTCATCCACCCCTTGGGCTCCAGACGCTACGGTTAGCCTTTCTGGATTTAATATCCCGTCTCCGTTGGTGTCCCGGAATCCTTCGGCATCATCCCACTTTCCATCTCCAAACGTATCGTACAGATTGGGGTCGAAAACATCAGCATCCTCTTTCCTGTAAATTCCATCCCCATTTTTGTCGATGAAGAATTCACCTGGATCCCAAACCCCGTTTTTCCCTTTATTTATGTCTTCAAATGGTTCCCCGAGATCATACTTCCCGCTTCCATTGAGATCTACAAATGGCTCAGCCCCATCCCATTTTCCGTTCTTGTTAGCATCCTGGTCCGACCTCTGCGACTCCCACTGGTCCGAAAATAGGAAATCCCCGGGGTAGACCACTCCGCCCGGGTCAGTGGGGTGTCCGGGGAGCTGCTGAAAGCGCTTGTAAAAGCGACTGAGCTGCAACTCTAGAAGTGAGTTTCGACCCAGATTCTCTGAATAGCTGAGGCTGGTGATTTGATCCTGTTCGTCATAGACTGGCAAGGTGGAAGGAGTGTATCGGTAATTCCAGATATCGATATCCCCTCTGGTTTCATAAGAGGGGTTAAAATAGGAGGTGTAGCGGTTAACGACCTGGCGATAGGAAAAGGTCAAGCTGCGAGAGGCGGTGGCTTTATAAGTCAGTTTCAAGCTGCCTGTGTAGCGATTATTCATTCTTTCCGGAATCTTGATTCCGGATTGATATGAAAATAGACCCGGCAGGCTAACGCTCAACAGGTCATCGGACCGAAACTTTTTCTGCAGCTCAGAAGGGGCATATTTGTTGATTTGAATGTAGCCATCGGTCTTGTACACATCAAAAGTGGCGGCATAAGAAAGCTTGTCGCCGGAGAAATTGATCCCCAGGGCCGGCAGTAGGTACTTGGTCAAAAAGGGATCTGGCCCGTTCAGGCTCAGGGTGAGGCGGTCGGTGTTAAATGAGTATTTATTTAACTTGGGATCCCCAAAATCGTCGCTGATAAATTCGACCGACCCCTTGGTGCTGGTCACATTTCCCTTTTTAGTCACCGTGTTTATGATGGCAGAGGTAGCGTTTCCGTATTCTGCGTCAAAGCCTCCTTTTAGAACTGTCACCTCGGCAATATCCGCGGAAGAGACATTCATTCCGCCCCGGACTGCCCCCAGTCCACCTAAGGGGTCACGGGTGGCCACACCGTCCACCAGGTACATAACTTCACCGGCTCGACCTCCCCGCACGTGTAATTCGTTGTTTTTGGTGACAAAACCAACCTGGGCCGATAAGAGCTCATCTAAGGTTTTGATGGTCATATTCTCAATGTTCTCCGAGGAGATGCGGCGGAGATTGGCAGTTTCACCTTTCTCAATAGTCGGCCTTTCTCCCCTGACGATTTCAGTGGGAAGCTCTACCGCGGTGGCCTTTAATTTTGAGTCCATGGTGGTGGTCAAGTCAGCTGAAACTTTTATTCCGGTCACCAGAACTTCCTGATAGCCCACAAACGAGAACTTCAGGTCATAGCTGCCAGGAGGGATATTCAGAATAACATAGGAGCCGTCCGGCCTGGTGATTGCTCCCAGCTTGGTTCCCACCACTTGAACGGTGGCGCCCGGCAAGGCCTGCTTATTGCCTTCGTCTATTACCACTCCGGTAATTTTTCCCGTAGTTCCGGACCAAAGTATTTGAACTACGAAGGAAAGAATCACTAGTGAAAGAAATAAAACTCTGAATAGACCCTTCATAAAATACTCCTTTCCTTGTACTACACTGCTTTCTTTTTAGACTCTAATTCAATTAGCAAATTTAAGGTTGGGGCTCCCTTTAAGTCAAGCCTCTTTTCTACTTTTTTTAAAGTTTAACAAACTCCCTGCTGCTCTTCTTCGCTTCTGTCTGTCATCCAATTATTGACAACCCTAAGCCAGAGTCACTTGTTCCTGCTGGCTGGGCGGCTGGCTTGGATACTTGATATCTGGCCGACCGTAATTCCAGCTGGATTGAGAGTACTTTTCCCTTTCCAGTCTGAAAGTTGATAGTAGCTCTGGCCGGGAGAGCCCCTCCTTCATGAACTCGACTTTAAAAAACTCTTCAAACCCCCGGCTCAGGCAGTCTCTTGCCTCAGACAACTCAATCCTCCTGCCTGCAGCAGCCGACAAGGTAGTAGACTTTTCGTCCCAACTGTGTTTTTCCGGCTGATTTTTCTTAGGGATGACTAAATAGTCGTTAATGTCCAGACATCCATTTTTCAGGGGAAGGCTCCCCTGCTGAATGAAGCAATCTCTGGTTCTCCTCTGGGCGCTCCCCGCCAGTTTCTTGCCTTTGGCAGTTAACTCGAAGCGGGAGACACTGTTGAAACAGGGGTGGGCATAGAATGACCGGGCTGGTATTTGGCTAACCTTGCCCTTTTTGTACTCTGCCCTTATACCTAACAACTCAAGCGATCGGGCTAAGGCCAGGGAAAGCTGTCTATAGGTTTCTGCCAAACTAAAGCCCAGTTCCGGATTTCTGGAACTATTGGCTACTACCGAGTAGGTCAACTCAGAGTAATGCAACACTGCTCTTCCACCGGTCATCCTACGCACCACTTTTAATCCCTCTATTTGAGTCTTCTCCAAATTCAAGGTTTGCTGGATGTCCTGGAAATAGCCTAGGCTGAAAGCCGGCTCCGACCAGTCGTAAATCCTCAGAGTGGGAGGAAAATTCTGGTTTTCTTGGCAGCGCTTAAACAGCATCTCGTCTACGGCCATATTCCAGTAGGGCTGGCCCGGGCCTGAATAGATTAATCTCCAGAACTGCAATCTATATGACCTGGGCTTCTCTTAGTTTTTCCACTAAACTCTCCACCATTTTTTGGGGAGTCTCTCCTCCCAGAATCTCTCCTTTGGAGCGGGCCGGGGGAGATGAAAAAGAGGACATTCTTGTCAAAGAGCTGGCTCCACTGATCATTTCTTCTGTCAGATTTAAGTCACTTTTCCCCCAAATCGTCAAAGGGGCGGATTTAGCCCTTATTTTCCCTTTCAAAGAAGGGAGGCGGGGCTCATTGATCTCCTTGACAACTGAGACCACAGCCGGAAGTGAGATTTCCACTACATCATAGCCCTCTTCAGTCATACGATAGGCTGTGGCTCCGTTTAGGCTGAGATTCTCTAGTTTTTTCACAAAAGTGACCTGGGGGAGATCCAGCCATTCAGCTAAGGCTGGCGGAATGAGACTGGAATCACCATCCACGGCTTGCTTACCGCACAAGATTAAATCAAAACTGCCGATTTTTTTGATTCCTAAGGAGAGAAGGTAGGCAGCTGTGTAGGCATCGATTTGGTTAACGTCTGGAATCTCAAGCAGAATCGCCTCTTCAACACCTAAGGCTAAGCAATTGCGTAAGATAGGCTCAGATTTTCGGTTGCCTAAGCTTAGGGCGTATACTTTTCCACCCATTTTTTCTCTTATTCTTAAAGCCTCTTCGACCGCGTAGTCATCAAAGGGATTTGCCATTCCCGGGCCCTGAGGGTAGAGTATTCTCTGGCTTGAATCATCTACTTTAATCAAGCCTACTTCTGGCACCTGCTTAACACACACAATGATATTCATCTGCTGCTACCTCTCTGCCTTTATTTAAGATTCTCAAACCTTGTGCCTGGATTCAGGATTTGAGACATTTAGATAGAATCCACGCAATCTTCTTTTGAGTCAATAAGTTACATAACTTGCTGAATTGATTTACTCCGGATTATCTTGTCAAGTCGTATCATCCTGCGGTGCTCGGATCAGATAATACTATTTAATAACCTAACTTAAGATTATACAATGACTTAGCTGTAGCCAATTATTACGAGTCTGCCCCAGATTTTTGTGCAATCAGACTACTTTGGTCAGTCTCAGATGACACCAATCTTGCCAGAGCCGTCTTGGCAGCCACCTGTTCGGCCTCTTTTTTACTGGCTCCCCGGCCTACCCCTAACTTTCTGCCCTGCGAGAAGGCGGCTATGGTAAAGACCTTTTTGTGGTCCGGCCCCTCGGCTATTTCAACCTGGTAATGGGGCATTCCCAGCCCTCTGCCTTGCAGATATTCTAAGAGTTCTCCTTTATAATTATGGTGAACCCGGTCGCTGGTAGATTCTAGGTATTTGTCCAGTATCAGACGGTGTACTACCTGGTTGGCAGCCTTCATCCCCCCATCTAAATAGGCCGCGGCAATTATGGCCTCACAGGCATCTGCCAAAATCGACTCCCTTTGCCTTCCTCCAGATTTTTCCTCCTCCGGACTTAAGAGCAGAAATTCTCCTAATCTAAATTCTTTGGCCCTCCGGCTCAAGGTGAGCTCATTGACCAGGGTAGCTTTCATTTTGGTCAGCTCTCCTTCTGGTTTATGGGGGTATTTGTGGTAGAGAAATTCTGAAACTACCAGGCCTAGGACTGAATCACCTAAGTATTCCAATCTCTCGTTGGAGGAGTATACTTCCTTGGGAAGTTTGCTTCTCAGGTATGATTTGTGGGCTAAGGCGGCTATTAGAAACGATTTTTTCTTGAAGCGGTATTTGAGAAGTGCCTCTAATTTTTTTACCTCTACAGATGGTTTACTGGGATTGAAAAGCTTAAATAATGAGAGCCATTCGGACTTCATTGCCGAACCGATTATTCCTGGTACTTACCTACCGCTAAAGTAATATTATGGCCCCCAAAGCCAAATGAATTGGAGAGGACCACCTCAAGTTCTTTCTTTCTGGCCTGCTGGGGGACATAATCTAAGTCGCACTCTGGGGAAGGGTTTTCCAGATTTATGGTGGGATGTAGAATCCCTTCCTGTAAAGAAAGTATGCTGGCTATCATTTCGGCTGCCCCGGCCGCACCCAACAAATGACCAATCATAGACTTAGTAGAGTTAACCGAGAGTTTATAAGCCTGCGGGCCAAAGACATTTTTTATGGCCAAGGTTTCGCTGGCGTCCCCTAAATCAGTGGAAGTGCCGTGGGAGTTGATGTAATCCACCTTTTCCGGTTTTAAGCCGGCGTCCTGCAGGGCCTGTTTCATTGAGCGAGCCGCCCCATTGCCATCCGGGGCTGGTGCGGTGATGTGATAAGCGTCCGCAGACATTCCTGCACCCAATAATTCGGCATAGATCTTAGCGCCTCTTTGCTGGGCGTGCTCTAAGGACTCTAAGACCAACATACCGGCCCCTTCCCCCATTACGAAACCATCCCGGTCCTGATCAAAGGGCCGGGAGGCAGCTGGGGGATCATCGTTTCTGGTGGACATAGCCCGGGCCGAACAAAATCCGGCAAAAGAAATAGAGGTTATACTGGCCTCTGCTCCTCCGCTCAGCATCATATCTGCTTCCCCTCTCTGGATGATTCTAAAGGCGTCGGCTATGGCATGAGCAGAGGAGGCGCAGGCTGAGACAGTGGCGTAATTAGGGCCTTTCAATCCAAACCTAAGGGAGATTAGTCCCGGGCACATGTCGATTATCATCATAGGGATAAAAAAGGGGGAGACCTTGGAAGGACCGGACTTCAAAAGCAAGGAGTGCTGACGCTCAAAGGTTTCAATCCCACCAATGCCAGAGCCGGTGATGACTCCAACTCGATCCAGATCTAGGGAACCAAAGTCCAGCCCCGCATCATCCACAGCTTGTTGGGCGGAGACGATGGCAAACTGCTCGACTAAATCCATTCTCCTCAGCTCTTTTTTTTCAATGTAAGGGGTGGGGTCAAAGCCCTTGACCTCAGCCGCAATTTTGGTGGACATTCCGTCCGGGTCAAATCTGGTCAGCTTGGTTACCCCGGACTGGCCAGCTTTCAATCCATTCCAGAAACTGGAAATATCATTCCCAATTGGGCTAATTATCCCCAGACCGGTTATGACCACTCTATTTTTCACGACACTCCCCGCCGAAAGGATGGCGACTTTTTTATTTGGGAATTATGCCTTTGACAAAACAAATCTATTATGATTCTAAATCTTCTGGCCTCAAATTTTCCCCTATTATCTCGTCAGTTGTCTTGGGTGGCAGATGTTTAATTGTATCTACCCTGTATCTCCGTTTTATATCCCTAATTTCTTTCTTCAAGTCTTGATAGTTAATAAATAGCCACACCTCACCTATTATTAGAGCAAGTATCATCAATAGGGCTACATCATTCATTTTCCCATTGTCTTTCTTGTATATTTATTTTTGGTGGGGACAGTAAGAGCCTTGCCTAAGGCTTCTTCTGTCTTATTTTTCTTCCTCTTCCTCCTTCTCTTCTTCTTCTTCCGGCTCTGGAGCAGCTTCGGCCTGGGCCAGGCCCTTTTCTATGTAGGCTATGGCATCCCCCACGGTAGCAATCTTTTCCGCCTCTTCGTCAGGAATTTCCAGGTTGAATTCCTCCTCTAAGGCCATGACCAGCTCTACTGTATCTAGAGAATCCGCTCCCAGGTCATCCACGAAGGAAGCCTCATTGGTGACCTGCTCTGGATCGACTCCCAACTGCTCTATGATTATATCCTTTACTCTCTGTTCCACTGAAGCCATTGCTGGCACCTCCTGTCTTGTATTCTTTGGCTCGGCTTAGACTACTGATTTAAGAAACGGCGTAATATATAGCGGCAGAAACTTCTGTCAACTAAAAAATGGGAAGATAACTGGTTAATTGATTACTACTTACATATGCAAGCCGCCGTCCACCTGAAAGACTTGACCGGTGATGTAGGAGGCTTGGTCGGAAACTAGGAAACTTACTAGATTAGCTACTTCATCTGGCGTTCCAACTCTCTGTAGAGGGACTAATGACAGCATAGCATTTTTCGCTGGTTCTGGAAGTGACCTGGTCATCTCAGTATCAATAAAACCGGGGGCAACCGCATTGACAGTAATATTTCTGGAGGCTAATTCCTTGGCAGCAGACTTGGTCAGTCCTACCAGACCTGCTTTAGAGGCGCAGTAGTTGGCTTGCCCGGGATTTCCCATCAGCCCCACTACAGAGGTAATATTTATTATTTTACCGGTCCGGTTCTTCAGCATCACTCTGCTGACTGCTTTGATACAGTTAAACGTCCCTTTCAGATTGGTATTTAAGACCAGGTCCCAATCACTATCCGAAATGCGAACCAAAAGGTTATCCCGGTTGACCCCGGCGTTATTTACCAGAATATCTATCCTCTGAAATTTTTCCAGGGTAGCTTCCACCATTTTGGTCACCTGCTGGCAGTTGGCCACATCGGCTTGGCAGGCTAAGATTCTATCACCGGATGGGTCAAGCTCTCTGGCAATCTTAGAAGCAGCCTCAAGGCTGCGAAGGGCAACTAAAACCAAATTAGCCCCTTCCTGGAACAATCGTTTGGCAATCGCCTCGCCGATTCCCCGAGAGGCGCCGGTGACTATGGCAACCTGGCCGGCTAGGCTCATTTGGATAGGGAAGGTAAGAAAACTTCTAAGTCCGAGAGTCTGTCAATGCCGGAGATATCCACGTTGCCTAAAGTCCTTTTAACTAATCCCTGCAAGACCCTTCCTGGACCGACCTCTATGAAGTTGGTTACTCCCTGGTTGGAGATAAATTGCAGAGAGCGGGACCACAAGACCGGCCTGGTGATCTGTTCGACCAGTAATTCCTTAATCTGCTCCGAGTCGGTTGTGCTTCTGGCGGTGACATTGGGGACTACTGGAACCTGAGCTTCTTTGAATTCCAATCTGTCCAGTTCTGATTTTAAGCCGATCTTGGCGGAAAGCATCAGAGGGGAATGAAAGGCGCCCCCCACTTTTAACAGAACCGCCTTTTTGCCTTTTTGCTTGGCAAGCTCTACCGCCTTTTCTACTGCCTTGAATTCGCCCGAGACTGCTACTTGCTCCTTGGAATTAAAATTAGCCGGCTGGACTATTCCAAACTGAGAAGCCTGGGCGCACACGGCAAATACTTCTTCTTCATCCAGACCGACCATGGCTGCCATGGTACCCGGGTTTTCGTCGCAGGCCTTCTGCATCAGCCGGCTTCTTTTGCCTACTGCAAATAGAGCATCTTCAAAGGATAAGACTTTCGCTGAAACTAAGGCGCTGTACTCTCCTAAGCTGTGGCCAGCCACAAAATCAGGCCTGAATCCGTTGGATTGGATTATCTGCAAAAGGGCGGCTGAATGGACAAAGACTGCCGGCTGGGTAAATTGGGTTTGCTGCAGTAATTCCTCCGGCCCTTCAAATGAGACTTTGCTAAGCTCCAGCTCTAAGAGCCGGTCCGCCTTGGCATACATATCTCTAACCTGGGGGAAGTGATCGTATAAATCTTTCCCCATGCCAACGTACTGGGAGGCCTGGCCCGGAAATAAGAATGCTGTTTTGCTACGGCTCATCTTCAAAAAGGGAATTGAACGACAATTCAGGGTAAGCTCTAGTATGACTTTTAGTCATCTAGAATATTCATTCAAGATTCTTTTTTTCTATCAACAGAATCAGACTATTCAGGTTCGGGTAAAACTTTTCTGGGAGATTAGTGGTTTGACCTAGGTTCTGGCTCCGCTACCTACCCTGTGAAACGAGAGCATCTCCCTAATCCGGTGGTTCACTTTCTTTCTAACCATAGTAGCCGCTACCCTGATTCCATTCTTAATCGCCTTGGGGGAAGATGAGCCATGGCAGATGATGCTCACCCCGTTGACTCCCAAAAGCGGCGCCCCTCCGTACTCGGCGTAATCCAAAGTTTTCTTCAGTTTTTTGAAAGTGTATTTCAAAAAGAAGACTCCCATCTTGGACAAAAGATTACTTCTCACCTGGCGCCGCAATAGATGAGCCAAAAATCCCTCGAAGCTCTCCGCCATCTTAATCATCACATTCCCCACAAAGCCGTCGCAGACCACCACGTCTGCCTTCCCTTTCAAAATATCATTTCCCTCTACGTTGCCGATGAAATTTAAGCTGCTCTCTTTTAATATCTTATGAGACTCAACCGTGACCGGATTTCCTTTGCTTTTCTCTTCGCCGATGGAAAGCAGGCCGATCGTGGGGTTTTCTTTGTTCAGTATGGTAGAAGAATAAATGGAGCCCATCACTCCAAACTCATATAAATTAGAGGGCTTGCAGTAGGCATTGGCTCCCACGTCTAAGATTAGAACTCCCCTTTGGTTCTGAGTGGGTAAATACATGGCGATAGCCGGACGGTCGATCCCTTCCAAGCGCCCCATGGTGACCAAAGCGGAAGCCATTACCGCCCCGGTATTGCCGGCTGAGACGACTGCATCAACCTCCCCTTCTTTTTGGAGCTGCATGGCCACTGAAATGGAGCTATCCTTGCGCCGGACCGCCTCACTGGGGAGCTCATCCATGCTGATGGAGTCTGGGGCGTGCTGGACCGGAAAGACACTCTTTACTCGGTGCCGCAGCTTGTGTTTAAGTTTATC
>Ga0209342_10003742_pt1 | contig 15969 bp, 12 predicted proteins | sample RifCSP16_2_FD_184023 | JGI IMG/M metagenome (GOLD analysis project Ga0209342, IMG submission 184023) | Soil microbial communities from Rifle, Colorado - Rifle CSP2_sed 16_2 (SPAdes) (version 2) | ecosystem: Environmental > Terrestrial > Deep subsurface > Rock core/Sediment | place: Rifle... | reverse complement strand
AACTCCAGTCGTCCTACGGACTCCTTCCGTTAACCACTCCTTCCCGCAAATATGTTAACTATTCTAGTTAACTCTGATATTATTTCAATGAATTATAGACACCATAACATATAAGGGGTGGGTAAGCTTGTCCTCATGTAAACGGGGATCAGTAATTCGTGAAATATTCACCCCGTTAGAAAGGTGTCTCCATCCGAAAGGGCGGAGTTTTGAGAAAATACAGTGTGGGAGGGGTTTGAAGCCTCTTCCAAACTTTCTAACGGGGTTCACTGAGATTTCACGACCCTTGTCCTCGTGAAAACGGGGAAAGGAACCCACCCCTTACCCCTCCCAAGAGGGGAATTGTAGAGTCTCTTCCCAAGAGGGGAATAATCCATGCCCCCCTGTAACCCGTATAAATAAAATGAAAAGTCTATACAATAAACTTTGAAAATAAGTATACCATGAAATATTGCCAGCGTGTTAGAAAAAAGTTTTATAGTCGTTCAAGAATCCACTCCACGATCCGGGCTTACCCATCGGGCGCGCAAACCGCGCTTGCGCAGCAGCGTTTTGGGTATGGCGACAATGATAGTGAACATATTCACCAACCAAAAGCCAAATGGATACCAAATCGTCCAGACGTAGTAGCGTAGAAGCTTTTGGTCGTAGCGGTGGTCAAGAAGCATGCTTAGCAGCATTTGCAACAAACAGGTGGTGCCGATAATCACGCCACTATACTCCGGCAACATTGAGGTCATCATCTCTACTGAAGTGGTTGGAGTGGTTGGAGTGGTTGAAGTGGTTGAAATAGTTAAAGCTGCTAAAATAACATGGTGGACAAATTTTAGCAGATCGAAGCAATATGCGGCCAATACTACGGTAACTGAACATGCCCAAAGAACACTGAGGATATGCTCGAAAAACAGCGGCCAGACCGGGTACGTGCGCCAATTCAAAAAGATGCCCTTGTACTTGCCGATAATCTGCAGCCCGCCCATGGCCCAGCGTAGCCGCTGTTTCCACAATCCCTTCAGTGTTTCCGGCATCCGTATCCACGCCAGTGCGTGCGGTTCAAAGATCACATCCCAGCGCCGCAACTGAAGTTTCCAGGTGATATCCATGTCTTCCGTCAGCATGTCCTGGCTCCAATAACCGACGTCCTGCAAGGCGCTCCTGCGAAAGGCGGTGATCACCCCGGAGGCGGTGAACAATTGCCGATAAAAGACCCTCTGCGCGCGCTTGATGAGTCCCACGAGGGAGGAGAATTCACCCACCTGCAAGCGGCCAAGCAGTGTCGATCGTGTGCGGATACGCGGATTACCCGTAATAGCGCCGACTTGTGGGTTAGCTTCGAAATGTCTGATAAACCAGGGGATGACGTCGTGGTCCAGTAATGCATCGCAGTCAATCCCGATAATGTAATCACTATGAGCCAGATAGGCCGCCGTATTAAGACCTACGGCCTTTCCTTGGTTCTTGGCATGATGAATTACACGGAGTCTGTCGTTGTCCCGCGCCAGTTCATCCAGAATCGCGCCAGTGCGGTCGCGGCTTCCGTCGTTGACGGCGATAATCTCGTAGTCTGGATACCGCATCGCCAGCAAATGCTCTATCCCCTCCCGCACGTGTTCTTCCTCATTATAGCAGGGAACGATGATGCTGACTTTGGGCCAGGTTTTGATTTTGGGAAAATCTGATTTACGAAATTCATACCGCAGGTAAAACAAAAACGCCCCCAGCACCCATAAATAGGCCATGAACAACGGATAGTAATAAGTAAATCCGAACAGTAATTTGATGAAACGCAACGCTTGGTAGCTTAACTCTTCACTCATGGCAGGCCACCAGGATTCATTTTAAGCGATATTGCCGGCCTAATGGCAGAGAACGCCGGATGGTCCTGTAACACCAGGTCGGGATAATAACCGAAATTGCGTACGCCGCTTTGTTGTAACAAGCGAAACTGGGCAACAAGACGCTCGCTGGCGATGGGCATTCGCGTCCACCTATCCATGCTGGTCAGCAGAAATGCCGTCTTTTCAAGTGCGCCTGGCGTTTGTGCCACTCGTCCTACCAACGCTTTCAGCCAGCGTTCTGGATTGTTTGCGTCCTTGCCGACAGGCATGGCTGCTACGGTGACAAAATCATACCGTTTGACAATCTCCGAAAAGGATTTTGCCGTTCCCGTATTAAATACCAGATCGGGGGAGATTATGCGTGCGGTAAGGACATCGGGCTGATAGAATTTGAAAACGGTTGATAACTCCTGGAGAAGACACGTCAGATAATCACTGTCAAACTCGCCCTGGCCCATATCATCATCGAATAGAAGACCGCCGATCTGTGCAGGAGCATTTTTCGCCACATCCTCATAAATTTCTTTGATGGTTTTGCGCGCGATTGATGCAACCGGTGATAACCGGACGGTAGGGGTTCTTCCATCGCCAGACGTCGATATATAGGTCACACTGGTTGTCTTGGCTGCGGGATGATCAAACGGCAGATCAAACGCCAATACCGGTAGCCAGGCATAGACAAATGGAACAGAGGCGCGGGTGCGCAGATGAAAAGACACGCGGTTAAACAAATCAGCGCGCATCGGCAGATGGCGATTGGGGAAATACGCCGCTTCGGCGTTTCCGTCATGGTCAGCGTCGGCTACGGCCCGGAGGTAAACCGTATTGATCCGCAGCCGGTAAATGCGCTCGATCAGATCGCCGACATTTTTCTCCTGCCGGACTGGGTCGGGGTCATAGATAGAGTCGAGATCGACCGCGATAATACGGGTGAGCGGCTGTTCCTCCCCGACATACTGAGACTGCTGCCGCAGATCCTGCATGAGTTCGCTGATCTTGTCGGGGAAAAACCGCATAACGCGGCGGACCCGATTGAGCGGAATATCCGGGGTATTGGGACCGTCTTCCAAGTTCATGGTGATTGGCATGCCTTCGGCCTCAGCCGCTTGAATGCAAAGCATGTTATAAGCGCTATAGGGCCAAGTCATAACGCGCGGCTTTTTGCCTGTCTCGCGCGCAATCAAGGCGGAATTCCGCGCCAGATCGGCCTGGATGCGCGCGTAGTAATCGGCGTCACTTTCATAACGTTGCTCTTGCGCATTATAAATATGGGCCACCGCGGCGGGAGGCATTGAACCTTGTGGATTACTCGTTACACCTTTATGCAGGCTATATGAGTGCGAGGCTACTTCTACCAAACCGGAAGCCACCATTTCCCGCACCTGCGGCCAGGTAACAAACTGCTCCCTTGACACCCAGAGGTTGCCGCAAAGGACCTTGCCATCTTTCGTTTCCTCCATAAACTCGCCCACCAGACTGACGATGGCAGGGTAGTTAAATAGCTTCAGGAGCGGGAATACCCGAGTGTACGTACTGCGATAACCATCATCAAAGGTCAACAACAGGGCTTTGTTTGGAAGTTTCTGGCCGCCATTGCGCGCTGCGAGGATAGCATCCAGGCTGACTATATGATATCCGCTCTCTCTAAGCCACTCGAATTGCTGAATGAGATCATAAGTATCCAGCGCAGACCGTTCCGGCCACGATTCTAAGGTATCCCGCAAGTTGTCACGCACGTCGTGATAACAAAACACCCTGAAACTAAGACCATCGTCTTTGTAAGGATCTTCTGGTATCTCCGTCTTGAGGACGGGAACGAACGTGGGTTTGGAGTAGCAGGATAAACTGATCACGACTACCGCAAGCAGTACTCCTACTAAGTAATATTTTGAAAGCCGGGTTGTAATACGCATCACGTTCTCTTTTCAAAAGTGCCAGGCGAGGTTCAGTGACGCAGATATGTGCTTGTCGGTCTCGCCATCGTAAGGATGGCGTTCATAGGCAATCCCATAATTCAGGGCGCGGTAGGGTCCCCAATTCCATTCATGCTCATAGCGCACGATATCTATGCCCTTTGACCCAAAATCCTGTTGCCAGTATTGTCCTAACCCAAGGGCGAGGCGGTTTTTGAAACTGCGCAGATAATTTCGCCACAGTGTCCATTCGTTGATCACCTGCGCGTCGATGGAAACATCGCTGCGCGGATTGAAGTAAACGGCATCAGCCAGGGAATTATCCGAAGCAAAAATACCTAACTGCGTTTCCAACTTGTAAAGGGGTCCGCTCCACCAACGTTCCATCCAATTCGTACCTGCTTCGATACGGCGGTTTGAGTCGCTGTACCATGAATAGCCCAGATTAGCGCTGAGATTGCGGAATTCCTGGTAGTTATAGAACATGCCTAGATTGAGCGCTTGCTTGGTAATGCCGGCGGCGCCGGCTTGCAGCGGGATATCGTTGCTGTTGGATTCAATTCCCGTAAACATCTGCCACTGGTCACTCGGCAACCAGGACGTACTGAGGCTGGAGCCAACATTACCCAGTCCGGTCATATCCTGGTTCAGTTCCCCGCTTATTTGCCAGGCGGGAGAGCGATAATCAGCGCCAATGCCGATTCGATGCCGGGTTTTTGTGGTATCACCAAAAACGGCCTCAGCATCGAAGGTGTGCTCAAAAACGCGCCAATTGTGATTGAACGTTGCAGAGTGGAACATCGTGTCGACCAACCAATCCTGACTCCCCTTATTGCTACCGCCGGTCGAACTTTGACCAATGGAAGACGACATGGTCAGGATAGGCTGTTGGTAGGCATGGAACTGCTGCTGCAATTGCTGTACAATGAAGCTTTCGGGATAGTTTTTGATCAAGGTATCAAGCTGCATTTTGGCGGTATTGAGATCATGCAACGTCAAGGCTGTTTCTGCAATTCCAACCACGGGGTGCATATTGGTAGGGTCATCTACGAGCAAGCTGGCATACTGCTTCTGAGCGGCGCGCGGGCGGTCCCTGGCCTGTAAGAGGTCGCCATAGGCGAGGCGCGCGTCGAGACTGTACGGAGCGGCAAGCGTCGTTTGCTCCAACAGCGCTTGACTCTCGTTTAATTTGTCGGCGTAAAGCCGCGCGCAGGCAGCATTGGCACGCGCTTGCTCGTAGAATTCGTTGTCTACCTCGACGCCAGGCAGTCCCTTGTGCAGAACCGGCGGTATCTCTTTTTCGAGCTGGTCGATCAACTCGCGAGCGGCATCGAACTCATTCGCATCAATGTAGGCGTAGAACAGATTCATCTGCCACTCCCGATTGGGGTATTCATGATCATTTCTACTTAAGGTCAGCGCCTCAAGATAAAGGTTACGCGCCTGCTTGGGTTGGCGTTGGTACAAATACGCGTCTGCAACAGCCGCAAGCGTGTAGGGTAGTATTTGGATATGGCGCTCCTTGAGTTCCTCGTAAAGAGCTATCGCTTCAGCCATTCGTACTCGATTGCACAGTCCAACTATGCGGTCAAATTCTGTCAATCGGCCAGACGAACTGTCAATTGCGCCATCGCGCACGTGTAAAGCAAGAACGTCGGCATTCTGTGCAAGCGCCTTGTCGGTAGTTTCAAAGCGTTTTGGCCCTATGCCCGCATCGCTCTCGATTCCGCCCCATTTGATGCTCCTTCCTGCGCTCGCCTGCTGCAGGCTGCGCAGTTCGGCGCTGGAGAACAACCCGGGATTTTGCTCTGCATAAGTAACGGATAAGTGCGGCGCGCCCATGTTCAACACCGCAAATACTCGTCCGCGCAATGCCGCTCGATCATTTGGGGCAAGCCGTAAGATATCATGATACGTGGCCGCTTCGGAAACAAAGTCCCGCTTGTGCTGGTAGAGATAGGCGCGCGCGTGCAGCAATGGCAGCGAATCTGTGTTGTAAGGACGGGAAAGGTCTTGTTCTAGCAGTTTTTGCGCGCATTCGAGCTGCCCGTTATCAATCAGCGCTTGTATACGTTCGGCTGAATGGTAGACAGATTCCACTTCTATCGTTTCCGTACCAGCGACTAGAACATGCGCGGTGGCAACCTCCATAACGGTTAAAATACAGAGGACCATCAGATACCAATTCATGTAATACAAAAGACATTACTTTGTCAAAAAAGCTCAAAAAATTATACTTAACCAATCTATTTGTAAATACTTAAGTTCTTGGAATATGACAGGAAATTGCTTTTTACCTTTGGAACGGTATTAAAACAAAAACGAAGAAGATTGCAAGCTTTTTTTAATTTTTTCAGCAAAATTAAAAATCAAAGGAAAGGTTTAATACAATAAACTAAGCATGCTATCTCCTTTGCCGTAGCTATTTTAAATAGGCCTGCAGATATCTGTTGCTCAGATTATCATAATTTTTTTGGAAAATGAATGAAACAAGATATATCAATGGCACTCCAACAAAAAACAGGTATGCAAACATGCCAATCTGTGATTGAGGACTATAAATATGCGTCAATACGAAAAATATAACCCTATGAAACAGATACATACAAAAAGACGCATAGGCGAGATTTTTATATATGCGTTTATTGATATTCTTAGCGAGTTTATCCGCTAACCATATTGATGAAGGAATACCGGCAAGCATAAACAGCACCTGAACAAAATCTTTCATTTGAGAATCCGGGAAGTAGAGATAAAAATAAGAGAGAATAATAAATATTAAGAGCGTTAAAATTACAATACTATTAAAATTGCGGAATTTCTCCAAAAAATTGTGTTTCCCCACAATAACTCCAAACACGAAAGATGGCATATATATAATCAGCCTTATATCTATTAATCCGAATGTAATATGCAATAATAGCATTGCAGAAATTGTAATTCCTGTTATTAGGAAGGTGCGTTTAATGGAATAGCTCATCATAATTGCGGGGAAAAGGAGATAATAGAAGCATATCATCGAGATAAACCATAATGTTGGTATGGATTTGCCTATTAAAATATTAAGAAGCAAGGCATGAACAACAAAAGACTTGACAGACATGAACGAAAAAATCAAAAACAACAACAACGCAAATAAATAAAGCGGATATAGCCTTAAAAACCTCTTCTTAGCAAAAAACTTCACATCATTCTTATTCGAAATTATTGAATTGTTGATAGTAAGCAGATATCCGGAAATGAAAACAAATATGCTTAAAAAAGTCTCTGTAACAATGCCCTCGCCAAAAAAAATCAAGTAACTATTATCATAATTATTGATATGCAATATGCCGACAATATAAACAATTGCGGCTGCCCTGAGCAGATCAAGAGAATCGATCTTGACTTTATTTCTGTTCAATGCCATGCTACCTATCCATCCTTGAACTTATCTCGTGAACATCATTAACCATAGTAATAGCATTTTCATGGGATGTCTCGGGTAAAATACCATGACCGAGATTGAATATATGTCCCCTGGATTGGTTGAGTGACCTTATGGCTAGTTTGAAATCTGGACGTTAAATCCTTGTTGACAGAATAGCCTATTTTATTATACATTTACAACATAAATTTTTATGATAGCTTTTCTTTTGTGGTCCCTTCTGGCCAGGTTTCTGCCGACATAGCATGCTCCTGGGACTACCACACGAGCGATCCTAGCCAGAGGGGAATCTTAACCGTTTTCAATACTGAGTCAATAATTAAGTATGGTGTCCCCGGAATCCCAGCTAAACATGATGCTCAAAAACGAGTTGGTTTTGGATCATTGACGGCGATAATTGGCTATTGAACCCGTCTATCTTTAATTTTAAATGCCCTGATTCTGCCGAAAACGATCATCTGTTTGTATGGCCAGCCAGGAATTCTATAAACAGCCTGCAGTACGGAAACGGTGCGGTGAAGTTGTATAATAAGGAATCCGCTTTAATGGTTCCTGATAATGTTGAAGATTTCTCTGTAGCTGTTTGTACGAAGCGAATCAAATTTCCCGTTATTGCATCAGAGACACGAATCAACACTTCTCCGCTCCAGGCATGGATTTCCGGGTTCCGTGAAGGTTTCAAGCTGCATCGAAGAATTAAAAATGGGGAGGGCAATGCCATTAATCAATATAAAGCCTGGACCACATGTGGAAAAGAGGCCGCTCACGGTAAATACGCTATTGAAGGTACAAAATTCGGGTATGCTCGGTTCGGAGTTGACCCCTATTTCCAGATAAATGATCGATCTGCTTTGAAAGAAATTTTTTACGACTGGTTAAAACGATTGAAAGAATATGATATATAACATATAATCTGGAATTCCGGGGACACCATACTTAATTTTGGAAATTTCCGTTCTTCTTTTGTGACCCCTTCAGGCCCTTGAGCAAGTTCAGATTTGCAATCTGACTCCTTAATTTTCCCTTGACAATAATAAACATAATGTTTAGGGCGCTATTTTGGTCAAAGCCCTCGCTTTGGATGAACTTGCAAAGTCGGTATGATATGGATATTGCTGAAGATTTCTTATCCGAACAGGTAGCACGTGAAGTACGCCCATTGACGGCAGCCTTGTAACCCCAAAGGTCGGAAAATGGGGTCTTAAAATATTACAATTAATTTTATCTTGGTTTCTACACCCTTTAACGCCTCACCTACTGTAGACCCCTTTATCCCGAAATATCTCTCAATTTCTACGTTCTTCTCATTGCTCAGTCAAGTAAGAATGGGTTAAGCAAACCCATCACCACCATTTTTGTTGGGTGCGCTCCGCCTGCCTGTGCGTGTCCGCACGCAGACAGGCTTCACCCAACCTTACATGAAAAATACCACATCAGATGTCGTGAAAACCCTGCTCTTTCGCTGGTTCAATCGCCTTCGATTGATTGTATCAGTTCACCCCCCTCCCCTAACCCCTCCCACCAGGGGCGGGGGAAAAACGTTTCCTCCCCCTTGATGGGGGAGGTCAGGTGGGGGTGCTGAACTGTTACGATTGATTAAATACGTTTTTATTTTTCGGATGTTGTTGTTATAATTTTTTCATGGCTCTAAAATTCAATGACAATCTGCTCCCTACGCTCCCCATTATGGAAGACCTCCCGATGGACAGGATTATTGGGATTACATCAACTATCCCTATTGAGATCGTCTTTGCGGCTGGGTACATACCGATAGACCTGAATAATATTTTTGTCTGCGACCCGTCTGCTTACAAAATGGTTGAAGACGCCGAATCGGCTGGTCTCCCAAGAAATACCTGTTCCTGGATCAAGGGCATCTATTCGGCTGTCATGAAATACCGCATTAAAAAGGTCGTCAGTGTCATTCAGGGGGACTGTAGTAATAATCAGGCATTGAGGGAGATTTTTCAGTCAGAGGGAATTGAAACTATCCCCTTTGCCTATCCACACTCCAAGAAGGATAAGAATTTTTTGCAGGATCAATTGGTGAGGCTTGCCGATAGTCTGGGTGTGGACTATTCGAAGACAGAGGAGATCAAGAAGCGTCTTGATGCAGTTCGGGCAAAGGTACATGAAATTGACAGACTTACGTGGGCTGCGAATACGGTAACGGGCGAGGAAAATCACATCTGGACGGTATCCACAAGCGACCTGATGAGTGATTATACCGTCTTTGAGGAACGTGCCGTAAGGTTTTTAAAATTGGCGCAAGACCGTAAACCCATTCAATACAGTCTTCGGATTGGTGTTGTCGGTATACCACCTATATGCGAAGATATTTACTCATTTCTTTCTTCTATTGGAGCGCATGTCGTATTTAATGAGATTCAAAGACAATTCAGTATGCCGTATTCCACAAGAACCTTGGTCGAGCAATACAGTCAGTATACCTATCCATATGATATCTTTTCTCGTTTGGAAGACATTCAACAGGGCATAAAACATCGGAACATCCAGGGTCTCATCCATTATGTCCAGAGTTTTTGTCACCGGCATATCCACGACAGCATTATCAGAAAACATATCCAATTGCCAATTCTAACCCTGGATTGTGACCGTCCCGGACGTTTAGATGGGGCTATGAATACCCGCATCGAGGCCTTTATCGAGATGTTGGAGAATAATTTCCTTAAAGAGAATGGAATTTGTTCCGATTATTATAGATAGAGATTTGTCCTTTTATGGCTAAAAATTCTATCTATGCGCAGAGGAGAAGGTGTATGCCCCGTGATATACCCATCGGAAACGGTTCGTTATTAATTACTTTTGATAAAGACTATTGCATTCGTGATATCTACTTTCCCAATATTGGTATGGAAAATCATACCGAAGGACATCCCTTTAGGTTTGGGGTTTGGGTAGACGGGTGTTTTAGCTGGATGGGAAATGAATGGGAAAAGCGGTTACAGTACCAGGGAGATACCCTTGTTACGGACGTGAAGGCAGTGAATAAGTCGCTGGGGATTGCTCTGGAGATACACGATGTGGTTGATTTCTATTTGAATGTATACATTAAACAAATAACTGTAAAAAATCTTTGGGATAGAGAGAGGGATGTAAGGCTCTTTTTAAATCATGATTTCCATATTTCGGAATCGGTAGTAGGAGATACTGCTTATTATGACCCGGCAACAAAGTCCATTATTCACTACAAGGGGAAACGATATTTTTTGATTAACCACGGTGACGCCATTAAGAGTGGTGTGGACTATTTTGCAACGGGGATTAAGGAATTACATGGCGCTGAAGGGACGTGGAGAGATGCCGAGGACGGTGTGCTAGGCAGGCACCCTATTTCCCAGGGATCTGTTGATTCCACAATTGGAATTCACATTCCGTTAAAAGCACGCGAGGAATATACCGTATATTATTGGATTGCAGCCGGTACGACCTATGAAGAGGTGGCAAAACTCAATACAACGGTCTGGTGGAAGACTCCTGAGGAACTCATGCGGCGGACAGCAAATTATTGGAAGTTATGGGTTAATAAGGAAGATATCAATTTTGATGGGCTACCCGACAAGATAGTGAAACTATTTAAAACAAGTCTTTTAGTATTACGAACACAAATTGACAATGAGGGCGCTATTATCGCAGCAAACGATTCCGATATCGTTCAGTTTGGTAAAGACACCTATTCGTATATGTGGCCAAGAGACGGCGCACTGGTGGCGTATGCACTGAATAAGGTCGGGTATTCAGATATCACAAGAAGATTTTTTAAGTTTTGCGCAGAGGTGTTGTCTGAAAATGGGTATCTGCTCCATAAATATAATCCGGATAAGTCCGTTGCCAGTTCATGGCATCCATGGATAAAGGGAGATAAATTAGAATTGCCCATCCAGGAAGATGAAACTGCGTTGGTCATATGGGCATTGTGGAAACATTTTGACAAGTACAGAGATATTGAGTTCGCTCAGCCTCTCTATCGGGGACTCATTATCAGGGCAGCGGAATTTATGACAAAATTCATAGATAAGGAAACAAAACTCCCATTACCTTCTTATGATTTGTGGGAAGAGCGGTATGGTGTTCACACCTTTACTGTTGCAGCAGTGGTTGCTGGAATACGGGCTGCAGGACACTTTGCCACTGCCTTTGGAGAACATGACCGTGCAAAAAAATATTTTAGTGTGGCAGATGAGATGAAAAATGCCATGATTAAATACTTGTACAACAAGGCGGAAAAGAGGTTTGCTCGGATGGGCAAAAAGAAGGGGGATGGATATGAACTCGATATGAATGTAGATGCCAGTTTATGTGGGTTGTTTTCTTTCGGGGTATTTTCGCCTTATGATCCTCTGGTTCAATCTACCATGCAGGCAGTAAAAGACGTCTTATGGGTCAAGACACATGTGGGTGGGATAGCACGATACGTTGGTGACAATTACCATAGGGTGAGCGGCGATGTAAATAATGTGCCTGGAAACCCATGGTTTATTTGCACCATGTGGCTAGCAGAATATGAGATTGCAAGGGCACAGAATGAAAATGACTTAAAGAAGGCATTGTCGATATTGGAATGGGTAGCTGATCACTCGTTACCCTCTGGAGTGTTGGCAGAGCAAATAAATCCTTATACCAACGAGCCTATTTCGGTTTCCCCGTTAACCTGGAGTCATGCGACGGTAGTTACAACCGTTATAAAATATCTGGAAAAGATGAGTTTATTAACTTGTGGGAATGCCTATGCCTATTCAAGATATAATTCCAACCGGTACGCCTCATCGGCCTATAAGGAAGAAATCCCCGTAGGCGAGGAATATCCGGTTGCATGTAGTAATACGGTGTAATCAACGCAGATTAAAGTTCATCATTAAAAGTTTGAAATATCGGGCAATTATCGTCTTCCGAGTCGTTCGGGTTAGGATAAGCTATGCAGGCAACACATTATAAAATAGAAGAAGTCATAGAAAAGGCAGAGAATCTTTACTATATGCCAACGATAGTCTTAAAACTTATGGAAACGATCTCTGCCAAGGATGTGACAATACATGAAATTGTTGCGGTGATTGAAAAAGATCAGGGTTTGGTTGCAAGGATATTTAAAGTTGCCAATTCGTCTTTTTACGGCCGATTAAAAAAAGCAGAGAATTTAACCGATACTGTTGTAACCCTGGGATTGAGGGGCATTAAATCTTTCGTTATAGCTCAAGCCGTGAAACATGTATTGACTACAGCAGACGCGGATAATCATTCCTTATGGGAACATGCAGTAAGGGTGTCTATCACTTCTACGGTTTTGGCGAAAGAATTGCGATGTGACCTGTTAGAAGATGCATTAGTGAGTGGTTTGGTGCATGATATTGGAAAGGCGTTTATTGGAAGCGTTTATCCGGAAATTTCTTCGCTCATTCATCAAAAGATCGTGAAAGACCACGTAACCTATGAGGAGGCAGAACAGATTATTTTGGATTTTAATCATACGGAGATTGGGGCGTTGATAACTGAAAAGTGGGGATTTCCTCCAAAGATTGTTGATGTGATACGCTATCACCACAGCGCAGATGATATCCAGGAGGTTTGTATAGAATCACAGGAGATAATCCCTATAGTTAAACTTGCAAATATCCTGAGTAAACAATATGACGCCCTGCCAGATTCCTATACGGAGAATGTGCTTGAAAAACTTAGTTTTGCGAATACGCTTGATCTATCGGTAGATCGTTTAACACATCTGATGGAGGAAGTAAAAATGAGATGGAAAATGGAAGGTGAAAATAATTTGTTTTATTAAATAAGGTGATTTAATTGCTTACCATCCTGCCAATAATCCTGAGGATCACGAGAATCATGCCGGTGGAAAAGAAGAATATCGTCACAAAGGTAAGCGGGATGCTCGGGTTATTTTTAACGCCGACAAGAACGCCTGGCACAGAATTAATATCTGCAAAAATAATCTTTGACCCATACATCTCTTTTGCATTCTTCTCACCGATGGGTAAAAAGGTCTGTTGTGTTTCGTTGTTTTGTGTTATTGAGGTAAGTTTTACCACAGGATAGCGATATTGTGGAGGCATGTACAAATCGGCAACACGTACCTGCGTGCCATTTGCGGTAAATGTATCGTTTACATTCATAGCACAAATACGGTCGTCTACTTTAAGAACCACACTTGATGCAATCCATCCGTAATCCCGCAGGAGAATCTCCAGAATTCCATGTTGTAAAAGAACGGGGTTGTTGTAACCGAGTGTATCCGAAAACTCAATTCCATCCTTCCTGACGGTTACGGATGCTTCTATTATTTTAGGCATTCCATTTGGATATGAACTTGTCTTGAGGTCTGTGACCTTCATTTTAACACCACCAAGGTCTGTCCATTCATCAGCCACTGATATAGGAGGTTCAGTAGAGGAATAGAGACCGCCAATGAGATGCGCAATCAGGGTGATTACAAACCCAATATGTACTATAGACGCCCCGTACAAGGGAATCTTCTTTACGCCGCCTTTTGCCTTTCTGATAATCGAGTCGAGGGTACATAAGAATGCATTGATGCCGTAAATAATGCAGGCGATAAAGAGAAGATAAAACCATGTATGGATTGGTTTCTTATGGGTGAAAAAGAAGGAAATATCCTCTCCTGAAAGTCCCATATATTGTTGAGGTTGAAAGTTCATGATAAGGCTGCCGATGATGAGCAAACCTGTAACCGTGAACCCAACGATGATGCCTAGTTTTTGTGATTTAAATATAGTGTATATCTTTTTCACGTACAATTTTTTATTATCGAAAACTATGAGAACTGCCAATGAGAAAGCTTGTACCTACATACGTCATTATCAGGATTACAAATCCCACAATAGCCATTGGCGGTTTAAATCGTTTAGCCTCCTGCCAGTAATCCAGGTGTAAACAGGTGGCATAAAAAAACCATATAATAACGGACCAGACAACCTTAGCGTCCCAGAGAAAATATGACCCCCAGGCAACGTATCCCCATAATCCTCCGAATATCATCGAAATAGAAAAGATTATAAGACCGTATTGAAACCCAGAATCGATAATCTGGTCATACTGCTTCTTTTCGCCTGACGTGAAGTAACGTGCAACGGCTGCTGCCATCGCACTAACCCACAATGCATAGCAAAAGAAAGAGAGGGGGACGTGCAATATGTACCATATAGTAAGCATCAGGGGCGGGGCATAACTTAATCCTTTTGGAAAAAGCACGGCTGCTACAAGAAAGGCATATCCCACTCCAAAAAAGGACATGCGATAGATATGACTTTCTGTTCTCATATAAATGAGCAGTACGATAAACGTAGCAGCGGCAAAGGCATTAAAGGATTCGAATTTATTGGTTAAAGGGAAATACTCTATCGATATGCCGCGTATCGTGATTGTTGCAATATGGAGAAGCACAATTCCTAATAGAATAGGGAATCGCAGTTTCCATTGTGTGAATCCAAAGAGACAATAAACAGAATAAGCGCCTAAGCAAATCCAATATAAAATGATGGATATTTGATTGAGAGATTGGGCAGTATCCATTATTGTAAGGCAATCTCAATCTTTGCTTTTTCTTTCAGATCCTTAACAAGGTTATTCATTTCAATGGCAACCAACACCTCTCGTACCCTATCCTTCACCTCACTAAAACTCACGTCTTTGGCTGGAGTACTGGCAGTAACCTTTATTAAATGATATCCAAATTCTGTTTTAACGGGATCACTGACTTTGCCTGCTTCTATAGCAAATGCGGCTTTAGCGAAGTCTTCTACCATAACTCCATGTCTGGGAAACGAACCAAGATCCCCGCCTGTCTTTCCCGTAGGGCAGTCAGAATATTTCTTTGCACACTCCACAAAGTCTGCTCCTTCGTCGAGTTCTTTTTTAATGGATTCAATCTTTGCCTTTGCTTTGTCCAATTCCTCTTGTGCCTTTATTCCCTTGGTATCAACCAGTATGTGGCTTGCCGTAACGGTTTCACCGTTAAAATTACTAATATTTTTCATAAAATACTCTTCCTGTTTTTTATCGTCAACACCTTTGGATACGTAAGTTTCGATTGCCGCCGACATACGGATTGCGGTTTTTAGTTCGTCTATGTTGCTGCCCTGAAATTCCAGGAACTGTTCTAATGTTTTGTCTTTGGTTGTCGGGTTTTTCTTGATATTATCCCGCATTTTGGCAATTTCTTGGTCTACTACTTCTTTGGGAGTAGTTAATTTTTGTTCCACAACAAATTGCCTTAACACACTTTGTGTGATAAGTTGATCTGTAATTTGCTGTTCCATAGATATTAATGCGGCAGGATTTACATGGTCTTTGAACCGATCCAGGATTTTATCTAAATCCTTACGGATGATTTTTTCGTTATTAACTATTGCAATAACCTTGTTGGGATCGGGTTTTTCTTTCTTGCCATGAACACCCATACCATGTCCACCGCCTTCGGTTTCCATTCCCATTCCATGCATCTTTTCCTTGTCTTCTTTGTTGAAGTTGACATCTTTGTGTATCTTTGCGAAGTCCTGTTCGGTAGTCTGACTGCCAAGCTGCGTGCCGCCAGGTTCATTTTTCCCACAGCCATACATGGACAATGCAAGTAAACTCGAAAAAAACATGAAAACAGTAATTCTTTTTACCATAACTACTCCTTAATAAATAATAAATACCTACCGCGGCGTAGCCGCAACCAAAGTGCCTAAAGTGTAAAATGTCTAAAGTGACTAAAGTTAATGGTTTACTTTAAATCGTCGAGTCCTCTTTAACTTTAGCTCAC
>Ga0209342_10003739_pt1 | contig 15979 bp, 37 predicted proteins | sample RifCSP16_2_FD_184023 | JGI IMG/M metagenome (GOLD analysis project Ga0209342, IMG submission 184023) | Soil microbial communities from Rifle, Colorado - Rifle CSP2_sed 16_2 (SPAdes) (version 2) | ecosystem: Environmental > Terrestrial > Deep subsurface > Rock core/Sediment | place: Rifle... | reverse complement strand
CTGGTATCTGACCACTGAGGAGATCGAGCGCTATCGGGCGCAGAACCGCCGACCCGCCACAGAGTCGGGAGCCGTTGCGTGAACAGACATATCCCGAGCGCTCCGCAGCCCTCGTCACTGCTGTTATCGGAAGTACCGTGGGCACCGTTAGCATGCGTGGCCTTGCCGCATGCCCACGATCGGCGGCTCTGTCGCCAATGTAGCGCGGTCCGTTTCCGCGCCCTGAACCCGCTCCCACCGCGGCCTGACGCCGGCTGGCGACCTGGGAGCGTGAGGTCAGCGCCCATCCCCTACCGCTCGCGGGGCTGGTTGTCGGGACGACGGCCGGGCTGGAGCGCCTCGGCGGAGGCCGTCGCATGACCCGCCGCCGCAAGTGCCCGGCCGTCGCCTCGAACGGCGACCCCTGCACCCGGACCGACCTCCACGGCCCCGACGACCTCCACGGCAACGGCGGCCATACGTGGGGCTTTCGCGCGGAGCCGCAGTCGTGGATCCAGCTGGCCAACGTGGGCCGGCTCCCCTACCGGGTCGAGGGAGGGACTTCGAGGTGAATCTGTTCATCGGCCTCGCCTTCGCTTGGATCGTTTGCGCCTTGGCGTGGGCGGTGCTCGGGGCGATCTGGGCCGGCATGGGTCGGCCCCGACTTGCTCTCTTCCTGAGGATCGGGGCGCTCGCCTTCGCCATTGGCAGCCTCGCGCTCTTCGTGCGGGGTCTGGCGTGATAACCCGCGCCTTCCTCCGGGCAGCCCTCGTCATGGGTACCGCCACCCTCCACGGCTCGCTGATCTACGCCTACGCCGTCGTCCGGGTCACGGTGCTGGGATGAGTCGCCGCCTCTGTCCGGACCCGGACGCGACCACCTTCCTCTGCCGAGCGTGCGGGAGGCCGTGTGAGCGGAACCGTCGGGGCTGCTGGAAGCACGCCAAGCCGCGCTGCGGCGCGATGCTCCCACTCGCCGGCGAGCCCTGCGCCCGCTATGTCGGTCACAGGTACGAACACCGCTCCGCCTACGCCCTCGCGAACGCGGCCGACCCCACATGGAGCCACCGATGAGTCGCGATGTGGAACACCTGACGACGGCTGCCGCCCGCGAGACGTGGTGGTCAACGCAGGGCGACTCGTGGCCGTACCCGACGCACGCCGCCCTCATGCCCCGCGAGGGAGTCGAGCCGTCCGACGCGATGTGGCTCGCTCAGGGGTTCCGGGAGGCGGTCAGCCGCGTCCACGACTACGGGCTCGACGAACCGGAGCACTGGAGCCTGGCCATAAACCGCCGTCTCGCGGACGAAGGCAACGCGGAGGCGCGTGCCGTCCTCGACCGGAACCCGCCGCACCGTGCCTCCGAGGACCCGGACTACGACTGCCCGCATTCGTGGTGCCAGCGGATGTGGCCGATGGTCCGTGCCGCCGAGGCTCGCGCTCACCTCGCCGAGGTCGCGTCGTGAACCTCGCAGACCTCCTGCCGCTCATCGCCGTCATCGGGATCGCGGGGTTCGTGTTCCTGGTCCTCGGCATCCTCGGGGATAGCTGGGATGCACGTGAGCGGCGCGCCCGGTCGAAGGAAGGCCCGCGATGGCGCTGACTTACCGCCGATGGTGGTTCCGGCTCGCCGGTATCGAGAGCGTCTACACCGTCCGTCGGGACGGGATGCCCATCGGGTTCGCTGCCCGCGAAGGACGGCATTGGATGGCCGGCTACCTCCCGGACGGGACGTGGGCGCGAGACGACTCTGGTTGTGCCCGCTACTTCCGCCGACGCGATGACGTGGCGCTCCACCTCGCGATGGTCGAGGAACGGATGGTGCCCGCATGAGTCCCCGCCCGATGCGCCGCTACGTCACCCCGCGCCTCGTGTGCTTCGTCTGCGGCAAGGCGATCCGGGGCGAGACGCGGATGGTCGGCTACGAGTTGGCCCATCCGGGCTGTGCCGCGCTGCTGAAGGCGGGCAAGGCATGACCTCCACCTGCCGCATCTGTGGCCGCGAGATCGCCCAACGCTTCGTCGGCACCGTCGTCGTGTGGGGCCACCTGACGAACCCCCGGAACGACCACCACTACGCCATAGCACTTGGGCCGGCTCCGGGCGCAGGAGGCTCGGGGCCGGCCACCTCTGAGGGGAAGTAGATGCCGAAGATCACGGTTCACGCACCCGACCTGCTACGGGCACTCAGGCTCGTCAAGCACGCGGCGGCGGACATCGAGGATGGCCGTCCGATCATCGCGACCATCCTCTTCGAAGGGGACGCCGACGGGTTCCGACTGGTGGCCGCCGACAACTACCGGATCGGGATCGCGAAGCTCGATGTCGAGGGCGACCGGGAGACCTTCGGCCGGGTCCCGCTCCCCATCGACGAACTGCCGGTCGTGCTGGCCGTGCTGGGGCGGTGGAAGTTCACCGCCGAGGTCACGCTCGCCGACTCGCGCCTGACGTTCTCGGCCGGGGGGCGCACCGCGACCGTTCGCACCGTGGACGGGACCTACCCCGACTACAGGCCGGTCCTCGAAGGCGAGCGCCGGACCCTCGGGGTCAACGCCACGTTCCTCGCGGACATCGGGCGAGCTACGAAAGGTACAACGGCACGCATCTTTGTCGGCGCGTGGAACACCCCCATCGAAGTACAGGTCGAGGAACTCGACTATCGCGAATACATCATGCCGGTCCGCCTCGCCGAGCACACATCTGACGCGGGCGCGGCGATCAACCGGCCGGAGAGTGCGGCATGACCGCAGAAACGAACGCAGGCGCTCGCATCAGCGTCGAAGTCACCGCCTACCCGCGAACCAAGATCGCCCTGTACGAATACGGCTCCGGCTGCGGGCTCCGCATCGGGGAGTTCTTCGGGTCGAACGTCTACGTCCGGCTCGGCTTCGACGCCGAGTCCCGCCGTGATGCGTGCGACCGGCTGATTGCCGTCCTGACCGCGGCGCGCGAGTACGTCCCGACCGAGCCCGACGCGGCCGAAACCGAGCCGGAAGCGGTCCCGGCATGACCACCGCCGAGGCCCACGCCACCACCACCCGCTGCGAGGCGCACACGGGTTATCGACGCCTCGACTACGGGTTTGAGCGGACAAGGTGCCATCAGTGGCGGGGCCTCCGCTCGTTCATCGACGCTGAGGGCGTGACGCACTACGCCTGCCCGGCCCTCGGGCACATGGCGGACGTCGTGCGGCGGTTCGGGGCGGTGGGCAACCGATGAGCGGATACACCGACGGTCGGCAGCCCTGCGAGGACTACCGCCCGTCTCGGTTGTCCCGGACCACACGACAAATGGGGCGGCGGATGTCCATGTCAGGCCTGCGGCGGAACCGGCCTTCGCTCCCGGCAGACGGTGTTCTGAGATGACCCCACCCCTGAACCGCAACTACCTCATTCGGATCATCGACACGGCGCGGGCCTTGACGACTCCAGCGGGCGACCGATGAGCGACGTCGTCGTGACCGTGCCGAAGGGTCTATGGCAAGAGTGGATCGAGGAGGGCGACCTACCCGGTGATCCGCCGTCCGGTTATCAGTCGCACTTCTGGGTATCCGAACTCCCGACGGCCCTCACCGTGGGCGACCGGGTCTACATCGTCGCGCACGGCAGGCTCCGAGGCTACGCGCCTCTTCGAAACTGGGAACGGCGCTGCTCACTGCGAGGTAATCGTTCGTGCCTCGTCCGGGATGGAGATGCGGTGGCCCTCACCGTCGACGAGCCGATCCGCGGCTTTCAGGGTTGGCGCTATCGCTGGTGGGACCGCGCCGATGAGCGCCCGTTCCCGGACTGGCAAACGGCGGGCGTCCGATGATGCACTTCGGCTGCTGCGCCACCTTCACGGGGCGTCCGTGCGACTGCGAGACGGTCCACCACGACACCCTGAACCCCGACCGCCACGGCTTCGACGACAACGTCCGGGCGGACCTGTTCACCGACAGCGGGCGACTGGCCCTCCAGGCACGGTCCGAGTACGAGGCCATGACCCCCGACGAACGGGCTCGGGTGGAGCGGGATTGGGAATCGCGATCCGAGTGGGAGCGCGAGCAGATCCGGGCAGCCGTGGAGTTTTGACCTGCTATGAGCGACATCGCGCAGATCGGGCTCGCCCGGGATCCCAAGCACAACTACTTCCTCGACGGGAATGGGCCGATCATCTCGGTGACGACCGTCCTCAAGATCGTCGACAAGTCAGGCCCGTTGGTGGGCTGGGCCAAGCGCATCACCGCGGAGGCCGCGGTAGACCACCGGGCCGACCTCGAGGGCTGGGTGGCGCTGGGCGGTCGGGATGGGGCCGTTGGGTTCCTCACCAAGGCCGCGACCAACGTCACCGAACAGGCCCGCGTCACGGGCTCCGACGTCCACGGCTACGCCGAGGCGATCTCGCGGGGTCAGGACGTCGATATCCCCGAGGAATTGCAGCCCTTCGTCATCGCCTATCGGGCGTGGATCACCGACTTCGCTCCGGAGTTCCTCGCGGCTGAGGAGATGGTGTGCTCCGTGACCCACGGGTACGCCGGGACCCTCGACGCCATCGCGAAGATCGCCGGGGAGACCTGGCTGATCGACTACAAGACCTCCAAGGGCGTCTACCCCGAGACCGCCTTGCAGCTCGCGGCCTACGGGCACGCCGAGTTCATCGGTCGGCCGGGTGATCCGACCCGATACGCGATTCCCCCTGTAGACCAGTACGGCGTCCTCCACCTCCGCCCCGAAGGCTACGAGCTCGTCCCCATGACGGTGGACGCGAGCACCTTCGAGGCGTTCCTCTCGGCGAAGCGCCTGACCGAATGGAAGTCAGGAGCAAGCATCGGGGCCCCGGTCGGTCCGGCGCTCCTGAAGTTCCCCCACGGACAGCCGAAGGAGGCAGTCGCATGACCACCGAAACCGTCCCCGAATACGTCTACGAGCTCGGCAAGGTCGAGCCCCAGGATCAGTTGGTCCGAGCCCTCAACAGGCTCGCCCAGGCCATCGAACAGGCCACGCTGGCGAAGCTCGACACGCCGCCGGTTGTCGTGCCTCAGCCGCTCGCGCCTCTTCCAACTCCCCAGCGTGCCAACCCTCTTGTCCCGGTCGAGGTCTGCCCGGCCCACAACCAGCCGTGGAAGTTCGTCCCCGCCGGCACCTCTAAGAAGACAGGCCTGCCATATGACGGGTTCTACGCCTGCCCCGTGAGGGGGTGCGACCAGAGGCCGCGGCAGTGACCCAAGCCGACGACCTCCTCGCCTACCTCCGCCGGAACCCCGGGGCGTCCAGCCTCGAGATCACCCATGACCTAGCCCTCGTGAACGTCACGGGCCGCATCTCGGATCTTCGGAACCGGGGCTACGCGGTCGACGCGAAGCGGGACGACCGGGGGATCTGGCGGTACAGGATCGTCGAGGAGCCCGTCCAGCTCGCAGCGTTCGGATGACGATCAAGGCGCGCCCCACGGTCTACAGGGGCACGCGCGGCTCATAGACCCAATCCGCGTTCGTGGACTATCCGTGGACCGAGGTGGCGCGTGTCGCTTGATGTATTCGTCACTCGCACCATCGCCGCCATCGAGGCCGATTCCGTCCGCGATGATGTCCGGCCGGTGCCCCTCGACGAGACCGCCTGGTCGCTGGCCCGCCTCAGTGACGAGGCCCTCGCCCGGCTCAGCACCTTTCTCCTCGACCTCAGCCTCCGGGCGCCCCTGTCGGGGCCAGCCTGGACACCGATCACGATGGTCGTCGAGGCCCTCCAGTCTGACATCCGTCGGGAGCTGGATCGCCGTGGCTGACCTGACGCTCGCCATGCACTTCGCCCGCGCTGGCATGGGCTACACGGGGGCGTGGGACCAAGGCGCCTGCGAGATCACAATCGACCACCTCCGCCGACGCTCGGGCGAGCTCCACGGCGAGGTGGTGATCGCCTCGGCCATCGTGGCCCGGGGCAAGGGCCATCTCCACCGGGCATCGTTCAACCTCAGCTCGTCCACCTCGCGGGATCGCCTCGCCAAGATGCTCGTCGACCGCAGTCGTCCCCAGGAACTCCCGTGGGACATCATGCTCGAGGAGTTCTGCACGGCGGTCCTCAATGCTGAGCGGGCTGGCTCGCCCGTCGTGAAGGTCGGCCAGCTCGCGCCCCGGTCCGAGGATTTCTATCTCGTTGACCCCCTGCTTCCAGACGGCAAGCCCACGATCGTTTACGGGGCTGGAGGAACGGGCAAGAGCTACCTCGCCGACATGCTCGCGGTCATGGTCGCCTCAGGGCACCAGGCCCTCGGCTGGCGCGTGCGGCAAGGGGCAGTCCTCTACCTCGACTGGGAGACCGACGCCTACGAGATCGACGAGCGGATCAAGCGCATCGCCGCCGGCATGGGCATCGGTGCCCCTCCGGTCCTGTATCGCGCCTGCACGGCGCCACTCGAGGACATGGCCGAGGACGTGGCCAGGCGGGTGGCCGACGAGCACGTCGCCCTGGTGGTCGTGGATTCGGTCGGCATGGCGTCGGGCACCTCGAGGGATGGCGGGGACGCCAACGAATCGGCGATCCGACTGTTCGGGGCGATCCGCTACCTCGGGGCGTCGGTCCTCGCCCTCGACCACATCACCGGCGAGGACGTCCGGTCGGACAAGGCCGTCGCCAAGCCCTACGGCTCGATCTACAAGGTCAACCTCGCCCGGTCGGTCTGGGAACTCCGACGATCCTCGGAGCAGGACCACTCGGGAGACTGGCACCTCGGCCTCTACCACCGGAAGGTGAACCGAGGGGGTTTGCACCAGGCAATCGGTCTCCGCGTCCGCCACCTCGAGAACTCAGTCGAGTTCCTCCGGGAGGAGATCGACGACGAGCTCTCGGTTGCGATGACCAACGGCGTCCGCATCGAGCGGGCACTTCGCCACGGCGCCCTGAGCGTGGCCGAGATCGCGGAGGCCACGGGCTTGGCCGACAACGTCATCCGGGCCGTCATCTCTAAGGACAAGGGGCGCGGACGGTTCGTGAAGGTCGGTGACAAGTGGGGGCGCAACGTGGTTGCGCAACCGGTTGCGGAGGATCCTCGACGTGTGGCCTGAGACCGTGCGCAACCCGGTTGCGCTTAAAGTTGCGGGACGGGGCGCAACTAGGGCTACCCCCTTTAGGGGGGTAGACGCCCTAGGGGTTGCGCACCGGGGAGGTTGCGGATGACCCGCGTCACCCCCGCCCTCCGAGACGCGGTGTTCGCCCGAGACCGCCGCTGCGTCCTGTTCAACCTCGACCCGGACCACGTCTGTCGGGACCGTTGGGGCCAGCCCCACATGCCCGGAGCCGTCCACCTCCTGACCATCGAGCACGTCAAGCGGGAACTCCGCATGGGCGTCCGGGCCGAGAACTCGATGGGGACGATGGTCGCCATGTGCTGGGCGGGGAATCTCGGACCGCCGACGAAGGTGCAGCGCGCCGCCATCCGGGCGTACCTGGCCGAAGTCAACGAAGGGGTGGAAGCATGAAGCACGACTTCTACATCCTCGGGTCGCCGGGGCTCGTCTGCACGTCCGTCTGCACGTCGCTCTCGGTCAAGGAAGCGACGGCGAGGCTGAACATGGAAGTCCCGACCGGCATCTCGTCCCGGTGGGCGAAGTCCAAGGACAAGACGTTTGCCACGGGCGAGCCGAACCCACACCGCTGCGAGACGTACTCCGACCACAAGCACTACCTCTTCAACTGCTGAGGGACCCGATGACCGACCGACCTGATGTAGAGACCCTTCGACGCTTGGAGGCAGCGGCAACACCCGGACCGTGGACGGACGCGGCGATCGGCTCAGAGGGACACGCGATCTGGCCGGTCCATGGAAAGGGCCGCATCGTCGCCTTTCGCAAAGACGCTGCGGCCCTCCTCACCCGAGTCGAGGAGCTGGAGACGACGCTGCAAACGATCCTCCTCATCGTTCGGGGCGAGCCGGGGCCGCTCCTAGCCAACTACCACGCCGAGGTCGAAACACTGGCCCGCTCCCTCCTCGAAGGGTCGTCGCGATGACCGGGACACAGGCACTAGCCGAGAGGCTTCACGACCTTGCGGCGAGAGAAGCGGTCGGGATCGTGGTGGAGAACGATGTCACGGAGAGCGGCATTACGGCGCGATCTCGGGCATGTGAGCCCGCCGACCATCTTCCGTTCGCCGCCGCCATCCTCGCCGACGGCTCTGTCTACCTCACCCCGGCCGAGGCAGCGCGAGTCGCGGCTATCGAGGAAACGGCGCGGGAGATTGTCGAAGGCGGCCCACATCGACGGGAGGCCCCGATGACCGACACGAGTCTGCGAATGCGCCTCGGGCCATTCCCGAACGAACTCGATGTCGTCCGCTCGATCCACAAGCGGCAGGAGGTCGCGACGCCGGACGACCACTCCGACGTGATGTGCGCGGTCTGCTACATCCTCGATGAAGGCTGGCCCTGCGCGGTCGCCCGCCTCATCGCCGTGTTGGATGAGCAGATCGCGGCCGAGACACCGGGAGGTGAGAAGTGAGACTCGAACACGAAGCCGCAGTCCGAGGTCTTCTACTCCCGGAGGGTATTGATGGTGGGATCGTTTATGAAGACCCGCATCTGCGGCTCTCCGAGGTTCTGGCCGTCGTTGACCCGGGAGAGCCCTTCATGCGCCTGTCGGATGCGCGAGAAACGGAGGTCCCCGGTGCCTGAGATGACCGACCCCGTAGCCCGACCCGCGACGCACGGTCTTCTCGACCGCATTTTCGGCCGCCACGATTGGGTGCTAACCGACGGGTTCTACTACTTCCGCAACGGCGGTGACGGCATGTTCCGCTACGAGTGTCGATGCGGCGCGCTCCGAGAGGCGTACTGGCCGGGCGAGCACGCAGCGGGTCGCCGACTCACCGACGAAGAGAAGAAAGCGCTTGGGCCGTACCTGTGACCGACCCCGTAGCCCGAGACAGGCCCCGAACCGAGGCCGGGAAGCGACTCGCAGCACAGACGCTTCCGGGTATGGCGGCAATCATCGTCGCCATCGAAGACGAAGCAGCCGGTGTCCTTCTACCCGACAACGTCTACGAAGACCCGGCCCGTTGGGGCGAGCGGTTCGAGCCCGACACGCTGGCGAAGGTGAGGGCCGAGGTCGAGGGGTTGATGCCTACCTATCCGTACACGGGCTCGACCGTCCGGCGGCGGGCGTTGACGGAAGTGCTCGAACGTCTCGCCGCCCTCGAAGCCGCCTCCGGTACCCCCGAGCCGCCCGCAGCTTCCATTGCGAGCATCCGTTCCTACGTCTGCACCTGCTCAACGATGACCGGCGCCGCGATCTATCACGGTCCCGATTGTGCGTACCCCGGACTCCGAGAGGCGCTGGAACGGATCGTCCTCGTCGCGGAGGGTGCCCCGGGTCCGCTGCTCGCCAACTATCGCGCCGAAGTCCTCAACATCGCCCGCGCCGCTCTGGCCGAGACCCCCGTAGCCCGAGACAGTGTCCTCCCACCCGACGTGCCGTCCACACGTCAAGGCTGCGAGGCCGAGTCGTCCTTCGGTAGGTGCATTCTCGCTCGTGGTCATGCTGGGACGCACATTGACGCCGAGCGTACCGAGTTCTCATATCGCTCCTCACGTCCAACCGCCTCCGGACTCCCGTGGCGGGATCAGTCTCGCGAGATCGTGGAGGACGCCGCTGCCGCTGGCGTAACCCCCGACGGCGATCCCCTCGACGCCGCATGGAAGGCGGTTGAAGTGGAACTGCCGGAGGGCTGGGTCATCCGGGGGCTCAGTCACGGAAGCCCCAATGACGAAAGGGAGTGGGTCGCAGGCGCAGGGACCGTGCCGTTCTGGGAGTCACGGACGCGTGTCCGGGGCTACGGCCCCACGCCCGCCGCCGCGCTCCGTGCCCTCATCCTCGCTCTGGCCGAGACACCCGAACCCGCCCATCCGCGTTCGTGTTCGTCCTGGTTCGCCAGTGACGCCACGACCGGCGAGGGCATCTGCGATTGCGGGCTGGTCGACCCGTGATCCGCGACTTCCTCAACGCCCTGTCCGTGATCGTCACCCTCCTGGTGTTCGCCCTCGTGTCCGGTGCCATCGTCGGGGCGTTCTTCTATGGGCTGTTCTCGGTTGCTGGGATGGCACCGCACCGATGATCCACCACGGCGACTGCCTCGAAGTGATGGCGGGCATGGAGCCCGAGTCTGTCGATGCCATCGTGACGGACCCGCCGTATGGCCTCGGCTTCATGGGCAAGGCGTGGGATGGCCCGGCCATCGCGGAGGCTGCCCGCAAGGATGCCGCGACCCGCAAGTCAGTCGGCCCGCACTCGTCCAGTCGTCCGGGGCGGACCGCCGCACGGTCGTCGTCGGCCTTCGGCTCGGCCGCGCACTACGCGGGGCCCGTGGCGGGAGGTCGGCCGTGGCAGGACTGGTGCTACCAGTGGGCTGAGGCCGCTTACCGTGTCGCCAAGCCTTCCGCCTACCTCCTCGCCTTCGGAGGGACGCGCACCGTCCACCGGATGACGGTCGCCATCGAAGATGCGGGCTGGATCATCCGCGACATGCTCGTGTGGGCCTACGCCTCGGGGTTCCCGAAGTCCAAGGCCAGCCTGAAGCCCGCGTGGGAGCCGATCGTCATGGCCCGCAAGCCCGGACCGCTGCGGATGCTTGCGATTGACGCGTGTCGGATCGCCGCGGAACCCATCGCACCGTTCGGAAGTCCGGCCAAGTCGTCGGGCGGCATTCTCAACAGGACCGGAGCGCCGCGCGAACAGTTCGAGCAATCGCCCCTCGGCCGCTGGCCCGCCAACGTCATCCTCACAGACCCCATCTTCGACGGCGGGGTAGAGGGGGTGGTGGGCGGTGGAGACACATCCAGCGGGAGCCGCGAGGGAACCTATGCCGTCACGGGCTATTCCAAGGGTTGGGGTGACACCAGTCGGAGGCTCGAGGGCGACTCGGGTACCTACTCCCGCTTCTTCCTCATCCCGAAGGCGTCTCGCACCGACCGCGAACCGCGATGGTCCCCCGCCACGAGTGACACCGGCAGGGGCGCAAGCGTGCGTGGGAGTGACCCTCTACTCGGCGAGCCTGTTGGAGCGGGCGCCCGTTCTGACACGTCGAGCACCGGCAGCGGAGCACGGCCATCGCTTCATACTCCCGATTCGTCTAGCGGGTTAGGACGCCGGGCTTTGACCCCGGAAAGCCTCGGTTCGAGTCCGAGGTCGGGAGCCACACGCCGCAATGTCCATCCCACGGTCAAGCCCGTCGACCTCATGCGCCACCTCGTCCGCCTCGTCACCCCTCCCGGGGGCACGGTGCTCGACCCCTTCCTCGGAAGCGGCACCACGGGACTTGCCTGCGAACTCGAAGGCTTCCCCTGGATCGGCATCGAGAAAGAAGCCGAGTCCGTCGCCATCGCTGAGGCGCGACTGAACGGCACGCAACGCGGCTTGGGTCTAGGCGCGTGATGACCACCCCCCGTCGCGGTGTCGAGCCGTGAATTGGCTCCGCCTCTTGGAGATCATCGCGATGGCACGGGCGCGAACGGGCATCGAGAAGAAGGTCGATCGGGGCTGGAACTGGCGATGCTACTGCGTCGTCTGCGCCGAGTTGCGGCGGTTGGTCGGATGATCGCCTCCCCCTCCCTCACCCCGGCTGAATCTCGCGTCCTCGAAGCGATGCGGACCGCTGACAACGAGGCGGAGGCCGCCCGCCGGCTCGGCCTGTCGCGGCACACGGTCGACGCCCACCTTCGGAACGCCCGTGCTAAATACGGGGTCCGCTCAACCCGCCAACTCCTCGCGGTCACGTTCGCCTAGCGCATTCGCGCAATACCAATCGCGAATCCCGGCAGCTAACCTTGCTCCGTGCGATCCGATCCTCCGCGCCAAGTGCCCGGCGCACCCCGGCGGCCGTCCGAATCCCCCCTCGTGACGGTCGCCGGGCTCCTGACATGGCCGAATGGGCATTGACCCCGTGGGCCTGGGCCTCATTGCGGCCCTCGATCGGCTTCGTGACGACTGGCGCGAGGATCTCGGCGGCCTCGAGGGTCGGGTGATGACCGCGATCGGCGAGTCCGGCCGCCAGTTCGGGGCCTACCGCGAGGAGCACGGTCGCGAGCACATCGCCCAGCGCGGCGACTCCGAGGCGGCCCACAAGCGCTTCGACGCCTTCATCAGCACCGCCGCCGTCGCCCAGGCCCGGCGCGACGGCGCGCTCGGCGTCATGAAGTTCATCGCCGACGCCCTGGGCCGCAACTGGAAGGCCCTCGCGGCGATCGGCGGGACGGTCGCCCTGCTCCTCGGCAACGTCCACGTGAACGTGGGGTTCCAATGACCTTCGCCCCGACCCTCGTCACCCGATACCCCGCGCTCGATGTCATGCGGCCGTACAACGGCCCGTGCGGCATCTGCGGCGGTCCCGACCAACGTCATCGTCTGGCCGACTCCATCGTGGAGAACGTCGGCGGTGGAGACTCGCCCGGGTTCGTCGCTGAGGTATACGAGGTCCCCGTCGCAACGGTCTGGGCGCTCGTCACCATCCGGGAGGAGAACCGGGCGCGACACCGCTACCGCTGGGGCCGACTCATCGCGACTCCCGTGCCGAACCCCGAAGTCCCGACGATCTTCGAGGGGACGGTCGGATGACGTACCCCTACGTGCAAGCCAAGTGGTTCACGCCCGGAGCGATCACGCAGTACCGCGCCATCGTCGTGCACATGGCCGAGGGGGGCGGCACGGTGAACTGGCTGACCCACCCGACGAGCGACGTGTCCGCAAGCCACGTCATCGAATACAGCGGCCGGATCGTGCAGATGGTGAAGGACGGCGACGCCTCCCACTGCCAACACGTGAGCCCCGAGCCCTACACGTCCGAGAACCACGGCATCTACAGCTCGCTCACAGGACGCGCGGTGCTGGGCGCGGACGGCTGGGCCGACGTCAACCGCTACGTGTTCGCGGTCGAGATCGAGGGCTTTCGGGTCAAAGGACCGAACGACGCCCAGAAGGTCGCCCTGAAGGCGCTTGTCACCGATCTCCGGGGCCGGTTCCCGTCCATTCGGGGCCTCTTGGGGCACCGGGACGTGCAGGACAAGTCATGCCCCGGCGCGCTCATCCCCTGGGCAGAGATCGGCGGGCACGGAATGTTCGAGGAGGACGAGGTGCAGATCACCAAGACGGTCCGGGAACGATGGCATCCCACGGTCACGGGCTCGACCTCGAATGGCGTCCTCCGGGCCACCCCCGACCGCGGCGCGCCCATCGTCGACCGCATCCCGGCGACCTCGCAGATCATCACGGTCGCGGAGGTCCGTACGGTCGCGGGCACGGATGGCAACTGGCGGCTCGTGGAGACCGCCGACCTCTCGACCCTCTACGCGCTCCGGGCCGACTGGATCAGCGACGGTCTCGCCGCCGTACCCGAGCCCATCGACTGCGGCCCGCTCGTCAACGCCGCCCGCCAAGAGGGCGTCGCGGCAGGGCTCCGGGACGGATCTCGGGCCGTGAAGGACGCGGCGGTCAACGCAGCCGTGCTGTTGGGAGGCTGAGGATGGGGCCGTGGGAGCCTGAGATGGACACCGTGGAACCGCTGACCCGTCGCGTTCGAGACGGAGGAGTCGATTGAATTTGTTTCGACTCGCGACTGGCTCCCCTACATCTTCGGGGCCGGCGGCTGGATCGCCGCCATCGTCGCGATCCTCGTGAGGTAGGAAGTCATGCTCGATCTTGATCCCCAGGCCGCAGCCCTCCTGACCGTGGCGGGCCTTGCGCCGATCGTCTCGATGCTGAGTCAGCTCATCTGGCGCACGGCCGGCCACGACGTCGCGGGCGATGCGGTCCGCGATCGGTTCGGCCCCATCGTGGCCGTGGGCGTAGCCGTCGTTCTCGCCGAGGTCGCGCTGTGGGTCACCGCGTCGATCGGCGTTACCCGGCTCGACATCTTCCAGGCCGCCCTCACGGGAGGTGTCGCGGGCCTCGCCGCCATCGGCATCCATGACCTGACCACGACCCGGGCCGGGATCGCGTGAAGCGTGACGACTTCGCCATCGGCTTCCTCCTCGGGATCCCGTTCGGCGCGGTCCTCATGTGGCTGCTGCTGAGTCAGGGCTTCACTGCGGTGGTGGTGTGATCATGAGCGATTTATCTGTCACCTACATCGCCAAGATGGTCGGGAAGTACGCCATCGGCATCGTGACCATCGGCGGGGTCGATGTCAGCAATCGGGTGTCGGCCGTGACCGTTCACCACACCGCTGCTGGCGCGATTACTCTGACCCTGACCGTCCCCGTGGGCCACCACGATGGAGACCTCGTCTCCGTGGTGCAGGCCCGCCGCTCTGGCCCATACCCAGATGCGGAACCGGGCGTCGCGTACAACTTCCGTGACCGAGCGGCCACGGGCGGGAAAGTGACGTGATGCGCTCCGAGCCTTACGTCCGCGATCACGTCGCATCGAAGGCGCGGAAGATGCAGCCGCCCAAGAACCTCCTGCTCTGGTTCCTCGAGGCGTTCCGGGCGGAGACGCCCGATCAGATCCATGAACCCGACGTCTGGCGGGACTATGTCAAGGACGGGCAGCATCCGGGCGGCGGTTCGCTCCTCGGGGCGCCGCGCTATGGCGACGCCTTCCGGCGGTTCATCGAGGAGCGCCCGGCGCAGGTCGAGCTGGCCGAGTACGAAGGGCACGAGGACCTCTGGCCGCACTACGTCTTCCCGCTCCGGGCCGCCTTGGCCCGTCTCGCCGGTCGTGGTCCTGATACCGGCGACTCTCCCTTCATGGCCCGAGTCCTCTACCGGACGGCACTTCGGGATGGTGACTTCGACAGCGCGTGTGCGAGCTTCGGCATCCCGCCCCAGGTCCGTAAGGTCTACATGGAAGCGGCGCTCTATCGACTCTGGACCCGGTACCTGGTGGAACCCGAGCCGTACACTGTCAGGGAGGCGCCCGCGGCGTAGTAGGATTGCGAGCGAACAACATCCCGCACCGGGCAACGGAGACCCGGAGGCGCGAGGCCGATGCGCCAGAGGGCCATACAGCGGGCGGTAGCATGTCCGTGAGGGGAACTCGGATGATTCGCTGCGCCGTCTGCCGCGAGTTCTTCGTGGTGCGAGCCGATGATCCGGTCGCCCATATCGGGTGCCTCATGTCCGATGACAGCGACGGGGAGAAGGCCGCTCTTGTCGCCGGTACCCACGTCCCGGCCGTCGATGACTTCGGGAACGAATACCTCGAACGAGTCGCCGCTGCGAGGGAGGTAATCGGCTGATGTACCGAGAGTCCGAGACGCGCCCCGGGATGCTCGGGCACGGCTACCCCGGTCCGTTCGCACCAGAGCGGTTCACCCTCGGCGCCAAGCTCATGGATGGGCTGCGCGCCATCGAGGCATACCAGCGCGACGGTGCGATGGGCTATCCACCCAAGGTCGCCGATCGCATCCTTGATCGACTCAGCTACAAGGACTTGATCGAGTGCGGTGTGTCCAGTCGAACAGGCTGGCTCACTGAGCGCGGAAAGCGAGCGCTCCATCCGTAGGCCCTGCCTCGGTCCCCGCGACGGTGTCCCCTGTCCCTTCCGAGCCGTGACCCCCCGGACCCGCTGCCTGGACTGCACCCGCCAACACGAGGCCGGACGCCGACCGACCACGGCACGCCGGGGCTACGGCTCCGAATGGCAGCGGTTCAGCCGCGAACGTCGGCAGGAGCAGCCATGGTGTTCGGACTGCGGAGCGACAACGGACCTGACCACGGACCACGGCGTGCCGGGCGACGTCGTCTGTCGAGGCTGTAACTCGCGGCGACGGGCAATCAAGGGCGGGCGGTAGGCTCTCTGGGAAGCCATCGCCAGTTGTGGTCACGCTTCCGCCCGGTGTTGGACCGTCGGAGATTGCATCGGCCGCACGACGGCACGAGGTTCGTCGGATCGTTGTTCGCCTTGTTCTCATCCAGGTGGTCAACGGTCAGGCCATCCGGTGCCGATGGGTAGGATTGATCCCATGTGACGGCTCGGCCGCACCAGTGGCAAGGATGCAGGGGGAGGGTACGGTAAATCTCTGGAACCTCCAGATTTGCCCTGAC
>Ga0209342_10003737_pt1 | contig 15986 bp, 8 predicted proteins | sample RifCSP16_2_FD_184023 | JGI IMG/M metagenome (GOLD analysis project Ga0209342, IMG submission 184023) | Soil microbial communities from Rifle, Colorado - Rifle CSP2_sed 16_2 (SPAdes) (version 2) | ecosystem: Environmental > Terrestrial > Deep subsurface > Rock core/Sediment | place: Rifle... | reverse complement strand
GGCGCGCGGCCTTCAGAAGGCTATCGGATATCTCCTTGAAGCGAACCTGGGCGCTGACTCTAAGTATCATCCGATATATACCTTCCGGCCAGAAACAGGAAGACTTTCTGCCGTCCGCCCCAACATTCAGAATCAACCCAACCATGGCGTGGACGCGCGCGTAGCAGAGGCCATCCGGGCATGCGTGATACCTTCTCGCAAGGACTTTGTCCTTGTGGAGTGTGACTGGAAAGCAATGGAGGCCGTGCTCACAGGTTACTTCGCGCAGGACGAAGACTTCATTAGGATCTCCCAACTTGACTCCCACTCGTACTTCTGCGCATTCATTCTCCGAAATCGTGGAACGATTTCGGATATTCCTAAGCCCTCAGACGCCGACATTATGAGCTTTCTGAATGATATCAAAAAGCGGTTCCCCGCAGAGAGATTCACAGCAAAGACAGCCAACCTAGCCATGGGTTATGACATAGGATGGAGGCACTTGAGTGAAGTCATTAGATGCAGCGCGCAAGAAGCAAAGACCTATCTGGCAATTAGGGATGAGATGTACCCTAAGGTCGCTAAGTGGAAAGAAGCTACGTTCCGTGAGGCGCACACTAAAGGTTACCTTGAGACTCCATTTGGGTATCGTACCTATTATTGGAATGTCTTGGAGCCGGTGAAGGGAAAGCCAGGGATGTTCACAAAAGGCAAGGAAGCCAGGGAGGCCCTAGCCTTCCGCCCCCAAAGCTGCGGGGCAGCCATGCTTCGAGAAGTAATGCTGGATGTTGACAAGCATGATGGAATAGACTCTGGAGGGGTCTTTGACTTCCTGGCGCCTATCCATGACGCTATCCTGGTGGAATGCCCAAACGGACGCAAGGACCAAACAACGGAGATCCTACAGAAGAGTATGGAGAGAGGTTGGAAAGAGCTCGGTGGGCTGTCCATCGAGACAGAAACAAAGGTGGGTGTGAAGTGGAGCGAAATGGTCTAACAGGAAAAGTAACCATAGAGGTTGACTTGAAGGACTTTGGGAGGGACCTAGACTATGAACATCCTTTTGAGGAGCTCCTCAAGGAGGGGATAGCTAGCCACATCAGGAGCTACATCAGGGAATCCTTCCTAAAGGAGCACAAGAAGAAGCTCAACAACTGGGCCGAGGAATACATGAGGGGAAAGCACCCGGCAGACCCTGATGGGGTAGTCATGCTAAGCATCCCGATTGAATTGATCAAATAAATCAATTGACAACCTAGAGGACCTCTAGTATACTATCTGGTTTAGGAGATGCTAATGCGCCTGTTTTCCCTACTTCTCTCTCTTTGCTTGCTGCTTCCTCCCGGTTGGACTGACCCCCAGCAGGCTCCCTTGCCTGCTGACGACGAGGTTAGGCTCTACCCACAGGACAGGCTGGGGCTAGTGCATACTCCAACCATTGGAATCAACGGAGAGATGCACGGGGGAGCCTGCCCTGTAGGTCCCTATAAGGCATACGCGGCAAGGCATACTGTAGTAGATGACAATGATAGGATCCTTCCTGGCCTTATTTTGCTCACCCCCACAGTAGATGGCAAGAAACCCCTAATTTACTCAATATCCGTTTCAAAGGAATGGAAGGGAACAGACCTTGTGGAAATTGCTCTTGACCCAGATGCCCCAGGTTTCCCTCAATGGTTCAAAATTGCGAAGAGCCTACCTGATAGTGGGGAGCCAGTCTTTACCGTCTTTACCCTGCCGGACTCCTTCGAAGGCAGAACCGGCCTTGGATACACCGGGCTTCCGGGTAACTACTTGGGGTTAATAGAGGGGCTTGCGTATTCCCGTTCCCCCATTTCCTCAGGCTCAAGTGGCTCCTGTATGCTGAACGAGAAGGGGGAGGCCTTTGCCGTTGCTAGCCAGATAAGGAGCTTTGGCCCAGAGGGTAGTAATATCATTCACAACGTCTCTTTGGGTGTCCCCATCATTAAGAGCCTGTTAAAGTAGGGCTTGACTTTTAGTGCGTAATCCCGTATACTAAGTTATCACCCTGTCCTACGGGACCGCGCGAGGCCGGTAAGCGCGTTAAAAGGTTCCGGCCTTCTTTCCTACTTCTTTGCCCTTGACCAGCCCCCCACACTCTCTGCTATTCTTTCCCTGCGCCGTTTCTGTTCCTCAGCCTCTTTCATAGGATCTATCAGGGAACTAATTCTGGGCGCCGCGCCCTTCTTCCTTTTGGTCCACCACCTACGCGCTGCTCCAAAGCTGCTAAAGGGGCTTTCTTTCTTTTCTTCGGCCATTCTACTTTCCTCTCTTATAGGCGTCGGTCAATCCAGGCCCCGACATTGGTAGTGAAGTTAACCCCTTGATCTTTTCCAGGTATCTCTTGGTTTCTTTAGGGAGGGGGCGGCCCTTTTCTTTGTACTCACTGAAACGAGTAGGCCCAGCATTGTAGGCTTGAACTGCGTGGTCCCAGTCTCCAAATTGTTCGTACAACTGCCGCATGTACTTTGCTGCGGCCTGCGCTGCAAGCGCAGGGTTGTACATGTCCGCAGGAGAATAGCCAAGGCTCCTGGCGGTGTTGGGCATGACTTGGAACATCCCCTGGGCACCAGCAGAAGAGAGGGCAGTTGGATCTCCAGCGCTCTCTACGTGGGCTATCCTTCGAAGGAGTTCGTAGGGGACACCGTTTTGATCTGCTGCAGCCTCTATGAAATCACGGGGCTGGTGGATAGCAGGGGGCTGGGATCCAATGAGATCTATTGCCATTAGTCTTCCTGCTCCTCCTTGCCCCACCATTCATTCTTGGCAGGCTTGCTTCTAAACTCGGCTCGCTTAAGGCGGTTAGCTGAGTGTTTTCGGTTCTCTATTTTGACGGCACGGAAGAGAAGCCTTCTCTTTGCTTCGTCTGGGAGGGACTGATAGCGTTCAGAGGAGATGACCTCATCAAGTTCCTTTGAGACAAAGGGCATTACTTCATTCCTGAACTTCTCTCGTTCCTCGCTAGTCAGAGAGTAGTACCGGCGCTCTCCGATGGAAGTTCTTCCGGGAAGGGTAACTCTGGTCCCTATGTGGGGTGGCTCCAACTTGAGCCGCCTAATCTCGTCGGAAACCCGTACGTCCTGTGCGGAATGCTCAGGAGAGGTGATCCAAGATCCCCGAGCGCCAGGGCCTGCCTGTACGCCTGCTCCAAAGAGGGTGGCTAGAATGAAGGGTACAGTTAGAACTCCTTGATTGTCTTTGATTAGATCCCAGGAGTCGCTGGCAACTAGAGGGAGTATCGCATCTTTGATTGTGCGGACCCTCCCCTGAGGGCTCTTTGCTTCTCTACCTTCGGCAGTGGATCCGGTCAGGAAGGAGGCTCCCAGGCCTGCAACAGGGGAGAGTTTGGAGCGGCCGAATCGAGCAAGGAGTTCTCCCCGCTTAGCTTCTTGAATCCTGCCACTTCCGGAGAGTTTCTCCTCACCTGTATACAGCTGGGCTACGAGACGGAGATACTGTTGGTATCCACCCCAGGGATCAAGGGTAGTGTGGCCAACCTTAAGCTTCAGGAACTGCGCGGAGCGGGAGTCGGCTTCTATTGAGGGTTTCTTGCCTGCAGCAAGTGCTGCGCTATAGCCAAGGGCTAGTAGAGATCCACCAAAACCGATGGTTTCGAGGGTTAGCCTGCGCGCCCAGGAACGCACCGCGGGGTTTTCAACGGAACGGAACGTGAAGATGGGCTTAGTAAAGTCCGGCATGCCATCAGGCTTGTTTTTGACGCCGTGATCAAGGAGAACATACGCTAGGGCTTTGGTACGAGCCTTAAGCATCTGTGGGGAGAAAAGAAATACGTTTCCTACCTTCCCCAAAGTTCCTTCAACAGGAGTGCGCGACCCAAAGACATTGACTAGGTTAGCCACATCTTTAAGGGCTTCTGGGGAGTGCTGTCCGGCTCGCCTGAGCATGGCATCTCCAGCCGCAAAAGCGTCTACCATGGCTAGGTTTTGGTAGTGGGTGTACGCTCGGGAAGCGCCGACAGTCCATTTCTCTCCAGCCTCCGCGAGCCACTTGCGAGGATCCGTCCAAGGCTTAGCAAGGTATTTCTTAAGAGCATTGTCAATGAGATCAACGCCCAGGAAGGCGTCGTGTTGGGAGGGCTTATCGATGAGGTTGACTCCGGATTTCTTGGCTGCCTCCCAGGCGGGGCGGGCTTTGAGCTCCGCGTCGTACTTTTCGTAGCGCCCCTTAGAATAGCTCTTGATCATCTCTAAGATGTTGTTCTTGAGGCGGGTTGGGTTTTCAAAGGCCTGCCGGGAAGTGAGGACTAGGGTTTGCCGGAGAGGGTTGGATAGGTCGCCACCCGTCACGATGGACTTGGCAACGCCTGTTTTCTCTGCTGCCCACTCCAGTTCCTTCTTGATCGTCCTCACGCGCTCAGTGTCAGTGTACTTCAGGCGTCCAGCCTTCTCATAGATGTCTGGTTCCCGCTTGGGTTTCCTTCCTGCTTGGGGGAAGAGGTTTTCTGCACCCATTGTTTCAAGGTCACCTTTTGGACTAAAGAGTGCTTCCGCCCGGGCGCGCGCTGCTCTCCTGGCTCGCCAACCCTCATAGCGCGCCCGCTCCCCTTTGTACCCACCTTCCGGTGGGGGAGTCTTTACATACTGTTTGTCAAAGTAGTTTAGTGCCCTTCGACGGTATTCTACAGTAGACTCTCCGGGGGAGAGAAGACCCCTTTTCTGGAGCCCGTCAATGAATGGATCGATACGAGCAGAGAAGGCAGCCTTGGTTGTAGAGACCTTGGCAATATCCTCTAGGGTGACTGCTCCGCCTGGGGAGGGCTTGACTTCTCCCCTTCGATCTAGGATGTACCCCGTGAGGGCTTGCTTCGCCCCCTTGGCTCCAGGAATGCGGGGCGTAGTAGGAGCTCGCTCTCCAAGGGCCAGACGTGGCGCAGGTGGGGCTTCCTTGATGGCTGCGCCCTTGAGAATGTCTCTAAGGGATTTGACCGTGTATCCAGTCTTCTCGTCCCCAATGACAATGGCGTTGGAACCAATTTTCCGCCCGTGCGCAGCAAGGGCCTTGGCTTCTTCAACGGTGTAGCTTTCCCCGCTGGGCTTCTTCAGCTTGAGGACATCTCGCCAGTTGGTTGGGATCCTGGAGAAGCGGCCCTGTTTAGTGGAGGTGCTGAGGCGTAGCTTCTCTAGTTGGCGGGGCAGGAGTGACTTAAGGGCTTCCTCGCCCAGGGCTGCCGCTTTGGGTTCCGTTCGCTTTTTGGGAGTAGGTCCTCCCCGCTTCATCGCACGCTTGGGTCCTTCGGGAACTAGGCGGGAAACGGACGGACGCTCTGGTCCCTCATAACCTGGGTAGACTTCTGTCTTGGGCTGGTAAGGGCCTTTGGGAGCCTCTTCGCCAAGAGCTTCACGCGCGAGGAGTTCCTTTTCAGAGAGCTTCCTAGAAGGAAGCTCCAGGCCTAGCCCGCCTCGGGGAATTACTCTAGTCCTCCCTCCAGGGATCTTGACTTCCCTGCCAGGAAGCCTCTTTGCTCCCTCCCGGAGCACTTCTGGAAGTGCTTTTCTAGCCGGCGCTCCCTCCCCCTTGATTTCTTGGTATCGCTTTTCGGCCGCAGTCCTCTCCTCTCGCAAAGCAGCAAGTTTTTCAGGGAGTGGCTTTCCTAGCTCTTGTCGCAGTTGATCTAGTTTAGCTTCGGATGGAACAGGAATTTGACCCCGTTTGGTTTCACGGACTTGCTTAAGGAAACCCTTTAGCTTTCGGCGTTCATTCTCAAGGGCCTTTTCCTCCGCGCTCTTGATGCGGGGGCGCTCGGCACCCATCATCTCGAACTCTCCGCCCTCTCCTGGCTTGAAGGCCTCGGCCTCGATCTCTTCCACGCCTTTCTTGGGGGCCTCCGCCACGCGCTCCTGCTTGGGCTTCTTGACTCGGCGGCCTGCGAATTCTTCCCGAAGTGCTGCTACCTCTTTTCGAAGAGCGATGAGCTCCGGGCTTTCCTTTGCTGTCCTGATCTTCTCTTTGAAGGCGCGGGCTGCTTCGGCTTCTGCAGACTTTCTTGATTTCGCGGCAGCAGTTTCGACTAGTTCCTTTTGCTTCTCTACGCCTCTTGCGATGTTGTCTAAGCTAGTCTTCTGACCGGGGCGGAAGACACCCCCAAACTTCTCTCTAAGGTTAGCTACTAACTGCCCAACGCGAGAGAGCTTTTCCCCTGCTGCTGTCATCCTCGCAGGTTCGCCAGAGCGCTTAGCTTCTAGGGCGGCCCGCCTAGCTTCGAAAGCATTCTTCTGGAGGCTCATGAGTTGGGGGGTGGGTCCTAGGAACTTCTGCCTGGATGGAGGAAGCTTGGCCTCCGTCCCTGCAGCTATCGCTGCTTCCTGCCTAGGAGATACACCCAGTTGAGCGGGGGAAGTCCCGAGCTCTCTTGAAGGCTTTCCTCGGAACTTGGGGTCCATCCAGATGTCTTTTGCGGCCTGGAGCTTGGGATTGATGGATCCCTTTTGGCGCTGCTGATGGAAGTTTGCGGTGTTGCGGGTCTGGAAGGAACGCCACTCTTCAGTGGTGATTCCTAGTTTTTCCAGGTTGATCTTGTTGAGGCCGCCCATTTCCTTGAGGCGCTGGTAGACTCCAAGACGCTCTTCGAAGTTCGCGGCTCTCCACCTGTGTGCAGCATCTTTGACGATCTCTGCCTCGGGCCTCTTTGGCTCTTCCCTGCCCATTGCTTCAAATTCAAGGGTGGGGGCCTTTTTCGCTCCCGCAGGCTCGCGGGTCCTTCCTACTTTCGCACCAGGGACGGCTGCCTTGATAAGTTCTCCCACTTCGGTGGTGTAGGTTTGTCCCTCTAGATCTCCTAGTATGGATTCCCCAGCACGTCCCGGCTCCAGGGCGGCAGCTATCTCCTTATACTGACGGCTCTTCGGATCCCCAAGGACTTCGAGGGACCTCTTCAGTCGGGGATTCTCACGAAGGATTTTGCCTAAGGCCTTTTGCCGAGCAGCTTGGGTTAGGTCCCTGGGGATGTCTTGATAGGTTTCTCCAAGAGCGTGCCCACCTTTGGCGCGGCCTGAAGGGAGGAGTACTCTCTCTGCCTCGGGTTTTCCTTTCCCAAACTCACCAGTTACTTCCCGCCCGGCGAAGGGATCGAAGGCCCTTTGTGGTAGGGGTTCTCCTTGTGCTCCTCCACTGAATAGATGGGAAACTTCGTGTTCTACGGCTGTGAGGATCTTGTTAACGGCCTCCTGTGGAGTCTTCGCACGGAGAGCCGCCTCAGCAGTCTTAGGAGTAATGTAGATATTCCCAGCTTGATCGGCAAAGGCTTTTGCCCCGCGTGCCGCCCTTTCTGCTACTGGAGGCAGTTGACCAGAGTCAATCATTTCCTGGGTGAGGACATTAAGCTTGATTCGGGGTGGGGCCTGCCCTGGAGCTAGATGCGCAATGTCCTCACCGGAAGGGATTCCAGAAGGCGTTTCCCTTCTCATGAGTTCTTCTATGGTGAGTTCCTTTGGAATTTCTAAGCCTGCTTTTCTTGCTTCAGCCAGCATTCCAGTGGTTGATGCACCCTCGGCTCGCGCCGCGGCTCTTGTGCTCATTTCCTCATTGAGGGCAGCCTCTGCCCGTCGAGCTACATTATTCAGGTGCTCTGTAGCGCTAGCGAGGGCTTCTGGGGTGCGTGGCGCAGGAGGTTCGGGGGCGGCTTTGGGGGCTCTAAGCTGCCCTAGGTGACTTACCGCCCCTACAGCACCTAGGCCTGCGAAACCTGCATCAGCTAGGAATTGGGAAGCAGCACTGACTGTTTCCGGGGTTACACCCTGCTCATCGAAAAGCTGTTTAGCTTTTTGTGCTGCTTCATAGGCGGCTGTTCCCATCTGTCCTGCGAAGCCTGCGGAGATGGCAGCGCCTACAGCCTTGCCAGCTGGCCCAAACTTAGCTAGGCCCCCAAAGGGGACGTACATGATTGGGTCTACGGCGGCTCCCGCAACAGTCTGAACAAGGGGTTTGACGGCTGCTTCAGCATACTCCTGCTGTTTAGGTTCGAGACCCAGTGGAGCAAAGGTCTGAACGATTGTGGGGGTGAAGGCGGCTGCGGCCTGTTCTGAGAAGGGTGCTGCTCCCATAGGAGAGCCCCCAATATCGGAGAGTTTGCCAAGTCCGAGATCGATCTGATGTCCTATGCCAAAGAGACCACCAAGGGCTTGTTTTGCTCCCCCATAAACACTCTCTACTGCTTGACCTACACCTGCTCCTATGCCCTCAAAGTAACTTGGGGACGGGGGCTGCGGAGGATGAACCTCCGGGTTGAGAAGGGGTGGAGTTTGTCCGGGCGGATCGATCTCGTCTAGAGTATACCAAGTAGACATTAGAAGTTCTCGGGACTATAGGCACCAGAAAGGGAAAGCTCAGGTTGTTCTGGGGTGGACCCTGCCTGATACATCCTATCGAGAGCAAAAGATAGAAGCTTGACACGGCCGGGTCCCCTTGGATCGAAGGGAAGAGGAACCTCTTGCCCCATGATCCGCGCTTTCCAATGGGGGGTACGGGAGACGTAGTCCGGAGGAGAGAGGGCCAATCCGGTTGCAGCCACAATGCTCGCCTCATTAGCGAGGATGGCTTCAGCCTTTGCTGCGTTTATGTCGAAGGGCTGTGGATTAGGGTCCAGTGAGGCTGCGGCTGCCTTTGCTGCCTCGCTTGCCCTAGTCTTCAATCGCATCCGGATGTCTCGGTCGATTGCGGAGACGGCTCCCTTTATGCCTGCTGCTTGGCCCTTTTGCCCTGCGGCCCCCTGAGCGAGTTCAAGTCTCTGCCTCTCCAGGCCTAGCCGGGTGTTTTCTCTGGCTGTCTGCTCATCATGCCAGCCCTGTTGGGTCTTCCAGCGGGTTTCCTCCGCCTGTGTTCTCTGAGCCGCGAGTTCCTGGGAGCGCTTAACTTGCTCGTGCTGCGCTATGAAGTTCCGGGCCTCTGCTACAACATCTGGAGGGAACGCCCCTGGGGTTTGGGCCTCTTGCTGGAGGATCTGGTACTTGCTCTGGGCTACTTGCTCATTTCTGGCGAGGGCGTCCTGGGCCTTTCTATCCTCGATTTGTTTCTGCATGGCATATTCTTGCTCGGCCTGGGCCATCTCAAGGTCCTTGCGGTATTTGGACTTGGCCATGAGGAAGGCAGCGATGGATTTTTCATTGTCGGTCTTGCCGGCTCCTAAGTCCGCGCGGAGGGCGTTGGCTGCGTCGGCGAGCTCCTTGAACCTGGGGTCATCGTACACTGTCGCAGGAAGCTGTCCGACTTCTTTATAGGCATCTTCCCAGGCCTGTTGCCTGCGCGCAAGAGCTTCTTGCTGCTGCTGGTGGATGCCCTGAATCATCTCCCCACCGTAGCCTTCGAAGAACTTCGTACCACCGCTGGCACCACCCAGGAGTCTTCCGATTCCTGCGCCTGCTAGCCCAATGCCAAGCTGCGAAAGTAACGGATGTCGATTCATCCAACCGCCGATGCCTCCACCACCTATTGGTTGACCTGGGCTCATTCCTAGCCCGCTTACACGGGAGATTTCTGCAGCGGAGCCTGCGGCTGTCGGAGAATCCCCTTCTAAGGCTTCGTTTCTCTCTCCGAGTTTAGTATCGAAGGGTGTGATCTCTTCTCCGGAGGAGAGCTTGATTCTGGGGGCTGGAGGAGGAAGGAGTTCTTCTCTTGCAGCGGGAAGCGCTGCCCTTGCAAGATCGTCGGTGGGGGCGTTCTTGAAGAGATCAATATACTTGAGGAGGGAGGCCATTAGCTTTTCCTCAGCTTCTTGTCGAGTTCCTGGACGGCGTTCATGGTCATGGAGAGAAGGCCATATCCATCGATAGTCTTGATCCCACCGAACTCGTGTACGAACTCGGGGGCTACCTTCTCAAGATCCTGGGCCATGATACCCTGGTGCTGCTCTGGAAGGCCCTTGTATTTGTAAGCGTACTGCTTGAGTTTCCGAAGGTCGCTTAGGCCGCGTCGGCCCGGGGCGATGTCTTCCTTAATGCGAATGTCAGAGCCAAAAGCCCAGGGCTTTGTTGGGGCTCCAAGGACACTCCCAGCGATGCCACCAAGGGTGCCCCAGAAGCCGGGCTTAGATTCTTTCTGTTGTTTTATTCCCCACTGGCCCTGGAGGTTAGTAAGAGCAGTCTGCTGCTGGCGCTGCTTTTCAGCCTCGCTCTGCTCCCAGGGGAATTGGACGTTCTGCGCCCAGTTCTGGGCGCCTGTCTGCAGACCCAGTTGGCCCTGTCCAAGAGCGAGTTGTCCCTGCCCAAGTTGGCGCTGGGTTTGGGCATTGAAGTAGCCAAGCTGCCGGTCCCGCTCGCTTCCAACGTAGCCTAACTCGGGAGTTACTACGCCGGAGAGGCCCGAAAGGGCAGTCTGATATGCCTGTTGTGGCATCTGGAGTCTCATGCCGGATTCCATCTCTCGGAGGCGCTGTTCGGCTGCGGCGCGCTGGTCAGCGGGGAGTCCTTGAAGGGCTGCTCTCTGTTGGTCGATGGTATTCTGGAAGTTCTCGGCACCCCCTTGTCCAGCAAAGAGTTTCCATGCCTGCTGGCCTGTAGGGTCAGCAAGAGCGTCTGCGTAGACTTTCTTCATCTGGTAGAGGGCGAGATCTTGGTCGGTGAGATTTCCGCCTGCCCCACCTCCGCCCCCCCAACCCTGTCCCCCTTGGCCACCTTGCCACTTTCCAGCAGCCTTCATTCTAGCTTTGGTTTGGGAGGTTTCTGAACGCTCCCAGGAACCATCTGGGTATTGGGCTGGGTTTACTCCTGGAGGAGTATCAACCGGCTTCTCGAAGCATCCTGGCCAACCCTTCTCGTTCCGGAATGGGGTATTTGGGGGGCAAGCGGGGTCCCTGAACTTATCCCACTGAGCCCATTGCTTCCGGGCTTGGGATTCGTTGATTGGCCCACCTTCCCACTTTCCAGTGCCCGCAGTAGAGTCAATCTCGGTCATGTACCGATTGATACGATTCTCCAAGTCTGGGTCTTCTGTGTTGGCGGGATCTCGGTAAATATCTTCGGGGGAAGGCATCTTTTTCTCCTATAAGCCACAACATCCAGGAGTGGTGCCCTGGATAAGTTCTTGGACTGCAGCGAGCCCACGCTGGAAATACTCTTGTCGGCAGCCTTGGCAGAACCAGTGCTTGCATACCGCACAGTACCGAATGGGCCTAAACCCCTGGCAAATATGACATTTGCCCGAGGGGTCCATTGTACCGTTAATTGCTTGATTTGTCAAGTTCATTTAATCACTCAACCTGATGCAGTAGAACCCGTTAGCCCTGGGGCCATAGGTTGTAGTGTCTAATACGTTGAGGGAGACAGTTGAGGTTTGAAGCACGCTAACCCTAAGGATGTCATTAGCCGCGAACCTTCGAAGCGTCTGGGCACTGTTCCACACGAAGGAAGTAAGTGAAATGCCAATGATGTTATGGTCTGCGATCTTCGCTGCGGCAGCGGCTGGGGCTGGGTCGTTCAGGGTAATCGTCAGTAGCCTCTGTCCGCTGTCGGAATGGGTATCCCAGATTAGGAAGGCCCCTACCAAATAAGTTCCTTCAGAAGGGATGACAATCTGGTCCGTGTTGGCCTGAAGACTATGAAAACCCCCAGTGTCATGTTGGTGGGAGTTCCAGGTCATGTCAGTTTCGGTGTTGTGCGCGATGGACTTTACGACACTGTTATAGACTAGGCAGGAGGGGAGGGTCGGCGTGGCTAGGTCGTTCAGCCGGGCTTCCAGACGAACAAGCTGCTCAGAGACTTGTCGGAGGGCTTCGTTGGTCTTGGGTAGGTCAAGCGCGGCGATCTGGACTATCTGCGCCATTACGTACCTCCCTCCGTCCTGCGGTACTGTGCATAGCCTACGTTCCCGAACGGGGTGAGGGCTTGGTAGGAAGCTCCAGTGACCCAAGGCTTGCCCCTCAAGACAGAGTCTTCCCCATAGAAGCGGAACGGTTTGGGGTTGATGGTCCCATCTGTGGGAGGGTTCTTGGAGTCCAGCTTGAATTGGAAGACCTTCCCCCTGCGAGGCCGGAACTCCACGTATCTCTTTAGCCGCTCTCCGCCGGTGCTAGCTATGTAGTAGGTATCTGTGGTAGTTCCGTCGATTACTACTGTCAGGGTGACTTCATCAGTGCTTCTGATGCAGAAGTCCGCGTCCTTGATGTGGAACCAACCAGGAGTTCCTAGAGAGCTAGGCGGCTGCTCCCAGTGGGTGATAGCCTCCTCATCCTCTCTGAAGAGGAGGTTCCCCTGATAAAGGATCGGGTGGAGCGTGGGGGATTCTGTCCAGGAGAACTCCAAGGAAAGGCTTCTCCCGTAGAAGTCTCCAAGGGTGTACGCATAAGCTCTGCGGGATGGGTTCTCGCTGATGTCTGGGAGGGCGCTGATGTTGGTTCCTGTTACCGTCTCCGAATTATAGTATGGGGTGATCGTTAAGGGGACTCCATCGTAGTCCGCATCTAGTTGAAGGACCCCGAATTCCTTGAAGGTTACCGGGATCTCCATATCTACTGCGCCCGTGCGCGCAAGGACATTGAAGGTTTCTGTTCCGCTGTCGGGACGGGTGTCGTCAAGGGAGTAGATATTATTCCCCCACTGAAAGGTGTCCTCTTTTCCAAAGATGATTCTAGAGGCCTCGTAGCCCTCATCGGAGTAGGCATACCCGTACTTTCCGAGGTTTGCGCTAGTACCTTCCCAAGAACTCCATGCACCTCTCTCAAAGTCATAGACTAAGTGGCGGGTGACGGTTGGTTCACTGCCCACCTGTATATAGAAGAAATGAAGCTCCTTTCCTGTCACCGCCATGCGAAAGTTGTCTACGTTGTTTATGTCTATTGGCTGGAGGCCAGCAACAGCACGGCCCTGGAAGAGAGGCTTGAGGGTAGTTTCAGTTAGGGAGACGGGTGGCCCTGGTTGGCAGTCAGTCATGTAGATGCCATCGCGTCCTAGGAAGTACACTGCGTTCGGTCCCACTGCGAATGCCCATTTACCTGCAAGTCCCATTCCGATTGGGATGTGACGGGGAGAGAAGGCAGGTGCAGCACCCGGACCTTGATAGTCCAGGCCATAGAGGTTCAGCTTCGAGAACACATAGGGAAGACCCCCGAAGACGAAGCCATTCTGGAGCTCTTCCCCTGGGTCTGAAACCCCTATGACATCATCGATAGGATCATATCTGGAGGAGTCTCCAGGGCGGCTCCAGCACACATAACTCTTCTTGACAGGGTCTCCAACCCAGAAGACATACTTTCCTATGAAGGGTCCCCAGGCCTGATTGAATTCTTGACGAGTGAGAGCTCCCCCAGAGGCGTTCACTGTAGAGAAGGGGGCAGCAGAAGTGGAATCCCCAAGCTGGTTGAGAGAAAGGGCCGCGTCGGTGGTGGAGTCAGTGTAGGTGGTGGTCCCTCCCACACACGCGTTATTGGAGAGGGTGGTGACCAGTCTCCAAGTGGTGAGGGTTCCTCCCTTCCTGTAGAGGCGGATGGAGTTCCATTGAAGGTCGGTGGAGACTGGGATGTTCGTAATGGAGGCAGCGTTGTCAGTGATGCTCAGGACTGTAGAGGCTGCTCCGAGGGGACTCTCGAACCCACTTGACGAGTTGTAATAGGTGATAGCCCAATAGTAGCTTCCAGTTAGGCCGGATCCGCTACCAGAGTCGGCAGTTGTTACTGCTGTCGGGGTCTCTCCCCCAAGCTTATACGCGAAGAAGAGGGGAACATCTCCGTAGGTGGGATCATCCACGTAAGAGCCATACCTGTAGTTAAGTAAGGTATGATCTGTAGCAGCGATGTCCATGCTTCTTGGCAGGATGTAATGACTGCCATCAATGATGACTACTGGGATACCCTTAGGAGTGGTAGTACGTACCACGGAAAACCCAGTAGGATTGAACGCTGTAAAGGTCGTACATCCACTTTCCATCTCTGCAATGGGGACCCCATTGAGAAAGGTGACATAGTTACTAGGGTTGTTAGAAGAGCTTCCCTGATAGCCTCCAGAGTAAATGAAGAGATATCCATCAATGGCAGTTCCATTGTTGAGGATGTCTCCTACATAGGCAGCGCGTACTAGGGAGCGGATGTCCCACTTCTCGGGGAAGGGGGTGGCTATTCCTCCAATGGCAGGTTGAGTGAACTTCCCTACGAAGCTCTCCGTGCCAGGACGCGCTTCCAGGGTTCCATCTCTCCGGTAGCGTACGTTCACGAATCTTGACCATTGGCCAGGGGGGATGTTCTCTGGGGCAGCAAGGCCATTCAGGCCCCCGTACGCGAACTTGAAAGGGAGATTACGATAATCGCTCATAGCTTATTGCCCCTCTAGGGTGAGCTTGATGAGCTCTAGACCTTCCTGGAACATCTGCTCACACAAGTTTGCCCTCTCGATGTCGTACATCTCTCCTTCGATAGAAAGAAGATCCGCAAGGGCTCCATACTTCACAACCCACCAGTAAACGAAGGGGAGGGGGAATGTGGGCCAAGTGGAGTCGCAGGTGCCGGGAACCGATGGAATGGACGGCGCATAGACGTAATAAACCTCGAAGGTGGACGGCGTGATGGCGGGGACGAGATAGAGTGTGAGGGGATCCCCTGGCTCAAGGTACCATCCTACGTAGTCTCCAGAGGGGGAGTTCTGCCACGTCTGGTTCGTCAGGTCTGCCATGCGCTGACCTACTTGCATCAGGCGATTCCCGTTTGCGTAGATGCTGCGGATCTCGATGAGATCGGTAGGGAGGGTGAGAACCCCTGCGCTTGGTGCAGTGATGGTGGTGGAGGTTTTTCTGAGGAGGCCCGTTTCCAACTGGATCCTGCAAATACGGTTATAAAGGTGGCGCAAGACGACCGAGGCCCCACCGAACTCTACGAAGTCATCACATACCGTGCTGTAGTCGGTGTTCATGAGAAGATGCCGACGTAGCTCCTCTAGCATCTGCTTGTAGCTGGTATCTCCCGCGATCTGGATGAGGTTAGTCGCAGTAGCGGTAGAGGTAGCAGTTACAGCGGTGGGAGCCACTGTAGTTCCGTAAGCTGTCAGCTTAACCGTGAAGGATCCCGTGGAGTAGTATGTGATGAGGGGATTTTGAATGGTGGACGTCGAGCCATTCCCAAAGTCCCAGAGAATTCCTGTCGTGTCTCCAGAGGGGGTGCCGAGGAACTGCACTGAGAGGGGGGGCGGGCCTTTGACTGGAGTAGCAGTGAAGGTCGCGCTTACTGAAATGGGCCGCACCGTGACGAGGTTCGTTATGCTTGATGAGGAACTCCCAACGATATTTGTCGCTGTGTGGGTCGCTGTGTAGGTCCCTGCGGCATTGTAGGTGTGGGCTACTGCAGAGGCTCCTGTTGCGAGGCCCCCATCCCCGAAAGCCCACGCCCACTCGGTAGGGTCATTAGAGCTTTGGTCTGTGAAAGTTACTGCAAGGGGGCGCGTACCGATGGTGGTGTCTACCGTGAAGGCAGCACTGGGGCTCCCGCTAAGAACGGTGATGAGAGAAGCCTTCACCTCACTGTCTGTGTTGTAGGTGTTAGTAGCAGTCTCGGTTACGGTGTAGGTCCCTGCACTCCAATAGGTGTGGTTGGTATTTCCGCTTCCTGTAAGTACTACAGTGCCTGTTCCATCCCCGAAATCCCATTCCCATTGGGAGGGGGTTTGGGTAGCCTGATCGGTGAAGGTCACTGAAAGGGGCGCAGTGCCTGTAGTTGTGTTGTATGTGAATGCGGCGGTAGGCCCTGTTCCTGCTGCAGGATTGGTGGTGAAGGATTGCTCGGCGGTTACTCCGTTGGTTGGGGAGCCCGAAGCTATCCTCCATTGGAGGCGATAATAGTAGAGGGTGTTGGCGGAGAGGCCAGTGGCAGTGACATTCTTTTTGGGATATCTGGGGTTAGTTAAAGGAGGAACACCAAACGCAGTCGAGTAACTACTGAATATGGTGTACACCCCAGGAGAAGTGCCTAGTGCAACTCTGACACTTACATCGGCTGTAGTTGTAGGTTCTCTGCTGGAATCGAACCAGTAGCCAGGAGAGCTACTCTCACTTCTCCA